>BNJS01001340.1_pt1 | contig 110614 bp, 187 predicted proteins | sample 8540461 | NCBI WGS metagenome assembly BNJS01 (sample SAMD00202454, study PRJDB9452) | human saliva metagenome | isolation source: human saliva | place: Japan | reverse complement strand
AAGTAGATTTTGAAAAAAACTTGAATACAATGAAGAGACTGAGCTTGTTTATGTTGAGGGGGAAAAAGAAGCTTTTTACAGGGAATAGCAAAATATTATTCTAAAGATGAAAGTTCAATATTTGAATTTCCATATAAAAACGGAAAAAAAGAAGGTAGAGGAAAAAGAGTATTATCTTAATGGTAAATTTAAATCTGATGCATTTTTTTATTGATGGTTTATTACAAGGGAAATCAATAGGTTATTATGAAAATGGAAATTTAGAGTATGAAGAAAACTACAAAAGATGGAAAAATTAGATGGTTTAATTAAAAGATTATTATGAAAATGGGCAATTAAAAATCAGAACTTAACTATAAGAATGGGCAATTAGATGGACTTGCAAGAGCATATCATGAGAATGGACAACTACATATTGAAGAAAAATTATAAAGATGGGAAAATTAGAAGGTGAGTCAACTAATTATGATGAAAATGGGAATTTAACATCAAAAAGCAATTTATAAAGACGATGAAATGGTTGAAAAATTTATTTGGAGACACTGAAGAAGATACTTCAAGTAAAAAAATAATAAACTTAAAAAGCTACACAGGATCTATTATACTTTGTGGACTTATAGGTCTATATGTATTTTTTTAACTGCTTATAAGATGCTTAAATCTTTTCCAAAAAAACTAGTCATTTAACAGATGAACAAAGAAGTAGAATCTTTAAAAATTTTAATGAAACATGATGAAGGAAATAAAGAACTTTTTCTCATCTTATACTTTGAATGGAGTAGGTTCAAGTTATTATAGAGTAGCTTCTATGATGGTAGATAATGAAAAAGTGTATATCTATGCAAAAATGCTTTTCATTTGTATATTTACCAACTCAATAACTTTTGGTTATCTATTTGGTTATAGTAAGGATCATATTTTAGCTAGTTATTCTAATGCAAACTTTTTAAAGAAGTTAAGAAAGAAATAGAGGATACAGTTTTACATATGTAAAAAAAGAAACATGTATTTCAATATTCAAGGAGGACTTATGAAGAAAAAGTTTTATTATCTACACTTTTATTATTTTTTTATTTTTAGTTCTTTTCAGTATTTTTTTGCTGAAAGAGAAGCTAAATTAGAAGAACTTAAATATAATGAAGAAACTGAACTTATGTATGTTAATGATGAAAAAAAGAACCTTTTACTGGAATAGCAAAAAGATTTTTATGAAGATAATAGTTTAAAAAGTAGAATATCCATATAAAAATGGAAAAAAATTGAAGGCTTAGCAAAGGAGTATTATCCTAATGGCAAGTTAAAATCTGAAGAGAATTTTTGTAGATGGTCTACTAAATGGAAAAAGCCATAACTTATTATGAAAATGGAAATATAGAGTATGAAGAAAACTATAAAGATGGAAAAACTAGAAGGTGAAATAGTTTTTTTATGATGAAAATGGAAACATGGAATTAAAAAGCAATTTACAAAGATGATAAGGTAGATAAAGTAATAGATGTGAAGACAGGAGAAGAAATTTCAGATGAAAAAGAATAAGTTTGAAGATTATCTAGAATATAGCATTTTTTTGGTGTAATAATAGCTTTGTATATTTTTTTATCATTTTTTTAAGTTTAAATCTTTTCCAAAAAAACTAGTAATTTATCAGATGAACAAAGAGAAAAATATTAAAAAAATTTTAATACAAAATGATGAAAAATAAAAAAAGAGATTTTTTTCAGCTTCTAAATTTTTATGGAATAGGGACAGGCTATTCAAAAGTTGCTTCTCTAGTAGTAGATAGTCAAGAAGTATATATTAAGGCAAAAGATTTTTTTCATTTTTATTCATACCAGTTCCAATAGTTTTTAGGTTATCTTCTTTGTTATGATGAAGATCAGATTTTAGCTAGTTATTCTAAGACAACTTTTTAAAGAAGTGAAAAAGATTCAAGAAACTGTTTTACATTTGTAGGGGGAGATATGAAAAAAATCATATTTGGCTTATTTTTAGTTATTTTTTTATTTTTTTAGGAAAAAAACTTTTTTTGGGAACAACTGAAAAAGAGATGAATATTTTAGAGCTTGACCAAGATGAAAAAAACGGGACTTGTTTACATTAAAGATAGTAAAAAAATATTTACTGGAGTTGGGAAAAACTTATTATGAAAGTGGTAAATTAGAGTCAATTTTTTTCGTTTTAAAGATGGAGTTCTTGAAGGTAATGGAATAGGCTATTATGAATCAGGAAAAAAATAAGCTTTTACATTTAACTTTACTAAGGGAAATATAAATGGGATAACTAAGAGCTATTATGAAAGTGGAAAAAAATACGAACTGAAAAAAATTTATAGACGGTAAACTAGATGGAAGTTCAAAGGGCTACTATGAAAATGGTAAAAATAGCTTATGAAGAGAACTATCTTAATGGTAAGTTAAATGGAAACAGTAAATTTTATTATGAAAATGGAAATTTAAAAAGCTGATTTATTTTATAAAAAAATGATATGTTAGACGGTACTGTAATAGAATATCTTGAAGATGGTAAAAAAACTTCTGTTTCAAACTATAAAAAAATGGAAAAACTTGAAGGGGAAAAAAATTAAGTTATTATAAAAAAATGGAAGCTTATATATTGAAGCTAATTATAGCAATGATGAGTTAGATGGAGATATAAAAGTCTATAAGAAAAAAATGGAGATTTAGATTATATTGCTCCTTATGAACTACTCACGACTAACACCTTACGAGTGCTAGAGTCGAGAGCTTCATAAGATAACTGAAAAAAAGTAAGTTATCTTCTAAGAAGTTTGGTTTTTAAAACCCTTATTCTTTTTGGCTAGTCCACAATAGCCACTACTGGATAAGACTTGCGTCTACACCGCTACTTTTATCTGTATATTATATTTAAAAAGAACAACTATACAGAACAGTGAATATTTTTACAAGGCTACTGTTTACTAGCCTTAACTCCATATATTCAGTTACTAATGTTCTAAATATATTATACACTAAAAACTAGTAAAATTGCAAATTTTAGTGCAACATTTTCAATGTTGGTGTTATTCATACCCTACGAGTACATGTCTCACGGCTAACACCCTACGAGTGCTAGAGCCACGAGTGTTCTAACACATTTAATAAAAATTAAACTGCCCTCAAAAATCTTATGTAAAGATTTCAGGTGCAGTTTTTTTAATTTTCTTATTTATTTTCATTGAATTGAATATCATAAAGATTTTTTTATAGATTCCATTCATAGCTATAAGCTCAGAATGTGTTCCCATCTCTTTGATTTCTCCATTATCCATAACAACAATTTTATCAGCTCTAACTATAGTAGATAGTCTATGTGCTATAACAAAAAGTAGTTCTTCCTTCCATTAAGCTATCTAGTGCATCTTGTACAAGTTTTTCAGATTCACTATCAAGTGCAGAAGTAGCTTCATCAAGTATCATAATTTCAGGGTTCTTAATTAAGGCTCTTGCTATTGCTATTCTTTGTTTTTTTGACCACCAGATAGCAATGCTCCTCTTTCTCCAACTTCTGTTTCAAATTTATTAGGTAAATCTTCTTGTATAAAATTATAAGCATTTGCCATTTTAGCAGCTGTAATAATTTCTTCATCAGTAACTTCTTTACCAAAGCTTATATTTTTCTTTAATAGTTCCACCAAATAAGAAAGTTTCTTGAGGTACTATTGCAAACTTATTTCTATAAATACCTAAAGGAATATTTTTTTGATATTTACTCCATTTACAGTTACACTTCCCTCATCAGTATTAAAAAAAATCTTGCTAATAGATTTACTAGTGTAGTTTTTTTCCACTTCCACTCTTTCCAACAAAAAGCAACTATTTCTCCAGCTTTTGACATCTAAATTTATATTTTTTTAAGACATACTCACTAGAGTCATCATATTTATAGTTTACATTTTCAAATTTTATATTTTGAATTTTTTTCATTAAATTCAACTGCTTCACCAAAGACATCAGTTTCAATATTTTCATCAAAAAAATTTCAACAACTCTATCTGCCGAAGGTAAAGAATCTTGTAAATCATTATTTTTTTACTAATCAGTCTCTTTTAAAGGTTGGTGCATAAGTCCTAAAGCTGTTACAAAGGAAATTAAATCTCCTGATGTAATTTTTTTAGTAACTAATATTTGATACCCACCATATAAAAACAACTAAAAAGTACCATAAATGTTGTTATAACTTCATTTATAGGAGATACTTTTTGCTTTTAATTTTTTTGTAGTTTTATATGCTTGTTCAAACTCTTCCCTAGTTAAATCTTTATATTTATCAATAACAAAAATCTGTGTTATTAAAAAGCTTTTTATAACAAAAAAATTCCTGAAAGAGTTTCTTGAGTAAAGGCAGTAACCTTACCTGTTGTATCCTGTCTTTCTCTACCATATTTTCTAATTTTTTTAGTATATTTTCTAACAACGCTAATAATTAAAGGTAGAAGTATAAGAGAAACTAAAGCTAAAAATATAGTCTACCTGAAACATTCTTCCAGTAAGAATTAAAACTGTTAAAAGCTCTTTAAACATCTGAACCTCCCATGACTAACATCTTACGAATGCTAGAGTCACGGGGTTCTTGGGTAATAGTTGCTTTTGTTAGCCAACTAAATTTACCAAGCTATCCCCATAGTTCCTACGGTTCATATATTGTATATTTAAGCACTTTCTTTTAATAGCCTTAGTCCTTCTTTTAATATGTTTTTGGCTGCATTTATATCTCTATTATGTACAGCTCCACATACTGGACAACTCCATTCTCTTATACTTAAATCTTTTTACTTCTTCATTTCTATATCCACAACAATTACATATTTGACTACTTGCAAAAAAAATTTATCTACTCTTACTATTGTTCTTTTGTACCATTTAGCTTTATAACTTAATATTCTATTAAATTCACTCCATGATACATCTACAATATTTCTTGCTAATTTATGATTTCTTACCATATTTTTTTACTTGTAAATCTTCCATACAAATAATATCATATTCTTTTTATTAGCATTGTTGATAATTTTTTTGCAAAAAAATCTTCTCTTTGATTTGATATCTTTTCAAATAATCTTGCTACTTTTTATTCTAGCTTTATTTCTATTTGAACTACCCTTTGGTTTTCGTGATAGTTTTTCTTTGTAATATCGCTAATTTATTCAAAAGATTTTTTTGTAAATATTTTGGATTTTCTATTGAGATTTCATCACTGGTAATCGCAAAAGTTTTTTTATACCTAAATCTATTCCAACATTCTTATTTGTACTTTCTAATTTTTTTCTACTTCTACATCTGTACAACATAAAGATATATAATATTTTTCCACTAGGTACTTGTGTTATTGTTGCATTTATTATTCTTCCTTGTGGTTTCATTTTATCTCTTATTTTTTTAGTTTTTCCTAACTTAGGTACTTTTTATCCATTTATCTAAAAAAACTCTATATTATTATTTGTATAATTGGTTCTGTATGATTTTCTATTATCTTTCTTAGATTTAAACTTTGGATAACCCTTTCCACTAAAGAAATTTTTTATAGGCTTTATCTAAATCTTTTAAAAGAATTTTTGTAAAGAAAAATTTATCTACATCTTTTAACCATTCTTTTTCTTGTTTTAAAACTGTCAGTGCTTTGCTACATTGATTATATGACATAGATTTTTTTCTCTTTGTTATATAGCTCTTGTTTTAAACCTAAAAAAATGATTATAGACATATCTTACACAACCAAAAAGTACAATTTAATATTGTTATTTGAGTTTTAGTTGGATAAAAATCTAAACTTATATGCTTTTTTTCCATATGATTTCACCTCCATTTACCTATATATAGTATACTACTTTTTTTATACTATAAGTAAATGAAAAAAAGTAAAAAAATTTTTCTAAATATATGAACCTAAAAACTGACTCTGTCATTTTTGAGGTTGTCGTTCACATAAGTACGCTACCACTTATGCAGTTCTCTTGGCATATACACTCCTTAATAAATTAAGGAGATTAGCCTTGAACTTCTTAATATTTCTATTAAGCACAGACTATATCTTATCCCACAGCTTTATCTGTTTGGGTCTACCCACTTCCACCAGCTTTGGTGTACTTCCCTCAAGAGGAATAGTCGTTGAACCTTACCTTGCGGTCTTGGCTGCTGATTGCCCATTATCTTAACACTTAGGATTTAACCTTATGCCATCTAGTATATTTTTTTCTGCTTTCGCCACTTTCACACCTGCCTCCATCTCCTTAACTTGTTAAGGAGTAGGATTACTATGTTGTAGTTATACTAGCTTTAGGGGTTTCCAGCAATTCGAGTAGTATTGGATAGCTTTTTTTAAGTTGCTACCTCTACATACATATTTCTATATATGCTGACTATACTTAATGGTCTAACTCATGACTGACACCTTACGAGTGCTAGTCACAAGTGTGCAACCATATTTTTTTAATCAAAAAAATTATAAAACCTATTCTTCCTAATGAAGTAGTATCATTAGTTAATTTTTGAGAGAGTATCTCCCAATTTATTTTTTTAAAAATAATTTATCGGTAATTTCTCTAAATGAGAAAAATATATCTATTTTTTTATTTCTCTTTTTATAGTTTCGGTTACAAAGTTAGAAGTTATTTCAGAATAATATGACGATATAACTTTAATTACAGTAGCTGCAAAAAAATCCCCCTATTATCCATAAAAAAACATTTGTTTATCTTGATTTATCAATACATCATCAACAAATTTTTTTACTTAACCAAGCAGGTACAGCACTCATTGCTGAGGCAATAGTTGATAAGATAATAACAGCTATCATATGCCATTTATATCTGTAACTGTAACCTAAGAAAAACATTAAGAGATTTATTTTTTTAAAAATTTAATATTTTCATTTTCCTTCCTTAACAAGAAAAATCTGCATAACTTTCTACAACAGCTTTTTCCTTCAATTTTTTTCTCATATTTTCAATTTTTTTCTTCAATTTCTGGCAAATTTTCCAGTATTTTTTTCATGTGCTTTTTCAATATTTTTTTTGCTTCACAATCCTTTTTGAATAAGCTCTGGGAAAAATTTCATCATTTAAAAACTAAATTTGGTAAAGATATATAACCAATTTTTTTAAAAATATATTTTCCTATTAAATAATTAATAAGGCTAGTTTTATATACAACTATACTAGGCAGAGCAAAAAGTGCTAATTCAAGTGTAACTGTACCAGAAGTTGCAACTGAAAGTTTACAATCTCCAACTATATCCTTTAATTCTTTATCAATAATAATTTCTAAATTAGTATATTTCTTTAAGTTTTCTGTGTATACTAAATCTTGTTCTGAATTTAATTTTAAAAATAAACTTATCATCTTTTAAATCATTTATGATTTCTTCAAAAAAACAGGAAGCATAGCTTTTATTTCTTGCCTTCTACTACCTGGAAGTAACAAGATTTTATCTCCTGTTCTTTCAACTTTTTTTATAGAAATCTGTAAAAAGGATTTCCAAAAATAGACAGCATCTATATTATGTTTCTTATGAAATCTACTTCCCAAGGGAAGATAACCATTATATAGTCTGCTAATCTTAGTTTCTCAACTCTTTTTTTCTCCCCATATCCAAACCTTAGGTGGAATATAGTAGAAAAATTTTTTTATATCCATAATTTCGTTTTTTTAAAAAGCTCTAAAAAAACTTTACATTAAAACCTCCATAATCAACTAAAAATTACATTTTCTATTTGATTATCTTTTATATATTGTAAATATTCATAAGCTTTTTTTGTTTTAAAAAAATTTATATTTTTTTTAATAGCTTCTGTAAACCCCATAATTGCAAGTTCACTTATATCTTGAAGTATTTCTACCCCTTCTTTTTTTGATTTTTTTCTCCTGCTACTCCAACAAAATCCACATCTTTATATCTTGATTTTACACTTTTTTTACTAAATATGAAAGATGTAAATCTCCAGAGGCTTCTCCTGTAGAAACAAAAAAATTTCATAAAGTTCTCCTATATTTTTTTAGCAATTATAAAGATGTTATTCTTATTTGCTAGTTCTATACATTCTTTTTTTGATTTAAAAAAATATCATTTTTTTAGCCTGAGCAACTATACCCTTAAAACCATTTTTGTATAGCTGTTTCCACTGTATGAAGTCCTATTACAGGGACATCAACTCTCATATCTTGTTGAGGTCTTGACATTTTTTTATTAAGATATTATCTTTATCAGAATATTGCCCAGCTCTCTTTAGAGTTTCATCAGTTCCTTCTATACCCTCAACAGCTATAACTGCCTTATCTCTACAAACAACTGTTTGCCCTACATCAACTCTACTTAAAAAAGTCTTGCAGCTTCAATTCCCATAGAAATAGTTTTTTTCATCATCAGCATCAGGTTTTTCTTTCTGTATAACATTTAGCTTCAAAAAAATAAATCTTTTCATTAAATAATTTTTGAGGTAAAACTTTTATTCCATTTAATCTTATAAATCCAATAATTGCAAAAAGGAGAGTTTCATCTTTTTATCAGGAACAATCTCCATTATCTTCTCTCCATATTTGTCAAGTATTAAATTTTTCAAAAAATTAGCTTTTTTTCAATTTTTTTCCAAGCATTACAATTTTAGTAATATCGTTTTAGAAGTAAATACTTTATTATTTCTCCTATATGTCCAACATTGAACTCTGCATAATTATCTGATTTTTTTATTTCTTCATCAACAGAGGGAAAAAGACCTATTGGATACACTGAAATATTACTGTTTTTTTGGCTTCCTCTATGAAGTACAGAGGAAATTTACCATTTCCTACAATAAGTCCTATTTTTCTCCATTATCTAGCTATCCCCCTATCGCTGCTCTTTATAAAAATCTACTAGATATTTTACATTTTTATCTTCACTAAAATCTCTTTCAAGTTCTTCTAAAGCATCTTTTAATTGTAGACCTTGTCTAAATAGTATTCTATATGCTTTTTCAAATTAGAAATTTCATCATCAGTGAAACCTCTTCTTCTTAAACCTATACTATTTAAACCTCTTATAACCGCTTTATTCCCTTCAGCTAAAAACGAAAGGACAAATATCTTGGTTTACCCCACTTGCTCCACCTATCATAGAATAAGAACCTATTCTTGTAAATTGATGAATAGGAGTAAGTCCACCAATAATTGCATGGCTATCAACTACAACGTGTCCAGCAAGAGTAACATTATTTGCAAGTATACAATCATCACCAATAATAACATCATGAGCTACATGGACATATGCCATAAGAAGATTTCCACTTCCTATTCTAGTTTCCCATCTATCATCAGTACCTCTATGAATAGTTACAAATTCTCTTATAGAATTGTTATTTCCTATAATAGTTTTTGTAGGTTCGCCTTTATATTTTTAAGTCTTGATTTGCTTTTCCTATTGAAACAAAAAGAGTAAATGGTATTATTTTCTCCTATCTCTGTTATACCTTCAACAACAACATGAGATTGTAAAACGGTACCTTTTTTTATTATAACGTCTTTTCCAACTATACAGTAAGGGACTATTGTAACTCCATCTTCTATAATAGCCCCTTCTTCTATGATAGCTGTTTTATGTATATCTACCATTTTTCCTCCCTTAAATTTAGAGATCTGCAATTACAAATGTAAAGTTTGCTTCTGCAACTACTGCATCATCTACATAAGTTTTTTTCCAGTTGCTTTTGACAAAAATTTCTTTTAACTTTATCAACTTTTTACATCATAAATCAATGTATCTCCAGGTTTAACAGGGTTTTTAAATTTAGCACTTTCTATTGCTGCAAAGTAAGGAACTTTTCCTGGGAAATTTTCCATAACCATAACACCTAAACATTGAGCCATACCTTCTACTATTAATACACCTGGCATAATTGGATGTCCTGGAAAGTGTCCATTAAAAAAATTCTTCATTCATTGTTACATTCTTTTTACCTTTTTATTGTTTGATTTTCTTTGTCCATTTCTAAAATTCTATCAACTAATAAAAATGGGTATCTGTGTGGTATCCTTTTTCATTATTTCTAAAAATATCTAACATTCTTTTTCCTCCTAAAACTATTTTTATATTATCAAGAATTTTTGCAAATTCAATATCAATAAGGTGTCCTGCTTTAACAGCAATAATATGTCTCTTATTGGTCTATTTAAAAATCTTTAAGTCACCAATAATATCAAGCATTTTATGTCTTACAAATTCATCTTCAAATCTTAAACCTTCAGGATTTAAAACTCCATCTTTTTTTATAACTATAGCATTTTCTAAAGTTCCACCTAAGGCAAGATTATTTTGTTTTAAATATTCAACTTCATAATCAAAACCAAAAAGTTCTAGCTGGTGCAATCTCCTTTTTATAAACTTCTTCAGTTATTTCAAACTCTGCAAGTTGAGATTTTTAAGAATGTATGTTCAAATCTTATTGCATAAGTTAATTTGTAACCATTTTCATAAGGTAGAGCAATTATATGCTTATCTCCCTTAGATAAAAAAATATAGGTTCTTTTTACAACAATTTCTTCAACATCTTCATCTAATTCAACTATACCACTTTCATGGAATAGATCTAGAAACTTAATAGCACTACCATCACAGATAGGAAGCTCATTCCCACTTAATTCAACTATTAAATCTGTGATACCTGCAACATAAAGAGCTGATAAAAAAATGTTCTATAGTAAAGACCATAGCTCCATGTTCATTTTTTTAAGTTTGTACCTCTTGTTAAATCGAAAGTATTTCTATAATCAAGAAGTATTTCATTTTTTTCCCTTCAGGCATATTCATCATTCTAAAAAAACTATTCCAGTAGATTTACTAGGAATAAGTTTCATTTTAATTACTTCACCTTTGTGTAGACCTATACCATCATATTCTACTACATTTTTTTAAAGTTTTTTTCTTTTCATATTTTCCTTTCTAGTCCAATTTAGTTAAAAGTTTATCAGCTAGTATAATAGCCATTTCTCTTGTTTCATCAACATATTGAACATATATCTTTTTTTAGCATCCATCTTTTTGATGACACCTAAACCAAATTTTTTTATGTTTTTACTTTATCACCTATTTTAAAAACCTAATGTATCTAGTACTTTCTTTACATCATCAGGAATTACAATAGTATTTTTTTGTATTTATCTCAGTTTTTCTTCTTTTCAAATCTCTTAAACTTTTCAGAGTGTCTTGTATCTGAAAAATTCATCATCTTCAAAAGTATAATCTTTCTTTTTTTAACTTCTACATCTAAAAAGTTTTTTTCAGGTATTTCTTTTTAAAAAAATACAGAAGGAGTTGCTAGTCTATCTTGACCATAGACAAATCTTATTGCTGTATGAGATAAATATAGTTTCTTTTCTGCTCTTGTTAAGGCAACATAGCAAAGTCTTCTTTCTTCTTCCATTTCTTTTTCATCAAACGATGCTCTTGCACCTGGGAAGATTTCATTTTCAAAAACCAACCAAGAAAAACTATAGGGAATTCTAGACCTTTTTGAATTATGTATAGTCATCAATTTTATATAGTCTTTTTCATCCTCTAAGTCATCTGTTGCACTGACAAGTGAAACATTTTCTAAATACTCACTAAGTCTTAATACACCAACAACATTTTTCTAATTCTAAAATAGAGTTTTTAAACTCTTCAATATTCTCAATTCTTGCATCTGCATCATCATAAGTTTCTTTGACATAGTCTATATTTTTATCTTATCTAGTAAAGTTTCAACTATGTATGAGGCAGTTTCACTGTAAGATAAATCTTTCAGTTCCTTTATTATATCATACATTTCAGAAAGTTTTTCTTTTCCTGTTGCTGTTAGACCTGAAATGTCCTTTATATGAGAAAGTGTATCAAGTAAATTAAGATTATTTTTCTCTTGCAAAAGGCAATTATTTTTTTCTATTCCTTTTTTTCCCCAACTTTTCTTTTTAGGAACATTAACTATTCTTTTGTAAATTTAATTCATCTTGTGGATTAACAATAATAGATAGATATGCAATTATATCTTTAATTTCTGCTCTAGAGTAGAAGCTAATTCCACCAAAGACTTTATGAGGTATATTATATCTTAAAAGTCCTTCTTCAAATACTCTTGATTGCATATTAGTTCTATACAAAATTGTCATATCTTTATATGGAATACCATTTTTGATGATTTTCTTTGATTATATCAATAATCTTACTTACTTCATCTCTTGCATTATCACAAACTAAGACTTTGATTAAGTCTCCTTTTCCATTTTGTGTCCATAATTTCTTATCTTTAGAAGATTTATTATTTTTTTAATAAGTTCATTAGCAGCATCTAGTATAGTGCTAGTTGATCTATAGTTTTTCTTCTAATTTTATTATTTTAGCATTCTTATAGTTATTTTTCAAAATTAAGGATATTTAATATATTAGCTCCTCTAAATCCATATATACTTTGGTTTTCATCTCCAACAACACATAAATTAGATGATTTTCTTGCTATTAAATCTATAATTTTTATATTGTAAATTGTTTGTATCTTGGTACTCATCTATCATTATATACTTATATTTTTTGTATTTTTTTCAAGTATAGAAGAGTTTTGTAATAATTTATATGTATTTAAAAGTATATCTGAAAAAAATCCATAGCATTACTTTCTATTAAACTTCTATTATATTTTTCATAAACTTCTATAATTTGCTTTGTTCATAACTGAATATTCTTCAATAGTTTTTATTTCTTCTTTTATTTTTTTGAGATTATAGAAATAAGCTCTCTTTCAGTCAATTTATTTCCATTCACAGTTATGTTTTGACCTTTTTAATATAGCTTTTATTATTCTTTTTTTGATCATCTGTGTCATATATAGTAAAGTTTGGGCTATAACCTACTTCAGCTGCATACATTCTTAAAAGTCTCATTCCAAATGAGTGGAAGGTAGAAATTGTACAAGATTTTGCAACCTCTCCTACGAGGTTTTCAACTCTTTCTCTCATTTCCTTAGCTGCTTTATTTGTAAAAGTTACTGCCAAAATACTATAAGGACTAATTCCAATATTTTTCTATCATGTGTGCTATTCTATATGTAATTGTTCTTGTTTTTCCAGAACCAGCACCCGCTAAAATTAAAATTGAACCATCAATTTGTGAGGCTGCTTCCCTTTGTTTCTCATTTAATTTTTTTCTAATAAGTTCAAGTTCATTTGCATTCCCCTTATCTTTTAAATTATAGCATAATTCTCAGTTATAACAAAAATATAAGTTTTTTTGTTAATAATGAAATAAAAAAATGAGAAAGAGTATTGATTTTTATAATAAATATAGGGTAAGTCTATTTTATTAAAGTAATAATAAGTTATTAATTTTTTTATATCTTTTTAAAAATATATATAATAAAAATTATAACTTTTAGTTTAAAAAACTCAAATTATGGTAAAATATAAAGTACAATAGAATATTATTTTTATAGTTTTGGGAGGTATATTATGAAACTAACAAAAAAGTTGAAAAAGAAAAAAATTAAAGCTTGCTGAACAAAAATGTTAAACAAAGTTGAAGTAGTTGGGAATAAGATGCCTGATCCTACATCAATTTTTTTAATATTGTGTATTTTAATTTTTATTATTTCATTTATACTGAGTAAGTTTGGTGTCTCAGTAGAACATCCTGGAACAAAAAGAAATTATAAAAGCAGAAAAATTTATTAAGCTCAGATAACTTAAAAAGCTATTTTAGTTTCTACTGTAAAAAGTTTTTCAAACATTCCCACCATTAGGAGCTGTTTTAGTAACAATGATAGGGATAGGACTGGCTGATAAAAGTGGATATTTAGAAGTTTTATTGACATTAACAATAAAAAAAGTGCCTAAAAAATTAATTTACTTTACAGTAGTATTTGCAGGTTTAGTTTTTACAGCTATTGGTGATGGTGGTTTTATAGTTTTACCTCCATTGGCAGCAATAATATTTATAAATATTAAAAAGAATCCTCTAATTGGTATATTTTTTTATCGTTTGCTGGTGCTGCAATAGGGTTTTTTGTTCAGGATTTTTTTGTTGGAATGAATGATATACTTTTAAGTTCATTCACTAATCCAGCAGCTCAAATATTAGAACCAACTTTCCAAAAAAAGTCCTACTATGACTATTTATTTTTAATATGGCAAATGCCATATTACAAATTTTTATAATAACATGGGTAACTATAAAATTTATAGAACCAAGATTTCCTGTAAATGAAGAACATTTTTAAAGATAATGCTAGTACAGAAATTGGAGATTTACAAAAGAAAGGAGTAAAGTATGCAAGTATTTCTTTCTTATTAGTTATTGCTTTTTATAGTATTTTTTTAGCAATAGATCCAAAATGCATTTTTAAAAAGATGAAAAATGATTCTTTGATTTCTGTAAATTCTCCTTTAATGGGTGGATTAATTTTTCTTTATGTCAGTAGTTTTTTTAATACCAGGTTTTGTTTATGGTAAAGTTACTAAAAAAATAAAAACTGATAAAGATGCAGTAAAATTAATTTCAACTTCTCTTAGTGAAATGGGAGGATATATATTAATAGTTTTTGTATCAGCACAATTTTTTTAAATCTATTTACAAAAAAAGTAATTTAGGTATAATAATGGCAATAAAAAGGAGCAAATTTAATAAAAGCAGCTGGATTCAAAGGATTACCACTTATAATAACTTATGTTATTTTTAGTTGCTTTTATCAATTTATTTATAGGAAGTGCTTCTGCAAAATGGGCAATTTTATCTCCTATATTTATTCCAATGTTTATGTTATTGGGTTATGACCCAGCTTTAACTCAAATGGCTTATAGAATAGGAGATTCATCTACAAATATGATTTCACCATTATTTCCATATGTGCCATTATTATTAGCTGTGGCAAATAAATATGATAAAAAAACTTTGGTTTGGGAACTTTGATGGCTAATATGATTCCTTATTCTTTGATCACATTGCTTGGAAGTCTTTTATTATTTACAGTTTTCTTTATTTTCAATATTCCATTTGGAATATAACATTAGGAGGTTAATATGGAAGAAAAAAATTAAAAAAATTATCTGAAAAAAATATTTAGAAAGAGTTATGGAACTTAGAAGAGAACTTCATAAATATCCAGAACTTGGTTTTGATTTATTTAAAACAGCTGAAATAGTAAAAAAAGAATTAGATAGAATAGGCATTCCATACCAATCTGAAATTGCTAAAACAGGAATTGTTGCCACTATCAAGGGTGGAAAGCCTGGTAAAACTGTACTTTTTAAGAGCTGATATGGATGCTTTTACCAATAACAGAAGAAAGTAGATGTGGTTTTAAGTCAACTCATGAAGGAAAAATGCATGCTTGTGGTCATGATGGACATACTGCAGGACTTCTTGGAGTTGGAATGATTTTGAATGAACTGAAAGATGAACTTTCTGGAAATATAAAATTACTTTTTCCAACCTGCTGAAGAAGGATATGGTGGAGCAAAAACCAATGATAGATGAAGGAGTTTTAGAAAAATCCAAAAGTTGATGCAGCTTTTCGGTTGTCATATTTGGCCTAGTATAAAAAGCAGGGCATATAGCTATAAAAAGATGGGGGATATGATGACGCATACTACTTCATTTGATGTTATATTCCAAGGTAAAGGAGGACATGCTTCACAACCTGAAAAAACAGTTGATACAGTTATGGTGGCTTGTCAAACTGTAGTCAATTTTCAAAAATATAATCAGTAGAAATATTTCAACATTAAGACCAGCTGTCTTATCTTGTTGTAGTATTCATGCTGGAGAGGCACATAATATAATACCTGATAAGTTAGTTTTAAAGGGAACTATTAGAACTTTTTGATGAAGGTATTACAGATCAAATAGTTAATAGAATGGATGAAATTTTTAAAGGGCATTACTAGTGCTTACGGAGCTTCTTATGAATTTTTTTAGTAGATAGAATGTATCCAGCATTAAAAAAATGAACATGAATTATTTAAATTTTTCTAAAAAAATGCTTTAGAAAATATTTTAGGAAAAAGATAATATTGAAGTTATGGAAGATCCTGTAATGGGTTCTGAAGATTTTGCATATTTTTGGAAAAACATATTCCATCATTTTTTTCTTCTTTGTTGGAGTGAATGACGAGCAATTAGAAAATGAAAATATGCTTCACCATCCAAAGTTATTTTGGGATGAAAAAGTATCTAATAACAAATATGAAAAACTTTATCTCAATTGGCAGTAGAATTTTTAAATAAATAATTTTTTTAAATAATAGAGTTAAGAATAATTAAAAAAATTAGAAAGATTTATTAAAATAGAAAATGAAAAATGACCTCAAATCTTATATTTAAAATTTGAGGTCATTTAAATTTAGAAATAATTTATTAAATAATTATTTAATAAATACTAAAAGAAAAGCCAAGGAATATATGTTATTAATGCAAGTGCAAAAAAATAGCTGCAAGGAAAAAAATGGAATAATTAATTTAAACATTTTATCTAATTTTTATTCTTGCAACAGCTGCTCCTACAAATAGATTACAGCCATATGGCGGAGTACAAAGTCCTATAGCCAAATTAACAGCCATAACAACCCCAAAATGAATAGGATTTATTCCTAAAGATTTTTATAGTTGGTAATAGCATAGGAGCCATTACAATAATAGCAGGGAACAGTATCTAAAAAAATAGTCCAATGAAGAGTAAAAATTAAATTTATAAAAAAGTACAATAAATGGATTATCAGAAATATTAGTTAAAAAAATGTAGAAATCATTTGAGGAACTTTTTCAAAAAGTCATAAAAGTTGAAAAATACAGTAGAATAACCTAATAAAAATGAAGTTATTCCATTTAATACCGCTGCATCTAATAGAGTATTATAGAGTGCTTTTTAAATTTAAGTCTTTATAAATAAAAAAACTTACAAAAAGCTGAATAAACTACTGATATACAAGCAGCTTCAGTAGGGAGTAAAAATCCCTGAATAAATTCCACCAAGTATAATTGTTGGAGATAGTAATGCCCATATTCCATCTTTAGTTGCAATCCATATTCTTTTTATTCTTTTTGTAAAAAGCTCTTTAAAAGGTTACATTTTTTTATCTCTTCAAATTCTCTTACTTCTGTTTTTGTTTTTTTGCAGATAAATATATTCATTAGTAAAAAAATATAATTCCTAATAAAAATTCCAGGGAGAACTCCAGCTAAAAATAATTCTGGAACAGAAGTATTTGTTGTAGCTCCATAAAGAACAAAAAGATAAGCTAGGTGGGATTATAGATTCAACAATTCCACCAAAACAAACTAAGGTAGCTGCATATTCTGAAGAATATCCTTTCTTTTTTTCATTTCAGGAATCATCATACCACCAATAGCTGATGTTGTTGCCATTCCTGAACCAGATAAAAGCACCAAAAAAACATACATGCAAGAATTGTAACACATCCTAAGGCACCTGTTACAAAAATCAATTAATGCTGAGGCAAAATTAACTATTCTTTTAGCTATTCCACCAGTAGACATTATTAAACCTGCTAGCATAAAGAAAGGAATTGCCATAACTGTAAAGGAATTGATTCCAGAAAAGCAATATTGTGCATTAACAACCATGTTTAAATTAGAACAAAAGTACATAGAGACCATTGTTGCACCACCAATAGCAAAAGCCAACAGGAACCCCTATTGCTAACATAATAAATAATACTATGAATAGTACTAAAAAAGTCATTCCTCTTTCCCTCCTTTCTTAAAGGTAGTGAAAGTATTATTTATGATTATCAAATTTCTAATCATCATTAAAATACATCCTAAAACCACAGATAAGTATCCCCAAGACATACTAATTTTAATTCCAGCAAAAACTTGTGACTGTGAAACAACTAACTCAATTCCATAATAGGCTGTTATTAAACAAATACCAAATACAATAAGTTCAGATAGAATATCACAAAAAAATTTTTAATTTAGGGGAAAATTTATCTACAAACATTGTTATTTTTTTATGTGTTCTTTTCTTTTTAGCTCCAATGCTGATTCCAAGCCAAGAAATCCAAACAAATAAAAAAATTTTCCTAATTCCTCTGACCATGGTAGTGAATTATTAAAAAAATATAACGCATTATAACTTGTGCAAAAAAATAATAAAAACCATTAGAGTAAACATTCCAACTAAAATAGTTTCTTCTAATCTATCTAAAATTTGAATAAATTTACTTTTTCATAGATTTTACTCCTTTTTATTTTTTTAGGGACTGTTTCAAGCCATTTATCAACAACATCATCTCCAACTTTCTTTCTCCATTTATCATATACTGGTTTTACACTTTCTTGAAAAAGCTTTGACTTCATCTGAAGTTAATTCTTGAACTGTAGCTCCTTCTGATTTAAATCTTTCTATATATTTTAATTCATTTGCTCTTTCTTCTTCTCTTTGCTTTTTAGCAACTTCATGAATACTTTCTTCTAGTATTTGTCTTAAATCTTCTGGAAGTGAATTAATCCAATCTAATGAGCAAACAATAGGAAATGGAGAACTTGCATGATTTGTCAAAGTTATATATGGTGCAATTTTATGTAAAGAAAAAAATCATTAAAGACACCTAAAGAGTGATCTAAAAGCATCAATAGTTCCTTGAGAAAGAGATGTAATAACTTCACCCCAAGACATAGGAGTAGGATTTGCTCCCATTGCTTGCCACATATCAACATTTAATTCATTTTTGTGCAATTCTTATTTTTTTGTCCTTTTTAAATCATTAGAATTATGATAATTTCTTTTTACACTAGCTACTTGTCTCATTCCATTATAGTACATGTCAATACAGTAGTACCCTTGTTTTTTTAAATATTCATTAAATAAGTCTAATCCGCCATTTTCAAAAGTTCCTTTTATCCAATCTTCATAAGTAGGATATAAATAAGGTAAATCAATACATGCAGATTCAGAGTCAGCAGCAGCAGTAATAGCAGCTGATAAATCAAACATCATTGTAACAGTTCCTAATTTAACTCCTGCAACTAAATCAGGAGTGTCACCTAATTGTCCATCAGGATATACCTCAACTTGAAATTTTTCCTGGAGCTTTTTCTTCTAATATTTTTACCTAATTCAACACTCCAAATATTTGTAGAACGTGAACTTGAATCTGTATTACCTATTTTTTTATAATAATAGGTTCATTTGTTTCTATCTTTTTATTTTCTGATGGTCTGCATGAAATAAAAGTAAATAAAGATAAAAATAATAACTAATAATAAAGAATTTTTTTAAACATGTTATCCTCCTAATAATTTAGACAATATTCATAAAAAAATGTAATCATAAAAGTATTTACAATATTTATAAAAAGTGATCCTACTAAAGGGACTATAAAAAAAGATTCTGGAGCAGGATAGTATTTTTCAGTTAATGTATCCATATTTGCAATACCAGTAGGTACAGCCCCTAATCCGTATCCACAGAAACCTGAACATGTTACTGCTGCCTCATAATCCTTACCCATTACAGGAAAAAGCTATAAATATGATAAAAATGACAATTAGAATAACTTGTGCAAAAAGTAAAATTAACATTAGATATGCCAAATCTATAATTTGCCATAATTTTTAATTTCATCATACTCATAGATAAAAAAATATAGCAAGTGAAACCTCACCAAAAAAATATGTATTTCAGAATGTTTGATTGGATATAGTTTATCAAAAATTTTTTTATGTTTACAATTAGAGCTGATGCAAGCATTCCACCTACAGAAGCTGGGAAAAGTAAGACCAGTTTTTTTCCTAATAACATAGAAATTATTGTACCTAAAGCCATAGCTAATAATAAAAAGAAAAAAATAAAGCTTGTTCAAATCCTTTAGCTGACAATTTATTTTCCATTTCCTTATTAATATTAATGCTAGTTTTTTTGGTTAGAATTAATTTTATTATTCTTAATACTTTTTTTCTACTAAATATCTTCCTAATGGGATCTCCTGTTAGAGAACCAGCTACTAAACCAAATGTAGCAGCAGCTAATGTAATTGTATTTGCTGCAGTTAGTCCTAAATTTTTCTAATGGAACTGAAAAATACTGCCGATGTTCCATGTCCTCCAGTCATAGGGATAGAACCTGTTGCTATTCCTATCAAAGGATTAATACCTAAAAATTTACAAATTATGATTCCTATTCCATTTTGTAGCACAACAAGAATACTAGAAACTATGAGTAACTTTATTGTTTTTACTCCACCTTTTTTTAGAAGAGATATACTCGCTGTAAAAACCAATACTTGTATAAAATGCTAACATAAAAAAATCACTCAATGTAAAAATCAAAAACTTATGGAAAAAAATATTTGTAGTGTATCCTATAAGCGTAAAAATTGTAAAAAAATCATTCCTCCAACTACTGGAATAGGAATACAAAAATTTTTCTTAATATTTCTACTTTAGTTTTTTTATGTAACTTCCTAGAAACAATATTAAAAACAGCAATTGCAGTAGTATTAAACATCGTTAACTCAAGTTTCATAAAAATCCCTCCTATTTTTTTATAAACTTCTGAATAGAATTCTCCTACTAGTTCACCATCTTTCATTATTGTTACGTCATCAACTATAATAGTTGGTTTTGTCATTATTAAATCATAATGACAAGTAGCTTTTAAAAACACCTCCTAAATTTAAAGCTTGTTCCTATCCCTATATGACAAGAACCATAAACTCCTTCGTCTTCTAACATCAAACCAATAAAACGACAATTAGGATTCAAACCTATTCCTAATTCAGCAATATTATATACATTAGGATCATTTTTTTATTAGCTAAATCTTTTACTAAGGATTTCTGCTTGATTTCCTCCTTCAATAGAAGTTATAAAACCTTTTTCAACTTTTACAAATTATAGGTTCTTTTTAATAGTCCTATTCCGATGTAAGGAACACTAGCATCAGCCACAATAATTCCTTCTGGAGTACCTTCGATAGGAGATACATTTGCTTCTACAGTTGGAGCTGTAGAAAATTTTCCTTTTTCAACTAAGCAGTATAGTGCATTTCCTCTTCTGTTTTCAGCACAAAATGTTAAATCAGTTCCAAATGGTGTAGTTAAATGAACTTTTTTTGAATTTGCTAATTTCGATGCAACTTTTAAACAAACGGGCTTTATTTTTTCAAAATCAGCTTCCATTCCACCATGTATCATCATATCTTCAGAAAATTGTGTTAAAACTAATCCTCTAGATCCATTTTCAATTGCATTTTTAATAGCATTTGTATGTGTAATAGATTTTCCAACTACTGAAACAAATGCATCTGCAGCTTTTAAAGAGGCTGCTATAATTTCAGGTGGTTCTTGAGAATCAGCTTCTCTAGGTATAATTAAACTGATAATAGGTTCAATATTTTTTCTGTAAGCAGCAGTTGCAATAGCATTTGCAATTGATAATTTTTCAGATTCAGTTACAATTAAAAGTTTTTCTCCAGCAACCATTTTCAAATTAACATCAATAATCTTGTCAGCAATTTTACACATTAGAAGTTCTTTCATACTAATCCTCCTCTATTCAATACTTTTAATTTAATACTATATTCTATAGAATATAGTTTATATAATATATTATATAATATTTTTTTAAATTTTTGTAAAAGCTTTTTTTATTGAAATAAAAAAATAGTAATTTGGTATAATAAGAAGAAAAAGTTAGGAAGTGAACATATTTTTGGAAAAAAATTTAGAATTGAAAAGAAAAACTTTAAACTTACAAGTATATGAAATTTTTGAAAGAAATGATACTAAGCGATGAATTTAAAAAAATGAAATAAAGTTAAATGAGGTACAAATTGCAACTAAACTTGAAGTTAGTCCAACTCCAGTTAGAGAAGCATTTAGAATGTTAGCAGCTGATGGAATTGTAGAAATTATCCCATGGAAAGGAGTTTTTTTATTAAAAAGTATAGCATAGAAGAAATAGAGGAAGCTTATCAGTGTAGAAAGTATTAGAAATACTAGCTGTAAAATTATGTATTAATATTATTCCTAAAGATGAAATAGAAAAAGCTTTTTAAAAAGTTTTAAAAAGGAAATCATGACACTATTGAAGAAAAGAATTAAAGTGAGTAATGAAATTCATAATATGATTATTGAATATTCTAATAATAAAAGATTAAAAAAATTTGATAACACAACTTAATGATATTTTTAATTTATGATCGAAGACTCTCTGCTTATGATGGTATAAGAGGAAAAACAAATTGATCAAGAACATAAATTAATATTAAAAAGCTTTAAAAGAAAGAAATGAAAATGCTGCAATTTTTTTACATGAAAGAACATATTCAAAATGGATTTAAATATGTTAAAGAAAAATCATAAATAATATGAAATTTTATAGAAAATATATCCTACTTATATAAATGAATATTTCTCAAATGATTTTTATAAATATAGACATTTATTCTTTTAATTGAGTAGACTCCAAAAAGTGTATATATATTAATAAATAGAATTTTTTTAAATAATTAATTTTTTTGACAATTTCCATTAAAGGTGTATAATGTATAAAATTTATTTTTTTAAGGAGATTTATTATGAGTGACAAACAAACTAAAAATTTTAGGATGGCTAGGGACAACATTATCAATTTTTGATGTATGTTTCATATATTCCTCAAATAATGGGAAATTTGAATGGTAATAAAACATCATTCATACAACCTTTAGTTGCTGCAATTAACTGTACAATATGGGTTTTGCTATGGATTTTTTTAAAAAAAGAATAGAGATTTACCATTAGCTTTGGCTAATTTACCTGGAATTATTTTTTTGGATTGATTGCTGCATTTACAGCACTTTAATAGAAATGGAGTTATCGTAAATTTGGATATTTACAATAACTCCATTTTCTATTACATATTAAATTTTATTGTGAAACAAGTTCCTTGCTCTAACTCACTTTCAAGATCTATAGTAGCTGAATGAAGATCTACTATTTTTTTACCATTGAAAGTCCTAATCCACTTCCTTTATTCTCTTCTTTTATTTCTTGAATCGTTAACTTGGAAGAATCTTTCCCAAATAAATTTTTTTATTTTCTTCAGATATTCCTATACCATTATCTCTAATTTTTTTAACACTGCAGTTTTATCTTCTCTTGTTAATGAAACTTCAATATTTGTTTTAGTAAATTTTACAGCATTCATTAGAATATTTAAAAATACTCTTTCTAACATAATTTTTATTACCTTGTATTCTTATATCTTTCTCAACATTGTATATTAGATTTAAATTTTTACTTTCTAATAAAGGTTTATAGTCTTCTAAAAGTTGTAAAACTATATTTGAAAGATTTATTTTTTTCTTTTTCTATTTCTTTTTTTGTCTTTCAAGTTTAGAAAGTTCCATAATTTGATTTATTAAATTAGTCATTCTTTTTAGCATGTCTATTAATAACTTCTAATGATTCTTTAGTTTCTTCTAAAGTATCTGAATACTGTAAAAGCATAATCACTTTGAGCTAGGATAACTGTTATAGGAGTTCTTAATTCATGAGAAACATCAGAGCTAAATTGTTTTTTTCATGTATGAAAACTTCTTCAACTGTATCTAACATTTCATTAAATGTTGAAGCCATCTTATGTATTTCATCATCATTAGAATCTCCTAATTCTATTCTGTTTGAGAAATCTTTACTTCTCTTTATTTCTAAAGCAGTGTTAGAAATTTGTTTAACAGGGTTTAAAAAGCATTTTTTTTATTATTCTATATCCAACAATAACAACAAAAAAATTATAAATAAGACACTTAGAGCAATAGCAATATTCCAAAAAGTCTCTATTTCTTTTTGAACTTTACCTAAAGGATATATACCTCTAATCCAATCATCTTCATCTTGTAACCTAGTGTCATAGTAGAGAATTTTTTTATTTTCTACCTGATATATATTAATATCTTCTATTGAAAAATGCTAAGGCTATATCAAAATCTTTAGGAAACTTACCAGCAATTATTTCATTTTTGTTCATTGTATTTTTATATAGTATATTCCATCATTAAAATTTTTCAAATTTTTCAGGGTCTTCATATATTTCTTCAACTGCTTCTACAAGTTCTTTTTTTGGCTTAAATCATTTACAACTTTATCTTCTATTAAAATTAAAGAGGATAAAATTATTAAAAAAATAATATAACAATTACTGATGAAAACCAAACTGTAACTCTTATACTTACTGGAATCCTTGATAAAAAAATCTATTCATTTTCTTTAAGAACATAACCTAATCCTCTTTTTTTGTATGAATAAGTTGTTTTGAATTTCCAATATCTATTTTTTTACGAATATTTTTTTATTAAAAACATCTATGATATTAGATTCACCTTCATAGCCATAATCCCATACACTATCTCTAATTTTTATCTCTACTTAATACATGTCCTTTGTTTTGAATTAAATATTCTAAAACTTCATATTCTTTCCTGTCAATTCTATATTCTTTCCGCCCCTAACAACAGTCTTTTTTTGCTATGTCTATACATAGGTCATCTATTTCCATTGTATTTGACGTGTTACCATATTTTCTTCTTACTAAGGCTCTAATTCTTGCTAGAAGTTCACCGAAATCGAAAGGTTTAATTAAGTAATCATCAGCACCTAAATCTAAGCCTTTAATTTTATCTTCTATACTATCTCTTGCTGTTAGCATTAAAACCGCTGTTTCATTCTTATTTTCTCTTAATTTTTTTAATAACTTCATAACCATTTACTTTTAGGTAACATGATATCTAGTATGATTAAATCATAAGTTCCATAGTCTAGATATTCAAGTGCTTCTTCACCATTAAAAAAACACTGTCTACACTAAAGTTATTTTTTTCTTTAGGGTGCTTTGTAATAATATTGTTTAAATCTTTTTTTCATCTTCAACTACTAAAAATTCTCATTATCTCACCTTTTTATATTTATTATTTAATTAATTTTTTTACACTATCATTAACAGATAAAAAAATACTTCTACAGGCTTCTCTTGTGAAGAAAATTGCATAGGAGATAGTACAGCTGCATAGCTTCCTGCATTATTAATAACAATTATATCTCCACAGTCCATAGATGGAAGGACTATATCTTCAGCTATTACATCAGTTGCAGTACACAGATTTCCTACTAATGTAACTTTTTCTTTTTTTATCAGTTTCTTCTTTAAAAGTTAATATTTCAAAAGCATCTTTTTGAAGTAAATAATGGCTCCCAAGATACTGGATTTTCTTTTTCATACTTTGATACTAATTTGATAACTGAAGGTTTGATAAAAACCGTTCAATGTATTTTTAGTATTAAATATGTCGTTCCATAAGAGACTTTTTTTATCAAGAACTTTCATTATGTAAAAACCACTTTTAGCTGTAACATATCTTCCAGTTTCGATAAAAATTGTTATATCTGGATTGTGTTTCTTAAATTCACTTAAATTGTCTTTTTACTAGATTTTTTTAAGTCTGTCTAAATCTAGAGGTACATCTGATTTAGAGTATTGTATTCCCATACCAGATCCCATATTTACATATTTTAATTTATATGAAAGAGTATTTTTGTACTTTTTCAACTAGTAAGAACATATTTTTTTATAAAATGTGTTAGAACACTCGTGACTTTAGTCGTGAGATGAATAACACCAACATTGAAAATGTTGCACTAAAATTTGCAATTTTAGTAATTTTAATGTATAATATATTTAGAACATTAGCAACTGAATATATGGAGTTAAGGCTAGTAAACAGTAGCCTTGTAAAAATATTCACTGTTCTGTATAGTTGTTCTTTTTAAATATAATATACAGATAAAAAGTAGCAGTGTAGACGCAAGTCTTATCTAGTAGTGGCTATTGTGGACTAGCCAAAAAGAATAAGGGTTTTAAAAACCAAACTTCTTAGAAGATAACTTACTTTTTCAGTTATCTTATGAAGCTCTCGACTCTAGCACTCGTAGGGTTTTAGTCGTGAGTAGTTCACTAAGACTTTCAGAAACCATATTAATTCTTCTTATTTCTTCAATACTATCTGCAATTAAATTTGATTCATTAATCGCAACTTCAATATCTTTTAAAGTTTTTTTCCTGGAGCTGAGTAATAAATTTTATTTTTTTATCTAAGTCTAACTTTCTTGCCATTAAGACTTCAGCTAGACTTGCTGCATCAGCACCAAAACCTTCAGAGAATATACTTTTTTTAGAACATTAACATTTGAATTACATTTTATAGAATACAAAAATTCTATTTCAGGAAATACTTTTTCTTAAATTACTTATAGAATTTTTTTATAATTTTTTTCATCATACAAATAAAAAAACTATCGTATTTTTTTGGAAATTTCACAAATTTTATTTTTTTAATTCCATAGTATTCTCCTTTGTAACTTTTTATTATTTTAATACATGAAGATAAATGTAAGATAAATTTTAAATCTTTTTTTATTCTTGGCTTTCCTTTTTCTATATAGTAGTAAAAAAATAATTGAATTAAAAATAGTGCTACTGCGACGTCCTATAATGTTGAAAAGAGCCTTTGTGGGGCTCTAGAAACATTATAGGCTAACAATAGCGAATACAAATTATTTTTTTACTCTAACACTCCTCTTTTTAAATAAATTTGTCTATCTGTAACTTGTGATAAATCTCTAGCATGAGTTACCACAACTATACTTTTGATTACGTTCTTTATTTATTTTTTTCTAAAAAAAGTGAGAATATCATTTCTCCTGTATCCTCATCTAAGTTTCCAGTAGGTTCATCAGCTAAAAATAAGTTTAGGCTTATTAATCATAGCCCTAGCTATTGCCACTCTTTTGCTTTTTCTCCACCTGATAGTTGATTAGGTTTATGTTTCATTCTTTCTGCTAAACCAACGATTTCTAATAATTCTTTAGCCTCTTTTTTTCTATTTCAGCTTTATTTTTTTGAAATTATTTAAAAGTGCAGGGATCATAACATTTTCAAGGGCAGTAAATTCACTCATTAAATAGTGAAATTGAAATACAAAAACCTAAAAAAATGATTTTTTTATATTATTTCTTTCAGTTTCATTAAGAGAAGAAACTTCTTTGTCATCTATCCAAATTTTTTTCCACCATCTATCTTATCAAGTAATCCCATTATGTTTAAAAAGAGTAGATTTCCCTGAACCAGACTTACCTAGAATAGATACAAATTCTCCTCTTTTTTTACTTCTAAATTTAACTTTTTTTAAAAATATGTAGCTTATTTCCTGTTTCCATATAGAATTTATCTACATCTTCTAATTTTATAATCATATTATTCATATCTAAGTGCCTCCACATTTTTCAAGTTTAGCAGCTCTATAAGCAGGAAATATACTAGAAATTAAAAATTACAATAAAGTTTGCTCCCACAATAATAGCTATTTCTTTTTAAAGAGATTTCTATTGGAATATCTTTTAAATAGTAGATATTAGAAACTAGGTCAACTGCATAATTCTTTATATAGTAAAGTAAAATTAAAGATACGATTATTCCTAATATTATTCCTATTATTCCCAATATTATACCTTGAATTAAAAAAATATTAACATAATATTCTTTTTAGAGAAGCCCATAGCTCTCATAATTCCTATATCTTTTTGTTTTTTTCTCTGACAAGAGTATTTAAAGTTATCCAAATTAAGAAACCTGCAACTATAGCTATAAGTGAAAAATACTACTAACATTATAGTTTTTTTCTAAAGTTAAAGCTGAAAGTAAGGCTTTGTTTTGCTCACCCCAAGTTCCTATATATAGGGTCAGTAGGTAATTTTCTTGCAACATCATAAATTAATTCTTGTGCATCATAAGGATTGTCTAGTCTAACAGATAATCTTCCCACTGTTTCATCACTATAAGTTATATATTGTGCTGTTTGAAGTGGAATTAAAAACCATATTTACATCATATTCATAAAAAAACCACTTTTGGAATATCCCACCAACAGTCATTTCTAAGTCTGTTTCTTCAGAAGTTATCAGTTTGACTTTATCTCCAACCATAGCTCCCATAGAAGCAGCTAACTCTTTTTCCAATTAAAAATAGATTTCTTATCTTCTACATCTATTTTTTTCCATCAATGATGTAGTCATCTAATTTCATCACTTTAATTGCTTTGTCTAAATCATAACCAACAACTTTTACTCCAGCAACATAAGGTTCGCCATGTCCTTCATATTTTATTATTCCTTGTGTTTCTATAGTAGGGACTGCTCCCTTAACTCCCTTAACTTCTTCAATATTTTTTTAACCAATTCTTCATAGTTTGGAATATTTTCAGGAGAATAAACATTTATATGGCTAGTTAAAGATAAGATACTATTTATCATATTTTTTTATCTAGACCGTTTGAAACTCCTAGTGATACAATTAAAACTGTAATACCTATAAAAAACTCCAACTATTGATAAAATACTTTGTTTTTTTCTTTCTAACATCTGTTTTTTTGCAATAAAAAAATTCAATCATCTTCTACCTCTTATTTATTTTAAATTTTACTTCTTCTCTAGCTCCATCTTCCGTAACTATAGTAAGTTTGTGTTTACCCATATCCAACTCAAAAAAATCTTTCACTTTCATTTGAAAAAGCCCATATATTCTTCATCAATATACCAATAAACATATTCTTTATTAGGATTATATAATTTTTATGGCAATTTTATTATAGCCTTCAAAAATCTTTTTGGAACAAATATATTTAAGTTTTCAACAGGATATGCTATTTTAACTTTCTTGTTTTCTCTAACTCCATTTAAAAAAAGAAATAATTTGAAACTTCAACAGGATATTCTATGACAATCTTTTCTTTTCTCTTGTCAAAATTTTTCACTTCTTGAATCAATTTCAATGTCATTTTCATCTACAAAGATTTTTTTGTAATAAGGTGATGTTCTAAGTAATTTTGCATTTTTGGATATAAAACTTTTTTTACTTTCAACATCATATACCTTTCTATAACCTGTCTTTTTCATCAATTTCAATTTCTTTTTAAATCATCCATTGGTTTTGAGAAAGGTTTAGAATTGATATCCACTATATTAAATACTTTAAATAGTAAATTTCCTGCTGTTTCAACTCCAGATAATGAAAAAAATAGATTTTTTTGGTTGAAGTTTCCTAGCCATACAAGAACTGTATAGTCTGGACTTACTCCTACAGACCAAGCATCTTTTTAAACCATAGCTTGTACCTGTTTTCCAAGATATAGGTCTTTGTTCACTATATAATTTTTTTCATTTCCAGGTCTCACAACCTTAGACAATGTTTCTAGTGTTAAATAACTTGCTCCCTTAGAAAAATTGTTCATATTCTTTAGGTACATCTTCAGTCAGTGTATACTTTAAATTTGAAACTTTTCCATAGTTTTGCAAGTCCCACATATAGTTTAACTATATCAACAGGTCTCATTTCTCTTGTTCCTAAAATTAAAGATAAGCCATATTTATCAAATCTATCTTCAGGATAGTTGTCATTATTTTCTAAGAAATAATAAAATTTATCAATTCCATAATCTGATAAAAAGTTTAACAAAAGGAATATTTAAAGATTTAATAAGTGCATCTTCCATTTTAACCATTCCTGAAAAATGTACCAGTTGAGTTTTTTTAGGATAGAAATTTCCAAAAATATATAGGTACATCAGGATAAATACTATCAGGAACAATAAGCCCTTCATCTATTGATAAAGCATATAGAAAAAGGTTTTAAAAGAGAAGCAGGGGATCTTTTTAGCTTGTAGACCATCAATTTCTCCATTATTTTTTTTATCATAAAAAAATCTTGTGAAGCAACATAGGCAAGTACTTCTTTAGTTTTATTATTCACAACAAGCACAGCAGCATTATTTATACCTGTGTCCTTCATTGTATTTGAATAGTCATGAACTATCTTTTTCTAATTTTTTTGTAGTTTATAGTCCAATGTTGACCTTATAATTTTTTTCCTTATATTTATTTTTTTTAGAAATATAGAGAATTGTGGTGCTTTTTTTCTCATAGTAATAAATTTTTATTAGGAAATTTTTTTCAAGTAAGCTAAATTTATACTGCCTTTCATCTATTAATCCTTTATCCAATAAAGTTTTTCAATAGTCTATTTCTTTTTTTCTTCAAGTTTATCATTATTCTTTTTTTAAATTCAATATCCCAGGGGAATTTGGTAGAACTGCTAAAGAGAAGCTTCAGCATAGCTAAGGTCTTTAACATCTTTATTAAAGTACATTTTTGATTGCTGCAGAATAACCAACTATATTGGAACCATAGGGAACATTATTCAAATATATTTTTAATATTTCTTCCTTAGAAAAATTGACTTTCTAATTTGTATGCCTTTACTATCTCAATTAACTTGTTGAAATATGTTCTTTTTTTAGGTTCAAGTAATTTTACAACCTGCATACTTATTGTACTTGCTCCCATTTTCTTTCCACCTGTAATATTGTTAAAGAAAGATTTTTAGTATTCTAGGATAGTCAACTCCAGAATGTGAGTAAAATTTCTTATCTTCGTAGTTTAAAACGGCAAGCTTTAAAGTTTCTGGAATATCACCTTCATATTTCAAATGAAAATCTTCATCTTTATTTAAAAAGACAGATAAAAATCTCTCCATTTCTATCTAAGACAATTTTACTATAGTTGATATTCTCAACTAATTTTTTTAGGCTCATAACTTACATATTTTTTTATCAAATAGATAAAAAAAGTAATATAAAAAGAGTTATGATAAAAAAATAGCCACCTTTTTTTAGATTAATATTTTTTTAAACATAACTCTTATCTGCTACTAAAAATGTATTAAAAATACATATAATACAATAGGATATTACTACTTTTTGTAGTCTTAAATTCCCGACTAGCAATCGGTACATATAGATATTTTATTTGCTAATTTGTAGCAGCTCCTTTTCTTTTTTTATTTTAAAAATATCTATTCCATTATTTTTATATTAATTAGACTTGATTTCTTAATGGTATTATACTTTAAAATTAATAAAAAAATACAAATTTTAGAATGATAACTATTTTCATTTGTAACAAAAAGTTAATTAAGGATATATTACTAAAAAAATCTAAATCAATTCATAAATTCAATTTACATCAAAAAAATATAAAAAAGAAAAAAATATTGGTAAATAATAAATTACAGCTGAAATTAAAAAAATATCTTTATAATTTCCTAAAAAAACTTAAAAGAAAAACCTTGTTTATAGTTTTTAAGCTTTTATATATTCTTCAATAAATTCAATTAACCTATTTTTGAGAAATAATAGAAGTAATTGAAGGTGTGTATATTATTTTACCATGTATATCTTGATATTCAATATATAAGATAAAACTATCTCTATTAATCTTCTCTATAATGTATTTATTTCCTTTAAATTTCCCCTTTTCTGATTTCATACGAAGTTATAAAATGAATAATTTTTTTCCATAATGTTCTTTGGTATCAATTTCTGATTGTAGAAAAATCTGTAATTACATCCATAACTTTTTCTCCTTTAATATTTTTTTAAATTACCTTAAAATTTTTCATTTTTCTTTTCTATATTTTTTTCAATTATTTCAATTAGTTTATCTTTATGAATAAATTGTGCTGTGCCTGACATATCTTTAATTCTTCCTTCTTTATCCTCGTACTCTGCATACAATATGAAATTTTCTTTATTTATCTTCCTTAGAATGTATTGATTCCTTCAAATTCACCTTTTTTTGAATTTCATCTGAATTTATAAAAAAATATAACTTCTTTCTGAACCTCCCACGACTGACACCCTACGAGTGCTAGAGTTGCGGGGTTCCAAAAATATTTAAAAAAATATTTAAAAAAATTTTTCTAAGAGTTTGATAGCTTTACACTACCCTTATTCTTTTAGGTGCGTTCAGCTCACCTCTATTGTATAGGACACTTAAGTCCACAACTTTACTTTTTCTTAGAATATTTAATGCTCCATTACAATCTGCATTTATGAGTTTACCTGTGCTTGTTTGATATAGTCCTCTTTTTTTATTCTTTTTCCACTAAATATATATTCTTGCAGATTTTTCTTTATCATATATTGGAATTTCATCTCCATCAAAGAAACTTGCTTTTTGATGTATAACTCTCTTCTTGTAGTTTAAATTCTATTCCATATAGTTTACATAGATATATTAATTTATCTCTTAATTTTTCCATATGGTATATTTACAAAGTTCTGATTATTTATACCTCCAATATTTGATTTCCTTTGAAAAATCTTCATTATATCCTAGAACTAATTTTTCCTATATCATTATTAAGACAATAATTTACAATTGTTCTTGCTGCTTTTGAAAGATAATCATTTATGCGATTATTTCTCTTTCTAGTTATTCTCTTTTTGTCTTAATGTTGTTCGCTCAATTTTTTTGCTTATCTTTTTATACTTTGTAATTTTGCATTTATCTTGTTATAGTATTGATTTGTTGATTTTAATTTTTCTACCATCTATTATGAATGAAGCTCCAGTATTTGTAACACAAGTACACAGATTGTCTATACCTAAATCAATTCCTAGTGCATTTTTCTTTATTTAATTCCCTTTGAACTTCTTCTACCTCATAAATGTATTGAACTTCAAAGTACCTAGAATGTTGTTTTGGTATTATTCTAATCTCTTTTTATCTTCTTGCCTTTTAATACTGGTGGTAGTTTTATTGCGATTTCCTTATGTGTCTTTCTAAATGAATTTGAATAAGGAACTATCAGCATATCATCTTTTAATCTAACAAAACCTATAACAAGAGTTGTAAAACCATCTTTATCAAGATAATTAGGTAATTTTATTTTACCGTTATATTGACCATTCTTAGCAAGTTTTAAAAAGTGCAAAGAATGATTTAAAAACTTTCATCTACTTCTTTTTAAAAATTTGTTGAGCCATATTAGAATTTAACTTCTTATAGTTCTCACTATTTTTTTAAGCATTTTATAGTTTTCATTATAGCTTAAATACTTTTTATTTTTTTAAAAAATAGTGTTGTCTAACATTATATATAGCTTGATTCTTTAAATTCTTAGCTATATGGCACAAATATTTTAAGTTTTTTTAAACTCTTTTTTTACTAAGATGTTTTTACTTGTTGTTTTTAATGTTAAATACATATATAATCACCTCCTTTTCATCAGAGACATTATACCATATATTCTACATTTTATCTACTAAAAAAAGTAATGTTTTTTTATTTATTTTTTTAAATATTTTTAAAGTTTTTAAAACCCCACAACAGTGGGAAGCGTCGTTCACATAAATACGCTACTACTTATGCAGTTCTCTTGGCATATACACTCCTTAATAAATTAAGGAGATTAGCCTTGAACTTCTTGTTATCTCTAACAAGCACAGACTATATCTTATCCATAGTGTATCTCAACACCTTAGGCGAAACCACTTCCAATACCAATCGCTTGTATTGTACTCCCCTCACGAGGGATAGTCGTTGAACTTTCCTTTTTCAGGCTTAGCTGCTGATTGTCTATTATCATAATGTTTAGGATTTAACCTTGCACCATCTAATATTTTTTTCTGCTTTCGCTACCATCACACCTGCCTCCATCTCCTTAACTTGTTAAGGAGTAGGATTACTATGTTGTGGTTATACTAGCTTTAAGAGTTCCCAGCAATTCAGTTTCTTCGTTGCACAGTTTTTACTCTGCGTCTACATACAAGTTTCCCTATATGCTTACTAAAAATCTTCGTGCAATTCATACCCTACGAGTACATAGTCTCATGACTAACACCCTACGAGTGCTAGAGTCACGAGTATTCTTGCACTATTTAATAAAGCTCCTCTATACTCATTTCTGAATATAAAAAAGTCTTTAATCATATCCACAATATCCTCCTATGATTTTAGTATTCTTACTAACTAGCTGAATATTTCAAGCTAAAGTAATATATTATTTTCTATATTCCCTCTTATTTCTATTATGTCTCCATCGAAAAATTTTTTTATTGAAAACATATTATTTCCAATAGTAGTTTTTCATATTTGCATAATATACTGTTCTTATATTTTTTTAATATTTTTTTAACAAATAATTATGTTCAACAACTATTACATGCTCTCTTTCTATTTTTTTCCAAAATTGTATACTTCTTCTATTTCAGGAGGCATTATTCCATTGAAGAAATCGCCTACATCTACTATGATAAAATCAAATTCTGAAAGTTCCCAAGAAATAACTGTTTCTACTTGTTGTTGAACTTGAACTAATATATTTATTAGATAGCTGGCATTATTATTATTATCGTCATATAATATTTGTTTCATTTCTCTTTCCTCTAAATTTAATATTCTAATCTTCATATGCTTTTTTTAATACTCTTTTTTTAATTTTTAATTTATCTCTAATTTTTTTAATTAAATTCTTTTCTTTCTCAGTTTTAATTTCTATTTCCATATTTACTAACTGATATCCTATATCATATTTAATATTTTCTGGAATTTCTATTTTAAGTTCTTCTGCACTTTTTGTAAATTTAATTAAAAAAATTCTAAATCTAAGTATCTTAATATAAGAGGATATATTAAAAAAATTATTTTAAAAATCTTTTTTTGATAATTTTTTTCAGCTTTTAAATATTTTTTTTCTATTAAAAAAATGCAAATTCAGGCTTTTCTTCATTTATTTTTTTCTAGTAAAGTTTGTTTTATCACTTTTTCCTTCTATAATTTCAGGTTCTACTTTATATATTTCTCTTATTTTTTTCTTCTTTCTCTTTCCTTTAATCTCCATTCTTCTTTAGCTTCTTTTTCATAAGATACCCAATCTTCTAATTCAAATTCTGCATATATTTCTCCTAAATTTTGGAAATAGACAGACATATTTGAATATGGAAAATCACATTCACATAAAAAAATCTTTCTATTTTTTTATTTTTCAGAAAAAAATCTTCATAAAATTCTTCCATTGTTATTGGCTCTTTAAACTTCTCATGCTCACTAAAGGCTTACACTATATGCACTTATATTAGTTATAGTAATTATCATAGCTTTTTATAGTATGTTCCTTATAGTTATATATTTTATTTTTTTACATTCTTCTGGTAATTGATACCAAATATATTCTGACATATTTAAATCTACACCATAAGCTCCAAACATCATTGATTTATCCATTATTATTGGTATTGTACAGAAAAGAATTAGATAAATTCAATATATTCTCCAAAAGATTCCAATTTTATTTTTTTATTTTTCATAGTTGCTCCTTCAAAAATTTCTTTAAGTTCTTGATATTTTTTTCATCCTCTTCTGTTTTTTTATTTTTAATTTGAATATCTCTTAACCAATGCTCTATTTCATCTTTTTAACTTATTAGAAATTATAATCTCAAATTCTTTTGATTTTTTTAATTACTTCTGCTAAATATTTTAAATCATCTATAAGTAAAAAAATTGTTTAAAAACTTTTTGAGTCTCTTCTTTTGAAAGTTCATCTATATTTTTTTATCTACTAAACTTTTTTTACTATAAGTTGTTCATTATATATTTGTTCTAATTTAGCTAGATTTTTGCTCTCTATTTTTTTACGATTATATTCTTTTTCTAACTCTACAAAAATAATCATTAAAAAGTATTTTTTTATTAGAAATAACAACTATATCATCTAGTTCTACTTCTGCATATACTTCTCCTAAATTTTTGAAAAATATACTAACATAGAGGAATTTGGAAAAATCACAACCAGTTATAAAACAATTGATTTCTTTATTTTTTTATCAAAATTTTTTTATAAATTTCTTCCATTGCTATATTCTCTTTTTGTTTATTATTATAGTTAAAGCTAAAACTATATGCAGTAATATCAGTTATTATAATTACCATATTTTTTTATGAATTTTTTTCCAGTTATGTTTATATATCTTTTTTTATATTCTTCTGGCAATTGTCTCCACATATTATCTGTCATTTCAAAAAAATGAACATTATAAACCCCTAGTATCATTGTTCTATTAATAATTATAGGCATAGTATAGTCTGACTCACTATAATCAAATTCCTCATCTTTATCTATTCTTAATTTAAATTTCATAATATAGCTCCTATTTTTTTAACTTAATCTTTTTTTCAAAAAAATATCACTATTCAATATTAATTTTTTTCATAGTAACATTTATAAAAAGAAAAAAAGCAATGTCAAATAAAAAAAGAGAATTTTTAAGTTTTAATTCTCAAAAAAATTCTCTTAATTATATCAATAAAATCTTACTGTGATACTTTTTACTTCAAAAGCCTTTTTAGATATGCTCTAAAAATCTTTATTATACATAGATTCCACTTTTTGTTCCAGGAAGTCTGTAAGAACCAGGAGTTACTGCAATTAAATTAATTTCAATTTCTTTATCTTCTCCAGCATATAGAGGGAAGAAGTAAGCCACTCTGTCATCTCTCATATCTGTATAAGAACTATTGTCAGTCATACTAAGTATATCTTCACCACCATATTCAGCATTGTCAATGTCGCTAGTATTCATTGGCACTACTTGAGGATCAGTATTTTGTGGTACTCCAGCCTGACTATTATCAAATTCCCAACCACTAGGTAAAATTTGTAATAAAGAAATATCATCTAAATTATTGTTATCTACTTTAGAAGAGATTATCATTCTAAATCTAGTTCCTGCTTTTTAGATTTTTTTAACATCTATTTCTTTTTCCAGACATATCAACAAATCTTCTTGTGATAGTAATATTTTTTTACTTTCATCTTTTTTTCTTCATATTTAACTGGTTTTCCTTTAACAAAAGAGTTTACATATAATTTGCTAGTTGAAGTATTTTTTTATAACTATCTTCTTAGCATTTTCTTTTTATACCTAAATTTTTAAGAGTATATTCTCCATCTTTAAGCTCTAAGTTTTGTTCTTTTCCATCAACTATAAGTTTGAAAGATAAATTTTTCTTTTCAGGACTAACTTTTTCACCTTCTGCTAAAGCTTGAGCTATATGTGCTTTTTCAAAAGTAGTTAACCACTCATCACTCTTGGCTGTTCCAAGAACTGAACTATAAAGACTAGGTTCAGGACTACTATAAATTTCAGTATAGTATCTTAAGATTTTAGCATTTTGGTCTGCATAGTAAATTCCATCTTTTGTTTCAGCTTTTTTAGGAAGTTTTTCTGCTTCTTTTCTTGCAAAAATCTTTTTCACCTATCTTAGCATAAGCTCCTAATAATGTCCATTTATCTACAAGACTAGCATCTTTATAGTATCTATCAAAGAATATATTCATTTCAGATACATTAGGATCATTTAATGAAGCTAGTAAGTATAGAACATCTGCTTTAGGTATATCTACTCTCATAGCTATTGAATTTAGATAAGCTTGAGCATTTTTCAAACATAGCTTCAGGTATATAGTATCCTCTTTCTTTAGCTTCTATTAAAAAAATTCTATTGCATAGATAGTTGACATACTTTCTTCTTGTGAACCTGGCCAGTAAGCAAAGGCTCCATTTCTTAATTGATAATTGTTATTCAATTTAGCAATTATAGTATTAATTTCATTTTTTTGCATCATTCTTTTCAACTAAATCAGTAGTTAATTTATCAATATATAGCATTGATAAACCTTTTTGAAGATATTTGTTCCAAACAAACATATGGATAATCCATCAATGATTTAATTAATCTTTCAATTCCTAATTTTTTTGATAACTAGAAAGAGTTATATTAGATTTAATACTTCCATTGATAAAAATCTTTGTATTCATCCATAGATAAAAGTAAATTCTTGGTTAGGGTTCTAAAAACAAGAGATTTTTTTCAACATATTGATAAGGATAATTAGTATCAACATTTAAATCTATACTATCTTTAAAAACTATATTTACTTGATTTGAAATCTATATCTATCTTAGTTGTTCCAACTGTGTCTGGAGCATCTAATTCAAATAATAGTTTTTCATTTTGTCCATCTTTAACATTAACTTTTTTTACTATATGTTTTTTTCCATTATAAGTTAAAGTTACTTCTGAATCTCCAATAGCTTTTTTTCTATAGGGAATAAAGTTACAGGTACAGTAAATTTATCTCCTACTTTTTAAAAACTCTTGGTGCAGAGCTGTCAACTATAACAGGAGCTTTTACTGAAATTGATTTTTTTCAGCACTTCCATAACTTTCATCAGAAACAGCCACAACAAATACTCTCATTTGTCCAAAGAAATTAGGAACTTTTATATTTAGCTCAGCATTACCATTTTTCATCACTTTCAGCAACACCTCTGAATATAGTTAGATTCTTAAATCTTTGAGCTTCCCCTTGTAATTGAAGTTCATCTTTTTTTGATCGCTAGCAACTTTTTGCTCTATCTGTTGCTTCGGCTGCTAATTCTTCATAATCTCCTCCACCTGTCTTTAATCTATTCATAACTTTATCAGAATATTTTTTTCTATGATATTAGAGAAGTTATCAAAGTTTTTGTACCAACTTAGCTCTCTTTTTCATAGAAGAATTTGTATGGATCAGGTTTTTTTATAGTCAGTTTTTTTCTTAAAAACACCTTCATCAACAAGGAATACTTCATAGTACATTTTTTTCTTTTCTTTATTAGAAAGTTTAATATTTAAGTCACCTGCAGGTAGAACTTCAGTCTTAGTATCAATATTAATAGTAAGCATCTTAGATTTATCTTCAACCATTAATGGAAGAGAAGCATAAAGTCTAAGTGGTCTGTCATTTTGTTTGTCAATATTTTTTTGGAAAAACTGATATACTAACATAAGCATTAGGGAAGAAATCTTTTTCAATAACTATTGTTTCTTCATTTTTCAGTTGAAGTTAAAGTTTTTCCAATATTCTTTTTATAATTTTTTTCCATCTTTTTCTATGGTTACTAGAGCTTTTGAACCTATAGAACCAGTGTATTTTATCTTAGCAATATCACCTATGTCATATTTTTTTCTTTATCAGTTGAAGCCTTTAAGTTCTCAATAGTTCCAGTTTTCTTATCTCCATAGTGATAGTTATATACGAAAAACTCCTGAACTATGACCTGTTTCTTCGTCTTCAATTTCAATAAAGTTTACTCCATCAGCAAGACTAGAAACTTTTAGAATTTCAGCATCAGAAGCAGAAGTAATTTCTCCTTCTTCTAATAGAGTTGTTTCCATATTTTTCTTTAAATGATTTTTTTCATCATCTTCATAGTAGTCATACCACCAGTTATTTTGCTTGTTATACACTCTGTATTTTAATTTTTTTACCAGCAACTAGACTATCAGTTTTTTTCATTTAATAAAATATATTTAACACTAGCTTCATTTCCATTTTTGATCTAGTTTTTTTGTACTCCAACAGAATTTTCTCTATTGATAATTGTAAATACTTTATTTTTCAGTACTATATCTTCCACTAGCATCTTGAACATTTACAGTTGTACTTAAATATAGGTTTTTTTATTTTTGTAATGCTTGTGGCATTTCTAATCTTAATTCAAGCTCTCCACTACCATCAGTTTTTGTCTCTGCAAAATTTCTAAATTGATATTTATAATTTGAAGGGTTAACAAAAAAACAAAGTTTTTTTTATATTTTTTTAGATCTTGGTTCTCTTTCTATAACATTATAATCAAGGTTTACATTTGAATCTTTATCTAGTTTGGCTCCACTTAGGTATTTAAAGTCAAATTTAAATCTCATTAATCCATCTTTTTATATCAGCTTTAGAGTAGATTTTATCTTCATCAGCTTCAATAGCTATAGAATTTGCAACCTTAGATTCTATAAATACTTTTTTTGTGTTACTTCTTTTTCCACCAAACTTAATAGTTAAAGTCCAAGCACCATTTAAATCATTTACATCTGTCTTGATTTTTAAATGTATAGAAACCATTTTTTTGATTCTTTAACTATTTCATTATTTATTTTATTTGAACCATCTGGAGCAGTAAACGAGTATTCGAATGGATGTTCATCATTTATTTTTTTCTTTGCTTCTAGCAATTAAAGAAACATTGATTTCATCTCCAGGTCTATAGTAACCTTTATCTGTGTAAGTATAAAGTTTTTAAATCAGAACCTTCTAATGAACCACCAATATCGAAGTCAGCATAGTTTATTTTTGCTATCACTTAAGTAAAAGTACGTTAAACTCATTTCCTGATTTTACTAAAAATATAATAAACATTTTCTAAATTAACTTTTGATCTATATTCTCCATTAGAATTAGTTGTACCTTCTTCAAGAGTTTGATTCTTAGAGTTTATAAATTCAAGTTTTGCACTTCCTATTGGATTTAAAGTATTAAGATTTAATAATTTTATATCTAATTTAGAGTCGTTAGAGTTAGCAACTATCCCTATATCAGAGAGGATAATTGTCTTTGTTGCTTTTTGCATAAATTGGTTGATCTTCATAACCAAAGCTAAGAGGTTCTCCATATTTTTGCAATATCATAGTCTATGCTTTCTTCACCAACAGATGTTAACTTCACATAATAAATACCCTTAGTATCTATTACTCCATTTAGATCTATACTATTTTTTTACAACCTCATCTTCTTGACTTTCAATTTCATATTCTTTTGAGAAAAACTACATCACCTATATCTTCTTTTTACACTCCAGTCTAAAGAATATTCATTTGAACTTAATTTTTAAATATTGAGTTATATTATTAGTGTATATTTTTCACAATTTCTAATTTTACTTTTTTTGATATTAACTGAATTAAAATTGATTTTTCTTATTATTTACAGAAGGTAAAACATTTCCATAATCTGCAAATGTTAAAAGCAGGTTGCTTTTTTTACCAACATAAAGATTATATCTTGTATAGTCTTCATTTAATTCATTACCAGAAACAGATTTTATTCCTTTTGAAACTTTTACAGAATAAGGAACTTCTTTCTGGAAATCTCCCTTTATAATAATTTTTCTTATTAAAAAGGCATGATAGTTATATCTCCATCTAAACCTTCAACTTCAATCAGTTTATTAAATTCTTGATTTTTTTATCTATATCATCTGAAAAACATTATAACTAAATCCCCAGATATATTGAAACCAGCATTATTGACATAAAGCATCTCTTGGTAGTCATAGTTTTTGTTCTTGTTCAGTTTGCCCTTGCTCAGTCTGTGTTTCATCTTTATCTTTTTGACAAGCTACTAAAGCTAGCATCAATAAAGATAAGGCAAAAAAATAGTTTTAGAAATTTTTTTCATTTTTTTCTCCTCCATATTATAAGCATTAATTCTTTCTAAAAAAACCTCTCTCCATAGTTTGTAAATTTTTTTGATTACCTATCCCTTAATTTTTTTAACATCTCCCACCTATTTGTTGGTTTTTTTCTCAGCCATCTCTATAAGAGTCATATCAGAAAAAAATTATATAGGGAGCAATGTTTTCTTTTTTTGAGATCTCCTTTCTAAGTGAATTTAATTCTTTAAATAAAGCGTTTTCATAATAGTCAAAGTCAATTTTTTTCATTTTCTTTTCTTATTATTTTTTTATATTGTCATTTAAAAATATCTTTATATTTTTTTACCTAATTTTAAAACAGGAAAGCTTCCTGCACTCTGTATTAGGTATTTTTCAGAGATCATATAATTTATAAAGGATTCTATCCACTCCTGTTTATCTTCTCTCATTATGCCAAAGGTAGAAATTTTATTAAGTCCCTTATTTAGCATTTTAGTATCAGCTTTTTCCCATTAACATATTAGATAAGGTAGATATTCCTAAAGCTTTCTTTTTGTTCTTCCAACCGCTGAAATAATCTTCTTTTGCCTCAAGTGAGAAATCTTTGATATTTTTTTCTTTTTTTGCAGTTTTCACAAAAAAACCACAATAGTTTCTAATCATTTTTTTCACCAAAAGTATTTTAAAATAAATTCTCTATAACAAGTTTTTAATTCAGCATATTCTATCATTTTACTAAAATTCTTTTAATTTTTTTTATTGAGATAGTCTTTATCTTTTTCGACCCTCAGATTCTTTCTCCATTAAAAAAATCTTTGTATGTCTCTATCCTTTTCATTATATATGAGAATAGCTTCAGATTTTTCCGCCATCTCTACCTGCTCTACCTGCCTCTTGATAGTAACTTTCTAAATCAGCAGGAATGTTAGCATGTATCACATATCTTATGTTAGATTTATTTATACCCATACCAAAAAGCATTGGTTGCTACCATTATTTCAACATCATCATCTAAGAATAATTTTTGATTTTTTTCTCTTTCTTCCTTAGACATTCCACCATGATATTTGGTGACACTTCTATCAAAACTTACAAGATAATTATAGATATCATCTACATTTTTTTCTAGTAGAACAGTATATTATTCCAGATTTACCTTCATGTTTTCTTAAATAATCTATGATAAAAGGTTTTAGAATCTATATTTAAATCTTTATCAAGTCCAGTATTATCAATTACTTTAAAATAAATATTATCTCTATTAAAGTTATCAACAAAAAAACAAAAGGATTATCAATTTTTAATTTTTTTCTATGATATCCACCTTTTATTTTTTTGGGGTAGCTGTGGCAGTAAAGGCCAAAGTCTGAATCTTAACTCCATCAGCTATATATCTAATAAAATCTGCAATTTTTAGATAGCTTTTTCTAAAATTTTCACCCCACTGGGAGACACAATGTGCTTCATCTACGACTACCATTGCAATTTTTATAGTTTTTTTATAAAGTTCAAAAAAAGCTTTATTTTCTAATCTTTCAGGTGAAATATACAATAATTTTCGTCTGTCCTTTTTTTATCTTAAAAAAGAATTTTTATTATATTCATCACTTGTTAAAGTTGAATTTAAATAGCTTGCATCTATTCCAATTAATTTTAAGCTATCAACTTGGTCTTTCATTAAGGATATAAGAGGTGAAATAACTATTGTAAGTCCTTTAAACACTAAAGCAGGGACTTGATAGCATATAGATTTTACCAGCCCCCGTTGTCATTATTCCTAAAACATTTCTTTTTTTGCAAGATAGCATCTATTATTTTTTTCTTGTCCTTCTCTGAAATTATCATAACCGTAATATTCTTTTTAAAAATTCTGAGTGCTTCTGCTTTTCAATTTTAATCCCACCAAAAAAATACCATTGTATATTTTTTTATAAACCATCTACTAATTTTTTTCAAATGTTCCACAACATTGTTCAACTAAATCATAACAAAAAAAGCATAATGTTCTACTGCTAATTTTTTTAGCTTCTTCCAAAGTTTGAACAGGCTTTTTCAACATAGAATTCTATTTCATCATAAGTGATAGCTGCTGGTACTGCTCCATACTTTTCATACCAATATTTAGCAACAGCTACTTGTTCTGCTGGGAAAGGACATGAATTATAACCACCCATTCCAAAAATAGCCTAAAACTTCATAAGGATTTTCTGTAGGAACTTTTACTAAAAATAACATCATCTTTAAAAATTTCCATCATAATCAAAAAAACAGTTGAAAGTTCTAAATTACTTTTATCATCGTCATCAAATTCATAATCAATTTCTGAAAAAGTATTCATCTATATTTTCTTTTAAATCATCTGTATTTTGCCCTTGAAATTTTTTTAGAAACTCAACCGCATTAATATCTTTGTATTTTTTTCAAGATTTGATTTCACTATATCCATTATGTTATCTGTATCTTCATCTTCCATACTTATTTCAAATGTTTCAAGTAAGTTATCATCAAGAACTAAAAAAATACAGGAGTATATCCTTTTTCTTTACCATCTTTATAGGCAGTTAAATATTTCTTTTCAATTTCTTCAAAACTTTCAGCTTTTTATTTCTTCAAATTCAAAAATTATATAATTCTTTAAAAATTTTCTATATTTGACATTTTTCACCTCTTTAAAATTTTTATTCTTTTTATCCCACCAAAAAAATACCATTGTATATTTTTTTATAAACCATCTACTAATTTTTTTCAAATGTTCCATAACATTGATTAACTATATCATAACAAAAAAAGCATAATGTTCTACTGCTAATTTTTTTAGCTTCTTCCAAAGTTTGAACAGGTCTTTCTACATAAAAATACTATTGTTTCATGAGTTATAACTGCTGGTACTGCTCCATATTTTTTTCATACCAATATTTAGCAACTGCTACTTGTTCTGCTGGAAAAGGACATTCATTGTAGCCACCCATTCCAAAAATAACCTAAAAACTTCATAAGGTTTCTCTGTAGGAACTTTCACTAAAAATAACATCATCTTTTAAATAATTATCATGATCAAATAAAGTTGAAAGCTCTAAATTATATTTTTTTCACTATCATCATATTTATAATCTTTTTCTGTGAAATAATCATCTATACTTTCTCTTGAAACTTCTGTATTTTCTTTTTGAAATTTTTTTAGAAACTCAACTGCATTAATATCTTTGTATTTTTTTCAAGATTTGATTTCACTATATCCATTATGTTATCTGTATCTTCATCTTCCATATCTATTTCAAATTTTTTTCTAATAAGGTATTATAAAGAACTAAAAAAATACGGGTGTAAAACCTTTTTTTCTTTTCCCTCTTTATAAGAGGCAAGATATTTCTTTTCTATATCTCTATAATACATATCTGTATCTTTTATTTCTTCAAATTCAAAAATTATATAATTCTTTAAAAATTTTCTATATTTGACATTTTTCACCTCTTTAAAAAAATTTTTGTTCTTTATTAACTCCACCAAAAAAATACCATTGTACATTTTTTTATATAGCACTTGCTAATTCACCTAGTGTATCATAACATTCCCAAAGTAAACCATAGCAGAAAGCATATTGTTCAATTGCTAATTTTTTTAGCTTCTTCAAAAGTCAGAACAGGTCTTTCAACATAAAAATTCAATTTCATCATAAGTTATGGCAGCAGGAACTGCTCCATACTTTTTCATACCAATATTTGACAGTAGCTATACCTTCACTTCCCATTCCAAAGTAAGCTAAAAATTTCATAAGGCTTTGTTGTAGGAACTTTTACTAAAAATAACATTATCTTTTAAATTTCCTTCATTATTAAAAAAATAGTTAAAAAAATTTTTAAATTATTTTTTTGTTGCTATCATTAATTTTATAATTATTTTTTTGTAAAATCTTCATTTACATTACTTTTTTTATAGAATCAGCATTTTTGTTCTATAAATTTATTGAAAAAGCTCAATAGGATTAATATTTTTTTAGCTTTTTTTCAAGATTTTTATTAAAAAAATATCTATCATGTTATCAGTGTTTTCATCTTTCATACTTATTTTCAAAAGTTTTTTTAATAAATATTCATCAACAGTTAGAAACACTGGTATATATCCTTTTTCTTTTGCCATCTTTATATGTAGCTAAATATTTTTCTGAAAGCTTCTTCAAAACTATCAGTTTTTATTTCTTCAAATTCAAAAATTATATAACTTTTTAAATTCATCTATATTTGACATTTTTCACCTTTTTAAAAGAAATTATTATTTAATCATATTGTAGCATTTTTTTCTTTATTTAAAAAAAGATTTATTTGCTCTAAATTGTTTTTTTATTTTTTTCTCAAAAATCAAAAACTATTTTTTTAATAATAATCAAGTCTTTTCCATACTTTTCTATTAAGTCTTTATTTATATCAGCTATAAAAAAATCTTCTTTTTTTGCTCTTTAGCATATTTAAAAAGTGTTTACAGTCCCACCTTTTTATTCCACTTTCTGCTATTATTATTCCAGAAGTTAAGGCAGATTGTAACCTGTCTCTTTTAATAAGCGAAAAACATAGAAAGTTCTTGTTTAGGTATCAGTTCAGATAATAAGAAACCATTATTTTCCAAAAATTCTATTAGCTAAATTAATATTTTCTCTAGGATAAATATCTAAATCTAAACCTTGTCCTAAAATGGCTCCTGTTCTATGTAAACAAGTTTCATGTCCCACAGTATCTATTCCTAAAAGCTAGACCGCTTATATTATAGATATCATTTTTTTGCTAGATAAGTTCCAATATCCTTAGCAAAGTTTATTCCTTCTCGAGAAGCTTTTCTTGTCCCAACTATTGCAAAAGACTTTTTCTAATTCTTTATCTATTGGCAAAGTTCCTTTTTACAAAGATTACATAGGGGACTTTCTTTTTATATTCATTAGACTTTTTGGATAATTTTCATAAGAATGATAAAAGATATTAATATTTTTCTCTTCACAGGTTTTTCTTATTTTTTTTCTATTTCAAACATATAGAAATCATCTTTTTCAAAAATATCTAAAAATTTTTTTTCTATATTTTCTTCACTTAGAAAGTTATTTAAAAAAATTCAATCTTATCTTCTCTATTTAAATTGAAAAAAATTAAGATTTTCTTTATTTGAAAATTTAAAAAAATTTTTGTTGACTAAATTTTTGTATACCTATGTCATATTTTGAATTTATAATTGAAAATATTAAAAAGTTCCTCTTTGCTATACATATTTTTTTCCCTTTTTTTATTTTAATTATAACATAAAAAAATAAGTTATTATTTTTAGAAATTTATCTCTTAAAAAAATAAAAAAAGCTAATCTTGATTCTTATAAAGTTTCAAAATTAGCTTTAATTTTTCACTACTGAATATTCAGATATTTTTTTATGGCAGTCTGTAATAAATTAGAGAAATTTATAGAATGCTTTTTCAGCTTCATCATTTAGCCATTTAGGTATAGTCAATGTTTTTCTTTTATTGTTTGATTTTTTTAACCTTATCTATAATGGGTGTTAGCCAAATATCTATATAAACTAAAAAAATTCATTGTTTTTCTAAATTTGGTTTTTGTTAATGTTGGTTCAGGCACTTCTAAATTATTTTTTTAATAAACTAAAAAAATAGTTCCTTCCAATACATCCTTAGCATTAATTATAACTTCTTCTATGCTTTCACCATCTGTAAAACAAGCATCAAAAATCTTTAAAATTTGCATAATATATGCCATCTTCCTCATAAACTACACAAGGATAAATATTTTTTTCTTTCATGATTATCTCCTCCTTTAAAAAAGTCTAACAAGGCTAAAACTTTTAGCCCTGTTATTCTCTTGATACTAGCTAGTGTCCCATTAGGTATATCTTTTTTTAGTACATTTTACAGGACAGGTCTTACCATCCTTCATATAAATTTCATGAGAGCCTGTTGTGTGATCCAGTTCCCAACCATTTTTCGAGTAAGATTTTTAACCAATACCTTGTAAGGTATTATATTTGACATCCGAACCTCCTTAATTTCTTAGAATAAGTACTATATCTTTCTGTCAACCTCCTTACAAGAAATATTATACGTGTTTTTTTAATACGTGTGTCAATAATTTTTTTATTTTATAATATAAAAAAAGCTAATCTTGATTCTTAAAAAGTTTCAAAAATTAGCTTTTTTTCAATTTTCTAGTAATTTAACATTGTACTAATAAATTCTTTCTAATATATACAATCTTTCCATATCATGAGTTACTTTTTGATATTCATAAACTTTTTTTACTTCATAGACTTTAGATAAACTCTTAGGCTCCTCTTTTCCTAAAAAAATATAATTTCTCTTTCATCAGGCATATTTTTTTATTTAGAGTTTTTTTATCTGTTTTCCTAATTTCCAAACATCTTCTATATCATACCCCTCTGCATATATAGAATCAGAGCTTTTTAAAATCTCTTCATCTATAGGCATTCTAAATTTTTAATAGGTTATTCTGCATAAACTTACTTTCAAGTATCCAAGAAGAACTGAAGTTTACAAGCAACATAGTTAAACCTGAAAAAAATTATGACTCTTTTTGCATAACTTATTTCTGTATAACCAACTGCAAATAGAAATAAGAATAAAAGATGTAAGGCGGCATAAAGAAAAAAATAATCCAAAAGAAATTTCTTTCTTTATATAACCAAAAATAAGTTAAGAAAAATTAAACTTACAAAAAAATTACAAAAAAAGTAAAAAAATAATTGTTGTATTATAAGTAGAGTTTTTTTCTCTTTTTTTAGTTCAGCATAAGTTTTTCTAAAAATAATATATACATAATTGACCAATAGTTATAGATGATGTTAAATACATAGGGTAGACCATATCTTTTTCTTTTTTTCATCTGTATGATAGATATAAAAAAATTAAAAGATAATATAGTCCAAAAGCCAAAAAAACTTTTTTTCTTCTTTTTCTCAGGTACTTTTAAAAAAATAACAAAGATAGAGAAGAATAACCAAGAACCCATATAGACAAAAATAGTCTGTATAGAAGATAAAAGCTACGGTGATGTTTTGTAGCCCAAGCACTAACTTCATCTTTAACAATAGTTAAGAAATAATCTCCATGATTAAAATACATAGAAAAAAAGCCCAAACCAATGAAAGAGCTATACTGATAATTAGAGTTAAAAAAATACAAAAAAAGTTCTCTTCTTAAATATTTCTCTTGGAAAGATAATATAATGAGCAAGTAAAAAAAGGAATAAATACAGAATAGAAACCTATAGATCCCTTACTTAGAAAAGAAAGAAAAAAACAAGAATAGCCATTCTATATAAATTTTTTTCTTTTGACCGTCCCTTACATAGAGGTAAAAAAAGCTAGAGAAGCACAGAAAAGCAAAGGTATAAGTATAAATATCCCAAGTATTTTCTGCTCCTAACTTTATAAACATAAAGGTAGTCAATAAGACAAAAGAACATAAAAAGGCAAATAATCTATCTTTTTTTATTCTAATCATACTTCTATAAAAAAATAAAAATTGTAAAAAAATACAACAAAAGCATATTTGGTATTCTTAAAATAGCCTCTGAATGAGAACGAGTTATCATCATTACAATGGCTGTTAGCCATGTTGGTAATGGAGGGTTTTCAAAAGTAAAAATGTCCATTTACTGTTGGAGACCACCAACTAGAATTTTCTAGCATCTCACGTGCTGCGATAAAATTTCTTGCTTCTGCACTATCTATTTCTCTTATTGCAATAATTGATAAATAAGCAAAAAAAGTGAAAGAACTACTAAGACAAATATATCTTTTTCTTCTTGTTGAAAAACATTTCAAAAATCTCCTTATATTAAAAACACTTACTATATTGTCAAAAATCTATAATTAATGTATTACATAGTTACTATACTTTATACGTATGTAACTGTGATTTTAAACAAGAATAATTCTGTTTCTAATTTATTTTTTTCATTTCTATTATAACATATATTTCTTAAAAAATTGGTTAAAATCTAGTAAAAAAATTAATATTTATGATATTATTTTTTTGGGTGATGGAGATGAATAAAAATTTTAATAATTGAAGATGATAAGAATATACAAAGATTATTATCATTAGAATTAAAAACACAATGGCTATATGGTAAGTTCGGCTTATGATGGAGAAGAAGGACTAGAATTATTTAAAAAAAGAATTCTTATGATGTTGTTTTTATTAGATTTAATGTTACCTAAAAAAATCTGGAAAAAGAACTTTGTCAAGAATTTAGAAAAATTAACAGATACTCCTATTATAATTACAACAGCTAAAGACAATGTTCTAGATAAAGTTGAACTTTTTAGATTTAGGTGCTAATGATTATATTTGTAAACCTTTTTGCTATAGAAGAATTATTAGCTAGAATAAGGGTTGTAACAAGAAATAGAGAAAAATTCTAGTGATAAACAAATATATTTTGAAAATGAAATAAAAATTAGATTTAACAACTAAAAAAAGTATTTATCAATCAAAAAAAGAAATAAGTCTTACAAAAAACTGAATTTTTTTAATTTTTAGAATATTTTATGAAAAAAATAGAGCAATCTCTTGTTCAAGAGAAAAATTCTAACTGGAGTTTGGGGCTATGATTTTTGATGGTGAAGAAAAAAATAGTAGATGTATATATTAATTCACTTAGAAAAAAAGATGGATACAGAAAAATAAATACATACATACTATTCGTGGTTTTTGGTTATATATTTCAATATAAAGAGGATTAAAAAAATGAAAAAAAGATATCTAAGGAATTATTAAAAACATACTATTGGGTTATATTTTTTTGTTTGCAGTATTCTCTGTTTTTTTATCATAATAAACTTTTCGATTTATCTTTGGAAAGAGAATGAAAATGATATAAAACTTGTAGAAGAATATATAGAGTATGAAAATGACTGCTTTTAGATGAAAGAACAGATGTATCTTCTAAGCCAAAAGAAGAAATTTTTAATGAAAATAGTGGAAGAAGCTCCTAAACTTCGGGATGTGTACTTAGAAATATTTTTATAATGATAAAAAAATATGCTAAAAGCACCATACTTACCAGATAGGAGGCATAACTTTTTAGACTATTATTCAGTTACAAAAATTTATCAACCTGATAATTTTAATGAAGTGAAAGTTAATATAACAAGAAGAAATGTTAGAGATAGAAAACTTATTATAAATGCCTTTTGCTAGTTTTGTATTCTTTTTTTACTTTTCTGTCTATTTATAATTATTAAAAATTCAAAAGAAATTTTTTTGATAAATTTAAAAAAATTCAATAGACAATTTAAAAAAATTTTTACTCAAGACTATGATTTTTAATTCTAAAATTAAAAATTCATAATGAAGAAAAATTTTTATTGAATTTAGTATTTTACAAAAAAATCTTTTAAGAATATGTTATCAAGGCTTGAAGAACAATCTCAATCCCAAAAGTAATTTCGTGAATAATGCTTCTCATGAATTAAAAAAACTCCAATCTTTGTTTTAAAAAGGTTATGTGGATATGCTTAATGACTGGGGAAAAAAATGATAAGGAAGTTCTTGATGAAAGCTTGATTATTTTAAAAAAAGAAATACAAAAATATGCAGGACTTAACTGAAAAAAACTTTTATTTTTTTAGCTAAAAGTAAAAAAATTTAGTTGTAGAAAAAAATCTGTAAATTTAGACACTATTTTAAAAAGAAACAATAGATAATTTAAATTTTGCTTATCCTGATCAGCTTATAAATTACAGTTCTTCTGAAATTTTTTTATAGATTCAGATGATGCTCTTTTAAGACTACTATTTAAGAATTTAATTGAGAATGCAATAAAAATATGGAAATAATAATCCAGTGAATGTTATATTAGAAAAAGGAAAGAGAATAAAAGTTATAATAGAAGATTTTTGGGCTAGGAATATCAAAAGAAGCCCTACCACATATTTTTTTGAAAGATTCTATGAGAAGATGAAGCCAGAAATAGAGAAATCAAAAGTTATGGTTTAGGACTTTCTATTGTAAATGAAATACTTTCTTTATTAGATATTGATATTCAAGTTGATAGTGAACTTGGAAAGGGAACAAAAATTACATTGGAGATGTAACTATTTTTTTCATAATTTTTTTGTTACCATTTCTTTTTAATTCAGGTACAACTTCTTTTTCAAACCAAGGGTTTTTTTCTTTAACCATCTAATATTTAAAGGTGAAGGGTGAACTATAGGAAAAAAATTTAGGGAGATATTCTTTATAAGAATGAACAGTCTCTGTTAAATTTTTCTTTAGTTCGCCCTTTTAAATAAAATTCTTGGGCATATTTCCCAATTAATATAAATAATTCAACATCAGGAAGTAATTCTAAAAATCTTATTATGCCACTTTTTCACCAAAAATCTTTTCTTGGTGGGAGATCTCCACTCTTTCCTTTTCCAGGGTAATAAAAATCCATAGGAATAATAGCAAGTAAATTAGAACTATAGAAAGTCTTTTCATCTATACCAGTCCAAAGTCTTAATTTATCTCCACTTTTATCTTTCCAATACAATTTATTTTCTTGAGCTTTTTAAACCAGGAGCTTGTCCTACAATTACTATCCTTGCTTCCTTAGGAGCTGAAAAAAAGAGGATCGATACCTTGTTCAGTATATTTTTTTTATTTTTCCTCATCGTTTTTTTATATCTTCAATTAATTTTTTTAATTTTTCATCTCTAGTCATATTATCACCTATTTATATAAAAATATCAATTTATGATTTATTTTTATTATATCACTTTTTAAAAGGTGAAAGTAAAAAAAGACATTATAATTTTTTTATTTTTTTGAATTATAAATGTAAAATTGTTCTTTTTTTAAAACAAATAAAAATTAAAAAAATTATAAAAATCTTCATAAATTTGTTGACATATATATAAGTGTGTGTTAATATGAGTTGGTATGTAGAAATCAAATATTTTTGAATAATTGATTTCAGAAAAAAACTAAATATTAGAGGAAAAACAGGAGGAAGTCATGAAAAAGATCTTATCTTTAATTTTTTTATCACTTTTCACTTTACTTTTAGTTGCTTGTGGTGGAAAAAAAGAAGAAGCTACTAAAGAAGGAGGAGAAGCTAAAAAAAGAAGCAAGAGTTATTAAAGTTACTACAAAAATTCGTTGATGATGAACAAACTGCTAAATCATTAGTTAAAGTTGTTGAAGCTATCAATGCAAGAAGTAATGGAAGCTTAGAATTACAATTATTCACAAGTGGAACTTTACCTATAGGTAAAGATGGTATGGAACAAGTTGCAAATGGTTCAGATTGGATATTAGTTGATGGAGTTAACTTCTTAGGAGACTATATTCCAGATTATAATGCTGTAACTGGTCCTATGTTATATCAAAGTTTTGATGAATATTTAAGAATGGTAAGAACTCCATTAGTTCAAGACTTAAATGCTCAAGCACTTGAAAAAAAGGAATTAAAGTTCTATCTTTAGATTGGGTATTTGGATTCAGAAATATTGAAGCTAAAAAAACCTATAAAAAAACTCCAGAAGATATGAAAGGATTAAAATTAAGAGTTCCTACTAGCCAATTATATACTTATACTATAGAAGCTATGGGAGGAAACCCAGTAGCAATGCCTTATCCAGATACTTATGCTGCTTTACAACAAGGTGTTATAGATGGACTTGAAGGATCTATCTTAAGTTACTATGGAACAAAACAATATGAAAAACGTTAAAGAATACTCTTTAACTCGTCACTTATTAGGAGTATCTGCAGTATGTATTTCAAAAGAAATGTTGGGATAGTTTAACTGATGAAGAAAGAACTATAATCCAAGAAGAATTTGATAAAGGTGCTCAAGATAACCTAACTGAAACTCAAAAGATTAGAAGAAGAACAAGCTCAAGCATTAAAAGATAATGGAGTTACTTTCCATGAAGTTGATGCTGAAGCATTCAATAAAAGCTGTTGCACCAGTTTATGAAAAAAATTCCCTAAATGGACTCCTGGAATTTACAATAAGATTATGGAAAAATCTTACTCAAATCAGAGAAGACATTAAGAATGGAAAATAGTTATTTATTAAATTTTTTTATTTATAGGAATGTAATAGAGGCTGCTGCATTTAATTTTTGCAACAGCCTGTTTTACACCTAAAAGAGAGGCTTAGAATGAAAGATTTTTTTTAAAAAAATTTGAATTATATGTAGGAAGTGTATTCATTTCTATAACAACTGTTGTTGTTATCATGAACGTGTTCACTAGATACTTTTTAAAGTTTACTTATTTCTGGACAGAAGAAATTGCAGTTGGTTGCTTCGTATGGACTATATTTTTTTAGGAACTGCTGCTGCATATAGAGAAAAAAAGGACTAATAGGAGTTGAAGCTATTGTTGTTCTTTTTACCTGAAAAAAATTAGAAATGTTGTAGAATTTTTAACTTATATTTTTACTTACTGTTTTAAGTGGACTTATGTGTTTATTTAGTTTAACTTACGTAATGTCTTCATCAAAAAAATAACTGCAGCTTTAGAACTTTCTTATGGTTATATTAATATTTCTATTGTAATAAGTTTTGCATTGATGACTTTATATTCAATAATTTTTTTACAATAGAAAGTTTTAAAAAAAGCATTTTTTTAAGTAAAGGTAACTAGTAAGGGAGGAAAAAAATGGAAGCTTTATATCCAGTTATTGTATTATTCGTATTATTCTTTTTGAATATCCCAATAGCTTTTTGCTCTTATGGGATCGGCATTATTTTATTTTTATATTCTTAAACACAACTATGTCTATGGACATGGTTATACAACAATTTGTTACATCTGTTGAATCATTTCCATATTTGGCAGTACCATTCTTCATAATGGTTGGATCTGTAATGAACTATTCAGGTATAAGTGAAGAACTTATGAACATGGCTGAAGTTCTAGCTGGACATATGAAAGGTGGACTTGCTCAAGTAAACTGTCTATTAAGTGCTATGATGGGAGGAATTTCTGGTTCTGCCAATGCAGATGCTGCTATGGAATCAAAAATTCTAGTTCCTGAAATGATTAAAAAAGGTTTCTCAAAAGAATTCTCAGCAGCTGTTACAGCAGCTTCATCTGCTGTTAGCCCTGTTATTCCACCAGGAACTAACTTAATTCTTTATGCGTTAATTGCCAATGTTCCTGTAGGTGACATGTTCTTAGCAGGATATACTCCAGGAATCTTAATGACTCTATCTATGATGATAACAGTGTATATAATCTCTAAAAAAAGAGGATATAATCCATCAAGAGAAAGAATGGCAAGACCTAGTGAAATTTTAAGACAAGCTATAAAAATCAATTTGGGCTTTTGGCTATACCTTTTCGGGATTATTATGGGAATGAGAATAGGTATCTTCACTCCAACAGAAGCTGGAGGAGTTGCAGTATTTTTTTCTGTTTCTTAGTTGGTTTCTTTGTATATAAGAAATTAAAACTTCATCATATTCCTATAATACTTATGGAAACAGTAAAAAAAGTACAGGAGCAGTTATGATAATAATTGCCTCTGCTAAAGTTTTTTTGGATACTATATGACTTTAGAAAGAATTCCACAATTTATAACAAATTCTTTAATGGACTTTACTGATAATAAATTTGTATTATTAATGGTAATAAACTTACTTCTTCTATTTGTTGGAATGTTTATAGAAGGAGGAGCTGCACTAGTTATACTTGCTCCACTTTTTAGTTCCTGCGGTTAAAGCTTTTAGGTGTAAATCCTTTACACTTTGGAGTAATATTTATAGTTAACATAATGATAGGAGGATTAACTCCACCATTTGGTTCTATGATGTTTACTGTATGTTCTATTGTAGGAGTACGGCTAGAGGGATTTATAAAAGAAGTATGGCCATTTATAGTTGCACTTTTAGTTGTTCTATTTGTAGTAACATACTCAGAATCTATAGCATTATTTATACCAAATCTATTTTTTTAAAAATAAAAAAATAAGAAGGGGCTATTGCAATTAATAAAAGTAAAAAAATAGTTCGTTACTGAGTAGATTTCTTAACGATGAAAAAAATCAAGAATTCGCATCATAAGAAGCTCTAAGCAATAAATTGCTAAGTGCTTCTAAGAAATTCGACCAACTTGCTGACAAGTCAGCTTCAAACATGTCGAGATTTACTCGGCTCATTCTATTTGATTTTTTTCATCTAAAAATCTACATTCGTAACTCACTTATTTTTTTACTTTTTAACTTGAAGGTTTGCAATAGTCTTTTTATATACTGGACTGGAGGATATATGAAAGATTTAAAAGATATAAAATGTTATTTGCTAGATATGGATGGAACTATCTATTTAGGAAATGAATTGATAGATGGAGCAAAAAGAATTTTTTTAGAAAAAAATTAAAAGAAAAAAATATAAGATATATTTTTTTAACAAATAATTCATCAAAAAAATAAAGATAAGTATGTTGAAAAAAATTAAATAAATTAGGAATAGAAGCTCATAGAGAAGATGTTTTTTTAGTTCAGGTGAAGCAACTACTATATATCTATCTAAAAAAAGAAAAAAAGGAGCAAAAAGTATTTGTACTAGGAACTAAAGATTTAGAAGATGAGTTTGAAAAAGGCTGGTTTTGAATTAGTAAAAGAAAGAAATAAAGATATAGATTTTGTTGTTTTAGGTTTTGATACTACTCTAACTTATGAAAAAAATTATGGATAGCTTGTGAATATATAGCAAATGGAGTTGAATATATAGCAACTCACCCTGATTTCAATTGTCCTTTAGAAAATGGTAAATTTATGCCTGATGCTGGGGCAATGATGGCATTTATAAAAAGCATCAACTGGAAAAAGAACCAACAGTTATAGGAAAACCTAATAGACATATAATAGATGCAATTATAGAAAAAAATATGATTTAAAGAAATCTGAACTTGCAATGGTTGGAGATAGATTATATACAGATATTAGGACAGGAATAGATAATGGATTGACTTCTATCTTAGTTATGAGTGGTGAAACAGATAAAAAAATGTTAGAAGAAACAATTTTTCGTACCTGACTTTTGTTTTTTTAATTCTGTTAAGGAAATAAAAAGAAACTATAGAATAAATTTGAAAAAAATATACTATAATGTACAGACATATCAAATTTAAAATTAGTTAGGAGGAAAAATTATGGAATTATTAAAAACTTATGAGTGATAGATACACTTGTAGAAGATATTCAGAAAAAAAGATGTTAAAGAGGAAGATTTAAATAAAAATTTTTAGAGGCTGGAAGAGTGGCTCCAACTTCTCATAATAATCAACCACAAAGAATATATGTTGTAAAAAAAGTGAAGAAGCAAAAGAAAAAAATTAATGAAAGATTTTGCATATAATTATAAAAGCTCCTTGCTATTTAGTTTGTGGTTATAATGTAGATGAAGTATGGAGAAATGACTTAGATGGAGATAGAGAAAGTGGAGATATAGATGTTTCAATTGTTATGACACATATGATGTTAATGGCAGAAGAACTTGGTTTAGGTGCTTGTTGGATAGGACGTATAACACCTGAACTTGTAAAAAAGAATTTAGATATTCCTGAAAATGTTAAAGTTGTTGCAGTTCTTAGCTTAGGATATCATAGAGAAGATGATAGACCATCTAAACTACATACTATTCGTAGAAGTAATGAAGAATTAGTTAAATTTTTTTATAATTAAAAAGAATTTAGGTAGAGATGATAAAATTATTTTTTTATTGTCTCTATTTTTTTTATATAAAAAAATAGTGTTGACAGAGTTTATTCTAATCAACACTAATTAGTATATAAATAATGTGTGTGCACTCAACAGGAATTGAACCCGTAACCCCCTGATCCGAAGTCAGATGCTCTATCCAATTGAGCTATGAGTGCTTTTAAACTAAGATTAACATATTTTTAATCTATATGTCAAATTTTTACTTAATAAAAATTAACTTTAAGTTAATTTTAAAAATCTTACAAAAATAGACTTAAATAATATAGTTTAAATAATATATTGACAATTTAAAAATAAAAAAAGTATTATATCTCTTATAGGCATAAAAAAACGATAGAAGTTAATTTTTTTGTACCACAAGGAGGAGAATTATGAAATTTTATGTGGATTTGAATTCAGACATTGGTGAAGGTTATGGAGCTTACAAACTAGGAATGGATGAAGAAATTATGAAATGTGTTACTAGTGTAAACTGTGCTTGTGCTTGGCATGCAGGTGATCCATTAATAATGGACAAGACTATAAAAAAATTGCCAAAGAAAAATAATGTAGCAGTTGGAGCTCACCCAGGATTCCCAGATCTTTTTAGGTTTTGGTAGAAGGAAAATGGTTATAAGCCCTGAAGAAGCTAGAGCATATATGCTATATCAATTAGGTGCTTTAGATGCTTTTGCAAAAGCAAATGGTGTAAAACTTCAACATATGAAGTTGCATGGAGCTTTCTACAATATGGCAGCTGTTGAAAAGAATTTAGCAGATGCTGTTTTAGATGGTATAGAAGAATTTAACAAAGATATAATAGTTATGACTTTAAGTGGAAGCTATATGGCAAAAAGAGGCTAAAAAGAAGAGGTTTAAAAAGTTGCAGAAGAAGTTTTTTTGCAGACAGAGGATATAATGCAGATGGAACTTTAGTTAATAGAACTCTTCCAGGAGCGTTTGTAAAGGATCCCGATGAAGCCATTGCCAGAGTTATAAAAAAATGGTAAAAACTAAAAAAAGTTACAGCTGTAAATGGAGAAGAAATCGATATAGCTGCTGACTCTATCTGTGTACATGGAGATAATCCAAAAAGCTATTGAATTTGTTGAAAGAATAAGAAAAAGCTTTTAATTGAAAAACAGCATAGAAGTAAAAATCATTACATGAGTTTATATAATAAGATGAGGTGTTAAAATGGAGAAAAAAATAATTTATCGGTTCTTTTAGGAGCAGCATTTTTTTAATGGCAACATCGGCAATAGATCCTGGGTTTATGACTCAAACAGCGGTATTTACAAAGGATATGGGAGCAACATTTGCCTTTTGTAATATTGGTTTTCAGTTATAATGTCATTCGTGGCACAATTAAATGTGTGGAGAGTTCTTGCAGTTTCTAAAATGAGAGGACAAGATATTGCAAATAGTGTTTTACCTGGACTTGGATATTTTATAACATTTTTTTAGTTTGTCTTGGTGGTTTGGCTTTCAATATAGGAAATGTTGGAGGAGCTGCGTTAGGTTTTCAAGTTTTATTTGATTTAGATTTAAAAAAATAGCTGCCCTTGTAAGTGGAGCTTTGGGAGTAATTATATTTTCTTTTAAATCTGCCTCAAAACTAATGGATAAATTAACTCAACTATTAGGTGCAATGATGATTTTACTTATAGGTTATGTTGCATTTTCAACTAACCCACCTGTTGGAACAGCTGTAAAAAGAAACTTTTTGTTCCTAGTTCTATAAATTTAATGGCTATAATCACTTTGATTGGAGGAACTGTTGGAGGATACATTATGTTCTCTGGTGGGCATAGACTTATAGATGCAGGAATAGTTGGTGAAGAAAACTTACCACAAGTTAATAAGTCAGCAATATTAGGAATGAGTGTTGCTACAATAGTAAGAGTTTTCCTATTCCTTGCTGTGCTAGGAGTTGTTTCTCTTGGAAATCAACTTGATGCCGGAAACCCAGCAGCAGATGCTTTTAAGATTGCAGCTGGAACTGTTGGATACAAAATATTTGGATTAGTATTCTTAGCAGCAGCTTTAACTTCAATTGTTGGTGCGGCATACACAAGTGTTTCTTTCTTAAAAAAACATTATTTAAAGTTGTTAAAGACAATGAAAAATTTCTTTATAATTGGTTTCATTGTTGTATCTACATTAATACTTATATTCTTAGGTAAACCAGTAAAAATTACTTGTTTTAGCAGGTTCATTAAATGGACTTATCCTACCTATTACTCTAGCAATTACTTTAATAGCTAGTAAAAAAAGAAGGAATAGTTGGAAAGTATAAACATTCAAATATTTTTATTCTATTTAGGTTGGGTAGTTGTTCTTGTAACAGCATATATAGGAGTAAAAATCTCTAGCAAAAATTAGCAGAACTATTTGCTTAATGGAGGTATAAAAAAATGGAAAATTCAGTAAGATTTTTTTATTTTCTGGAGATTCAGCTTTAGTTATAGAGTTTGGAAATGAAATCTCTGTTGATATTAATAAAAAAATTAGAAAAAAATGATGGATGATATCAAAAAAAGAAAAATATAGATGGAATAGTTGAACTTGTTCCAACATATTGTTCTTTACTTATTAATTATGATGTTTTAAAAAAATTGATTATAATACTTTTAGTTGAAAAAGTTAAAAAAACTTTCTTAAATAACAATCTTGAAACAGCTGAAGGAGAAGAAGTTACTCTGATAGAAATCCCTACTTTATACAATGATGAAGTTGGATCTGATTTATCTTATGTAGCAGAACATAATAAACTTTCTAAAGAAGAAGTTATTAAAAATTCATACAGGTACAGACTATCTAGTTTACATGCTTGGATTTATGCCAGGATTCACTTACTTAGGAGGTATGTCAGAAAAAAATTGCAACTCCTAGATTAGAAAGTCCAAGACTACAAATTTATCCAGGTTCTGTTGGAATAGCAGGGAAACAAACAGGTATGTATCCTTCAATGTCTCCTGGTGGTTGGAGAATTATTGGAAGAACTCCTTTAAAAATTATATAATCCAGACAGTAACACACCTGTATATATTAGTTCAGGTGACTATGTAAGATATGTTTCTATTTCAGAAGAAGAATACAATGATATTTTTGAAAAAAAGTAGAAAATAATGAATATAAATTAAATATTCGTAAAATTAAGAGAGGTGAGCTAAATGCCTAGTATAAAAGTTCACAAACCTGGATTATGCACAACTATTCAAGATATTGGAAGAATAGGATATCAACAATTTGGTATTCCTGTATCTGGAGTTATGGATGAATTTGCTTTTTACAGTAGCTAACTATCTTGTTGAAAGTGATAAAAAAATAATGCAGTCTTAGAAATTCCTTTTTTTAGGACCTGCATTGGAGTTTGACTTTGATGTGACAATAGCCATAACAGGTGGAGAAATTCAAGCTAAAATAAATAATCAAGATGTTAAAATGTGGGAATCTATAAATGTAAAAAAAGGAGATAATCTTTCTTTTGGAAATTTAAAATCAGGAATGAGAGCTTATTTAGCTTTCTCAGCAGAAATAGATGTTCCTGTTGTTATGGGAAGTAAATCTACTCTTTTTAAAAATCTAAATTAGGTGGTTTTGAAGGTAGACAACTAAAGATGGGAGATATTATTAACTTTAAAAAATGTTAAGGTTTTTATCTAAGAAAAAAATACTTTAGATAAAAAAATATATTCCTACATATAGCCATAATCAAAAATATCAGAATAGTTTTAGTACCTCAAGATAATTATTTTGAAGAAAAATTCTATAAAAAAACTATGCTTGAAAAACAAGTATCAAGTTACAAAAGATACTGATAGAATGGGTATGAGATTAGCAGGAGAAGTTATAAAACATAAAGATAAGGCAGATATTATATCTGATGCTGCTGTTTTTTTGGTTCTATACAAGTTCCTGGGAATGGACAACCAATAATCTTATTAGCAGATAGACAAACAACAGGAGGTTATACTAAGATTGCCACTGTTATAAAAAGCAGATTTACCTAAACTTGCTCAAATGCTTCCTAATGACACTATTGAATTTAGTCTTGTGAATATTGAAGAAGCACAAAAAGAGTATAGAGAATTCTATAGAATTTTAGATGAAATAAAAAGAAAGTTTTGTAGTGAAACCAAGAGTTCAGACTGAAAAAAACAATTATATGTGTTAAAAAAATTATTTGGAAATAGAAGAAAAAAATGATAATATATATAAAGGTGAATTTTTATCTTAAAAACTTAATATAAGTTTGAAGGTGGGATTCACCTTTATTAAACTAATATAGAAGGAGAAAAAAATGAAAAGAATTTCAAACTGAACAAAAATCGAATTTTTTTATGGGACTTATCTGTGTAATTGGAGGGGCTTTAGTAACTTGTGCACTATACTTTGGTATAGCAAGATTAGGAGTTTTTTTAGTTCATGGGCTTCAGCAGTAGGAGTTACAATTTCAATACTAGGTTACAATCATTTTGTAAAAGGAGCAAGTAGAAGCTTAGGTCTTGTTTTAGGAGTAATCTTAAATGCTATAGGAATAATCTATGGAGCATTTTTAAATCTTTGTGCTATAATAGGAAAAAGAATATGGAATGTCAATGTCTGAATTAATGTTTAATAAGGATTTGTTAAAAGAAGCATTAACAGAAGCAAGTTTCTGGAAATATCCAGCAATAGGAATAGCGATTATGTTATTTGTTGCTTTTCAAAAATAGAAAGGCAAGTTTCTCTGATAAAGATGACGATGAATAATAACTGATTATTCATTCATTATACCTATATATTCCTAAACGATTATTAAAAAAATCTATAAAAAAATGGAATAAATATTTTTTTAGAAAGAGGCTGTTGCAAAGTAATAAAAAGTAAAAAAATAGTTCGTTACTGAGTAAATTTCTTAACGATAAAAAAATCAAGAATCTGCATCATAAGAAGCTCTAAGCAATAAATTGCTAAGTGCTTCTAAGAAATCAGGAAACCTCGTTGCACTCAAACACTCCTGAATTTGCTCGGCTCATTCTATTTGATTTTTTTATCTAAAAATTTCCATTCGTAACTCACTTATTTTTTTATTGAAGTTTTAATTTTGCAATATCCTCTTTTTTTATTTAGCTAATAAATATTACATATAATTCAAGTTTATCAATATAGATGAGGCTATGTTATAATAAAAAGATAGTAAATTGTTTTTAAATAAGGAGCGAAAAATGAAATACAAATTAATAGTTTGTGATATGGATGGAACCTTACTAACATCTAGTCATAAAAATTTCTGAACATACAGCAAATATTATAAAAAAAGATTGAAGATAGCGGTGTAAAATTCATGATTGCAACAGGAAGACCATATCTTGATGCAAGACACTATAGAGATAGCTTAAAATTAAGATCTTATCTAATAACTTCAAATGGGTGCAAGAGCTCATGATGAAGATAATAATCCTATTGTTGTAGAAAAATATTCCAAAAAGAATTGGTTAAAAGATTATTGAATTATAAGGTAGGAAAAAGATATACATAGAAACATTTATCTTGATGACGATTGGATAATTGAATATGAAATAGATGGTTTAGTGGAATTTCATAAAGAGTCTGGTTATGGATTTAATATAGATGATTTAAGTAAATATCAAAAATGAAGAAGTAGCAAAGGTATTTTTTTCTAGGAGAAAAATAAAGAAATAGAAGACTTAGAAAAGAAAAATGAAAAAAAGATTTTAAAGATGAATTAAGCATAACTGTCTCTTCATCTTTTTGTCTAGAGTTTATGAAAAAAAGGAGTTAATAAGGCTGAAACTTTGAAAAAAAGTCTTGAAAATTTTAGATATAAAGCCAGAAGAAGTTATAGCATTTGGTGATAGTATGAATGACTATGAAATGCTTAGTTTAGTTGGCAAAACCTTTTATAATGGGTAATGCTAATAAAAAGACTTATAGAAGCCTTACCTAATGTAGAGGTTATTGGAAATAATAATGAAGATGGAATAGGAGAAAAAAATTACAAGAAATTTTTTTAATATAGAAATATAAAAAGTAATTTCTCCTAACTCCTTGCCAGATAGTACAGTAAAAAAACAGTTCATTGCTAGCTAAATTTCTTAACGATAAAAAAATCAAGAATTCGCATCATAAGAAGCTCTAAGCAATAAATTGCTAAGTGCTTCTAAGAAATTAGGAAACTCGCTATGCTCAGACACTCCCTACATTTGCTCGGCTCATTCTATTTGATTTTTTTATCTAAAAATTTAGAATGCAGATTCACTTGTTTTTTTACTAGTATATTAATAGCATAATTTACTTATTTTTTTACATAAAAATTTCAATAAAAAGAAGATAGAAGGAGCGATACAAAGAATGTACGATTTATATGATTTCCTTTTATACAGACCGCCTAGTGAGGGCTTACAGTTTAATTATTCAAATAACCCTTGGATGTTCTCACAATAGATGTACTTTTTTTGCAGTATGTATAAGGACAAAAAAATTTATTATAAAAACCAATAGAGGATATAAAAGCTGATATAGATGCTTTTTAGAGCACTATAAAAAAATAGACCTGTTGAAAAGATATTTTTTTAGCAGATGGAGATGCACTTGTTGTACCTACTGATATACTAGTGCAAGTTTTAGACTATATAAAAGAAGTTTTTCCTGAATGTAAAAGAGTTTCTATATATGGAACGGCTATAGCTATACATCAAAAAAATCCGTGGAAGATTTAAAGGAAACTTTATGAAAAAAAGGTTTAACTCTAGTTTATTTAGGTGTAGAAAGTGGAGATGACGAAGCTTTTAAAAATTTATAAAGAAAGGAATTAAGGCTGAAAAAGGTAGTTGAACTTTCTAAAAAAATTATGAGTGCAGGTATAGATTTATCTATAACTTTAATTGCAGGACTTTTAGGAAAATATCAAGATAATAAGATGCATGCTATCAATACTGCAAAAATTATAACTGATATATCTCCAAAAATATGCAAGCATTTTAAATTTAAGACTTTATGAAGGAACAGAACTTTATGACCTTATGCAACAAGGAAAAATATGACTATATGGAAGGTATTGAAGTTTTAAAAAGAAATGAAATTAATACTTTCTAGTATGGATGTTTCTAAAATAACTAGACCTATAATATTTAGAGCAAACCATGCTTCTAACTATTTAAACTTAAAAAGGAAATCTACCTGAAGATATCCCAAGAATGATAAAAAGAAATTGATTATGCTATTGAAAAATGAAGCTATCAATGTAAATAATTATAGATTTTTTTATAAGAGGTAAAATATGAATATACTTATGGCATTATCTCAACTTGAAATTACAGGAGCTGAAGTTTATGCAACAACCATTGCTGATGAGCTTATAGAAAGAGGAAATAAAGTTTATATAGTTTCTGACACTCTAACAACTCCTACAAAGGCTGAATATATAAAGCTAGAATTCAATAAGAGAAGTTTAATAAAAAAAGAATAGAACATATAAAAATTTTTATATAAACTTATAAAAGAAAAAAAGATATTCAGATAGTTCATGCTCATTCAAGAGCTTCTTCATGGAGTTGTCAAGTTGCTTGTAAATTAGCAGGAATACCACTTATTACAACAACTCATGGAAGACAACCTATACATTTTAGTCGTAAACTTATCAAGGCTTTTTGGTGATTATTCCATAGCTGTCTGTGAAAAATATCAAGAAAACATATGGTAAATGATATAGGATTTTCTGAAAACAAAACTTCTGTTATCTTAAATCCTGTAAACTATAAGGAATTAAATTTAGAAAAATTAAATGATAAAAAGATTATTTCAATTATAGGTAGACTTTCAGGATCAAAAAGGAGATGTTGCCTATGATTTACTTAGTATTTTTATCAGATGATGAATTATTAAAAAAATATAAGGTTCGTCTTATAGGTGGAAAGGAACTGCCAGAAAGATTTGTAAAATTTAAAGAAAAAAAGATATAGAATTTATTGGCTATGTTCCTAATATACAAGAGAAGATTTTTTTGAGTCTGACATAGTAATTGGAGCAGGGAGAGTAGCTTTTGAAGCTTTTACTAAATAAATCTTCTTTAATTGCTGTTGGTGAAACAGAATATATGGGCTTTATTAACAAAGAAAGTTTAGATAGGTCTTTAGCTTCAAATTTTGGTGATATTGGTTCTATGAAATATCCTAAGATTGAAAAAAAGATATTCTTTTTAAATGATATTAAAAAAAGCCTTAGAACTTTCTGAAACTGAAAAAGAAAGAATTAAAAAAATATTATATTTAATGAAACAAATTTACATAATATAGTTGATAGAATAGAAAAAGAAATATTTTTGAACTATATGTTGATAAAACAAAGTATGAAGTTCCTGTAATTATGTATCATAGAGTGATAAATAACTCAGAAGATGAAGGAGTACATGGAACATATATCTATGAAAAATATCTTTTAGAGAACATATGCAATATCTAAAAAGATAAAAAAATTATACAATTATCACTTTTTAAAGATTTAGATAAAATATCTTGGAGAAATAGATTTGAAAAAAAGATAAAAAAATATAATTTTAACTTTTGATGATGGTTATAAGGATAATTATGATTTAGCTTTCCCTATATTAAAAAGAATTTGGCTTTAAAGCTACTATATTTTTTTTAATGGGAAGTTCAACATATAATGAATGGGATGTTAAAAGCCAGTGGTGAAAAAGAATTTCCTCTTATGTCAGTTGATATGATAAAAAGAGATGCAGAGATTATGGAATAGAGTTTGGAGCTCATACTTTTAATCACCCTAAGATTAATACGCTATCAAATGATGAAATTGAGCATCAAATTATAGATGTTAAAAAAACCTTTGGAAGAAAAAAATAGGTAGAGAGATTATAACTTTTGCATATCCTTATGGAATTTTAAATGATTATGCTAAGGAAATGGCAAAGAAAGCAGGTTATACTTTTTGCTTTTAGCAACAGACTCAGGTTCTGTTTGTTTATCTGATGATCTATATCAAATAAGAAGAATTGCAATTTTTTTCCTAATACTAATCTTTTTTTAGCTTTAAAAGAAAAGGTTGCAGGAAATTATAACTTTATTAAAAATTAAAAGAGAAGAAAAGAATAGGAGTAAAAAAATGAAAAAAATATTTATTAACAATGTTGGCTTTATTTAGTGTGGTTGCTGTGGCAAATGATGATTTTAAAGCTTCAGTTACAGCTGCTTATGGAACAAGAACATCTATCTACAAAGGAAGAGAAGAAAATGCAATTCCAATATTCCCTAATTTAAGTTATCAAAACTTATATCTTAAAGGGACTGAGGTAGGTTTTTAAATTTCTTGATTATAACAGATTTAATTCAACTCTTTATGTTGATTTATTAGATGGACATTCAATAAAAGGGTTCAAGAATGGATACTGGATATGAGAGTATAAATAGAAGAAGATATCAACAAGCAATAGGTTTAAAAAGCAGATGTGAAACTTAATGAAATTTCTGAAAATCTTACTTTAACACCTTCTTTTAGCATAGGAAATAGAGGAAGTAAAAACAGGTTTAAGCTTTATCTTATTTATATATGCCTAAAGAAAATATTATAATCAGTCCTTCAGTAAATGTAAAATATCTTTCTAAGAAATATACAGATTACTATTTTCGGAGTAGATAGAGATGAACTTGGTGGAAGTATAACAAACGAATATACTCCAGATGGAGCTTTTTGAATTTGGAGCAGGACTTTATGGAGAATACTATTTTACAAAAAAATATCAGCTCTTGCTTATGTTAATATGAAACAATATTCTTCAGAAGTTACAAAAATCTCCAATAACAGAAGATAGAATAATAACTAATGTTGGAGCAGGTTTAAAATATACATTCTAAAAAAAGGACTGTGATTAATGGATAAAAAAAGAATTAGTAAACAAAAATAAGTTATCTTGTATCAAAGAAAAAAATCGTGACCAAGCTTATTCTATTATCAGAAAATTTGAAAAGAATAATAATTATGAAATGATTTGTGCATCTGCACAAGGTTTTATCAATGCTTATTATTATGAAGGTGCTTTTAAAAAATTCTTGAAAGTATAAAAAAAGAGTATTCTAAAAAAATGCTGAGTTTTTGTGCTCGTTATGCGATAGCTTTATTTAATTCTGAAAAAAAGAAGATATATCTCTTCAATGGTTTGAAAAAGGCTAAAGAAAAAAAGGCTTAGAAGAACTTAGTGAAATATCTAATGATTTTTTTCAAAAAGTATTGATGATTGGATAAAAAAAGGCAAAAATTTTAAAGAAATCAATAAGAGTAGAAGAAAAATAGTTATAAAGAAGATTAATTAGAAACTTTTTATTATGAAAAAAATGTAGTATAAAAATAATTTGTAATATACATTTAAAAAAAGGAGTATGCCTTATGGAAAAAAAGATGAACTTATAGGTAAACTAAGTAATTTTTATAAGAAAAGAAAAAAATTTCAAGAAATTAATGAAATTATCAAGAAGTTTAAAGATGAAAAAAATTATGATATGGTCTGTTTTTTTCTTCACAAGCTTTTTATAAATATGTCTGAATATAAAGAAGCTTTTAGAAATTTTTAGATAGTATTAAAAAAATGAGTATTCTGAAAAGTGGAGAATTCTGTATTCGTTATGCAATGGCTTTATATAATTCTAATAGAGAAGATGAAGCTCTTGAATGGTTTCAAAAAGGCTAAAGAAAAAAAGGAATAAAAAGAGATTGATGAAACATCAGGGAGATATTATCCTAAAAAGTGTTGATGAGTGGATAAAAAGAGCTGAAATTTGGGACACCTAGAAGAATAGAAAAAAATAAATTTGAAAAAAAGAGCTTAGAGAAAAAAAGAAATAAAAAAACCTATGCTGAAATGTAAGTTTTGATGAAGATGTTTTAAAAAGTTTATGGTATAATGATGAATTTTCTGTAAAAGAATATTTAGGAAAAACCTGTAACAGATGAAGATTTTTGAAAAAAAGTTGAAAAAGGAATTAGGCTATCGTTTACCAGAATCATATAAGGCATTAATGAGAATTCAAAATGGAGGAGAGCTTAGAAAAAATAATTTTGAAGGATCTTTTAAAAGAAATTGGACTAGTGGAAGTTTTTGATGTTGAATATATATCTGGTGTAGATTCTTCTAAAAAGATACTCACTTTGTGGAGAGTTTGGATCTAAATTTTGGATAAAGGAATGGAAATATCCTAATATAGGAATTGCTATTTGTGGAACTTCAAGTGGAGGACATGATATGATTTTTCTTGATTACTCAGATTGTGGACCAGAAGGAGAACCTTGTGTAGTTCATATCGATCAAGAAGGTGGTTATGAGATAACATATTTAGCAGACAATTTTAAAGATTTTGTGGATGGACTTTTTTTCCTAGCTTAGAAGATGATGAGGATGATTAAAAGTGATGATAAGTAATAAAACTAAGGGTGTATTTTGGATGCTGGTATCCGTATTAGGTTTTACTTTCATGGGTATAGCAGTAAAGTATTTACCAAGAATTCCTACTTATGAGAAGGTATTTTTTAGAAATTCAGTGAGTCTTATGCTTTCTGCCTTTATTTTGTTTAAAGAAAAAGAATCTATAAAAGTTGAAAAAGCAAATATTCCCTTTGTTTTTGGAAGATCATTCTTTGGCTTTGTTGGTATGGTGGCAAACTTTTATGCACTGGAGCATTTAACTATGGCTGAAGCTAATATGCTAAATAAGCTTTCACCTGTATTTGTAACAATTTGTGCTTGTATATTCTTGAAAGAAAGAGTGGATAAAAAGCAAGTTATAGGAATAATTTTAATGCTTTTGGCAGTTGTGTTTGTAATAAAACCAAGTTTTTCACCAGAGGTTATTCCAAGTTTAGCAGGACTTTTTTCAGCTGTACTTGCAGGATTCTCTTATACAATAATTAGATATTTGAATGGAAAAGGTAAAGTCAGAAATTAATGTATTCTACTTTTTCACTTTTTATCAGTTATCTGCACTTTCCCACTTATGATGATGAATTTTGTAAAGCCAACTTTAAATGAATTTTTTTAATTCTTTTTAGGAGGAATAGGAATTTCTGCTGCAATGGGACAATTTGGGCTTACTTATGCCTATACTTTTTGCACCAGCTTCAGAAGTTTCAATTTATAACTATGTTATTATTATAACAAGTATGTTTATGGACTATGTGTTATTTAGTACAATTCCAGATTTATTCAGTTTTATAGGTGGATTTATGATTATTAGTACAGCGATTTATTTATATATACATAATAAGAATAAAAAAATAAAGTATTTTTATATTGTTTAGAATAAAAAAATAGCTACTACATTTTCAAAAAAATTTGTAGTAGCTTTATTTTTTTATATTTTCCAACCTTTTTTTCTCTTAGAATTTTTCTTTTTTTCTTTTTATTTTTTTCAACGAATTTTTAATCTTTTCATTTTTTTACAGCTAGAGCAATATAATAAAAAAAGATTCTTTTTTTATATGGATACTTTTAAATCTGGATATGTATCCATTTTCATAGTTAGGATATCATAATGAGCTCTATAATTTCCAAAAAGACATTCTTTTTCCCTTGAGTATCTATGATTCTTATTCCATTTTTTTAGTAAAAAAATAAAATTACTAGGATTGAAAATCACCATGATAAATTTTATTTCTATGAATTTTTTTAATTAACTCTATTAAGGCAATTTTATCTACATTAGAATCTCCTTTCACTTTCTCTAAAAACTAAGAGAAAAAAATTAATCATACCATGTTTTCTACGATTAATAGCCAAAAGAGGTCTTACATATTCAGATATTTTAAGTTCATCCATTATTTTATTAATATTTATTAAAGTTGTTAGAGCTTCACCTTTTTTTAAATAAAGTCATTAATTTTCTCTGGGGAATTATAGTTTCATTTCCGATTCTCTTTAAAAATATAGCTATTATTATCTATCTTTATTTCAGAAACAGTACTTCTCTTGCTATCTTTAAAAAAACAATTTCTGTTTTATAGTTATTATCTAATATTTTTTTCCTATTTCTATATTTTTTTAGAATCATAACTAAATATATTAAAAGCCTTTGTATATTTCTTTTTTTAACATATATTTTACCCTCTTTCATTAGATAAATCATTTTTAATAAGCCCTATTCCTAATATAAAGAAAAAAAGTAAAAGTTTCATAAGTGAATGAATAGCCATAAAAATATTCCACAGAAATAGAAAGCTATTACAGATAAAAAGAGAACTTAATGTAGAGTTGTGTTTATATTTAAAAATAATTTATAAAAAAACTATAATCGTATAATAAAAGTAACATAATATAATAAGTTATAGTAAAGATAAAAACCTGTCTGTACAAAACATATTTATATAAGCATTATGGGAATCATCGAAAGAAACTCCTACCTTGACATCATCATTCAGTTCTTTATAATCTGTATTTTCAATTAAATATTTTTTTCAAATATTTTTTTCTATTGTTTATCCCTGTTCCAAAGAAAAAAATATTTTTTTATTCTCTTTTAAAGAGTCAGTCATAAAAACTCATTCCTTTTTTTCCACATGAATATTCTAGCAGCATTTCCTCCAGATTTTTGTATTATTTATACTTTCCATTCTATCTGAAAAATTGATTTAGAACATTTGTTGACTTTAAAAATAAAAAAAGGCAGAAATCAATACAACTATTATTCCTATTCCCAACTTTATCTTTTTCTTCAAAATAATAAAAAAATTATTATTCCTAAAATCAAAAGATAGAATAGGGTATCTTGAATTATTTAAAAGCTAGACTTATAATTCCTAGAAAAAGACTATCCATAAAAAAATTCTTTTTTTATTCAAATATGGAAGTATTATTAACAATCCCATTGTTAAAATAATTCCCCACCTCATTATATCAAAAAAAGCTATCAACTCTTATAGAAGATGAATACAGTAAATTATAGTCTTTATAAAAAAATTATAAAAAGCTTTTTTTAAAAATACCTATAAAAAAAGGCTAAAAAGCAATAGTATTAATTATATAAATTTTTTTATATCTTTTAGAAGAATTGGGATTAATGGTAAAATAAGTAAAAAAATAATTCTTATAAGAGAAAACCCTAAAACTCTTAGCACCACCTAAAGAAAAAAATTGCAGAGTTAGACCAAATATAAAGATGAAAAAAAGGTAAAATGAAGTCTTTAGATTTATTATTTTTTTAAAAAAATAATAAATAGAATATATTGCAATAATTCCTCCAAATAAGCTAATTCCAAATTTAGATATAAATAAAGCTTAATATATATAGAAATATTATAGAAAAAAATAATTTTTTTCTCCTGAGTTAAATTTTTCCATTTTAGCTTGTAGTATAGATGAATATCTATACTCCTCCTTTCTTATTTAATTTGTATTTTTTTTATAAAAATCAAAAATTATTTCCTTAACATTATACCAGATAATTAGCTTATTTGCATTTAAAAAAAGTAAAAAAATAAGTTTAATTTTAAGAAATTTTCTTTTGAAAAAAATTATAATAATCTCTAATTAAATATAGAGATTACTTGCCAGCCTATAATGTTTCAAGAGCTCCACAAAGGCTCTTTCAACATTATAGGACGTCGCAGTAATCAAATATAAAAATAATTTATTTTTAAAGAAAAATTTCTAATAATAAAATTAGAATGTAACTCACTTATTTTTTTACTTTTTACAAAAGAAGTTTTTTTATGGAAATAAATTAAGAACTAAATTGTGTATTGTATAGATTTGCATAGATACCATTAACAGTCATAAGCTCATCATGATTACCTTGTTCAACTATATCTCCATCTTTCATAACTAGAATTAAATCCGCATTACGAATAGTTGAAAGTCTATGAGCAATAACAAAACTTGTTCTTCCTTTCATAAGTTGACTGATAACAGCTTGAATATCTTTTTCAGTTTTAGTATCTATACTTGAAGTAGCTTCATCTAGTATCATAACTTTTGGATTAGGTAAAATTGTACGAGCTATAGTTAATAACTGTTGTTCACCTTGAGAAACCATACCATTTTCACTTGTAATTATAGTATCATAACCTTGTGGTAATTTTCTAATAAAACTATCACATTTTGCTAGCTTAGCAGCTTCTATTATTTCTTCACGAGTGGCATCAGGTTTACCATAGGCAATATTTTCAGCAATAGTTCCTTTAAATAACCAAGTGTCTTGTAGAACCATACCAAAGTTTGCTCTTAACTCTCTTCTTGTAACTTTTTGAAATATCTACACCATCAAATAAAATTCTACCTCCATTTACATCATAGAATCTCATAAGTAAATTTATTAGGGTTGTTTTACCAGCACCAGTAGGATCAACTATGGCAACCATTTGTTCGGCCTTCGCAGTAAAGTTAACATTTTTTTCATTAAAAAGCTTATCTTTACTATATCCGAAAGAAACATTTTTCAAATACAATTTGTTCCTTAGTATTATCTAGTAAATGAGTATCCTCAGTTAACTCTTTTTCTTCAGGTAGTTCTAAGATATCATAGACTCTTTCAACAGAAACTAAAGCATTCTGTAAAGAATTTATAATATAGGCAGAAGTTGTAACAGGCTCAGATATTTGAGTAATATATTGTAAAAAAATGCCTGAGCAAGTCCTAAAAGTAAGATGACCATTTATTACAAGTATAGCAGACATAACTGCTGATGTAACAAAAGGCTATTTGAGTTATAAATCTAATAGAAGGGTATATTGAAAAAAATTGTAAACTCAAGTGTTTTTTTGCAGCAACATATTGTTTTTTTCAATAGATTCATCTATACTAGTTATGATATCTTCTTGCTTATTAAAAAGCTTGTACAACTAGATTCCCTGTTAAAAGCCTCTTCTGTCAGTGAACTCAGTTCAGAAAGAGATTTTACATCTTGAGAGAATATTTTTTTGTGTTAACTTTGAAACATAGTATGTAACTACAATACTTATTAAAAGAATAGCTAAAACTAGTAAAGTTAATTTTTACATTTATAGTAAATAGCATAATTATAACAAGAATCATTATTAAAAAAATGAATAAACAAATCTTGTAAAAACTAGAACCTATAACTTCTGCAACCTTTTTCAATATCTGTTGTAAGTTTACTTAGAATATCTCCAACTTGGTTTGTATCGAAGAAACTCATAGGTAGCTTTGTAAACTTTCTACTTAATTTTACTCTAAGAGACTGAGCAACTTCCTCTCCTAATATTGCTGATATATATTCTTGTAAATAACTTAAAGCAAAAAAATTGACACAGCTATTATTCCTAATAAAGAAACTGGCTTTATAAGAAAACTAAAGACAGCAGACCATTTATCAATAATAGTGTTATCATTAAGTATTTTTAACAATGTCATCTATGGCAACAGCTGATGTCCAAGGGATAGCAACTACTAAAACTGTTGATATTATATTAGCAACAATAGAGATTAAAAAAATGGAACTTTTCTTTTCACCTAAAAAGTGCTAATAAATTAGAAACAGCTTTTTTTAAAAATTCTTTATACTATCTTCATTTTGATTTTTTTCTTTTTTAGACATTTTCAACCTCCTTATTCTAAGAGTCCTTGCGACTTAGCAAGCTCAATATATTCTTGATTACTTTCTAGTAACTCTTGATGAGTTCCCATTCCCGTAATTTCACTATCTTTTTAAAAACGATTATCTTATCAGCATCAGCTATAGTATTTAGTCTTTTGTGCTATGATAATAGTTATCTTATCCTTTAAGAAAGTTTTTAATTCCTTACGAAGTTTAGCATCTGTTGTATAGTCAAGAGCAGAGAAACTATCATCAAATAAGTAAATATTTGCATCTTTTGATAAGGCTCTTGCAATAGACAATCTTTGTTTTTTTGTCCACCAGAGAAATTTATTCCTCCTTGAGCTACAAAAAGAATCAAACTTATCAGGTAAAGAGTCAATAAAAATCATAAGATTGAGCAATCTTTGCAATTTTAATCATTTCTTCATCTGTCATATCCTTATTGGTAAATCTAAAGTTATCTTTTATTTTTTTCCACTAAAAAAATATGCTTTTTGTGGAGTATATGAAATTTGATTTCTTAGACAATTTAGAGGTAAATCTAAGGCATTGACTCCATTTATTAAGATTCTTCCACTTTCTATATCATTTAATCTAAGTAAAAACCTTTGCTATTGTAGATTTTCCAGAACCTGTTGCCCCAACTATAGCAAATCTTTCTCCTGCTTTTACAGAAAAGGAAATATTCTTTAAAAATTTGTTTTTTTCTGCCCCTTATATCTAAAAACATACATTATCAAAAAGTTAAAGATATAGGATTTTTGTTTTTAAAAATATCTTCATAGTAAGAGTTATCTTTTTAATTCTTCTTTATCCTTTATTTCACTTGTAACATTTAAAAACTTCTTCAATTCTTTCTATTGAAACAACAGCCTTTGGCATTTGAACCAAAAACCATAGAAGACATAATAAGAGCAGCTATAGTAGTCAATGAATATTCAACAATGGCTGTTATAGAACCAATTTCTAGGGTATTATTTAAGACTTTCATAGCACCAAAGAAGATTATTAAAGTTATAACAACAGACATAAGTGCAAAAAGCCATAGGTGAAAGTAGAGCAAATTTTTTTATTGATAATGATATAGTTATCTGTATATTCTTGAGCTACATCATTGAATTTATCTCTTTCTTTTTTTAGAATTATCAAAGGCTCTTATGATTTTAGCTCCAATAAATCTTTCTCTTAAAAACTAAAGTCATCCTATCTAATTTTTGAACTTTTTAAAAATATATGGTAAAGATTTAAATAGAGTTAAAACTATTGCAAAAAGCAAAAAAATTAAGATTGTAAATAAAAGGTATCAAGGCTAAAGTAGGTGATAACTTTATTGTCATAAATATAGATATTACTGCCATTATTGGACTAGGTAATATCATTTGAAAAAAATGCTACTATAAGTCTTTGAGCATTATTGTTGTCATTTCCCATACGAGTTACTAAAGAAGCAACTCCAAAAATCATTTACTTGGTCAATTGTTAAAGATTCAAGATTTCTTATCAGTAATTTTCTATTTTTTTCTTTTGTAAAGTTAGTGGCAAAGAGAGCTACAAAGTGATTAGCTATAATTCCAGTTGCAGTTCCAACAATCAATATAATTACCATTTTTTTATACTCGTAGAATAGACCATATCTATATCTTTTTTTCATTATACCTAAATTTATTATATTAGAAATTTGAAAAAGGTATAGCCAAGGTTGCAAAAAAGTATTCAATGTAAGAAATATTGCACCTAAAGATAAAAATTCCTATATTTTTCTTTTATATAGGTTCTTAATATTTTTCATAAAAAAACCTCCTTAAAACTATTAAAAATAAAGGGAAAAAAATAAGTTGCAAATATGGGTAAGCAATTATTAATTCCCTTGTGATTTAAAAATCGAATACATCAAGTTTGTAGTGTATTATAACAGAAATTTTTTTTAAAAAAATCAATTTTTTTAAAATATGCTATAATATACACAAATATCTGTATAAAAAAGAGGTAAAAAAATGAAAAAAATGAGCTACTAAAAAAATTAAAGATTTATCTGATTTAGAAAAAAAGATCAAGAAATAATAGATATGATAGAAGCACTTCCAGTTGAACAATTAAACAATGAAATAATAGGACAATTAGCTAGAGCATATATAAAAAGTTCAAAATTATGAAAAAAAGCAATAGAAGTATTAAAAAGTATAGAAAAAGATGAAAAAAATACTATGCTTTTGGAATTATAGAATGGGTTGTTCATATTTTTTTATTTAAAAGATTATGAAAAAAAGCAGAAGAGTATTTTTTTAAAAAGCATATAATTTAGAGCCAGAAGATGAGAATATTAAAGACTTTTTTTAATGGATATTTATATTAATCTATCGAAGCAAGTAAAAATTTGGTGAAGATGATTTAGATAATCAAAAAGAAAGCCTTAAATTATGCATTAAAAAGCAAAAAGATTATATGATAACAGACGATAAGAAAAATAGAATGTTATTCATATTTAGCTTTCTTATATAATAAATTTACAGATTATCATACAGCTGAAGAATTATTAAAAAGGGCTATTAGTCTAGGTAGAGATGACCTTTGGATACATTCTGAATTAGGATATTGTTTAGGAGAGTTAAATAAGCTAGAAGAATCATTGGAACACTATCTCAAAGTTATAGAACTTGAGCCAAATAATATTTAGGGCACTTTCTCAAATTGCTTGGACATATCGTTGTTTAGGGAAATATAAAGAGGCTTTAAAATATTATTTAAAAAGCTCAAGAACTTGGGAAAAAAATGATGAAAAAAACTAAATAAATAAAAAGTGGCTGTTACAAAAATCGAAAAATTCAATCTTAAAGTAAAAAAATAAGTGAGTTACGAATGGAAATTTTTAGATAAAAAAATCAAATAGAATGAGCCGAGCAAATTCAGGAGTGTCTGAGTGTAACGAGTTTCCTGATTTCTTAGAAGCACTTAGCAATTTATTGCTTAGAGCTTCTTATGATGCGAATTCTTGATTTTTTTATCGTTAAGAAATTTACTCAGTAACGAACTATTTTTTTACTTTAAAAATCAAGGATTTTATTTGCTTGATTTATATTTATCATAGTATTCAGTAGTTATAATATCATCTACTGATATTTTTATTTTTTTCACTATTTGATTATCATATAAGAAATCTATTAATTTTTTTGCATTTTTTTCTTTTTGTATCATCTGTTATAGCTGGATCAAAAATTAGAGAAAGTTAAATCAGCAGAGTAAGCTTTTTTTATATACTTCAGCAGGGATTCCACTTTTGTGAATAGATATTAAATACTTCTTCTGGATTTTCTTTTGCAAAAATCCTTAGCTCTTTCTAAGGCTCTTATAATTGCAACAGCAGTATCAGGATTTTCTTCTAAGAACTTTGTTCTTCCAACAGCTAAACTTTGAGTTCCAACCTCAGGTTTATCTAAAGTTGAGTCTATAACTTTTCCAAGCCCTTTTGATTCCATATATAAGGCTGTGTAATAGAAAGTAAATATAGCTTCAGCTTCTTTAGCACTGAATATAGATTGACCATCGGCTCCACCAGCATTTACAGAAACAAATTTATCTTCATCTAAATTATATTTTTTTTAAGAATTTCTTTAAAGAACTTTTTGTTCAACAGTTCCTTTTCTATATAGAACTTTTTTTGCCTTCTAAATCTTTAATAGTTTTTTTATACTATCATCATTTTGTACAAGGACTCCATACATAAATCTTGAATTATCTACTGCAAAGACTTTTACATCTCCACCATTACTTTTTTTAAAATTGTAATTGGGAAATCTCCATACATTGCAATGTCAATTTTATTTGTTGCTAAGGCTTCATTTACAGCAGGTCCTGCTTGTTGAAAAATATATAAATTCAGGTTCATATCCAACTTTCTTTAATTCTTCTGCTATATAGCCTTTATTAACAGCTATCCCTGTGGCTTCCAATGTTTGATTGGATATACCAGGTAAAACCAATTATAACTTTTTTTAAATTAACTTCAGCAGTATTAGTATTTGTATTAGATTTTTTTATCATTTTGCTTTAAAAAGATTCAAAAAGCTAATACTATTAGAGCTATAAGTCCAATTAAAAATTTTTTTATTTTTTTCTGCTTTTTCCTTCCATTATTCCTCTCCATTTTTAGATGTTGTACTCAACAGCATTCTTATTTCTATCCTCAAAGAAATAATCATAAATTTTATTTTTTTATATGATAAGAATTCTGTATTTGTTCTATCTTTTCTACCTTCTATGTCTATATTAATAATATCTTTTTATAACTCCGGGGTTTGCAACCATAACAACAACTCTATCTCCTAAGTAAACAGCTTCTTCTATATCATGAGTTACAAGTATAACTGTCTTTCCTTTTTCTTGATGAATTTTTAAAAGTTCTTCTTGAAGTTGAACTTTTGTCATTGCATCTAAGGCACTAAAGGGTTCATCAAATAACATTATTTGAGAGTTTAGAGCCAGTCCTCTTGCTATTGAGGCTCTTTGAGCCATACCTCCAGATAGTTGATCAGGATATGAATTTTTCAACTCCCTTTAGACCAACAAGTTCAAGATACTCAAGAACTATTCTATTTTTTTCTTCTGATGAAATATTTTTTAAACCTATAGCAACATTATCTTTTATTTTAAGCCAAGGAAATAGTCTTGCATCTTGAAATATCATAGAGCAATCTTTACTTACACCATTTACAGACTTACCATTTATTAATATTTCTCCTTCTGTTATAGGAACCATTCCTGAGATAAGTTTTAATAAGGTACTTTTTCCACAACCACTCTTTCCTACTATAGTTATAAATTCACCTTTTTTTATATCCAAGTTCACATCATTTAAAAATCTGAACTTCTTCATTATTTTTTTGAAATTTCTTAGAAATATTTTTTTAATTTTTTTATTATATTTTTCACTCATAAATTTAAGCTCCTAATTCTTTTTCCAAGGTGTTAATTCATGAGATATTAACACTATCAATTTATCCATTAAAAAGTCCAACAAGCCCAATAATTATCATACACACTATAACAACATCTGATCTCATTAAACTTCTAGCATCATTTAATCTATATCCTATACCTGAAGACGAAGCTATAAGTTCTGAGGCAACAACTGCCATCCAAGAAGCTCCTAAACCTAAACGAAGACCTGTAAAAATATTTGGTAAGGCTGAAGGAAGATAAACTTTAAAGAAAGTATCCTTTTTGCTTAAGCCATACATCTTTGCAACTTCAAGATATGTTTCAGAAGTTGAGTCTACTCCACCCATAGTGTTTACTACTATTGGGAAAGTTGCTGCAAATAATATTACTACAATTTTTGAAACTTCCCCTATACCTGCCCATAGGATAATAAGAGGTATCCAAGCAATCATAGGTATCTGTCTTATTGCTGTCAATGTCAATTGAAAAAATTCTTTTGCTTTTGAGGATATTCCCATGAATATCCCCAAAGAAATTCCTAATACACTAGAAATAAAAGAAACCAGCAAGAACACGACGTAGACTTAGACTTAAGTCATTAGATAATTGTCCTGACTTTAACATCTCTATAAAAGTATCCTTTACTGCACTCAAACTAGGTAGAGATGTAGGGTGGAACTTTTTCCAGTATAGGGTGAATATAAACCAAAAAAAGATTATCAACAGAGGTAAGATAAATTTTATATATTCACTTTTTATTTTTCATAATAATAACTCCTATTTAACATTTTTTTACTAATTAGCTCTTCTAACCAAGAGTATAATTCACTATAAGTTTTTCACCTGCTTTTCTTGAAAGCTCTTTTTCTCCATCTGTAATTATGATTACAGGAATACCTTGAACTTTATATTTTTCAGTGATTTCAGAATTTTTTTATCAACATCTACATATTTAGCCTTTATAGATTTTGCTAAGTCACTTTCTAGCACTTTTTTTCTATAACAGGGTGAAGTGCCTTACAATGTCTACATCTTTCAGCTCCAAATAAAATTAATTCTAATTTCTCAACTTTTTTATTATCTTCAACAATCTCTTCAAAAAGATTTCTGTTTACAGTAAATAATTTTTCTGCATTTAGTTTCTTGCTTTCATCTATCTTAGCAACACATAGGGCATCACTTACACTATATGGGATAGTTCCTTCTACCTTTACTACAGTTTTTGCTCCAAATTTTCCAGCATTTTCAAGTCTGTATGTCTTAATATCAAGAGGTTTTATTTCCTTTTCTATAGGTTTTTTTCTTCTTGAGGAACCCAGTCATAAGGATATCTATATGCTCTGTATATCATATTGTTTGTTGTCTTTCTACCTTCAGTAAAGTATGGAGATATCCATTCCCAAACTACTTCTTTTTCAGCAGTAACTTCAAAAAAACTCTTCCGTCTGAACCTTCATCTATTAAAGTGTTTCCATTAGGTAATCTTTGAGCTGAACTTACATAAGGACTATAAAATTTTTGCAGCATCAGTAGGGATAGCTGCTTTAATAGATTCAGGAGTAAATTCCCAAACTATTTCTAAAGTGATAGGATCTATTTCTAAAAACTCTTGAATAATCTCTTAAAAGCATTTTTTTTAAACCATTTTTTTACTTGAGGGATTAGGTAGCCCATATCCTCCCCAACCACCATTGTCAAAAAAACAAGTATATTTCCTGCACCAGGTAGTCCTTGAGGAATTAAGTGAGCATGATGTGGATATATGATAAAAGTCTATATGCTTAACATCATCATCATTCCAATTTGAATATATTTTTCCAAACTATTTTTTTCCAGTTTTTCTTTGAGATTATTGCAATAAAGTTTGCTTCTCTACTGTCAAAAAATAATATTTTCAGGATGAAATCTTTCATCGCCATTGTCATAATGCTTATTAGACCTAAGTAACTCATACAATTTATATGAAGCCAATCTCCAACTCCACCATCAGCAGCTCTGACATTAGGATTTTTCATATAGAGTTTTTCTTAGCATCTTCACTAAATCCTATCTCTTCAAAATGCTCATTTGCATTCCATTGCCAAAGTATATTTCCTTCCCAATCAACTTCATAAAAAAACATCATCAAGTAATTTTTTTATCACTTATTTTTTTATTATAAAGAGTTTGGTGAGCAAGTATAAGAGTGTTTCCTTTATTAACTTCAGGAATTTGTCCAGGAACATAGTAACCTACAGGATTTCCTTCTCTTTGGTAATCATGGTGAGTTCTTGCCATCCATCTTGGTTCTTCACCTTCATCTTCAACAAATTCAAATTTTTTTCAAACTTCCATACAATATTTCCATCATAGTCAATTTGAACTAAATCAAGTCCATCTTGCATACCATATTTAGGATTTCTATCTCCAGAATATCCTATTAAATTTCCATTAGGAAGAAGTTTATTAGGGAAACCATGAAACTGATCCCATCTTCTAACTTCGTTTCCATTCATATCAAATAATAAGGCTCCTGATTCTATTGTTTGAACTAAATTATATCCATTCCAACATTTTTTTCTGGATTATATATTGTTACTCCTGTTGGGTAAATGCTTGGTAATCCCATTTATATCACTCCTTCAAATTTTTTTACTAATTCTATAAATTCATCTTGTTTTGAATAATCTTCATAAGTTATTTTTTTCTTTCTTTTTAATATTTTTTTGCCATTTCTTCGAGAAATAAAGGTATAGTCTCAGCTTTTAATTCTCCTACTGAACTATTCAATGTTATAGTGCCATCTGTTTTAAATCTTCCCCCTACAAAAAAACATTGAAATATGCTCCATCTTTTTTTCTTTTTACCTTGAAATCCTAACTCAGCTATTTGATGAGCTGAACAAGAATTAGGGCAACCTGATAATTGAATTTTTTTGGTAAATAACTAGCTAATCTTTGTTTATTTTTTTAAAAATAATTTAAAAATCATTTCTAGTATTGGAGGCGTATCTAAAATTCCTGGATTACAGATAGTATTCCCTATACAAGAAAGAGAACTAAAAAAATCTTTTTTTAGAGTATTTACTACTTAGGTTTTCTAATGCATAAACATCTGCTCTTTTTCAAATTTGCTATAAATAACTCTTGATGAGATGTTAATCTAATTTCAACTTTATAATTAAGATTTTTTTAAAAAATTCTACTAATTTCTCTCCTTCTTTTTAAACTTATATCTCCTTTAACTAAACGAATATAATATCCGTATCTACCTTCTATCTTTCCTTTTACTATATTGAATTTTTTTATAAATTTTTTTCTTTTTTTCTTTTACAGGCTTAACTTCATAAGGATTCTTATATTTTTTTCTATTTCTTCAAGAAGAATATTTCTGTATTTATCTCCAACTTTTTTTATAAGTCATCAAGATAGTTATTAAATAGTTTTTAAGAATTCCTCTTCACCTAATCTGATTAAAAATAAAACGAAGTCTTGCTTTTTCCTCTTATTTTTTTCTATCACCATGTTCATTGAAAAAGATTTCTCATTGCTACAACATAATATAGAGCTTCCTCAGGTTTTTATAAAATCTTTAAGAACTATAGCTTCTCTTGGATTTATTCCTAAACTACCTCCACCAAAAAAACTTTGAAACCTTTTACTCCATCTTTTTTTCAATAGCTTCAAAACCTACATCTGCAATTTTTTTACATAAAGATTATTTTTCTTCTTTATTAGAAAAGCTACTTTAAATTTTTCTAGGTAAGAACATAAAGGCTGCTGTTTCAAGTATAAGTCTAGTAACAGCCTTGCTATAAGGAGCAACATTTATGATTTCTTCTTCAAAACCTGTTGTTGGAGGAGCTATAACAGCTCTTGCAGCATCTCCACCTGTTGCTTTAGTTAGAAAAACCTTTAGACTTTAATTCTTTTTAAAAGATTGACTAAATCTTCTTTTTTTATTTCCATGTAGTTGTATATCTTGTCTTGTTGTTAGATGTAGTCTTTTTATCACCATATCTTTTAGCTAGGGTCCAAAAAAAGGAAATTAAATTATCTAAACTTATTTTTAGATTCTGTAAATCTAGGTCTTACCATGTAAGTACCTTTATCTCTTTCACCATAGATACCATACATAGACTTAGAAGCATTCCATAATTTATATTTTTTTCTTCATCTTTTTAATGCAGCTTTAGTAAGTTTAATAAACTCTTCTACCTTATCTATGTTCTCTAAACCTTCTAGCTTTTCCATAATCAAAAATCCCCCAATTTCATAATAATTAATTTCTAAATTATTGTAACAGTAAAAATTTGTTAAATACAATTTAACAATTTTAAAAATTTCAAAATTCATAAATAATGAGCAAATATTTAAAAGATACTCTTTTTATTTTTTTAATATTTTTTTAATAAAATATGAACATCACCAACTTTGAGATGTATGAAAAAAATAGCACAATAGAAAGTTTAAGCTATACTCTTGACTTTATACTGTTTACTATATACAATTAAAGTATGTTGTTATACTTTAAGGGGATGATAAAATGGATAAAAAAAGTTATTTTGGAGATTTAATGTTATTCTTAGCAGCATTTATATGGGGAACTGCCTTTGTTGCTCAAGTTACTGGTATGGATAAGATAGGATCTTTTACTTTTTAATATGGCTCGTTCTATAGTTGCAGTAATATGTCTAGGAGCTTATTTAATTTTTACTAAAGGCAAAGATACCAGAAAAATAAGAGTTTTTTTATTAAAGGGAGGTCTAATTTGTGGATTTTTTTATATTTACAGGAACTTCTCTACAACAAATCGGTCTCCAATATACAACTGCAGGAAAAAAACAGGATTTATAACGTCATTCTATATTTTTAATTCTTCCTTTTATAACTATGATTTTTTTCTAAAACATAAAAATAGATGTATTGACTTGGATAAGTATAGTTATAGGTTTTATTGGACTATATTTATTAGCTATACCAAGTTTAAGTGGTTTTTCAATGAATAAAGGAGATTTTTATAGTCTTTCTTGGTTCTTTTTTTGTTGGGCAGGGGCATATTTTTAGTTATAGATTACTATTCTAAAAAAAGTTAATCCAGTCGAATTATCATTTTTACAATTTTTTTGTATTAACTATTTTATCAGGAATTTGTGCTTTTATTTTTTTGAAAGTGAAACTGCAACAGTAAGTAATATTTTTTTGCTTCTTGGAAGTCTGTTATGTATGCAGGATTCTTCTCTTCAGGAGTAGCTTATACTTTACAAATGGTAGGACAAAAGTATACAAAACCTGTAGTTGCATCACTGATTTTTGAGTTTAGAAGCTGTTTTTGCCGCACTTGCTGGTTATTTGATACTTGATGAAGTTATGACATCTAGAGAATTTTTTTAGGATGCTTTATTGTATTCTCAGCTATGATATTCTCACAAATACCTAAGGATATATTTAAGAAAAAAATATAGGTTTAAAGTAATAAGGAGGTAATTTTATGAAAACTTATATTTTTTTAGCAAATGGTTTTGAAATTTTTAGAAACTTTTTCTCCAGTTGATGTGTTAAAAAGATGTGGAGCTGAAGTTATAACTGTTTCTACTGAAAAAAAGATCTATTTGTTTCAAGCTCACAAAATAATATAGTTAAAGCTGATGTTATGTTAAATGAAATTGACTATAAAGATGCTGACTTGGTTGTAATTCCTGGAGGATATCCTGGTTATGTTAATTTGAGAGAAAAATAAAGAAGTGGTCGATATAGTTAAATATTTCTTAGAAAAACGATAAATATGTAGCCTCAATTTGTGGAGGATCAAACTATTTTTTTCACATAATAAAATAGCAAACGGAGCAAAGATAACTGCTCATTCATCTGTTAGAAAAGAAATAGAAGAAAATCATATCTATGTTGATGTTCCTACACATGTAGATGGGAAGATTATTACAGGAGTTGGAGCAGGATTAGCATTGAATTTTTGCTTTTTAAAATTGCTGAACAATTTTTTTCACAAAAGAAAAGATTGAAGAAGTAAAAAAAGGAATGGAATTAATTTAAAAAAACTATGTTATAAAAAAAGGTGCTGTTGCAAATTAAAATTTCAATACTAAAGTAAAAAAATAAGTGAGTTACGAATGGAAATTTTTAGATAAAAAAATCAAATAGAATGAGCCGAGCAAATTCAGGAGTGTTTGAGTGTAACGAGGTTTCCTGATTTGCAGCGAATTCTTGATTTTTTTATCGTTAAGAAATTACTCAGTAACGAATTATTTTTTTACTTTTTATGAATTTGCAACAGCCTCTTTTTATATTTAGATATTAGAATGCAGGTACAACTGATCCATCACTATATTTTTTTATTGATATAGTCTTTTACTTTTTTTGCTACGAAGAGCTTTTTAGTAATTTTTTTGTATATCTTCTTTCTTTTCATCACCTTTACGAACAACTAGTATGTTTGCATATGGAGATTCTTTACCTTCTAAAAATTATAGAATCTTTAGCTGGTGATAAGTTAGCTTGTAAAGCATAGTTTCCATTTATGATAGCAGCAGTTACATCAGGTAAAATTCTTGGTAATTGTGCAACTTCAGTTGGTTTTAAATTTGATTTTTTTAGGGTTTTTAACTATATCAAATTCAGTTGCAAATAAGTTTTTTTAGGATCTTTTAAAGTGATTACTCCTTTATTGTGTAATAAGATTAATGCTCTTCCTCCATTTGATGGGTCACTTGGAATTGCTATAGTATCACCTTTCTTTAAATCATTGATTGATTTGATTTTTTTAGAATATAATCCAAGTGGTTCAACATGGACATTTCCAATTGAAACTAGATTTAATTTTTCTTTCTTCAATGAACTTATCAAGATAAGGTTTGTGTTGAAAGAAGTTAGCATCTATTTCTTTATCAGCTAATGCTAAGTTAGGGTGTTACATAGTCTGTAAATTCAACTATCTTTAATTCAACTCCTTGTTTCTTTAAATCAGGTTTAATCAACTCTAATATTTCAGCATGAGGAACAGGTGTTGCCCCTACTTTAATTGTTCCAGCTAATGCTCCCACAGATAATAATAAAAATGCTCCTACATTTCCGATTAATTTTTGTAAATTTCATAAATTTCCTCCTTGTTTATTTTCCTATCTTTTTTTAATCTTCTATTTACAATGTAATTACCAACTGATTGTATAATTTGAACCAAGATGATAATTATAATTATTGCATAAATCATTATGTCTAACTTAAATCTTAAATAACCAAATCTTATAGCTAAGTCTCCAAGTCCTCCAGCTCCTATTGTTCCTGCCATTGCAGAGTAACCAATCAAACTGATTATTGTTACAACAATACCGTGAACTAAAGTTGGATAACATTCAGGTAACATAACCTTAAAGACAATTTTTGAGTTACTAGCTCCCATACTTTGACTGGCTTCTACAAGTCCAGGATCTACTTCAAGTAAGGCTCCTTCAACTATTCTAGCCACAAAAGGTGCAGCTCCTATTGATAAAGGTACAACAGCTGCTGTAGCTCCTATTGTTGTTCCAACCACAAATCTTGATAAAGGAAATAAAATTATCATCAAGATTATGAAAGGGAAAGATCTTAAAGCATTTATTATAACTCCTAAGATAGCATTGAATTTTTTTCATTTCATATATGCCACCTTCTTTTTGTTATAACAAGTAAAACTCCTATTGGAAAACCTAAAATTAATGAAAAACAGTGTTGAAAGAAAAAAACCATATATAGAGTTTCAACTGTTGAAACTGCTAACATACTTATGATTGGGTTTTCAAAGTTCTCAAAAAGAGGTTCGATTAAAGAACTAATATCCATTATATATCACCTCCACAATAACATCCATAGTTCCCATTAGCTCAATAGCTTTTATCTTGGGCACTTAAGTCACCATCAAGTTCAAGGTAAAGATGTCCTATATTCATTGTTGCTAATTTATCTATAGTTCCACCTAGAACACTGATATCAATACCATATTCCTTAATTACTTTTTGAAATTATTGGCTCTTGTGTAGATGTTCCTAAGAATTTAACCTTGACTATCTTTTTTTACCTCTATGATGTAAGTAATCTATTTCTGTATCAGTTTGTTGATGAACATAAGAAATTAATTCTTTCGTTATCTCATTCTTAGGATCAGCAAATATATGATGTACTCCACCTTCTTCAACTATTCTTCCATCAGACATTATTGCAACTCTATTACAAACTTCTTTTACAACTTCCATTTGGTGAGTTATCATCACCACTGTCAACGAAAAATTTTTTTGTTGAATTTTTCTTAATAAGCTCCAAAAATAGATTTTTGTTGTTTTAGGATCAAGAGCTGATGTAGCTTCATCAGATAATAAGATATCTGGGTTATTTGCTAAGGCCCTAGCTATAGAAACTCTTTGCTTTTGCCCACCACTTAATTGACTAGGATAGTACTTAGCTTTATCAGATAATCCTACAATATCAAGAAGCATAGCTACTCTTTCTTTTTATTTCATTTTTTTATTCCAATTTGCAATTTCTAATGCAAAAAGCAACATTTTTCTTCAACTGTTCTTGAAGAAAGTAAATTGAAGTGTTGGAATATCATTCCTATTTTTTTCTTCTTTCCAATAATTGTTTTTTTATTGAATTCTAAAACATTTTCTCCGTTAATAAAAAAATTTTTCCACTTGTAGGCTCTTCAAGTCTGTTAATAAGCCTTATTAGAGAAGATTTTCCAGCACCACTTAAACCTATAATACCAAAAAAATATCTCCCTTATTTACTTTTAAACTAACATCTTTTTACTGCATGTAAGCCATTGGAATAAACTTTATTTACTTTTTCAAGTGTAATCATTTTTTTCCCCCGCTTTCTATAGTAGCTTCACTTAATTAAAAAAATCCATACCTTAAAGAGTATGGATTGGTTTTTTTATTTATAATAATTGACCTCTCCATCTCTCTGGAATTAGCACCACACAACAAAGTAGGTTGCTGAAACATCATCAGGTCAGTCCCTCAGTTTCTCTGGATGGTTATTTATTTTTTTAACAAAGTTTTCTATAAGTTGACACAAGTATATAATATTTTTAGTAAATTTGTCAACAATATTTTTTTAAAATAAATTTAAAAACTTATTTAGGTATCCTATATATCTCTATTTCTTCACCTAAAAAAATTTTTTTCTGCTGTAGGTTTAAAATGATATGTTTCACCTGTTACAAAAAAATATTTTTTTTACCTTTTGCTTTTTTTATCATTTAAAAGATCTAAAGAACCTAGAGTTTGTTTTACTTTATCAACTATTTGCACTGCAGGATCTACAACTTTTAATTTTTGTTCTATCCTCTATATCTTTTCTTATAAGTGGATAGTGAGTACAACCTAAGACTAAAGTATCAACATTCTTAGGAATTTCTGCTAAATACTTATTAAGTAACTCTTCTCTGTTGTCAAAAGTATCCCAACCTGTTTCTATCATCATAGGAAATTCTACACAGGCGATTTCTTTAACATTTAATTCTGTATCTATCATTTTAGCTTTATTTTTTTGTAGCCATGAGATTCAGCTGTAAATTTAGTTGAAATTACTGCTATATTTTTTTAGTTTTAGTATTTTTTTCTTGCAATTTTTATTCCAGCTTCAACTATACCAAGTATAGGTAAAGGAAATTTTTTTCTCAAATAATCTATTGCAGCTGTTGATGCTGTATTACAAGCAACAATAACTAGTTTACAATTATTTTTTTAACAAAAAAATCTAAAAATTCTTTCAGTTAATTTTTTTGAATTTCATTTTTTTGTTTTACCAGAACCATAAGGAAAAATTTCCATTATCACCATAATAAATATAGTCTTCATTTGGTAATGCTTTCATCATTTCCTTAAGTACAGTTGTTCCTCCTAAACCTGAATCAAATATTCCTATTTTTTTTGTCTTTTTGTCTGCCATTTTCTTCCTTCTTTTTTTATTTTATCTTTAAAAATACTTTTTTTATCATATCACATTTTTTTATAATATCAATTTTAAATAGAAAAAAAGATAGATTTAAAAAAATCTATCTTTTCTATCTTTAATATTTTATTAATTTTTTTATCTGAAGTTAGCAACTATCCAAGAAGCAAATCCTTTTTATAACCATTGCATTAACGAAATCTATAAATAGAGATCCAACTATTGGTATAATAAAGAAAGCTTTTACAGAAGGTCATTAGTTGCAGTAAATGTTTCCATATTAGCTATAGCATTTGGAGTAGCTCCTAATCCAAATCCACAGTGACCAGTAGCAATAACTGCTGCATCATAGTCTCTTCCCATAATACTAAATGTAACAAAGTAAGCAAATAGAGCCATTACTATTGTTTGAACTATTAATATTACAGATAAAAGGTCCTGCTAATTCTACAAGTTCCCATAATTTCATTGACATTAAAAGCCATTGATAAGAATAGAGATAAAGAAATATTTCCAATTACTCCTATTTCATTAAATGGTAGAGGTTTTTTTGACTAGCATCGATTACATTTCTCATTATAGCTGCAACAACCATTCCCATTAAGTATGCAGGGAATTTTTATTCCATATTTTTTTCTAAAATTATGTTAATAGTAGCTCCAATTCCCATTGCGATTCCAACATATACAACTGCTGAGAATAAACTTTCTTCAGTCATTTCAGATTCATTATTTAATAAAGAACTATCAAAACCAGCTTTACCTTCAGTTGGTTTTAAATTATTTTTTTATCATAAGTCTTCTAGCTATTGGTGACCCTATTAAACATCCTGAAATTAATCCATAAGTTGCTGATGCAACTGCAACAACTGTTGCTCCTGAAGCACCTAATTCTTCAAGATAAAGGTCCAAAATGCTCCTGATGTTCCATGTCCTCCTGTTAAAGGTATAGAACCAGCTGCTAACCCTAATAATGGATCTATTCCTAAAGCTTTAGCTAAAAACAGATTCAACTATATCTTGAAGGATAACTAATATTGTAGCTGCTAATAAGAATAGAGCAACTCCTACTCCACCTTTTTTTTCAAAAATCTTTTAAACTTGCTGAGAATCCTACTGTTGTAAAGAATGCAATCATTAATAAGTTTTTTTGATATCATTATTGAAAGTAAAAAGTAAAACTTTCTGTTTGGTGTCCTATTAAAAGGATTATAGAGAATAATGTACCACCTATAACTGGTGCTGGAATAAAGAATCTTTCAAAAAAATTAACTTTCTTTTTTTATCCATCTTCCAAGTAATAAAAGTACAATTGCAAAAACCGATAGTTTCCGCCATATTTAATTGATATTCAAACATAACAAGCCCCCTTAACATATTAATAAAAATATTTAAACATTTGTCTTTATTCATAATACTATAAAAAAATAAAAATAGTCAATAATGACTTTTTAGAAAATAAAATGATTACTTATAGAAAATAAAACTTTTAGTTCTTTTTTTAAAGCACCTATTTTTTTCTTTTTTTAAAAATTTATGAATTATTTTTTTTAAATAATTTGAATATTTTTTTTATCTCTAAATGTCTATGTCAACTTTGATGCTTATTGTATAGTCAGGGTATTTCTTTTTTTACATCATTTAGAAATTTTTATTATATATTTCTTCTCTATTTTTTTACAGAATAATCAATTATGATATCAAATCTAATAGACTTATTCTTTTTCTTCTATAAAAAAACCATGAAATTCTAAAACCCTTCATTAGACATAACAGTTTTTCATAATATCAGAATGAATTTTTTTATAATTTCTTCATTTTTTTGTATTCATAGAATAGATTGTTATTCCTGATAAATAGACATTATGTTTTTGCTAAAGACTAGATCAGTTATATGTCTTTCAAGAGGATCAATCTCTTCAGCAGTCATCAGAGTCAGGTATCTCTATATGAACTGAGCCAATATATTTATCAGGATCATAGTTATGTAAAAACTAAATCATAGGCACCATAAACATTTCTCAATCTCACAAATAGTTTTTTTGATTTTAGTTTTAATATCTTTATCAACTCTTTTTCCTAGATATTTCATTTATAGCATCCATAAATATTTCAAGTCCCAGCTTTTATGATAAAAGATTGAAATAAGTACTCCAACATAGGCTTCTATATTAATATTTGTAAATATATATAGTATAGCTGATAATAATACTGAAAGAGAAAGTATGGCATCACTCATAGCATCTGAACCAGAAGCTATAAGAGAGGGAGAATTAAAATTCTCCCCTTAGTTTTTAACATATTTTCCTAATACTAGTTTTAATATAATTGAAACTAATAATACAAGAAGAGTAATTTTTGAATATTCTACTTTTTCTGGATTAATAATTTTTTTGATAGATTCTACCAATGAGGTTATACCAGCATAGAAGATGATACCAGCAACTATCATAGCACTTAAGTACTCAACCCTACCATGACCAAGTGGATGCTTCTTATCTGGCTCAGAATCAGCTATTTTTAGTTGCAATAATTGTAACAATAGAAGATAGGGCATCACTTAAATTGTTTACAGCATCTAATATAATAGCTATTGAATTCGATAGTAAACCTACGATTGCTTTTAAAAATCACCAGTAAAAATATTTACTAAAATACCTATAAATACTTGTTTTTTTATAATAATATTTTCTCTTTTTTTCTTCATTATTCTTCTTCATATTTCTCCATTAGTTCCAATGCTTCAGATTTTATATTATTCAATAGTTTCATTTTTTTATCAGTGTAAATTTCTTTATGATTAGGATATACTCCTTTATCATCTAATTGAATAATAAGATCTTTTATTGCCTTCTCAGGATTTCTAAAAATATTCACTTGCTCTAACTCTTATAAATTCCCAACCACAACGTTCTAGAAATTTCTTGTTCTTCTAAATTAGCTATAACTTCTTCTTCTGTATGGTTTAAAGTTTTTTTCCATCACATTCAATAGCAATTTTTTTATCATCATAGATAGCAACCATATCTATATCATAAGAACCAACTCTCCATTTTTGCTTGATAGTATAATTCTTTTCCAATAGACGTCTTGCAACTTCATTTTCAAAATCAGAAGCAGTAGAATTTTTCAATAGCAGATTTTTTTCAAAAGTATTTTTCTTTTTAAAGAATCTATATATTCAAATAACTCTTTTCTTAAATCTCCTTCTTTTCAGAGCATTTTTTTATCTATAGAGTGAACTATCCATAATTGATCTTTTGCACGACTAATCTGCAACATTATACCTCTTTTCTAGTTGCTCCTTCTACTCCTTCTCCTACTAATCTAAGTGATTTATTTTCTTCAGAGCTATCAACTAAACTAATGAATATTACATCTCTTTCATCACCTTGAAAAACTAGCAGAATTTCCACATAGAATTTTTATGATTTTCTATTTCTGTTGCTGGAATTCTTTGAACTATTAAATTTTGAATTAACTCTGCTTGCTCATCCCCTAGCAATGATATAACTCCAAATGTACTGTTTTTTTATATTCTTTCATAGCTAAACAAGCTTCTATTAAGCTGACAATAGTCTCAGCTTCAACTCTGTTGATTTTACTTTTTTTCATCTCTTTTTTTCCAGCTACTTTATGCTCAATAATAGCAGGCTTTTAGTATAGATGAATTAGAATCTCTTAAAGGTAATATTTGATTGTCATAAGAAGTTTTATTACTATAACCAATAATTTCAGGAACTGATCTAAAGTGTTCTCTCAAACTTATAGGTTGGAATGTAGTTGAAACAATAGAATATAGAGAAGCTCTTATTCCATACAAATCATCATTAGCAACTTTACCTTTAATATATTTTTCTTCTGAACATATTAATTTTATCAATATTAACACCGACATCTGATGGACTGACTTGTTTATCATCTCCAACAATTATAACTTTTTTTAGCCATATACAATAAGATTAATGAACTTATATCTGATTGACTCACTTCATCAATTATAACTATATCAAATTTATTCTCAACAGGATTTAAAGTATCAAATACTTTATTTAAAGGCATAATCCAAGCAGGAACAACCTTTTGACAAAGCAACATTTTTTTCTCTAGCACTCTTTTTTTATATGTTAGTATTTTTTTACCTGTTCCTTTACCTATTTTTTTGAATAGTTTGTTTCCAACCTTTAAGGGCTTGGCTTATTGCTAAATTATCCTTTTCTTCAAGAAATTTTTACAATATTGTACCAAGTTTTTTTAGTAACTAGTTCTATAGTTAGCTTTTTTTAATTCTTCAGATTTTTTTCTAGAATATCAGCTTGTAAAGTAGCGTATGGTTTTTCAGCTAATTCTTTTTAATTTTTTTGAGAAATCTGTTTATATCTCCATACATTGTATATATTTTTCAATTTTATCATTAAATAGACCATTTTCCAATTCATCACCCCATGAACTAGCAACAGTTTTTTTACATCATTTAACAAAGTTTTATACTTTTTTTATAAAACTTCTTTTTTTCTGATAATACTTTTTAATTTTTTTCAAGAGTCTTAGAATATTTATCTGTATCTTCATTTAAAAACAGCATTTTTCTATTTCTTTTACCTAAAGGAGAGAGATCTTTAATGAGATTTTTCAATTTTTTTCTAGATATTCACCAAGTTTCATATCAATTTCCCTATATCCTAAAGCTACTTTTTCCTATAGATATTAGTTCTTCAAGAGTAGGAATAAAAATCAAGTATTTGATTAATTTCATTAGCACAGATAGAACTATTTTCTGTTTTATTAATATTTGTTTTTACAAAACCTGCTTCTTCAATTTTATGGAGAAATAATTTTTTTATCTCTTTCATACCAGTTTAATAAATATTCCATTTGCTCAGCATAAGAATATAGTTGTTTATAAAGGTTTTTATTATCATTTATTTCATCTGTTAGAATGTTTCCAACCATTAGGATATTCCAAGTGTTTTTTTAGTATTTTCTCTAAGCTCAATTAAATTGATATATTCTAAGGCGACATTACAGTCGTATAATGTTTCTAAAAATTTTTATTATTTATAGTAACCTTATCTGAAATTTCTCTTCTAGCTTTTTCTTAATCTATGTTTAAAAGAAAAAAACCAGGTTTTTTTCAATTCCTTTTTTTAATGCAGTAATCAATTTTTTTGTGCTGTACTAATATCAATATCTTTTATATACTATATTTTTAAATAGTTGATCTTTTTGTCATATTAGTAAGATCATATAGTTTTCTAATATCTCTAATAAAATTTGACCAAATTTTTTTGTCTCCAACATCACTACCTGCAATACAAACTTCTTTTTTTCCAGTCTTCAATAACTTTTTAAATCTTTAGGAATAATTTTATCTGTATCTAAATAATTTTTAAATTTATCTAAATCTATTATTGTTTTATCATCTATATAGAATAAATTATTATCTATATGATATTTTCTATTCTTTAAAAGAAGATTTAATTTAGATACAATATCTTTTTATTTTCAAGTATTTCTCTAAATTCTTCTAAAGTCCAAAAAAATCAGAAAGCTTATTTAAACCTAATTCTATTTCTTTTTCTTCTTCTTTGCTTACACTTTTTCTTATAGCCTGATTTTAAGAAAGCAAGATTTTCATTATTTATAGGGACAAGAAACACCACTACTTACGACACCAGGGTATTCTATCCAATTCTCTTTGATTTTTTTCTTAAAAAAATTCTCCAGCTTCTTTTTAAAGTAATACTTTCATTGTTGTAGATAATAGGATGGCTTTCTTGATACTTTTATATTAAATATTTTTTTCTTTTTAATATGTTTTTATATCTTCCTTTTAGCTCATTTCTTTGATTTTCAATTTCTTCATACTCGTTTTTTTAAGATTTTCCAAATTTAAATAACCTAGCTTTTTTTCTGAAATACTTTCTACTGAACTTTCTAAAGTCACTGCTATCATCATCCAACATTGAAATACATAAATCTTGAATATCTGTAGGAATTTTTTTCTTTTTAAAAACATCTAAAAGCTTTTTTTAGTTTGGCTAGTAATTAAAAACATTTTTTTCCCTCTGCTAGAAAAATGTCCAAGTAAATTAGCGATAGTATGAGTTTTTTTCCAGTTCCCTGGAGATCGTGAACTACTACAGCTCTATGTGAGTATAGACTTTTAATAATTTCTACTTGTTCATTATTAGTTTCCTTTGTGAAAAGGATATCAGGAACTTGTTCGATAGTTCTTTTATCACTTCCAATAACTCCAACTAATTCACTTAAATATTCAGGGATTTCTCCACCATTTTCAATATCTTTAATTATATTATTGATAGCTTCTACTTTTTCCATCATCTTTTTTTCTAATAAAAAAAGTATTGGCTTTCCATTCAATAGTTATTATATTTTCCTTATTATCTTTTCTTATATCTTCTATGAATTCGGGCTCTTGGATTTAAGTTATGTATAAATTCTCTAAAAAAGTCTTTTGATAGTTTCATTTTTTTAGAAATAGGGTGAATATTATTTTCTAAAATTTTATCTTCTAAATAAAAAAACATTATCTAAATTTATATTTTCAACTTCTGCTAGAAAATTTAAGTATAACTCTTGTGTTATAAAAATCATTATCAGAAACATCAGTGATAGAGATTATATTTTTTTCAGTATCAATACTAAAGTTAACTTTTTTTAATAAAGATAGGATAATATATATCTTCATTAGGAACTTTTACAAGTCCATTTGCAACTACTAATTCAAGACTATCAGAATCTCTATCTAACACTAAATATTTATTGTATAGATGTGTCAAATAGGTTTTCTAACAACTTCTATTTTTCTTCTGTTCTTCTACCCATAATTTTCTATCTTTTTAAAAAGTTTCTCTAATACTTTCTTTTTTTCTTTTTTTGAAATATTAACGACTTTTCGAAGCATCATTTTTCTTTGGTAACTTTTTTTCTGATAATAATTTTATAGGTGATTTATGGTCTGCCCCAATCACTACTTATCCATATCTAAAAGCTCCCTTATCTATAGCTAAAAGGCTCTAAAAAAAGGTAATTTTTTTCAACTTGTAAAATTTTTTTGATTTAGCTAGATTGTTTTTTTGTTGTCTAAATAATTGAGTGTGACTCCTGAATATTTTAGGAAGATCTTCTAAAAAAATAGCACCATTCCTCATTATGAATATCTTTTTTTCTGTCTTTATACTTTTTGACTACCTCAGTTATGTATTGATAAAGTGCAATGATATTTCCCTCTTATCCATAACTTCTCCCCCTTTAAAAAAATATAGCTGTCACTAAAAAAATTTGTAACAGCTTCTATTTTATTTATTTTTTTATTTTATTAAATTTTTTTATTAATATATCTATATCAGTATAACAATTTTCTATAAGACATTTCTTTTTTTATCAAGATAGATAATTTCAACATCTAGCTTGTCACAAGCACTTACTTTTTCTCTTTCTCCCCTGTATCTCCTGCTTTTTTTAGTAATAAGATACTTAATATTAAATTGTTCCATCATTGCTATATTCATATTTTTCAGTGAAAAGGTCGTGCATAGCAATAATATTTTTTTAGGAAGAATGTTATTATCTTCACATCTCTTGACCATATCCCATCTTGATAGAATTCTAAAAATATATATTAGATAAAGTTTTTTTAAATCTTTAAATAGTGGAACATTGTTACTTCCTAAAGTAACTAAAATATTTCCTTCTAAATTTTCAACATATTCGATTAAATCTTTAATTTCTTCAAAAATTTTTTTATACTTTTTTTAGGTAGTATATCAACTTTTTTTCTCTTTCAAATCTAAAATACTGAATATTCTTTTCTTCAGCAACATCCATAGCATTTTTTTGAAACTTCAAAAAGCATAAGGGTGACTTGTATCTATTACCTTTGTAATTTTATTATTTTCTACAAATTTTTAGCATAGCTTCCTTATCCATTTTTTTCAGATGAAGTTTTTTTACAGGTAAATTTTTCAATTAATTTTTGCTCCATATTCTGTTGCAGTTGAAACTATAATGTCATTTTCAAATTTCTACAAATTTTTTTCTAAAAAGTCTCTTGAATCCTTTAGTACCACCAATAACCCAAATCATTATTTCCTTCTTTCTATTATATCGCAATACAAAATTTATTATACAAAAAGTTAATAAGTTGCAAGGACTATTAATAGAGCAAAAAGTTCTTTAATAGTGAACTTATAGCTTATTAATAGCCAATGACTTACTGTTAATTATCTACAATTATTTTCTCCCAATTAGATTTTTTTTTCATATCCTCTAGGTGTAATCATTTTTTTCCATCTTGTACATAAGTATTAGAGTTTCCAACCAATACTATTGTGAACATATCTATATCAAAATTTAAAAAAATCTTCTAATGTTGTTAAAAGTATAATTTTTCTTCTTTTCTTCCTATATGTCTTAGTAAAAGCAACAGGGAGTAGTAGGTAATTTATGTTTTAACATAATTTCTCTTGCTTCAACTATTTGTTCAGTTCTTCCTTTACTCTTAGGATTATAAAGCGAAATTGCAAAAATCTCCTTGACTTGCACAGTCAATTCTTTTTCTTAATAACTTCCCAATCAGTCAACAAGTCACTTAAACTTATTATAGCTTGGTCATGCATAAGAGGTGCTCCAACTAATGCTGCTCCTGCTATTGTTGAAGTAATTCCTGGAACAACTTTCCACTTCTATTCCACTTCCCATAGCAACTTCTAACATTATACCTGCCATACCATAAATTCCAGCGTCTCCACTACTAATTAAAGCTACATTTTTACCTGTTTTAGCAACTTCTAAAAACTTCTCTACATCTTTCAATTTCTCTTTTCATTCCTGAAACTAAAAAAATTCTTTATCTGGAAATTCATCTTTAACTAAGTCAACATAAGTTGTATATCCAGCTATAACATTTATATTTTTTTAAAAACATTATATGCTCTTATACTTATATCTTCCATATTTCCAGGCCTATTCCCACTACATAAATTTTTTTCCATTACTCATATTTATCTATTTCCTCCTCATAAATTGAAATTGTTATACCATTGTATTTTTTTCTTTCATTACTAAAAAAATTTTTCCATTTCCTGTTGATGATAAAAAGTGCAACAGGTTCTGATACAGCTCTAACTCCCAATATTCTTTTCAACAAAGTCTGAACCTTCAAATTGGTCTTGAACTTTTTTTGATTTCATCTCTTGAGATTATTTCTAAAGTTTAAATTTAGAAATTTTTACAGCATCTATCAAGCCTTGTTCATTTTTCTTTCACATCTACAGTTGCCACTTTTTTTAACTGATTTTTATGTCTAAATTATTTTTTTGTTTAAACAATCTTCAACAGCTCTTAAAAATATCTTCCGCCTTTGTATTCTTCTTACAACCAATACCTAAAATTAAATTTTTTTAGGATAAATTCTAGTATATTCAATATTTTTTTCTTGTTTGATACTAGAATAAAAACCATCTGCTGAAATATTATCAGTCACTTTTTACATTTTTTTAGGTAAAAGTATATTAACTTTTGCCCATTAACTATAAGAGATGTTACATCTTTGGCAGATTTTTAAATCTTCAAGCTCCGCATTTAATTTTTTTGAGATATAGTATCTACTGCTATTTTCCCTGTAACATCAGAACTTGTTGTAATAACAGGAACAAGTTTTTAAAAATATTGGCAAGTGAATGAGTTAATTCATTTGCTCCTCCTAAATGTCCTGATAAAAGAGAAATCACAAAGTGCTTTTCCCTTCATCTATTAAAAAGTACAGCAGGGTCTTTATCTTTAGTTCCTATTAAACTTGCTATTTTTTTCTAATTACAATTCCACTTGCCATAATGAAAAATATGTCCATCATATTGAGAAAAATTTTTTTCATTTATATTAGCTGTAAAATCTTCTATTTGAATAGTATTTTTCCACATCATATTTTTTTAAAGTAAAAAAACATCAATACTATCTTCTTTTTAAGTGTTCTTGTAATTTTTCTTTATATTCTCTTGCAATATTTCCTGCACCTTTAGTTACAGTCCAGAATGCTAATTTCATATTTTTTTCCTTTCTACATATCTTCAACAAGATATTTCCAATAATATTTTTGGAAGATTACTTTGTTGAAGTTTTTTTATTTTTCTCTTTCTTTTTATAAAAATGTGTTAGAACACTCGTGGCTCTAGCACTCGTAGGGTGTTAGTCGTGAGTAGTTCACGAAAAAGTTTTCAAAGTTTTTGAATATTCTATTTCTTCATCACTCCACTCAATTTCAAGAGATTCTACAAAAAAAGATTTCAGCTTTTTTTCTCCATCATAGTAAACTAATATTTTTTTCTATAAATTTGCTCATAATTTCTCCTTATCTATCAAAAATACATTTTTTTATTTTTTTAGCATAGCATATTTATGATATAAATCAATATTGAAGGGAAAAATTTTTATTTCATCTTTGCTAAAAAAATTTCTAGCAGCATGTATATCACTAATTATTATTTTTTTATCTTTTTTTCATAATTTGATATTAAATAAATTCTTTGTAAAAATCATTAAAAAAAGTTAATCGTATAAAGTAATATTAAAAAAATAAATATACTGTTTTTTTATAATTTTTTTATTAAATTTATTTTACTTATTATTTCATCAAGAAAAAATCTAGTTTTTAATTCTTTAAATATAAATAATATGATGAAAAATTATTGATATGAAAAATTTCTAGAACTATATTACTGGAAAGATTAATTACATACTTATATTTTTTTCTTTTTTTCCATTTTATCTCTTGCAGTCAATAAAATAGTCCAAAAAAATTTAATAATATTGACGATATTATACTAATAATAAGTGTTAAAGAATTATTAAAGTCTATTTTTTTATTTCTAAAATAAAAAAATAGAAGTAATTGAAATTATAAATGGAAATATTAAAAAAACATCAATAAATCTTTCATATTAATTTTTATTTTTTTGGAAGTCTTTAGATAATCTAAATTTTTTTAAAAAAATTTCTTTAAATGAAATTTTAGAATCTTTTTGTGTTATCAAAAAAATATCCATTTTATATAGAATATAGCTATTATTATGAATATAGTAATAATACCCCAACTAAACATTTTTTTCCACCTATTAGAATATTTTTTTGATATATTCAAAATTATCATCTAAAAATTCCTTCTATTTTTTTTCTAGTAAAAGTTCTCCATCTTCAGAATAAAATTTTTTTCAACATCTTCTACATAAAAAAATATTTATCAAGTTCAACCTTTTGATTTGTTATTTTTATTTTTTTCTACCATTCTTTAGACTTAATGAAATATACTCATCATGAGAAATTTTACTTCTAAAAATGGGAATTAAGAATTTCTATTTTTTTCTTTTTCTTTTAAATCAGAATCTAATTTAATTTTTTTAACTCGACTTTTTTTATGTCTGGTTTTTATTTCTACTATTTCTTTTTTTCATCAAGAAGTTTTTCCAAAAAATGTTATTTACATCTTTTTCTTTTATAGCTCACATATCTCATATCAATAACTGAATTTTTTTCAAAAAAATATTCCATTATATCTTTTTTTCAGTAACAGCCTCTATTATTAAATTGTATTTATTTTTTTAAAATGATAGTAAAAACATTTCTAGAGGACTTTTATTTTCTTTTTGTTTCAATAATAAAAAAATAATATAGTCTTTTGAATTTTTTTCATCTCTAAATCTATTTATAAAGTATAAATATCTATCTTGAATAGCTTCGTTTTCAGTGATTTCTTCTTTTTCTTCATTTTCAATATTATATACTCTACGTTCAATTCCATATTTTTCCATAATAAACAGTCCCAATAAGTTTATTTTCTTTTTTTAAAAAATCTTTTTTTCATCATTTTTTTATACTTTTAAATTTTTTTAGGATCTATTATATCTATTGTTTGAATATCAGTAATAATTTTATCATAAAGATTATTTTTTTATCTAATTTATTTTTTTATTTTACTAAATAAATTTAATCTATCATCTGGAATTTCTATAAAATAAGACTTTAATTTTATTTCCATTATTATCCCCTTTTTAATAAATTTCTAAATTACAATTAATTAAAAAAATAAAAAAACATTTTCTAATTACTTTTTATTTTATCTTTTGCTAAAAAAATTTCTAGCAGCATGTATATCACTAATCATATATTTATAATATTTATCTTCTTTAGGAGTATTAGCAATAGGTTCAAAAATATTCTTTTGCTTTTTTTCAAAGTTAGCTTCTTCAAAATAAGTTTTTTTCCTAAAAAGCATATTAGCATTTGTAATAGAATAGTCTTGCATATCACTTATACTGTACTCCAAGAATTCAAATATGGTTCGTACTTCTTTTCTACAATCTTCATATTTTTTTCATTAAAATAACTTTTTGCTATTTTTCATTTTTTTAGATCTATTAGTTTGTAGTATGCAGTATCTAGGTCATTATTTAAGTAAATAATTTCAGTATTTATTTTTTTTCTTTTTGTTTTTTTGGTCTACTGTACTCAATAACTGACTTTTTAAATTGAGAATTTTTTTCAGCTAAGCCTTTAAAAATCTTCTTTACTTAAACAACTCGAAAGTAAGATACGATAGTTTTCTCTTTCTTTTTCTAAATCATTAACCATAGTAGCACATTTGGCTAAGCCTTCTAAAAACAACCTCATCATAATATTTTTGAAGTTGAAAGTTCAGATAATTTCTCATACCAAAAAAAGTAGCTTCATCATATTTTTTTAGAATTCTTAGATTGTAAGCATGATGCATTATTGCATCTAACTTAAACTCTTCCATATTTTTTTATCATTAATTAATTCTAAAAAAATGTTTTTTTAGATAAATCATACTTATGTTTTTTTCATTATAGAATTGAGCTAATCTAAATTTAGCATTGAAATAGCAAAGTTTAAATTCATTATTGTCTTTAGCTAACTCTATTACATTTTCAAGTTCTTTTCTGTATTCTTCAGTATCTCTTTTTACCCTCTTTGAAAAGATTAAGACATTTATTATAACTTTCTTCAATTTTATTCTTCATGATATCTTCCCTAGTCTAAAGTATATGTTTATCTACTATAATCATTTATTTCAGCTTGAATAAAAAAATTTTTTTCACTGTTAGCTTTTACCCAAAGAGTAACTTTTCTCCATTCAGGCTCTTCAATTTCATAATATAGATCTGTAATTGCATCTATTTCTGCCAATTTTTCTTGACTAAAACTATCTAATATATTTCCTCTTTCTTCTCTATCAAAAGGTATATCTCTACCATAAATTTTTTTATTAGTTCTTCAATTAAATAGGCTAATTTTTTTCTGAGCCAATAGCTTGATATCCTTTATATGCATCTTCCCAAACAATACCCGTAGAGTTACTTAAAAAATTGTTGAAAACCTCCGTTATCAACCTCTGCTCCAAGCCAATGCATTGCAAGCAAGTATCTTTGTTCAGTTGTATAAGGTTTTAATGACTCTTCATATTCCTCATAACTTCCATAAATATTCACTGTCTCCCAAGCAGGTTGAATAAGTTCAACACAAAAAAATCTGTAGGAGCTAAGTTTTTCTATATATTCTTTTTGTAACATTGATAAATTTTTCTTTTCATAGCTACTCCTTAGGTAGATAAAAGCACCAAACATTATTACTAGTTTCTTTTTGCTGCAAACTCATGTTCTTTTCCATCTATAACAACTTTGTAGATAGGGAAAAATCACATTCTTTTGCAATTTCTCTAGTATCTTCCCATTTATAATCAAAAAAATATTTACTCCAAATAGCTCTACTTCTCCATCGATACCATGTTTTTTTCATATTGCCAAGTTTTTTTCATTTAATGTTTTCATTTTTTTACCTCTGTTCTGAACCTCCCACGACTGACACCCTACGAGTGCTAGAGTTGCGGGTTCCAAAAATCTTTAAAAAAATCTTTAAAAATTTTCTAAGAAGTTTGATAGCTTTTACACTACCCTTATTCTTTTTAGGTGTGTTCAGCTCACCTCTATTGTATAGGACACTTAAGTCCACAACTTTACTTTTTCTTAGAATATTTAATGCTCCATTACAATCTGCATTTATAAGTTTACCTGCGCTTGTTTGATATAGTCCTCTTTTTATTCTTTTTCCACTGAATATATATTCTTGTAGATTTTTCTTTATCATATATTGGAATTTCATCTCCATCAAAAGAAACTTGCTTTTTGATGTATAACTCTCTTCTTGTAGTTTAAATTCTATTCCATATAGTTTACATAGATATATTAATTTATCTCTTAATTTTTCCATATGGTATATTTACAAAGTTCTGATTATTTATACCTCCAATATTTGATTTCCTTTGAAAATCTTCATTATATCCTAGAACTAATTTTTCCTATATCATTATTAAGACAATAATTTACAATTGTTCTTGCTGCTTTTGAAAGATAATCATTTATACGATTATTTCTCTTTCTAGTTATCCTCTTTTGTCTTAATGTTGTGCGCTCAATCTTTTTGCTTATCTTTTATACTTTGTAATTTTGCATTTATCTTATTATAGTATTGATTTATTGATTTTTAATTTTCTACCATCTATTATGAATGAAGCTCCAGTATTTGTAACACAAGTACAAAGATTGTCTATACCTAAATCAATTCCTAGTACATTTTCTTTATTTAATTCCCTTTGAATTTCTTTTTACTTCATAAGTATATTGAATTTCAAAGTACCTAGAATGTTGTTTTGGTATTATTCTAATTTCTTTTATCTTCTTGTCTTTTTAATACTGGTGGTAGTTTAACTTTAACTTCCTGATGAGTTTTTCTTAAACGAATTTGAATAAGGAACTATCAGCATATCATCTTTTAATCTAACAAAACCTATAACAAGAGTTGTAAAACCATCTTTATCAAGATAATTAGGTAATTTTATTTTTACCGTTATATTGACCATTCTTAGCAAGTTTTAAAAAGTGCAAAGAATGATTTAAAAGCTTTCATCTACTTCTTTTTAAAATTTGTTGAGCCATATTAGAATTTAACTTCTTGTAATTCTCACTATCTTTAAGCATTTTATAGTTTTTCATTATAGCTTAAATACTTTTTTTTATTTTTTTAAAAATAGTGTTGTCTAATATTATATATAGCTTGATTCTTTAAATTCTTAGCTATATGGCACAAATATTTTAAATTTCTAAACTCTTTTTTTGCTAAGATGTTTTACTTGTTGTTTTTAATGTTAAATACATATATAATCACCTCCTTTTTCATAAGAGATATTATACCATATATTCTACATTAAGTCTACTAAAAAAAGTAATGTTATTTATTTATTTTTTTAAATATTTTTTTAAAGTTTTTTTAAAACCCCACAACAGTGGGAAGCGTCGTTCACATAAGTTCGCTACTACTTATGCAGTTCTCTTGGCATATACACTCCTTAATAAATTAAGGAGATTAGCCTTGAACTTCTTGTTATCTCTAACAAGCACAGACTATATCTTATCCATAGTGTATCTCAACACCTTAGGCGAAACCACTTCCAATACCAATCGCTTGTATTGTACTCCCCTCACGAGGGATAGTCGTTGAACTTTCCTTTTCAGGCTTAGCTGCTGATTGTCTATTATCATAATGTTTAGGATTTAACCTTGCACCATCTAGTATATTTTTTCTGCTTTCGCCACCATCACACCTATACCATATTCTCACTTAGGTATTATATTGTGGTCATACTAGCTTTAAGAGTTCCCAGCAATTCAGTTTCTTTGTTGCACGTTTTTACTCTGCGTCTACATACAAGTTTCCCTATATGCTTACTAAAAATCTTCGTGCAATTCATACCCTACGAGTACATAGTCTCATGACTAACACCCTACGAGTGCTAGAGTCACGAGTGTTCTTGCACTATTTAATAAATATTTACTGTCTCCCAAGCAGGTTGAATAAGTTCAACACAAAAAAATCTGTAGGAGCTAAGTTTTCTATATATTCCTTTGTAACATTGATAAATTTTTCTTTTCATAGTTACTCCTTAGGTAGATAAAAAGCACCAAACATTATTACTAACTTCTCCTGCTGCAAACTCATATTCTTTTTCCATCTATAATTACTTTGTAAACATTAAAATGATATTCGTTATTATATTTTTGGATCTAAAATAGCAACAGTATTAGTATTTTTCCCATTCATAATCAAAAAAATGTTTACTCCAAATAGCTCTACTTCTCCATCAATACCATGTTTTTCATATTGCCAAGTTTTTTTCATTTAATGTTTTTCATTTTTTTAAATACTTAGTTCCTCTCCCATTTCCTATTACATCAATATAATTCTTTTGAATTAATTTTTTTTAATAGCCTATTTAATTTATCTTTTTTTAAATTCAGTCATCTGTAAAAATTTCTCCACTTGATAATATTGCACCTTTTTCCAAAATATCCATCACTATTTTTTTCATCAGTTGTCAGAAATAGTTTAGTTGTAATTATTGGTAAAGTTATTTTTGATTGAGTTTTCAAATATTTCAAAAAGCTGGTTTAACTGCATAATCTTTATAGCTTTCGTTAATCCTTCTTATACCAGTTCCAAACATTTCAATATATTTTAATCTAAAAAAATATATTTGCTAAAAATAGGATTTCTAAGTTGAGAAATTTGTCCATTTAAATACTCTTTTTCACTTATTCCACTTGGTAACCCACCTGGAGAAGAAACCTCTATTTTATCTTCATACATAGATATTCTTATATTAGAATTAACATCCCAAGTTCTATGAATTAAAGCATTTGCGATTGTTTCTCTAAATGCTTTTTCTGGAATTAATTCTTTTTCTATTCTTTCTGAACCAAGTATTTGTTCATATTTGTAATATCTATTAAAAAAACTTCCAAAGTTTTTTTGAAATTGAGAAATAATAGACATATTTATAAATAAATTTCTATCTAAAAATTTCATCTATATTTTTTTCCAAATTTTTGCAATATCAGTTCCTGAAAAAAGTATTGTTATCAGCAAAGAGTTCAGCTGCATTATTGTAACCAATTTTATCATCATATAAATTTAAAGTTTTTTTAAAAACATCTTTTTGAAACATCTTTTTAATGATAATTTTTTTCTTCTAGTTCTTTCGTTAAAACTTTAAACTCTAAATTCTGCTTTCTAGCTTTTTAATTCTTCATAATACTGATTCAAACCTAACAATGTTAGTCTATTTAATTCTATTCTGTCAACTTCTACTGTTGAGGTATCATTTCTTTTGTATGCCTTCCCTTTATAAAGATATGGTTTATTAAATCCTTCTTCAACTATAAGGGTGATTATATTTTTTTAGTATCTTTAATAAATTTAAAAATCTGGTTTTAGGCCTTATATTATCATTTATTTTATTTTCTAAATCTAAGCAAAAGTTCTTCTATATTTTCTAAACCAATAATTTTTTTCCACTGTCATCAACACCAAATATAATTTTTTTCCTGAATTATAGTTAGAAAAAAAGCACTAACTGTTTTTTTAAAAAAAGTATTTGTTATTGTTGATTTTTAATTCAAGCTCTTTACTTTCTTTCATATCATCCTCCAAAAAGAAATTATAGCATAAATCAGTTACAAATGCGACGTAAAATTTTTACGTCTGATTTTTTTGTTTTTAAAAAAATACGATGGAAATTTTTATAAAACTATCTTTCAACTATATCAATACTATTCTGATATTCTAATAAAATAGCCATCAGGATCTAATATTGAAAATTCTTTTTGTCTGAACCTCCCACGACTGAAGTCGCAGGGTTCCAAAAATCTTTAAAAATCTTTAAAAATTTTCTAAGAAGTTTGATAGCTTTACACTACCCTTATTCTTTTTAGGTGTGTTCAGCTCACCTCTATTGTATAGGACACTTAAGTCCACAACTTTACTTTTTCTTAGAATATTTAATGCTCCATTACAATCGGCATTTATGAGTTTACCTGCGCTTGTTTGATATAGTCCTCTTTTTATTCTTTTTTTCCACTGAATACATATTCTTGTAGATTTTCTTTATCATATATTGAATTTCATCTTCATCAAAAGAAACTTGCTTTTTGATGTATAACTCTCTTCTTGTAGTTTAAATTCTATTCCATATAGTTTACATAGATATATTAATTTATCTCTTAATTTTTCCATATGGTATATTTACAAAGTTCTGATTATTTATACTTCCTATATTTGAATTTCTTTTGAAAATCTCCATTATATCCTAGAACTAGTTTTTCCTATATCATTATTAAGACAATAATTTACAATTGTTCTTACTGCTTTTGAAAGATAATCATTTATACGATTATTTCTCTTTCTAGTTATTCTCTTTTGTCTTAATGTTGTGCGCTCAATCTTTTTGCTTATCTTTTTATACCTTGTAATTTTGCATTTATCTTATTATAGTATTGATTTGTTGATTTTAATTTTCTACCATCTATTATGAATGAAGCTCCAGTATTTGTAACACAAGTACAAAGATTGTCTATACCTAAATCAATTCCTAGTGCATTTTCTTTATTTAATTCCCTTTGAACTTCTTCTACCTCATAAATGTATTGAATTTCAAAGTACCTAGAATGTTGTTTTGGTATTATTCTAATCTCTTTTATCTTCTTGCCTTTTTAATACTGGTGGTAGTTTTATTGCGATTTCCTTATGTGTCTTTCTAAATGAATTTGAATAAGGAACTATCAGCATATCATCTTTTAATCTAACAAAACCTATAACAAGAGTTGTAAAACCATCTTTATCAAGATAATTAGGTAATTTTATTTTACCATTATATTGACCATTCTTAGTAAGTTTTAAAAGTGCAAAGAATGATTTAAAAACTTTCATCTACTTCTTTTAAAAATTTGTTGAGCCATATTAGAATTTAACTTCTTGTAATTCTCACTATTTTTTTAAGTATCTTATAGTTTTCACTATAACTTAAATATTTTTTTATTGTTAAAAATAGTGTTGTCTAACATTGTATATAGCTTGATTCTTTTAAATTCTTAGCTATATGGCACAAATATTTTAAATCTCTAAACTCTTTTTTTGCTAAGATATTTTTACTTGTTGTTTTAATGTTAAATACATATATAATCACCTCCTTTTCATCAGAGATATTATACCATATATTCTACATTAAGTCTACTAAAAAAAGTAATGTTTTTTTATTTATTTTTAAACATTTTTTTAAAGTTTTTTTAAAACCCCACAACAGTGGGAAGCGTCGTTCACATAAGTGCGCTACTACTTATGCAGTTCTCTTATGAACTTCTTGTTATCTCTAACAAGCACAGACTATATCTTATCCATAGTGTTTCTCAACACCTTAGGCGAAACCACTTCCAATACCAATCACTTGTATTGTACTCCCTCACGAGGGATAGTCGTTGAACTTTCCTTTTCAGGCTTAGCTGCTGATTGTCTATTATCATAATGTTTAGGATTTAACCTTGCACCATCTAGTATATTCTTTCTGCTTTCGCCACCATCACACCTGCCTCCATCTCATTAACCTGTTAAGGAGTAGGATTACTATGTTGTGGTTATACTAGCTTTAAGAGTTCCCAGCAATTCAGTTTCTTTGTTGCACGGTTTTGCTCCGTGTCTACATACAAGTTTCCCTGTATGCTTACTAAAATCTTCGTGCAATTCATCTCATGACTAAAGTCACGAGTGTTCTTGCACTATTTAATAAATAATTTCATCATTAACTCTAAATTCTCTTATCTCAATATCTCTTTTTAATAAATTCTTTTTTTATTTTAAATTTTTGAATAAAGTTCATCAACATTATTGACACCAAATGTAAAATTAATTCCTTTTCCAAAAGGATATTCCATTTGAGATAATTCCTCTTCAGAACCTTCTTCTAACATTAATTGGATATTTCCAAGTGATAAGAATATAAATTTATCCTCTTCTCTTTCATATTCAACTTTAAAGCCTAACATATTTAACATAAAAAAATCTCTTGAAATATTGATATTAGAAACTACTAACTCTGGTATTAAAGTCATTGTATTTCATAAAAAAATACCTCCAGATTTTATTTTTTTACAGCTTCTCTATATTCATGGGTAAAAATACTTTATCATATAATTTAGATTTTTTTCATATTCATTACCTAAGAAATCTCCAACTAATATTTGTGCAGTTTTATTTATTCCTGCTTCTTTAACTTTTTTTGTTCAATAGTTTCAAGAGTACCTAAAACTATTTTTTTTGATCAGGCCAGCTAGCTCTTTGAACAACTGCCACAGGTGTTGTCATAGGATAAGAAGTAGCTAGAGTTTCAACAACTTTATCTATCATATGAACTGATAAGAATATTGCCATAGATGCTCTATGTTTTTGCTAAACTTTCTAAGCTTTCTTTTTTTCAGGAACAGGAGTTCTTCCTTCTATTCTTGTACATATTACTGTTTGAGAAACAGTAGGTAAGGTAAATTCTTTTTTTCAAAAGCAGCAGCAGATGCTAAAAAAATGAACTTACTCCTGGAATAACTTCATATTCTATTCCATATTCATCTAGCATATCCATTTGTTCTCTATGTGCTCCATAGATTGCTGGGTCTCCTGTATGAACTCTTGCTACTTTTTTGTTAGCTTTTATAGCTTTTACAGTAACATCTATAACTTCATCCAAAGACATAGATGCTGAGTTGTAAATTTCTGCTCCTTCTTTATGACAGTCAATAACTTCTTTTTGGAACTAATGAACCTGCATAAATAATAACATCAGCCTCTTTAACTATTCTTTGTCCTTTAATAGTTATTAATTCAGGATCACCGGGTCCTGCTCCTATAAAAGTGAAACTTTTTTTCTTTATATTTTTTTCCATTTTTAAAAATCCTTTCTTTCATTATTTTATAAAATTAATTTTAGTAACTAAAACTTTGAGTTACATCTGGTGTTTTGCATAGCTTTTTTTCATATAATTCTTTTCTTTGATTAAAACCTTTATTATTTTTCAAAAATTTTTTTCTTAGCTTCTGGAGTCAATTCTCTATTATATGGGTTATCTCCTATACTAGAATGTATTTCAACTCCAAATTGAGTTATTACATCAGATTGTAAGACTAATTCTGTCCATTCTTTATCAGCATAGAAAATTATATCCATTGTAAAGAGAACCTCTACCCTTATCATAAAAAAATTGCATTATTATATTTCACTTTTATAAGATAATTTATTTCTTTTTCATTTTTTTCTATCATAGACAACAGCTTTATTATTTTCAATTAATTCAGAAAAAAATAATTCCTAAAAATATTCAAATTTCTCATCTTTATATGATATTTTTGTTCTTGATATCATCTATTTTATCTACTCTACGTCTATTGTAAAGTTCAAGTAAATCATTTTTTTACTTACTAAAATGTCAAAATCTTTTCCTTTATAAGTTACAATTTCCTTTTTTTATTATCTGGCAAAGTATAATTTAAAAATATCTCTTTCTCTAACGTTTGAGTTAACTCAACGTATCTTTTTCTTTTTAGTTTCATAAGTTCCTTTTAACTACTGTTTCAGCAATACCTTGAACTGCAATAATTAAAAAAATAATATAGCTAATAATTTTTTTCATAATATAGTCTCTCCTTATATACTAAATTTTCTCCATTTTTTTCAAATCCACCTTTTTTTACAATTAGAGTTGTAAAAATATGGAATATCATCTTCTGTTAAATCTTTTTATGTCATAATAAACTTTTTTTGACTTTCTTTTCCACAATTTGAAACCATAATAATTTTATCTATATTTCCTGTTTTTTTATTAGTGCTTGTTTTAAGTTTTCAAAGTTTCTACTAACCTTTCATAAAAAAACTATATTATCATTGTTTTCTAATTCAAATTCAATATTAGTTTTTTTTGTTAAGTGATACAACTTTTAAAGTTTCATCTCCTATCATAAGTGGGAAATTAAATCTTGAAGCCATATCAACGAATGATGAAACTCCTGGAACTGTTTCAACAAGATATTTTTTTCAGGAAGATGTTCCAAAAATATAGACATAAGTACTGTATGTCATAGTGTCTCCAATAGTTAAGAAACCAACATTCTTTCCTTCGTCTAAAAAGTTTTTTTGAACTATCTTTAGCATTTTCTTTTCTTGCATTTTCTCTATCCTCAAGAGATTTTAAGCATAGGAAATTCAACAAAAACCTTTTTCACATCTTCTTTCATATATTGTTTTGCTATTTCATAAGCAACACTACCATCATCTTTTCTTAGCCTCTGGTAATATTACTACATCTAATTTTTTTTAAGGTGTTTATTGCCTTTATAGTAATTTCTTCA
>BNJS01003744.1_pt1 | contig 110776 bp, 142 predicted proteins | sample 8540461 | NCBI WGS metagenome assembly BNJS01 (sample SAMD00202454, study PRJDB9452) | human saliva metagenome | isolation source: human saliva | place: Japan | reverse complement strand
GAAACTTTCAAGAACTAACAAAAATTTTATCTAAAAATGAAAGAGCAAGGAATTAATCAAGCTTTAATAAGCGATCCTTATTCAATATTCTATCTTACTGGTCACCTAGAACATCCAGGTGAAAGATTTTACGCTGTTCTTCTTGATGAAAAATGGAAATCACAAATTATTCATCAATGCCCTTTTCCCATTAGAAAAAAGACTTAGGGATTAGAAAAAGTTATATATTCTGATACAGATAAACCCTATCGAAACACTATCACACGCTATCCCTAAAGGTTCAGTTGTCGGAATTGACAAAGTTCTCCCTGCAAGATTCCTTCTACCTCTTATGGAATACCTACCAGAAAATAAATTCGTCGATGTTTCTAAAATCGTTGATCGAGTGCGTATGATTAAAGATGAAGAAGAAAAAGACCTTATGCGTCGCGCTTCACTTCTAAACGATCAAGCTTGTCAAAGAGTTATAAATAGTATTTCGGAAGAAAAATCTGAAAAAGACATTGTTAAAGATTTGCTTGCTATTCATGAAGATTTAGGTGTTGAAGGATTATCGTTCGATCCAATCATTGGATATGGTGCCAATGGAGCTAACCCTCACGGTACAGTAGGCGATAGATATCTTAAACCTGGTGATTCTATCATTATTGATATGGGGGGAGTCAAGGATAATTACTGTTCAGATATGACTCGCACAGTATTTTGGAAACAACCAAGCGAAAAAGCACGAGAAATATTTGAAACAGTACTTGAAGCGCAAAAACGTGGTGTAGCTCTTGTTAAACCAGGAGTTAGATTCTGTGATATAGATGCTGCTTGTCGTGATTATATTACAGAAAAAGGATACGGAGAATTCTTTACTCACCGTACAGGTCACCATATAGGGCTAGAATGTCATGAATACGGTGATATTTCTAGTGTTAATGAAACAAAATGTGAGCCAGGTATGATTTTCTCTATCGAACCAGGTATCTACCTTCCGGGAGAATTCGGTGTTCGCATCGAAGACTTAGTTCTAGTAACAGAAGATGGTTGCGAAGTTTTAAACAAACTTAACAAAGAATTAGTTGTTGTAGGCGAATAGTTAATTCAATAAGTTAATACCTCATAAATTAATCCGAAAAAGACGATTGAGTTTTCTTCAATCGTCTTTTTCGTTTTATTCAAAATGTTTCTTTAAAAATTCTCCTACAATATTCCAATACTGTTCTCTGAATTTCCTTTCAGCTTGAACATGTTTCATTCCTGGAAAACTATGAAATTCTTTTTCTGAAGTGATTAGATCATAAGCTGCTTTCCCATGTTCTAACGGAACAAAACCATCTTCTTCACCATGCAGTACTAAGGCTGGGAGTTTAGTTTCTTTCAAAGCTTTTGTTGCATCTACATCACCAAAGAAATATCCAGCTCTTATCTTCGTCACCGTATTTGCTGCCGGAATTACAGGAAAACTTGGTAAATCAAATAATTTTTTCAATTGATATGTGAACTCTACTTTTAAATTCACATACCCACTATCTTCTATAAAAGTTTTTACGTTAGAAGGTAAATCCTTACCTACTGCATTCATCACAGTAGCTGCACCCATACTAATTCCGAATAATGCAGTATCGGCATTGTTATTTTCTGATGATATTTTCTTCACCCAATTAACTAAATCATCAGAATCGTAACCTCCCATAGAAATAAACTCACCTTGGCTATTACCGTGAGCTATTAAATCTGGCGCAAAAACACTATAGCCCATATCATAGAATTTCTTGATATAATTAACCATTTTCTTAGCATCACTAGTGTATCCGTGAACTACAAATATCCATTTTTCAGAATCTGGATTAACAAACTTATATCCTACAAGTTTATTTTTTTAGTAATAGATTCCATTTCAACAGTTTGCTTTTTCATCAAACCACTTGTTTAAAAGCTGTTTTTATCTTCTTTACTCCCATCACTATCTTGATTAACTATAGCACCTTTATCAACCTTTGGATTTAATCCAAAAGTTATAAAAAAATAGTTTCCAACAAAACCAAATGCAACAACCACTAAAATCAGTAGTGTCGTTAATATTTTTTTAAAATGTTTTTCACTTGTCTTTACCTTTCATCTTCAAATTCGATAAAACCATTATACTATCACTTCAAATAAAAAGTAAACAAAAAAATAACACCAATAGAGACTTGTGATATCCCTATTAGTGTTGTTTTTTTATTCTATTCCATACTTCTCTTTAATTGCATCTGCCACTATCATCCCTGTGAACCAAGCAACCATAAGATTGTAGCCACCGATTTCTCCATGTAAATCTAGAATTTCTCCTGCAAAGTATAAATTCTCTATTTTTTTATGACTACATGTCTTCGGACTTACTACTTTAAGATCTACTCCACCGGCTGTAGTAAAAGCATATTCTAATGGCATCGTCTTAACATCAACCAACTCATAACGTTTGATTTTCGTTACAAATTTTCTTAACTCTTTTTTACTAACATTTTCTGGGAAATGTTTTTCTATCATAAAATTATAAAAACTCTTCGGTAATTTCCTTGTAAGAATTTATTATCGTCCCATAGTTTAGCAAAAAGTTCTTCCTCATTAAGGTCAGGATAAAAATCTAGATAAAATCTATCTTCTGGATAACGAGACACAAATTCTCCCATAGAAATCGATAATGGACCACTTAATCCTTTATGTGTGAATAGAAGGTCTCCGCTTCTTTCATTTTTCTTATGGAACATTCTCACATTTTGCAGCGCAACCCCAGATAATTCTCTAAAATCTTCAAAAACTAGGGCTACTTCACTAGGATATATTTTAGTAATCTTCACACCATGTTTTTTCAGAATTTTATGTAATGAACCATCACTTCCACTCTGAGGGTATGTTTTTCCTCCAGCACAGACTACGATATTCTTTCCGTAATACGTATCAACATTTGTCTTTACACCTACCAGTTTATCATCTTCGAATACTAAATCTTCTACTTTCTCTTTATAGTTAATCTTCGCATGGTCTATTTTTGAACGCATTAACTACATCTCTAGATTTTTCACTCGCTGGATATAATCTTTTGTTTTCTTGTTTTAATTTCAAATTATGCTTATCAAAAAAACTTCTTAACATTATATTTATGATATGCACTTCTTAAAAATCTACCATTATGTACAGCTGCGACAAAATCTTCAGCATTGTCACTACTCATGACATTACAACGACCATTTCCTGTTAAAAGCAGTTTTATTCCTGCACGTCTATTTTGCTCAAGAACTAATACTTTTAAACCACTATCATTTAGTCTATCTGCTATCATAAGCCCTGCACTACCAAGACCTATCACAATCACATCGTATTTCATCTTAAATCTCAACTTTCTCTTAATTTAATCAAATATCATCTAATTATAACATGTAATCCAATACTTTCAAATTTTTCTATGTTAAACATAATTTTACACTACATACTTCCAATTAAAAATTCTAAAAATTTTCCTTTCTTCTTATTGGAATTTTTCGCTATTTTGTAATATACTAAAAAGTATGTGTTAAACAAAATTTTTAATGAAATATTAACATTCTAGCTTAGAACAATTTTAAAAATAAAGGATTTAAATAATGAAATTTAAAAATTAGCATTCTGATTTTTACTCCTTGTTTTTTTTAATTCCAAACTTCTCCAAAGCAGATGATGTATTTTTAGATAACAATGCAGTAACAAACTTAAGCAATGTTAATACTCATCTTGTAGTTTCAGAATTAAATACAGGAAAAATTATATCTAAACGTGGAGAAAATGAAAAAGTATCTGTAGGGTAAATTACCAAACTATCTTGCACTTTTACCTGCTTACTGACAATTTAAAAAAATAAAAAATAACTGTAGATGAAAAAATTAATATTACTAGTGGAGATGATATTCTTTCTAAATACAAAAATAGAATCGTCAATTACAGTTAAAGATGCGATTTTTCTATTAGAAAACGAAAAATTCTAATAGTCTTAATCAAGCAATATTTACTCACTTTAACATGACTCTTGACAAAGCTAAAGAAACATTAGCTACCATGTCTCTAACTGATACTAAATTAGAATCACTAGATAATAATGGAAATAATACTAGTACTGCAAAGAATATTTCCTATCTTACTAGCTTAATCCTTAAAAAAATTATCCTGAGATTACAGAAATAACAAAAATCCAGAACACACTTTAGCATCTGGTAGAAATAATTAAAAATAGCGTTGAATTTAAGGAATCAGATAAATTTAGAGTTTTTAGGTTTAGATTACTCTGATAAAAAAATAGTGTAACTTACGCATACAGCGGTAACACTAAATTAATTATCACAGTATTAAATCAAAGTGATGACAAAGATACTTATTTTGATAAACTTCAAAAAACATACGATTACTTATTCTCAAACTATAAATATAAACTAGCTCTTAAAAGCTGGAACATACACTATAAACAATGAACGTATTACTTTTTAATGAAGATATTTATGATTTATTCTATGAAAAACATTCGATTAAAAGATGTAACATACCTTCTTATGAATAAAAAAATACTTCTTTTCCAGAAATATGAAACAGTATCAGCAAATGAAGGAACAGTATTCTCTGACTTTACTTCTGATGATAGTATGAGTAATCTAGCAAAAATCAAATCAAACTTCATCAATGACGATAACTTTGATAAGAAAGATAATTACGAAAAAACTACTATCATTATGGATCGTACGAAATACTTCGCTACGGGTATACTTGCAATATACACACTTGTTTTTGCAGCGCTATACGTAATGAGACAAGTTGTTAGAAAGGATTAACTATGGAGCAAAATAATTTAGTTTTCGAAGTTGATGGTACAATTTATGAGCTTGTTTATAACTTCAAAGATGCCTTTCAAAAAGAAACATTTGAAGAAAAACTAGTAGACGTGTTAAAAAATAAACCATATATCGTAGGAGATATTTCTCACGAGAAACTACGACTTACTGGATTCATTTTAACCAAGGATAACAACAATCCTAAAAACATAAATAACCTTGAAGATTACATACTAGAATACTGTAATTTCGGGACACCATTCTTCGTCGTTAAAAAACGAAATTCATAATAGTAAAAACCTAAGATGAGATTATCCTCACCTTAGGTTTCTTCTTATTCTATTCTTAATAAAAACACCTATTTAAATAAACTTAGCACAAACTGCCTCAGGGTACAACTACCTCAGAAGCAACAACAGTTAGTTCTCCTGTTTTTCTTATTAACAGTGTATACAGTAATTGTTCCACTATTTTCATTTGTCGCAATTGCTAAAGTATTATCTTTTGATAGATCAAAATCTCTAGGACCTTGCCCTTCAGCACTAATAGTTTGAAGTTGTTTTAATCCTGATTCTGTGTTTTCAAAAACAACTATCGCATCTTGACCTCTGTTAGAAACATAGATAAATCTATTATCATTTGAAATTTTTATTGCACTACCTTTATTTTCTAACGAAAAACCTTCAGGTAGTGTAGGATAATATGTTGGGTTTGTTAAGTTTCCCTCTCCATCATAATCAAAAGAAATTACCTCACTAGTAAGTTCTGTCATAACAAAAGCTTGTTTTTCATCACTACTAAATACTATATGACGAACTCCACTTCCATCTTTAGCTTTAAAAGCAGCTACTTTTTCTAATATTCCTTCTTTAAGCTTATATGATGTAATTTCGTCAGTTCCTAAATCACATGAGAAAACATATTTTTCACTTGGGGTAAATCCTGAAAAATGCACATGAGGTTTCTCTTGTCTTTCATGTACTCCACTTCCTTCGTGATGATCTGTTGATAAAAGTTTTACAGCTCACCATTTTCAACAGAATAACTATCAATCGTACCTAAATGATAGTTCGCTGATAATAAAGTGTTTTTATCCGAGTTTAACTCTACGTAACAAGGAGGATTTCCTTCTTGGGCAACCGATGTTAATTCTTTCAAATCACCATTTTCTTGAACTTCAAAGCTTGTAACAGCACCTTTTCCGTCTACTCTTGATACACTATATAAATATTTATTATCATTAGACAACGCTAAATACGTTGGATTGTCAACTTTTAGCTACATTTCTAACTTCTAGTACTTTTCCTTCTTCAGATAACTCAACTAAATATATTCCTTCACTAGTTGATTTCGTATATGTTCCAATATATGCTCTTACCATTATTTTTCCTCCTGCTTTCTATAAACTTATTATAACATTTTCAAAAAATTTAATAAAATTTTTCTCTCACTTATAATTCGTATAAACCAAAATTATCGTTTGAAAAAGTTAAAATCTTATTTTACGAATTTTTCCATCCTTTTCACAAAGTTAAAATTCGTTTTTGCCATTTTTCGTTGAGAATTCGATATTTTACTAAAAATCCACAAAAATTCTAACATTTAAGATTTTACATATCTCAAACTTCTTGATATAATAGTTTATATTAATAAAAAGTATATTTTAGGAGGAAAACCATGAAACACGAATTTATATTAGTTCTTGACTTTTGGTAGTCAATATAACCAACTTATCACTCGCCGTGTACGTGAACTTGGTGTATATTCTGAACTACATGACAATGAAATTTCCATTGAAGAAATTAAAAATGAACCCTAAAGGAATTATCCTTTCAGGTGGCCCTAACTCAGTATATGAAGAAAACTCTCTTACAATTGATGACGAGATTTTCAATCTAGGCATTCCTGTACTAGGAATTTGTTACGGAATGCAACTTATGCAACACAAATTAGGAGGAAAAGTAGAATCTGCTACAAGTAGAGAATACGGAGCTCACAATGTCGACGTAACTCCAGGAGCTAAATTATTCGAAGGTACTCCTGCTTCTCAACAAGTATTAATGAGCCACTCTGATAAAGTTGTTGAACTTGCTGAAGGATTCAAAGTTGTGGCGACAAGCGATAACTGTCCAATCGCTGCGGCTGAAAACGTAGAAAAAGACTTCTACTGCTTCCAATTCCACCCAGAAGTACGTCACTCAGAATACGGTTATGACTTAATTAAAAAAACTTCATCCGTAATGTATGTAAATGTACTGAAAACTGGACTATCCAAAACTTCATCGATGAAAAAATTGAAGAAATTCGTGCAGAAGTTGGAGATCAAAAAGTTCTTTGTGCACTATCTGGTGGTGTAGACTCATCAGTTGTTGCAGCCTTACTAGATAAAGCAATCGGAGATCAACTAATCTGTATGTTTATCGATCACGGTTTACTTCGTAAAGGTGAAGCTGAAGCTGTCATGAACACATTCAGTAAAGAAATCGAAGGTGGATTCAACATGAATCTAATTAAAGTCGATGCAAAAGATAGATTCCTTGGAAAACTTAAAGGTGTAAGTGATCCAGAACAAAAACGTAAAATCATCGGTAATGAATTCGTATATGTATTTGACGAAGAATGTGCTAAACTTCATGATGTTCCATTCTTAGCTCAAGGTACCCTTTATACTGACGTTATTGAATCAGGAACTAAAAACGCTCAAACAATCAAATCTCATCACAACGTAGGTGGATTACCAGAAGACATGCGTTTTTCTCTAATCGAGCCACTTAATACTTTATTCAAAGATGAGGTTCGTGCATTAGGTGAAGCACTTGGTCTTCCTCACGAAATCGTTTGGCGTCAACCATTCCCAGGACCAGGACTTGGTATCCGTGTTCTTGGAGAAGTAACAGAAGAAAAACTTCAAATCGTTCGTGACAGTGACTTCATCTTACGTGATGTTATCGCTAAACGTGGATTAGAAGGAGAAATCTGGCAATACTTCACATGTCTTCCAGATATTCGCTCTGTAGGAGTTATGGGAGATGTTCGTACATATGATTATACAGTTGCAGTTCGTGCCGTAACAAGTATCGACGGTATGACAGCAAGCTGGGCTCACATTCCATTTGAAGTACTTGAAGAAATCTCAGCTCGTATCGTAAATGAAGTTGCTCACGTTAACCGCGTAGTCTACGATATTACAAGTAAGCCTCCAGCAACGATCGAGTGGGAGTAGCTTTTTAAAAGTCAAGAAATCTTTGCTATAACTGACTTTAAGAAATTATATATAGATTAAAAATTAGTTAAAACACTTTGAATTGTCTCAAAGTATCTCCAAAAAAGACCCTATCAAAAACTATTGATAAGGTCTTTTTATTAAAATCTTTGATTTCTTACCTTTTCTACACTAAAATATAAATATAAAAATAGATAATCAAGAATAATACATTCAACACCAAATTTTATCAAAATAACAACATTTTCAATTTCTTATGACTACTTGTGTTATACTTATTAAGTATGTTATAATTAAATCGAATTATAATTTTAAAAGGAAAATAATATGGATTTAATAATTAAAAAATAATAGACAAGAAAGAAAAAAAGAAATAATATCAAAAGGGTCCTTTACGACCTTCCTGAATGGTTTGGTCTACCTGAAAGTACAAAAGAGTATATTAAAGATTCACAAGATAAACCGTTTTTGGCTTGCTATGCAGATAATGAAGTTGCAGGTTTTATCGTATTAAACGCAACAAGTAAGGATACTGCAGATATTTTTGTAATGGGTATAAAGAAAAAATTTCATAGAATGGGAATTGGAACAAAACTAAATACAGAATTCGAAAATATGGCAAAAAATCTTGGATATTCCTACTCACAGGTAAAAACTGTAAAAATGGGACACTACAAAGAATATGATATTACTAATGAATTCTATATCGCAATGGGATATAAAGAATTAGAATGTTTTCCTACCTTATGGGACGAATGGAATCCATGTCAAATATATATTAAATATTTAGGGGAATAATACTTCAATAATATTTTACTTATAAATAAAAATATTTTAATATCTAAAAAGCTCGATGAGTAAAAATAAAAGTAGTATATTCATCAAGAAACTTGATATAGAGTTTACTTTTAAGAACTAAATACAAGATAAATACAAATTTATACCCTGCCATTTTCCCACCAATAATTTTTGGTGGGATTTTTATTAAAAATCTTTAATTTCTTACCTTATCTATGCTAAAATATAAGTATAAAAAGAGACATTTTTAAAGATGGTGGTTCGAATATTTTTAGTATTAAATAACTATCTTTCCCTAAGCAAAAGCGTAAAGATGGTTATTTTTTTATTGTCTTTTTAACGCTACAATACATGCACTGACTACTGAAACAATCAAAGATTTATTCCAATAATCGTCTGTACAATTACAATCTGACAAAAATCATTGCAATTAAATTCCGTTTATGCTAAAATAAAATTATAAAAAGAGAGCCGTTTTTAAAGACGGTGGCTCTAAAATTAGTTATTATATAACCATCTTAACCTGCCAAAGTTTTAAAAGATGGTTATTTTTTTCATCATATAAGTAACAATAGCTACAACCAAAGTCAAAAGTGCAATTACAAAAATCGCAAAATCTATCATTAGTTGAATAGCTTCGTACGTAGACATTTTCTACTCCTCTCATCCAGATTCTAGTGTATGCGAGCATAGCACCATCACCTTTCTTATTGAAGTAGCCTCAGCAGTGGAAACTAAAAAGAAGATACTAATTTTCAGCATCTTCTTTTTAAGTTCCTGTTGCATACGCTATTCGTAATATTTTCTTCAGTCTTTGACTTTGAAAAAATAAACGACTACCGCAATCTTTATCGGAGTATTAAACTCCTTAACTTCTCTCTCCAGTTTTTGATTATATCAAATTAAACTATCATAATCAACTATTTATAAATACTAATATATCAACACTTTTACTAAATAATTATACTTTTTATACCTGCCATTTCCCTGCCAATATAAAAAAATAAAGTCGATACTTCCTACGATACCAACCACTCAGGATAGATTCTTCCCCTATTGAGTGATAATAATTAATAAGAGTAATTTAAGTCAAGAAACCTTGCTTTAACTGACTTTTAGAAATTATATAGATTAAAAACAAGTTAAAACACTTTGGATTATCTCAAAGTGTCTCCAAAAGACCCTATCAAATATTATTGATGGGGTTCTTTTTATTAAATTCATTTCATATATAACTACTTATCTTTTCTAAACAAAACCTCTAAATCACTTGACCACAATTCTTCTATATCAGTCGCCATATTTGGAATAAACTTATTTTCTCTAAAATTCATATACATACTTCTACTTCATTTAAATTTACATTATTTAATGCTCTCTCAAACATTTTCTTTAATTCTATTGACGAATGAGACTTTATATTCCTTACTCAATTGAATAACTTCATCCCTGATTCTCACAATTTTCAATAATTATGTATTTAAGATTTTCTTTGGTTAACTCAATATAATCACAATTTTTATAGTTGTATGATAATTAAATTGTTTATAAAATTTATACTTTCCTTCATCTATTTCTTTTTATTTCTGATAATCCTGAAAAAATACATATCATTAATTTCTTCTATTTTAACCGGATTTTCCTTTTGTCACCTTTATCTCTCTATCTATTTGGAATATTTTCTCTGCACTAAAAACAAACGTTATTGGGCCATATGCACAAATATTAACTTCACCTATATCGGAATTATCAAAAATATATCATTATATATATCTTGTTCTTTATCCTTATCATCACTTTTTGAAATGTTTGAGGAATAGCATTGTCTTCCCCATATTTCCTAGAAAATAATTTTTTTATTTAAAATAAAAACTTAATGATGTAATTACACTATTTCCATGATACAAATAGACGTCTTCTTTATTATTCTCGGCTCTTAAATATGATAAATAAATAGTTCTAAATACTTTATTTAAAATCATTTAAAAGTGTCTTGATTTAAGTCCTTTTTGTTTTTATCAATATATCTACATACTTAGAAATAAACTCTCTTACCTCATTATTCTTGAAAAAAACTTCTCATTATCCCATGGCCTAAGAACTCCAAATACTTGTCTATTTTCTGATATTATATTTACCATCTCAATAATTTCAGGTACATTCATTTCTTTATTACTAGCTCTAAAATCTATAATTATATCTAGAGTTTTCTTTGAAACTTTTACTACTTCTCAAATCCTTCAAAAATTCTTAACTTTATTCACAAACTAATTCTCCTTTTTATTATTGCTATAATTATAACATTATATAACCAATAAACAATTACTTTCTTTGAGATTATTTTAGAACTTATAAAGATTTCTACAATCTATGATTTTTCTGTAATTTTAACTACATAGATTACTTATAAGATTGAAGTAGTTATATAAATCTTATGTTAACTAATAAATCTTTTTATTTATGATAAATAAAAACAAAAAAATTAAAAATTCTTATTAAGTTCTAAATTTTATAGTTTATCAATAAGATATATTTAAATCACCTCAAATATTTATTACTATAAGACTAATTGTTCACAATTTAAAAAGATATCCATATCCGTCTTTTTCACCTTGTATTATTATCTAAAATACTGTAGAGATGAAAGTATCTATAAATGAAAGGATATATATATTATGAAAAAAATCTTCTCAATAAGAAAGCTGGCTATTGGAGTTGCTTCCGTTTCTCTTGGAATGACTGAGGGTATCGTCTATAAACAGTACCAATACTTCATCTGCTAGTTATTACTCAGATTATAACTATTCACCCTTAACTACTCATCATTTTACGAGTTCAGACTATATTGAATTAGAACCAAAATCATATTATGAATTAAAAGTTGGTAAAGAGGTTACTGTTGTTCGTTCAAAATCACCTATTAATTCTTATTATGCTACTGGAAATAGAATTGTAGATATTGAAAGTGCTACAGTATCAAAAACTGGTTCAATTACTAACGAATTTGGTAGAACTATTAATATGAATTTTGATGGTTACGAATTGCGTGTAACACCCTTACGAGCTGGTACTAGCATAATTCATTTCGAACAAAATGGAGTTGAAAAAACTATAGAAGTAAAAGTAGTTAATGATGTATCAGAAAAACAAGAAAAAACAACACAAGAAATTCCTTTTGAAACTATTTATAACAGCGATAACAACCTGAATACTGGAGAAGAAATTGTTGATCGTGAGAGATTCAGGATTAAAAAGATCAATAGTACTTACACTGTTATAAATGGTATTCGTCAAAGCAATCCTAAAGTTGAAGAAATAATTCTTAAAGAAAAAGTTGATAAAATTGTAAGACGTGGAACTAAAAGTAACCACTTATGAATCTGAAAAAATGTTCAAAATATTCCTTTTGAAACTATTTATAAAGATGATAACACTCTAGATAAAGGAAAAGAAGTTGCTAGAAACTGAAGGTGTTAATGGAACTAAAGAAATTATTACTACTTATACCGTAATAAACGGTACTCCTAAGATAACCCTAAAATTGAAGAAAATACCACTAAAGAAAAAGTTGATAAAGTTGTTAGACGTGGGAGTAAAGTAACTACTTATGAATCTGAAAAATATTCAAAATATTCCTTTTAAAAACAATTTATAAAGACGATAATACACTAGATAAAGGTACTGAAGTTACTGAAACTGAAGGCGTTAACGGTACTAAAGAAATTACTACTACTTACACTGTGATAAATGGTATTCGTCAAGAGAATCCTAAAGTTGAAGAGAAGGTTACTAAAGATAAAGTTGATAAAGTTGTTAAACACGGAACTAAAGACATAACTTCTTCATCAGACAATAATAGTGGTTATACTATCTCAATACCTAATAATCCAACTTCTGGAAATTGGATTAATTCTGGAGGCAGATGGTGGTATAAGCATAATGATGGCTCATATACTGCTAATGGTTGGGAGAAAATTAACGGTACTTGGTATCATTTTGACAAAGCTGGTTGGATGCAAATCGGTTGGTTAAAAGATAATGGTTCTTGGTACTATCTTACTAACTCAGGGGCCATGAAAACTGGTTGGTTAAAAGATAATGGTTCTTGGTACTATCTTACTAACTCAGGGGCTATGAAAACTGGTTGGTTAAAAGACAATGGTACTTGGTACTATCTTACTAACTCAGGGGCTATGAAAACTGGTTGGTTAAAAGATAATGGTTCTTGGTACTATCTTACTAACTCAGGGGCTATGAAAACTGGTTGGTTACAAGTCTCTGGTAAATGGTATTATGCTTATACATCAGGAGCTTTAGCTATCAATACAATAACACCAGATGGGTATCGTGTAAACTATAACGGAGAATGGATTCGATAATACTTAATATATAATAATTTACAATTCATAGAAAAACGATACATATAAAATTTCAAAACCAAATATATTTTTTAAAAAGTGGATATTACCCTGTATAATACAGATAACATCCACTTTTTATTTTAATTATTCACTTCAGCAACATAGTATTTTTGATTTACTATGTCCACCTGTATAATTTTTGTTATTCGGTTTTTAATGTTATTGTTGAAATTTTTGTTTTTGTCATAGCATCTAATACATTAATCTTTATACTGTCCCCTACTATTTTTCCAGTTTTCTTTTTATCTAATTCTTGTGGATAGTTATGACCTTTTTCAATAGACGTAAATACAAGTGTATCATCACCTTTATAGTAGTATATCTCGCTATCTTTTAGGGAATGTAGTCGTTACTGAAGATTTACCATCATACTCACTAAAAGCGGAGCTTTGTAATAGATTTAATGCTTCTTCTTTAGAATATGTTTTATCTGAGAAATTCATTAACTACATCAACAAAAATCTTGTATCAGAAACTTTCGTCAATAAGACACCTCCTGGTGAATTAAATTCTGTAGATTTATGTTGAGTAATCCACGCTAATAAATTTGTCTGCTTATTTAACCCTGATAAATCATTTCCTGAAACAGCAACTAAATTAGCTAATCTTTCTACTGCTATTAAATCGTGTCTAAACTCTTTTATTGCTTTAGGAATCTCCTCTTTACCTTCTTCAGCGTCTTTTTCCTGTATTTTTCTTGTCTATTTTTCTATTTTATTTTCTTTCTGCTCTGGGCTATTTTTCTGGTCAGAAGTTTTTGAACTTCCTTTTCCTGTACAACCTGTTATAACTAGCGCTCCAATCGCAAACTAACATTAATAACTTTTTATTCCTTAAATACATCTCCTTTATTTTACATATCCATATTATACCATATATTAATAATAAAAAAATAGTCCTTGAAACCTATAAGTTTCAAAGACTACTGTATTTATTATCTTAAACCTTTATCGTATGGAATACCTAGTGCTTCTGGTGTAGCAGTTTTCTTAGAAAATACGATAAGTGCAATTATTGTAGCTACGAATGGGAACATGTTCCAAAATGATACCGGAATTGGTAAATCTGGTGCTAAGATAGAAACTTTCTCAGCAAATACTTTGAGTTCCTCCGAAGAATAACAGAAGCTAATGTGATTGTAATTGGATTATATTTACCGAAGATTAATGCTGCTAATGCTAAGTATCCGAATCCGTATACTGTGATTGCTGCGTTGAATCCTTGAGAGAATGTAGTTGCAATGATAGCTCCAGCTAATCCTGCTAAACATCCTGAGATAAATACCCCAATATAACGGTATTTAAATACGTTTAATCCAAGTGAATCACTCGCCTGTGGGTTTTCCCCTACAGAACGTAAACGTAATCCGAATGGACGTTTATAAATTACGTAATATGTTACAATTACTAGAATTACAGCTATAAATACTGTTGGATAAATAGTAAATTTTACCAAATACTGTATATCTTGGGAAAACCACTTGCTAATAATAATTCATATGTACCATTGAAGTGGTTAACTAAGAATAATGCTATAGCTGGTGTAATTAAGTTTATCGCCGTACCTGAGATAACCTGATCAGCTTTTAAGTTAATACTGATATATGCGTGGATTAACGACATTAATCCACCTGCAAGTGTGGCAACAACTAAACAAATTACTAATTGGAATAATGTTGGAGATCCATCGAATACTGATAATGCTAATAGTGATGCGATGAATGATCCAAAAATTACGAAACCGTCAAGGGCAATGTTAACAACCCCACTTTTTTCCGAATAGAAACCACCGATGGCAGCTATAAGAATAGGTGCAGTATATTTGTAACATTGAGGTCTAATAGTGATAATACTGTATCCATCTATTTGTCTCCTTTCTGTTTCTTACTACTAAATAATTTATCAAGCAACTTGTTATCAAAGATAGCTTTAGCTGCAACGAATAATACGATTAATCCGATTAAAATATTCGCGATATCTTTTGGAATACCGATAAATGATAATTGTGGAGTTAATACTCCTAGGAATCCAAATAATAGAGCTCCTAATAATGATCCTAAAGCAGTATTAGCACCGATTAAAGCAACCGCGATTCCCATATATCCAAATCCTTGGAATGTTGAACCCGCAACCACTTGTCCTACAGGTCCCATGTTGTAAAGAGCACCACCTAGACCAGCGAAAGCTCCTGAAATAGCCATTGATAACACAGTGTTTCTGTTAACTTTCATACCTACGAATTTTGATGCATTCGGGTTAAAACCTACAGAACGTAATTCATATCCGAATACTGTTTTTTCCATTACGATATAGAAGATAATAACACTAAAAATAGCTAAGAATAAATCTGTTCCTAAACGATAGTTGTTGAAAATACCTTCAACTAAACTATTCTGTAAGTATCCAGTTCCATCGGCTGAAACGATTGGTTTAGAAATAATATCGTTAGTTCCTTTGATATATTTAGGCACAGCAAATTGTACAAAATATAAAGCTGTGTAGTTTAACATAATTGTTACAACTACTTCACTGATATTGAATCTAGCTTTTAAGTAACCTGCAATAGCTGCCCAAAGACCACCTACTACAATCCCAACTAAAATACTAGTAATTAATACTAAATAGAAGTTCATACCTTCCATTTTAATTGCAACAAGTCCAGCGAAAAGCCCCCATAATGAATTGACCTTCTGCACCGATGTTGAATAAACCTGTTCTAAATGCAAATGCAACAGATAATCCAGTACAAATTAATGGAATTGTTGATACAAAAATTTCAGCTATACTGTTTGAGTCTGAGAAAATATCTCCAACTACTCCAAACACATCTCCTGGTGCTGCCCCTATCGCTGAAATAAGTCGCTCCCAATAATAAATGAAGCTAATATCGGTAGCACCGCATTAGTTAAAACTTTTTTTAACATACGTTCTCCTCTCTACTTCTTAACCCCTGCCATAAGCAGACCAAGTTGTTCTTTTGTTACATTTTCATCGTTATCCACGATATCAATGATGTTACCATTGTGAATAACTGCAATTCTATCAGATAATGTTAAGATTTCATCTAAGTCAAATGAAATTAATAGAACCCCATTACCTTTATCACGGTAGTCGATTAACATTTTATGAATACCATTAATAGCTCCAACATCAAGTCCACGAGTTGGTTGTGTTGTTACCAATAATTTCGGATGTAATTCTAAAGCACGCCCGATAATAAGTTTTTGTTGGTTACCACCACTCATACTACGTGCAGAGATTTTCTCATCTCCAGCTTTACGAACATCATATTTTTCACAAATTTCTTTCGCAAATTTTGAGATAATATTTTTCTTCAAGAATCCACGATTAGAGAATTTTTCTGTATAATAGTTTTCTAAAACTGAGTTTTCTTCAACACTGAAATCTAGTACAAGACCATCTTTGTGTCTATCTTCTGCAATAATCTCAAGGCCAAAGCTCTTTACGCTTTGCAGTAGATAATGAATTGATTTCTTTTCCATCGAAAATAATTTTCCCTTTTGTTTCTTTAAGTAAAGCATTTAGTACTTCTACAAATTGTTGTTGACCATTTCCGTCAACCCCTGCGATACCTAGAATTTCACGTTCACGGACATTTAAGTTGAAATCATGAAGGATATCTTTTTCTCAGCAGTATCTGCATATACCCCTGAAACTTCAAGAATATTTTTTTCTTGCCTTCTCTTGAACAGCTCATATTTAATAATTTCTAGATCTTTACCGATCATAAGACTAGCTAATTGTTCTTTTGTAGTTTCTGCTATTTCAACAGTTCCAAAGTACTCACCACGACGAATAATACTACAACGATTCGCAACAGCCATAATTTCGTTAAGTTTGTGAGTAATTAATAAAATAGTTTTTCCTTCTGCTTGAAGATTTTTAAGGATAGCTAAGAATTCTTTAATTTCAGCAGGAGTTAAAACTGCAGTAGGTTCGTCAAAAATTAAGATATTTGCATCTCTATATAACATTTTAAGGATTTCTACCCTTTGTTGCATCCCTACACTAATATCCCCAACTAATGCTCTAGGATCACTTCTAAACCATATTTTTTAGATAAATCACTGATCTTTTCAGCTGCGCTATCTAAATCAATTTTTCCACCTTTTACTTCTTCCATACCTAAAATAATATTTTCAGCAACTGTGAAGTTTTTAATAAGTTTAAAGTGTTGGTGTACCATACCTATCCCTAGTTTATTAGCATGCTTAGGATCTTTAATATCAACTTCTGTACCATTCAACTTAATAACACCGGCTTCTTGATGGTACATACCAAAAAGAACCGACATCAACGTAGATTTTCCAGCACCATTTTCACCAAGTAAGGCATGAATTTCATTGTTCTTTACTTGAATAGTGATATCTTTATTTGCGTAGAAGTCGCCAAACTTTTTAGTTATGTTTAGCATTTCTATAGCGTACATATCTTTACCTCTCTTTTATAAATTCTTACATACTATATATTATAATATATTTTGACAAACTAGTATAGCTTTTTAAAGTATATTTATATTTAATATTAATTTACTACATAGTAAATTAATTAAAAGTCTATACTGTATTCGTTTTAATATTTTTATAATATAATACGATTTTTAAAAACTTAAGTAATTATAATTACAATATAAAATTTTTAATACTATTTAAGAAATATAATGATATTAATCATAAAAAGGCCTAGCATTTTGCTAGGCCTTTTTACTATATACTTTTTAAAATTAAAGTTCTCCGTCGATATTAGCTTTATCAGCTACACCAGCTGCATCTGCTGCAACTGTTGCTTTTCCAGCTTTTAGATCTTCAACAACTGTTTTAATTTTACCTTTAATATCATCGCTTAAGTTAGGGTTTTCTGCTGGAAGTCCAACACCATCTTCTTTAATAGTGAAGACTTTAGCTGTTCCACCTTCAAATTTGTTAGCTTTGATAGCGTCTAAGATGTTAGCAACTGCTACGTCGATACGTTTAACAGCTGAAGTTAAGATAACTGATTTTTCAACATCTTTTCCGTCTTTATCTTTAGCTTTGAATACACCTTCAGAATATTGGTCTTTATCTACACCAACGATCCAGTGTTTAACTTCTCCGCTTTCTTTAAGATCTTTAGCAGCTCTTTCTTGAGCTTCTTTAATAGATCCACTACCAGTTCCACCAGCTGCTACGAAGATTACGTCAGCACCAGCATCAAACATAGTTGCTGCTAAAGTTTTACCTTTGTTAGTGTCATTGAATGAACCACTGTAGTTGTAAACAACTTTGATGTCTTTTTTAGCTGCTTTAGCACCTTGAACAAATCCAACACCAAATTTAACTACTGCAGGAATTTTAGCTCCACCAATGTATCCAACTTTACCAGTTTTTGATTGTAAAGCTGCTGCATATCCAGCTAAGTATCCAGCTTCGTGTTCTGAGAATGTTACAGAAGCAACGTTTTTGTTTTGAACTACACCATCGATGAAAATGAATTTTTTATCTGCAAATGAATCTGCAACTTTTGGTAATTCTTTTTCAAAGTAGAAACCAGCTAATGAAATTACGTCAGAAGCTTTTGCTGCGTTTTGTAAGTTAGCTGCAATGTCACTTTGGTTTTTAGTTTCGATTGGGTTAAGTGCTTTTCCACCATTTTTCTCTGCCCAAGCTTTTACAGTTTCAACGTTACTTTGGTTAAAACTTTTATCTTTTGCTCCACCTTCGTCAGTTACAACACCGATTTTTAATCCAGAGTTGTTAGAAGATGAATTTCCGTTAGATGATTTAGAAGAGCATCCAACAATAATTAATGCTGCTGATAAGACAGCTGCGATTAATGATACCTTTTTCATAAATAAAAAGTCTCCTTTATTTGTATATTGTTTATAACTAAATAATACCATTATCTTTAAAACATCAATATTATATTTAGAAAAATGTTAACATTTTTCATAACGTTCGCTTTCTAATTATAAAAAGCTTATTAATACAGTATTTATAGAATATAATATAACTATTTTCTATACTTTATATATAACTTAGCAACAACAGTAAAAGCATTTTCCAAAACATTAATATCAGTTTTCATTTATTATACGAACTATTACATCTTTATAATTATTACATATTATTATAAAAATAATTATAAAACCTTATTTTAAAGTCTTATTTAGAGGTTTTTAAATATCAGAACATTAAATTATTACACTTTATTATCGCTATACTATTACATATTAATAGAAAAATCTCTATAAAAACTTTTTGTTTTATAGAGATTTTTCTTTCAAACTATTTTTATAATTCACCGTCAATTTTATTTTTGTCAGATAATTTATCAGCTTCTGCTACAACTGTTTCTTTTCCAGATTTTAACTCTTCAATTTTATTTTTTTAATTTTTGACTTAGCATCTTCATTTAAATTAGGATTTCTAAAGTTAATTCAATTCCATCTTCTTTAATAGTAAATACATAGTTCTTTACCACCTTCGAATTTCCTGCTTTGATGCTATCTAATACATTTTTACTGCAACATCTACACGTTTAATAACTGATGCTACAACAACTGATTTTCAACATCTTTTTCCATCTTTGTCTTTAGCTTTGAGACACCATCCAGTATATTGATGCTTTACTCAACACCTACAATCCAGTGTTTAATTTCTCCACTTTCTTTAAGATCTTTGTGTAGCTCTTTCTTGTGCTTCTTTAATTGCTCCATTACCAGTTCCACCTCGGCCACGAAGATTACATCAGCTCCTGTATCATACATGGTTGCTGCTATTGTTTTACCTTTATTTGTATCACTAAATGTTCCACTGTAGTTATATACTACTTTAATATCTTTATTTGCTGCTTTTGCACCTTGTACGAATCCAATTCCAAATCTTGCTACTGTAGGAATTTTTGCTCCACCGATAAATCCAACTTTACCAGTTTTTGATTGTAATGCTGCTGCATATCCTGCTAAATATCCTGCTTCTTGCTCTGCAAACGTAACAGAAAGCTACGTTAGCCTTTTCCACTACACCATCAATAAAAATATACTTTTTATCTGGGAATGCATCTGCCATTTTCGGTAACTCTTTTTCAAAATAAAAACCTGCTAATGAAATTACATCAGCTGCTTTCGATGCACTTTGCATATTAGCTGCTAGGTCTGAATGATTTTTTGTTTCAACTGGAGTTAATGCCTTACCTCCATTTTTTTCAACCCATGAAGTTAATGCTTCTGCATTACTTTGGTTAAAGCTCTTATCTTTTGCCCCACCTTCATCAGTTACAACAACTACTTTTAAATTAGAACTTATTCGTTGAATTGTCTTTTGATGATTTTGACGAACAACCTGTAACAATTAAAACAGCCGATAATATTATCGCTACAAGTGAAAAATAATTTTCTCATATTAAATATTAATCTCCTTACGATTAAAATTGTTTAAAAAGATGATACCATATATTTTGAAAACTAATGTCAAATCTGTATAAAGTTCTATAATTCAACTTTAGTTAACGTTCGGTTTTATTTGAAAGTGTTATCTTCCTTTATATTTTAAGATTTAAAATGTTATAATATTTCCGTCTATATTTGTACACATATATATCATATAAAAATATTATCATCTTTTTAAAAATAAAGTAACGTTTCCACCTATTGTACTTTAGTACTAAACAAGCTTTTAAATACTAAAGATTTTACAACTTCTCCTGAAATAATAAAATTTTTAAAGTTTTTTCAATTTTTAAAAGTTCGTTTTAGTGTCTCTAAAAATAAGAACCACCAATAACGGTGATTCCTACTAATTAATAGTTTATGAATAGTCCTATAATAAATATATGTATAATTCCCTTCAATATTTGTAGCTGCCTTTTAGCTTTCAGTTTCATCTCCAGTAGCTACTACTCAACTTTTCCTGATTTTAATTCTTCTACCGCTTTAGCAATTTTTGATTTTGCCTCTTCGCTTAAGTTAGGATTCTCTTTTGGAATACCTACACCATTTTTCTTTAATTCCAAAATGTGTTCACCTTTTGAGAATTTTCCTTCTTTAATTTCATTTTAAAAATTTTTGTTACAGCTACTTCAATATTTTTAACCGCAGAAGTTAAGATAGCAGATTTTTGATATTCTTTACCATCTTTATCTTTCCCTTTAAAGATACCTTCTTCATATTGGTCTTTATCCACACCAACAACCCAGTGTTTAATTTCTCCACTCTTAGACATATCGATTATTCCACGTTCTTTAGCTTCTGAGATTACACCGTTACCTGTATTTCCAGCAGCAACGAAAATTACATCCGCACCTGAGTCATACATAGTAGCTGCTAAAGTTTTCCCTTTATTTGTATCTGAGAATGTTCCACTATAATTGTACATTACTTTAATATCACTTTTAGCTGCTTTAGCACCTTGTACAAATCCAATTCCAAATCGTTCTACTGGCGGAATTTTAGTTCCTCCGATAAATCCAACTTTGCCTGTCTTAGATTGTAAAGCTGCTGCATATCCAGCTAGATACCCAGCCTCTTGTTCTTTAAAGATTAATGAAGCAATATTTGGAGCATCTACAAAACTATCTACATACATGAATTTTTTATCTTTATATTGTTCTGCAGTCTTTGTAATTTCTTTTTCAAATTCATAACCAGCTAAAGATACAATGTCAGATACTTTCGCAGCATTTTGCAAATTCGCAGCTAAGTCTGCTTGATTCTTCGTTTCAATAACAACTGGATCTTTTGCTCCATTTGCTTTTGCCCATGCTTGAATCGCCTCTACGTTAGCTTGGTTAAAACTCTTATCTTTTGCTCCACCTTCACCAGTTACAACACCAATCTTATAGGCATTCTTACCATCAGATTTCGTATCGTTCTTAGCACTCTTTGAAGAACAACCAACAACAATTAATGATAATGCAACTAAAATTGCAAATATAGTACGTAACTTTTCATAATTTCCTCCTAAAAATCTTTTGTGTACTAAGTACATAATACAATATTTTTAAAGCGTTTGCAAATGTTTTTAAAAATACATTTAAATTATATAAATTATATTAAATAAATCCATAATATTATAGCATCTATTGATATTCATTTTTCTGTTTCAATAACATAAACACATTAATATTAATAATACAATCGTGAGAATAAATAATATAAAGTTATATATTTTCTAGATGTTTTTATATAATAATTTTGATAAAACATTTTCAGGAGGGTTATATTATGACATATTGATGAAAATATTGTAGAGACAGCAACCTACATCATATTTTTGGAGAACAAATTGACTACGCAGTAGTATTAGGAAGTGGAATTACTTTAGAATTAGAAAATCAACAGGAACTTGGCTATGAAGCTATCCCACTTTTCCCAGGAAATAAACATGCCAATCGTGTAAAAGGACACGCTAATAAACTAACTTTCGGAAAGATTTCTGGAAAAATGTACTAGTATTAAATGGACGTCTTCACTACTATGAAAGGGTACAGCATGAAGATGTAGCCTTTATGACATATATTGTTAAGCATCTTGGAGTAAAAGGATTATTCATCACAAACGCATGCGGTGCTATCAACACTGATTTTAACGAAGGAGATATCGTTTGTCTTGACGACTTCATCTCTCTTGTTAGCAATAATCCATTAATGGGAGAAAACGAACCGCGTCTTGGAGAAAGGTTCGTTGATATGACTACGCCATTCGATCCATACTTGGTAAACTTACTAACTCAGCTAAAAATTAGACATCACATTACAAACTGGTGTTTACGGATTCTTCCAAGGTCATATTTCAAAACACGTGCAGAAATTCGTGCATTTAAGACTATGGGATGTGACCTTGTAGGTATGTCTACAGTTCAAAGTAATCGCTGCAAATCACATGCCTCGGCTTCCAGTATAGCAGTATTAGCATGTGCTACTAATATGGCTACAGGTGCTCAAGAGAAAAACACGACCACGAACACGCTCTACGTAAACTGCACATTAGTATAAACCCTGACTTTTTAATTGGAGCATTACTAGAAACTTAAAATAATAAGGAGTAATAATTATGGAAGAAACTATTTTGCAGAAAAAGGTGTCAGTGGATGGAAATCCCAAGTTACAAAGTATGCTAGAAGATGAGCATGTATGCTAGCTTTTTAGGATGCTGTGTTCCTATTACAAAAGTTAGACACACTCCTAATACTCCACACAGTAGAAATATCTTCGACGCTGTGACCCTCGGGACAGCTGCAGACATCGGACGTGTTCTTCCGAAAATTGCTAATGCAGTAGGACGCCTATGGTCATGCACGAGTAAATATCTTCCAAAATAACGAAAGAAGGTGCTGGACAAGTGTTTTTCCACCTACACTTCCATATATATGTACCAAGATATAAAAGATAAAGATGCAAACTCTCGACAATTTAGAAGTTAAATGGCCACCTCAAAAAGTTGAGCCTGCTGAATTTGGGAAGAGATTAGAAAAGCAATCGCAGATGGGAGGTACTATAAAACAGTAAGAAAATAACTAGGTAATTAGTTTAATTATCTAGTTATTTTTATAAACACCGGAGTCAGGTGGAAATTTTAATCCTACCTCCGAATACATTATATTATTATGATTTATTTTCTTTTCTTCTTCTTTTTGAAGCGAATAAAGATACTATAGAATCGTAAAGTTTGTTTTGGCTTTTCTTCAACTACGCCTTTTCTACGTCTTCTTTTACATGCTTCTGCTTTTTCAATTATTGGCAGTGCTACAGCTTTATGAATTTCTTCAAATGTTGGTTCCACTTTTTCTTCGAAGTGTTTCCACTGTTGTTTCTTCTACATCTCCTACTGTACTCCACTTCTGTAAAAGTAGGTTCTGTAAGCTTGTACAACAGTTTCTTTTACTTTTACTTCTACTTTCTCTCTATAGCTGAAAGCTTCTGCTTCCTTGTGCTTTTTCTACATACCCTGTTCTATAACTTCTTTCCACATCTTCTACTTTTCAGTTACTTCCTGTTGTAACTTCTTCCATAACGCTTCAGCTTTTGCTCCTAACTCCACAAAAATTTCTTCTAATCTTTTCTACTTTTCAGAAGATGTTAACTCTTCTAATTTTTCTTCAGCTACATCTTGCTCTTCTTGTACTTTAGCTTCTAATTCTTGAGTTTTTCTATTAATTGTACTGCTGTTAATTTTTCAATACCATTTTTAGTATTTTCTCTCTCAGTAATTCCTTTATAACTGTTTTCTACTAATTCCTTTAGGATTTTTATAATAATAAGCTCCTAACGCACCTCACCGCTCCTAATAAAAGCACCTTTAAATATTTTACCCATATTTGAATTCCTCCTAGTTTCTGATCAGTAGTGAGTTTTATCAGAAAAATGAAACAGTAGCAAAAGGATTTAAAGGTTTATTTATTTCTACATTAAGTATAATATTCATACTACAGAATAATAGAGGTGACAATTCGACTCATTTCTAAAAGACCACTTCTATTCAGAAATCATTTTATTTTAAATGTTTTACCCTTTTGCTACTATTATCCTTTATGGCGCCTCGATGCGTCGGACGAGCTTGAGGAGTTTCCTAAATATCCGCATGTCTCTCTGACCACATCACAGCTTTTGGGTCTCATTCTTACCGCACATTCTGCATTTTAAATCCTTTTTGGTAGGTTCAAATTCACCCTCCATACCCCACATTTATAACAACGATCGATCGGTGCATTTTGTCCCTAGATACCCTACCTTATCATACGCAAATCCCAAACCGCTTCTAATGCTTTTGGATTTTGTTTAATACTGATACTCACATAATGAATAAACCTCCACTAGCATAATATGGATAATCCTTTCAAAATCTAACTTTTCTTTTCAAATGGAGTTGGATTTTTCTTACATCATAGTGATACAGAATTAGTATAATATTCTTTATCTGTGTAACTCTTTTCCACAATACCAGAACTTCTCAGTATCCATACGACAAAATCTATCGGTTAAAAAGATTCACTGGGGGTTGAGTACGATTACTACTACAATAATCCTCCTTCTTCTGTCCATTTTGTCCACGCATTCTTTCATATAACGGCATAATGTCCAATGTAAACTCTGCCTCAGAGTATCTCTCCCAATCTCCTCCACCACACTTGCCACTCCATATAAACCGATATATCCTAGCGATAAAAGTAGAACAGTTTTATTATCGAAAAGCTGTTTTACCTTATCTTTCGAGGTTTGCCTACATTTTCCAGCTCCATGCCACATATAAGAGGCCGGTGCATTTTGAGGTTTCGCCTCCTCACTCACAGCGTTTTGCTCCTATAATCCAGTGCATCTTTACAAATTTTCTAAACTCTCTCTTTAAAGATCCTCCAGTAATTCTTCTTTATTTCCCTTGCAGTCAAGTGCTAGCTCTGGAGAGATTCAGTTACTACTCCAAGATTCGTGCGTCCGCTCTCAACTAACTCACCTTTGTGCTCCATTTCTCCATGCAGGAAGGAATGACTCCTGCATCCCATCGGAGTTTCTGCAGCTACTCTGTTATTTTGTAATAGTATCATAAGCCATCATTACATCTTGGATACATTCTTTTGAGTTGCACATGACAATGTGCAAGTTGTTTCACTTCGTAGTTTGGATCTGTCGGTTTAAGATTTAATCCATCTTTAATTACACAATTTAGGGATGGCTGTTCTTTCTCTTCTTTACTCCAATCCATCGTCTCCCATGAGAATTGCTTTTTGTATTCTCTCGTCTCAGACAGCCATACCAAAGTCCAAATCCCAAAGATGTAAATGGTGATTTGCCCTTGAGATGAATATAAAGTATTTGCTTTCCTTATTCCTAAAGATTGCATCGCATCAAAAATATCTTTTTAGTTTTCTTATCAGCAAATTCCTTTTGTTTTTCTTCATCATCAATCCACCTTCATGTGCCATTTTTAAATTTTTCTCATAGTTTAATTCTGGAGCAAATGGGTACAAGCACTTCATCTATTCCCATCTGCACCACATCCACCGCAGTGACTTGAGGCTGCAATAGCTTATAATCCCAGGCCATTTGTGCTGTAGCAGTTTGAATGCTGGGCTATCTACATCTGCATTTCCAATTTTATCCTCTGTTACACATCTCTTTAAAATCGATTAAACAACAGTTTAGTTTAAAAGGCTGAGTAAGGAGAATAATCTAGATCATGATAGTGAATATCACCCTTTTGATGCTTGCACAGCCCACATGTTTTGGTAACATCTGCAAGCCCAGTGCTTTTGCTCACAATCCCACTTGTTAAATCACGGTGCGTAGCCAAATACTAAACTGTCTTTATTAGCATTTTCATTTACAACATTTCATCACGATGATTAACTAACTCTCTATCCCTACATTTATATCTCAACCACAACGCCACGCTCTATGTCACGCATAGCTTCGATATCCACATATTCTCGTAAATCGTTTCTGCAAAGGTAAGTAATGTATGTTCTACCAATATTTTGGAAGTTCATAAAGTCTTTAATATTTCCTTCTCGAAATCTATTAGAAATCTCTAAAATAGCATTATCCAACTGTTCAACAATATTTATGCACTATGATTTTTCCGAATACTGAATGCATGTACGCTTTTTCTGTCGCTTTATGGATTTTAGTCAGCATCTGGAGTTTAACTGTGCGACCATCTCCTCTTAATCACTAATAAATTTTTGTTAGATTATCAACTAATTTTGTGTAGAATACTAAATTTCCTGCATAGTTTATCCCTCATTTCTTTACTATTATTTTTCCTCAGTAAAAACATTATAATACTATCTTATATTAAAATTATATCGCATGTCTATAACAAATATTTTCCGAAATCTAAAACTAACTTATAACCTGGCCTCTTTCAGATGAATTGTGAGATTTTCTGGCCTCTTCCGAGTTTTCTAAAACTCATTTATTAGAACATTGATACCAACGTTTTATAGGGGTTTGACATATGCTTCTGTACTACTATTTTATTTTTAAAAATTGCATAATACAGTCTTTTATTCCCAATATTAAGCTAATCAAAATGGTATAAAAGTTCACTATATATATGATTATTGTGTTACTTAAAACTATATTTTAACAAACTAATTTAGCGATAAAATTGAAGTAAATACAAAGGAGAGAAATATCCTATGAAAAATACATAAATTGAAGACTAACCCGATCGATTATTTCTCTGGAAAATGATAACTCACTATTAATTAATGAGATTAAGAACCTTATGTAGAATTATTTATGCATTATGAATGTGCTATGCTTCTTGAAATCGAGACAAAAACTTAATGTCTCTCTTTGACAGAATTTTCTCTTCATGGTGAGAGTAATCCTATCGAGTCTGTCGCATGAGACTCAAAACACCTATTAGTCTCAATGAATAAACTAAAACGCTTAGATTTTACCTTTGCAGTATGAGAAACAATAAAAAGAAAAATATATAAGATGTTGCTGGTAGTTTCGTAGTTTATATAGTTTCATTTAAAAGATGATGTCTATAAACTTGTTGATGCTCCAAAACAACAAGATGATTTAGCGGCACGCAGAAAAGACCAGCCATCAAGACCACTAAAGACAATGGTTTATAGAAGTTATCACCCAATTTGATTAAAGTACCTATATCAGACAAAGTAGAACATATGTGGCTGTTGGGTGCAATCAGAACAATCGCTATGGACTTCATGGGCTAGCTTAGAAACATAAACTTAGATACATTTGGAGTGAAGAGAAAGAAAGAAATGGGAACGCCGTGTCACTGACTCTGTGCGGAGATAAGCGCCAAACTTGATAATCGAAATGCAAAAAGTTAAAGAAATCATAGAAGATGATTCCACAATTCCTATAGAAATCCATCCTCTAGTATTAAATCACTACTGGAGGATTGGCCTATTATTATTTTTCTATACTATGATTCATTTGACAACTAAAATATAATATCAAACCTAATAAAATCTGAAAGCATCCAAATAGTATCCATGTAGATAATTGAATTTCCATATAATAATACAATAAATAATAGTAATGATAAAATTGGTAAATATGGCATACCGGGCATTATAAACCCCACGTTTTAACATTAGTAATCCCTTCTAATAGCAAATGTTGAGTAACGTAACCAATGCAAATGCTAGTATATATGCAAACGTTAGCTTCACCAGCTAATTGTCCTAATGCGTGCAGAGCAGTTAAAAGACAGATTACTATACCAACACCTATTGTTGTCGATCCTGGTATACCACTTCTATTTAATATTTATAATTGTCTTGGTAATAGTCCATCTCCTACCATCGTATATAGAACCTAACGCTAGCAAACATTTGTCCCTAAAGGGTCCAGATAAAAGACCAATTACCGCTCCTCGCAAACCACTCCACTAGCACCTTTCCTTGACCAACTTCTCCTAATGCATAAGCTGAAAGCGTCCCCTTTTCCTAACTGGAGTAAATGGAGACCATCCCAGTAATAACTAAACAAACCACTATATAAAATACAGCGGTGCATAAAACAATGTAATAATAATAATTGGGTTTTAGGTAACGCTTTTGTGGACGTATCGTTTCTTCTGCTGAAGCTGAAATCTGTATCAAAACCTAAATACGCAAAAACACTGCTGTTGCAATCTATCGACTATTCCTGATATTCCCTTTGTGGTGCAAAATTGTCTGCTCCAATTAGTCAGTAACATAAAACATACCAATGTAAAACAAATAGTAAAATCACTATAATTTTACCTTTAGCGCAGATTATTGGATGCAATTTACTGCTATTCGTCCCTTTAAACAAGACTATCATTATTAATACAAAACAACAGCCATCGCCGATCTTCCCATATCCACCTTCGCTAGGTAACGTTGTAACCCTCATAGGGATTATTATTCCAAAACCTTCAATAACAGATTTAAAATAACTTCAGACCAGCCATTAGCCATCGCTTAGCTCTCTGCAATTATATAACTTCCAGCTAAAAGCCACTGCATGCAATGAGCAAACAACCTCACCCAATGTAATATAACTATATACGTATAAACACTTCCACTCTGATGGTATCATAAGATGATAATTCATGCGTAACATAGAGCCGTAAGTCCACGAGCTAATCCAGCTAATAAGAATGATTGCAGAAAGGGCCCGATTTTGATGCTGCTTCTCCTGTTAGGACCCATCCATACCCGGATCCAATAACAGAACCTATCCCGAGAAATATTAAATCAAGAGTCCTAAGCATGCCGGTCCCAAGCTCCTTTTCCCACCTTCTCCAAGCACTCTTTGCTGATGTCCCTGACATCTGCGACTTTATAAATACAAATCTCCCTTTCATTTCAAAGCATTTCTATGATAACCCTAAGCACCTCCTTTTCCTCTTCTAGGTAATAAAATCCTAATTAGCACTACTATCTCAATCTCTAGTTTTCAATTTTTATTATCTCTAACAGATTTTCAATAAAATCAAAGTTTATACTTAAATTCTTTTACACTAAGTGCCTTTAATACAATCTATATTTCTTAATCTTCCGGTATTCAAGTAGTATAAATAATGACATCAACAATATGTATTTATAATATAACTCACAGAAACAAATTTATTCAAATAGCTCCTTCTATTTTTACTCATATCTCGAGCAGGGTTCCTAACTAAAATAGAGTCTACTTTTTGTTCACTCAATTCGATTGAGATTGCTTTCCTGTATATTTTATCACATTCAAGAATTATTCCAATTACATTCTCACACTGATCGTCTTTTCTATTTAAATAGTCTTCCTACTCTATACAATAAATTTAGTATTTTCATTATTTTGAAAATCCATTAGATACAGATATTTTCGTTATACTTGATTTACCACAAAGTGGTGAGTTTCATTATACAGGAGGTATATTACGAGACGCACTCAAAAAGTCTAATCGCTATATTAATATGTCCTTTTCATGACTTTTCTCCATGCACTTTTAAATTATTAAAAGAAATCGGCGCATATGAAGTTTTAGCAATGCGTATGTGTATGCCTCTTTTATCTTTATGGTTTTAGTAGCTACTGCATAAAAAGCTATTCTCCTCGGGATTTCACAAGTCTTGGAAAGATAAAAGGATTCTGTTATTTATACTTGCATCGCTCTTTTAATGACAGGAAATTGGTTACACATATATAGTGCAGTAATACTAACCATGCTTGAAGCAAGTTTTGGTTATTACTCGAAATCCAATTGCTACAATTACTTTTAGCTGTAGTATGAAAAGAGTGTTAACATTTGTGTACAGACAATTGTATGCCTAAGTGTGTAGGAGTGTATCTTACACATGTATCTTTGCTCTCACTTGGTTTCTATTACTGGATTTCTCTATGTTTAGCATTCTCACATTTGATTATACAGTTTGTAAGCAAAATAATCATACTTTAGTGCGCCATAATGTGTCTGCCTTTAATCGAAACTGCAATTGTTTACTCCTCACTAACTGCACTAGTTTATGAGTGTGGAACCTTCACTGTCCTATTTATCGACATACTCTGGCTGACATACAGTATATAAGTCCTTCGAGGCAACTCACATTAATATACTTTACTTCTTTAGATTCTGCAGTATTTATCAATAGCTAGTTTTCTGCAGTGTTTGCCCTGCAACGAAGACCAGAGACATCACAATTCAATAGCACTATCTCAATAGTTTGTCGCATATGGCCGTATTTTGGCCTCTGGCGATAATGCTGTTGATGGACCAAAGGCCTGGATTAATAAAAGCCATCATCAGGGTAATGACAAAAACGAAGTTTGAAATTTCAAACTTCGTTTTTGTAATATCTACTACCTGCTACTCTAAAGCCTCCTATGCGTACATAACATGTCCAGTCCTGTAATTACTACTACTACGATGATTGGCCATACAAGCTATTTAAAGAGTAAAGATAGTAATGAATTCGGTATCCAAACGATTGCACGACATATAGTCAATCCCTGCTAGTACCTTTTCTTGGATATAATCCCTCTTTAATAAACTTAGGAGAACCAATGGCCATGAAAGCGCTCGCACAAGATCCCATCATGATGGGAAGTAGCGCGTGATCGCATTCACAATAGTGAGAACCATGGCTAAACATGGTGCATATAGTCCTACGCACCAGCCATCATTAATGCTCCAGTGATAAAGTTACCTACAACACTCTACAACCAGTGCAACACGCAGTTAGAGTGTAGTGCCGTATTAATAGCTCAAGCAACGCTAGCCATCCCATTTTACTAGCAAACATTAATCCTGCTGTAATAAGTAACATGCAGATCCTACAACAATTTGAATCTTTTCTCTGGTGATTTAGTTACTATACGTCCACCGATAAGTGCACCTACAAACAAGCTCGATAATCATTGATGTCACAAAGTAACTGCATCATCAACTTTCTTTACTGATTGAATAAATAGAGTATGCTTCCCCACTTAATACTGGGATAGTGTGCCCACATTCAATGTTCCGCAATAATCCTATCGTTTTTATAAATCCTCACATTTCGCTAATAATGTAGTTGGTGCCGACTACCAATACCTAGTGTATCCACCAAAGTCTGCTGTACAAAGACCAATTACAGAGCCCTACGTGTAGGATCTCAGATCTTACTCCTGCTTCACCTTTTATTTCATTAATAATGTCTAACGCTCACATCACTATAAGAGTATAGTGCTGACAGCCCTAGTAATGTTAATAAAATCGCACTAAGTTCATAGTTTTTCCACGCCTATCCTAATAAGAGTCCATACGTTAATGGAATCATCCGGATCGTAAAACATAGTTACTAAATCCTAAAATATATCAGATTCCCGTGCTTTCTGGAATACATGGCATCATATCCAGCTAGTTTGCTGCTCCTTCAACAATTCTTCGCTGAATAAAGTACCCAAGATGCCTCATGGAGTACGATCCACATGGTTTCAACTCTACCTTTGCATAAAGTGTAGCGACTTTTGCTGATGTTCCAGTTCCACAGGGTGAACGGTCAATGTTTCGCATCTCCAAATACTACAAACATTTTTGAAAGAAGTAGCTTCTGGGTGAGATGTGGTTTATCATAAATTTCTACTAAGTCTACAGTTTTAATGTGCTCTAAAGTTGGGTGTTGAATTTTCAATATTCGTATGTAATAGCATCACGAGATTTTCAATCCAGCTTCTCAGCTTAGAAGCATTTTCAGGTTTTAACTTCTAAACCAAGAGTTGGTCTGCTGAAATAATGCAGAAGAAACTTCCTGGGCAAACGAAATATCAAATTTATATGTCCTACTCCCTTCACACATCAAGTTCAACATCACGTTTATATAGGAATGATTCAACATTTTTGAGATGAAACCTCTTTAACTTTTTCCACCTTGTCGTCTTTTAATTTAGCCGTTGCATAAATTAATCCAGCTGGTGCGTTTCTACCACCACTTCTTTTTCTGTAGCACCTTCTTCAACATCTACCATACCTGTTTCTACGGCTGCCGTTACTGCTGCGATAGTATTGGGTGTCCACACACACATGTTTAAACAACCACCAGTATCCAGTTGAATACTAATCCAAAATCAGCTTCTTCTACTTTTGTTGGAGTGTACAAGAATGCTCCAGACATATCTCGAAGTGACCTCATCTGGTCAAACATTACCAGATTTACTACCCATCGTCTAAAATGCTCAATAGCACGTTCTTTTCCTAACCATATATCTTTGCGAATGTTCTGGAATCCCAGCAGTAACTAAACGACGGCAGCCTCTGCATGTGTATCGATAACTGAAATCATTTTATTTAGTTTCATAATAATTCACTCCTTAAATATATTATTTGATGTGTTGCATCTTGTCTCATGAATTTTAATAGCCCTAATGCTTTTCTAGCATCAGTATAATCCACATTATTTTGACAAACTATTTCTGTTTCTACGACCTTCTTGAGACTTGTTAGCCCAAAACGAACTTCAGTATCAACCAGTTTTCTACCACAAATTTATGTGTTTTCCCATGAATTTTGAAACCTACGATAGAAATTCCACGTTCTCCTATTTCCAAAACATAGTAATAGCTTATAATCTACATCCTTTACTTTCCCAACCATCAGCTGGAGATGCCATAGCCCATCTTGTTCCTCATAGCTTCTAAATCCAAGCAAGCTGCTGCTCCGCCATCCTACTAAAATGTTTTCAAAGCTGATTATCCTGTGGTAGTTTCCTACATAATTACGGAAATCAATATCGCACCTCTTCCTGCCAACGTATCTAGTGTGGGTCTCTAAAAATGGGTGTAAACTTGCTGCTTTGCAGACGGTCCAATCATAATAACACCCTCTATACTCGTTGCTCTTGTAGCACCGTCCTCGATATCTCGCTCCGTGGCAACGCTGCAGCACATTATTCATACTCGCCACAGAAACACCCTTTATCCTATTCCACTGTGGTTCTGCTCAGGACAGTTGATTATCCTACATCGTCCCTTGTCACCACCTTCTACTAAAGCCACCTCGAGGCTTTCCAGGGCCTTTCGTATGTATAAAATTCGCATGAACTCTCATCTGCATCACGTCCACTAAGAACTTTCTGTCTACTCGTGTATTTTGAAAAATATACATCTGATAATCCAACATAGAAAAGGCCAAAGCCTCTACGAAAATCTACGCCTGATTTAATAATAACATCAATATGTATTAAATAATCACCATCTGCAGGTGAGACCTGCTTTATTTAATACTAGATTAGTTTCTTGCCGAATACCCTTCAGACGATCCAAAATTCATGCACTTTGTTTCCATGATGACAGCATATGCCCAGTTAACAACATATATACCACTGTTAAAGTGTGCTGTTATACCTCTGCACCAAGCCTTCCTAAGACTGTCATGAATATTGACTATATCCATTATTGTATTAACATAAAAGTATGTTCCGCGAGGTTTACTAGTGTTTTACCTCTACACTTTCGAAAATATTTTTATCATATTATTCTATTCTTTCAGTCGGAATAATACGCCTGTCGGCTCACCTAACTTTCCTTAAAGCAGCATTTTTCATATGGAATGCTTTAATTTGCAATCTTTCTAGACATAACCATCATCCCCTTAGTATTATCTGCAATAATACAGTTGTAAGTTGTTTTACTAGTACAGATTTCTTCAAAAAGAGAGGGACTTTTCGTCCCTCTTCAGTCTTTCTCCTCCTACATGGTGAGCAATGTACCAAAATGCAGAGGAACTATTTTACCTGAACTTGTATTTTAACCAGTTGCTCTAATATGTTTGCTTCTAAAATTTGTGTTTGTTGCTCAACGTTTCCCGGTTCTCCCCGTGCCACCCACTCTGGTACAAGTGGTGCTGCAGCTCTTGAGTATTATTTCTGCGCGCACACTGGAGGTAGTGCTGCATTAAGATTGTTGGAATACCTAGCTTCCTCAATTGCTCTCTGCACGCATCACGGCAGTTCCATGACAAGTACTCTCAACCAGCAGTTAAAATAACTGCATCAGCATTTTCTTCTTTTTAATTTTTAGCAATTTCTGGTCCTGTAGAGTTTGTGAAAGCCTCTTGGTCTCCACCACCACCCATGAAACCATAGTGGAATTCCGCTACGCTTCCACAGTGCCAGCTTTAGCAAGTTCATGTAATCTATCGATTGGGAAACATACAGTTGATATCTTTGTTAGCATCTGCATTATCATATCCACCGTGTGATACCATAAGATCTGTACTGTGTGCAGTATCTGGGATTTCACGGAAAGTAGTATCCCCTGCTAAGTTAAATCTTTTATCTGTTTTTAAGTGAACTCCTGCTGCTGTAGCTAATGCTACTTTCATATCTTTAACTCTTTAGTTACTGGAGCCCAAACTGGTGTGTGTAATAGGTACAAAATCTCTGATTGTAGACCTTCAAATATCGTTAATGACATTCTATTCTCCTTCCTACTATTCTTCATTTAGTCTGTACTTCTTCTTGTAATGTATTTATTATTGCATTTACATAATGTTCGTCAGGTTCTTCGCTAATAACTTCTGGATAACTTAGTAAAAATGCTACCTCTTGTCCGATTTTTACTGGATAATCAGAAATTAACATTCTCATAGGAATTTTAAATTGCCCTAGGCGTCCTTTAATGTTCTATCTAACGCTAGCATCGTTACGATCAACAATTACCCCTTCGAACACTCTTTCTGTAGATGCATATTTTAATTTTTCAATCATAACTTACTTCCTATCCTCTTTAAAAATTAATCTTCTTTCGTAGATTTCTTGACGTAGATTTTTGGCAATACTTGTTCATTATCAAGTAATCTCCTACTTTTTGTCCTGTAGTTTTTTCAGTAACTTCTACGTTATTTAATTTAACGTTAGGATTCCATTTTCTTTCAGCTTTTTAGATTGTTCCGCCACCCATTTGTGTTTTAAGCATTGCTAAAGCACGGATAGCATCTTCTTTACATAATGTATTGTTTGAAAGAATTTCATTTTCAATACCTTGTTTAGATTTGTTGTTATCAACCATAGCTGTCATGTATTCGTTACTACTACAAGTGCACCTTGCACTGCAGAGTAAGTCATACCTTTACTACTGATACTCACGCTTTACCAATCTCTTCCAATGTGAGAAGCAAAGTCGATGTGTTGTTACCAAATCCTTCAGTTGCAACAATAGCACCATCGATATCCATAGCTGCTGATAGTCATACCTACACGTTTAGATACATAGAATTTTTCTGAGTTAGCTTGCGGTGATCCAACTAATAATACCCCTACTAAATCAATTTCTTCATCAGCCATAGCTTCAAGTACTAATGGTTCACGGTAGTAGTGACGAGAAGTTTCTTTAGAAGCTGGTCCAATACATGTTAATGCATGGATACCACCATCTAAGATTTCTGTTGGAGCAAGCATTACTGGTAAGTTACCAAGGTCAACGTTTGGTTTTAGCACCAAGTGTCCCTACTGGTTCTACTGGTAAAATTAAGTTATCGTGCATTGCACCTTGTCCCATGATTTTAACGATTAATACTTTTTGTTTCCTGGATGACGATATTGTTCAATGTTAATGTTTCCTACTACTAGACTTTCATCATCTCATCTTTTAAGAGCTTTTACGAATTTCTTCTGTAATGTGGTCGAATGCTTTGTGAGCTGCTAATGGTCCTGGACGTTCCATGTTAGCTCCTGCTTTAATTGTAACTTGACCTTTAATGAAGATTTCACCTTTATCCGGCGCTCCTGGACGTCCCCACATAATATTACGTTAATTCACTCTTCAGAAGCATCCAAAACTCACCGATTTGAACTCCGTTAGCATCAGTTCCCTGTAAGAACCATTACACACCTTTAAGCTCACGAGTAATTCCGTGTCCGATTTCTCCTTCTTCTTTAACAGCGATAGGTTGAACGTCCATGATTGTTTTCCACTATAAGTCATATTTATCAGAGGATAATTTCTAATTTAACGTCTTCACTAAAAGCTTCTGATTCAGCTGCTTTCTTACATATCTTCTGGTGTTCTCAAAACTAAAAGTAGTACCTTTAATTTCGTTTTTCACCAAATTCTACTTTCTCAATTTTGTAGTGTTTTGTGTGTAGAGAACGGATAAATTTAGGTTCTCCTTGTGTTTTTCTTCCACTTAGCCTACCTGTTTCAACTTTAGCTTCTGCTGCTTTAGCTTCCACTGTTGAACAGGTGCTCGCGCTGCTGATGCAGTTGCTCCCGCAATAGCTGCTAATGGAATTTCAAGGTTAATATTTTCACCTTTTCCGATTTGTAGTTTTAATACTCCTGCTGGAGCTTGTGTTGTGCTAGCCATGCGTAACTGGCTACAGACGCAACTGAGCGCTAACTTCAGCTGCCACTTCTTCACTTCTTGTTTTTCTTCTGCTTTTTCTTTCTCCACCCTGTACGGCATCAATGATACCTGGTGTAATAGGTATTAGAGCGTCTGTTGTTTTTAATAATTTAGCTCCTAATACTTGTCCGATTGTTAATGCATCATCTGGGAAATGATAGTAATCCTGAATCTACTAAATCATCGAATAATCCTGATCTTTCTAAGTTTTTACTGGACCAATTACGATCCCTTCCTCAGCTCTGCAACAAAATACCGCTTTATCATTTATGCTCTTTTTGCAGTTTCTACTGTAATTGACATTACTTCTAACCTCCAACTAATTATTTATTATTATGTATTCTAAGCTTTTTATAGCTTCTGTATAATGATGGTCAGTGGCACGAAGTACGACGGTCGGTACTGTGATAAACTTTACTCTAACCTAGGAGCTACACCTGTCACAGTGTTAGTTCAATCTTGACAAGTACCAGTAATTACTGCTTTCGCACCATCTTTTTCATTTTCAATACTTTTTCCCGCTTGTCCGGGACAAATACCTGGTAGTTCACAAACGTAATCTTCCATTTTTGTCTCGGTTTCATACGTTTACACATTTGAACAGATACTACTTCTGCACCCATTCCATCGGCTATTTGACGTAAGCGTTCTTCTTGTGCTCCACATTCACAAATAAGTATTCCTACTTTTTCTTTTTCTTGTGGGTATGGCATTGCTACAAGTAATCCACCTGTTGTTTTATTGATAGGATCATTTTCTTGTGCAGGACGACCTGTAAATGGTCCACCACGTACTATTTCACCATGTGGATTAATATAACCACCAGCTTTTTCTATAAATACACTTATAGGTAATCCAATTGGTACATCTAAGAAAATACTTGGATTTTGTACACGTCCACCTACTGTGATATCTTTATCTATTAATGGTTTATCTTCCTCGATTGCTTCCACTATACGTTTAATTGTTTCTACATTCGAGATAATAGCATTTGCTTCTAAAGGTAATTGTCCTGGTTTTAAAATAACACCTAGTGTTTCTCTTACGATAACACGCTCATCTCCTGCTGGATACATATTAGGTAATATTTTAATACTAATATTAGGTTCATCTTTACAAGCTTTCCCTAGTGCTAATAGTGCTTTACGATATTTTGTTTTTATTGCAATATATCCTTCTTTAGCACCCGTTAACTCTAAAATATATTTTAAACCTCTTACTAATGCCTCTGGATTCTCTTCCATAAATTTAACATTGTGACCTAAAATAGGTTCACATTCTGCTGCATTTGCAATAACATATCCTCCAGGAATTTGTGCAGATAACTTAATTCCAGTTGGGAATCCAGCTCCTCCAACTCCAACGATACCGGCGTCTTTTATTTTTTGTAATTTGTCATCAGTTTGTTCTAATCTCACATAATCATCAGTTTGTTCTTTATCTAATTTAACGACTATTTCCATATCGTTCACTTCTTCTACTTCACCTGATAAACTAGTATGAATATTAGCACCTAACCCATTAGGTACTGCGACAAGTTGACCACGTTTTTACATAATCTCCTACATTTACGATAGCTTTACATGGTCCCACCAACATGTTGTTTTTAGCGGAATATTGATTTTTCAACATTAAACTCTAACATACCTTTTCCTCCTTTCCTCAAGATTTCTTTACAAGCGGTAGTCTAAAACTTCACTGAATTTATTGTATAACAGTTTTGTTGTTTTTGCAAACGATTATTTTATTAAAAATCAACATGAATTTAAATTATAAATATCCTATAAGATTACTTTCATGTATGGATTCTAATTCTAATAAAATTTTTATTTTACAATTTATGTCTAATTGAAATATGTTATCAGTTTACATAAATCATCTTTAAATCAACGTTGTATTCATTTCCATGTAAAACCAAAAATATTAATTATAAAAATTTAAAACGTATTTGTTTTTCATATTTTTATATTATAATTAAATTAGAAAAATACAGGAGGAAAGCGACAGATTGTCGCATATTATAAATATGACATACTTAAAAATAGGAGTTCTCTTACTTAGTTCAAGTTTGATTATTTTAGGCTGTTCTACAAAAAGATGTTCATACAAGTTCTAATGTAAACAAAGAGATTAAAACTATTTCTTTAGAGGATTTCACTAAAAATATCAATAATAGCGAGTATCTGTATATAGAACACGCAACGATGAGACTTTATAATGGTTTTTAAAGTTGATGAAATCAAAAATGGTGGCCACTTAAAAATTCAATTCAATATAGTGCATCATTTATTGATAAAGTCAACAAAGAGAAAGAGATAAATTTATCAACGATAAAGGCTAGACAAAAAGAAAAACAGTTGTCTACGATACCAATAAAGACAATACTTCTAAAGTTGCAGATAAATTAGCCTCTCTTGGCTATGAAGTTTATAAATTCGATGATTATAAAAATTTTGCAGATAATGATGCAAATAAAGCGAATTTAGTATCTTATCCTGAATATCAAAAATTTAATCTCACCTCAATGGGTTAAGGATATAAAAGATAGCAAAAACAGAAACATATACAAATACTGATTACGATATTTTTGAAGTTTCATGGAGGGAAGGTGATAAAGACAAAAATTATAAAGAACATATCACTTTTAACACAGACTGGATAGAGGATGGTCCTGTATGGAACTTACGATCAGCTGAAGAAATCAAAAAAACTTACTGAAACAAGGTATTACAAGTAATAAAACTATAATCATTTATTCTAATGATGCACCTGCAGGATTCAAGGTAAATTGGGCTCTTAAATGGGCTGGTATTAAAGACGTTCGCGTAATGAACGGTGGACTTAAAACATGGAAAGATGCAGGTTTTGAAACAGAAACTACTGTAAATACTCCAAAAGAAGCAACTAACTTTGGAGTAAACATTCCTGCTCATCCAGAATATGACATCTCTCGTACTAAAGATGTTGCTGAAAAAGTTAAAAACGAAGGACTTAAACTCGTAAGTATCAGATCTTGGGATGAATACACTGGTAAAACTAGTGGTTATGATTACATCGAAAAAGCTGGTGAACCTCAAAGGGCTGTCTTCGGATTTTCTGGAGAAATGTAAATGACTACTACGATCCAGATGGAACGCTTAGAAATCCTCAAGAAATCTATACCAAGAAACAGATAAAATCGCTTTATATTATGGTACAGGATGGCAAAACGCAGTTCCATGGTTTATGACTTAACTTACAGGTCGCGCCAACACTTACTTCTATGACGGCGGTTAGAACAATTGGTAATTAGATGGTACTTTACCTGTAGATATTAATAAAGATAAAGGTCAAAAACCAGACGCTAAAAATGACTATAAATAATAATAAAGAACTTATCCATACTTTTTTCATAGATAAGTTCTTTTATAATATTTTCAATTTTTATATACTACCTTCTCTAGGTATTTTTATCATTATTTAATTCCTGTTTCAATTTTAAAATTAGCGGAGAAGCATTTTTTTATGTCTAATTTTTTTCCAAATCGATCCAATATATTCCACTAGAAATCATTTAATTCATCTTCTAGTTTTTCTGATATTACATCTTACTGATTAAGATTAATATCAACATTATAAAACACCATAATATGATGCACCACATTCGCTTTTTCTCTTCTACAAAGACATCATATGCTCTGCATTCTGCATAGTTTTCTATTTTATAACCCGTTTCTTCTCGAAATTCTCGAGCTAACGTTTCTGTAAATTCTTCATTTTCTTTTTGACTACCACCAGGTAAATCAAATCTATTTTTGTAAGACCCTCTTTCCTATACATAAAAGTTTATTATCTCTAATACATATTCCATAAATTCCAATATGAGTTAATAATCACAACATACCTTCTCTCGATTCTTTAAAAAAGGGGCTGAGCCAAAAGCCCTAAATTTTAACAAAGTGTATATGAGAACTCATAGACGCAGTGGTTTATTGACATCTAAATTCGCTTTATAAAAGCTTTTTAGATATCTAATAAACTATGCGGGGGTGACTCTAAAAAATCGATTTCTTCGAAATCACGATTTTTGAGTCACTCCCGCTTTAATCTTATTCTAATTCTGCTAATTTAGCTTTTAAGTATGGCACTAATTCATCTTTCAAATCAGATTTAAGTGCGAAGTCGATAGTAGTCTTAACAAATCCAATTGTTTCTCCTACATCATAGCGTTTACCTTGGAAGTCATATGCATAAACATTTTCTTCTTCGTTTAACATTTGGATAGCATCTGTTAATTGAACTTCTCCACCAACACCTACTTGTTTTTTAGCTAAGTGCTTGAAAATTCCTGGGTTAAGAACGTATCTACCCATAATCGCTTGATTAGATGGCGCTGTCCCTGGAGCTGGTTTCTCTACAAAAGTTTCAACATCATATAAGTGTCCATCTTGTCCTTTAGGCGCAATAACACCGTATCTGTGTGTTTGATCTTCTGGAACTGTTTGAACCCCGATTACAGAACATCCTGTTTCTTCTGCTTTATCAATAAGTTGTTTGATTGCAGGATATTCATCATTAATTACAACATCATCACCTAGTAATACTGCAAACGGCTCATCTCCTATGAAACTACGAGCAGTTAGAATAGCATCTCCTAGTCCCGCCATTTCTTTTTGACGCACATAGTGAATGTTGGCAAGTTGCGTTGGATACTTAACTTTCTCTAACATCGCAAACTTACCTTTATTTTCTAATTCAACTTCTAATTCTACATTTCTATCAAAGTGGTCTTCAATAGCTCTTTTTTGTTTACCAGTTACAATAATTATATCTTCAATTCCAGCTTTTACCGCCTCTTCTACTATATATTGAATTGTAGGAGTATCAATAATAGGTAGCATCTCTTTTGGTAATGCTTTTAGTCGCAGGAAGGAAAACGTGTACCATATCCTGCAGCCGGAATAATCGCTTTTTACTTTTTCATATATTCACCTATATTCTTTTCTAAAAATTTTACAAATTAATAATAACATATGATTTTGGCAACTTATTCTGGTTTTTCAAACTATATACTTAACATTTATAATTTAGAACTTTAAATTATCTCTAATAAAAGAAACCTAATATTACGTTTTTAAAACATGATATAATTGTTTATTTATTATTTTTCGAACATTTTCCAAACAATAGTAAAAGGTAACTTAAGATAATTTTATCTTAAGTCACCCATATTCTATCTTGCATTTAGAGCTTGAACAACTACGTTTACTGTCTGTTCTTTACCATTTCTATAATAAGTTACTTTTACTACATCTCCAATTTTTGTTTTTTCAAATAAATATTTTCTTACTGCTGCAACATCCTTGACTTCCTCACCATTTAATTTAGTGATGACATCATATTTTTCTAAAGCCTGCCCTGGGCTGCTGGAGTACCGTTTTCTACATAACGTATTACAACCCCTTGCTTACCATCATAGTTCAATTGAGATTTAACTGTATCACCATCAATAGTATTTACTGATACTAATTGCACACCTAGAGCGGGACGAATTACTCTTCCTGATTGTTCTAACTGCTCAGTAATAAGCTTAACTTCATTTGAAGGTATACCGAATCCAATTCCCTCAGCACTTACATTTGCAGTTGCTTTAGCAATTTTTGATTCATTAATACCTATAAGTTTACCTTCACTGTTAATTAACGCTCCTCCACTATTTCCTGGGTTAATAGCCGCATCAGTTTGGATTACAGTTTGGTTCCAATCGTTTTTACCGTCACCATCAACATCCATTGGAATTTGTCTATTGACAGCTGATACAATTCCTTTTCTTAACAGTATTAGATAAATTAACGTCTAAAGGTGTGTCAGAGTGGCAAAAAGCTGTTTCACCAACTGCGATTTTATCACTATCAGCAAAATCCATCGTTGTAGTTACATTATCTCCACTAATTTTTAATACCGCAAGATCTGTCCAAACATCAGTCCGACAACTACTGCATTTTACATTAGTCCCATCACTTAAGATAACAGATAACTTCTGAGCACCATTAACAACACATGATTATTAGTAACAACATATGCTGTATTTCCTACTTCTTTTGTAGATAACTCCAGCTTCCACTAGAAGCAGCTTTTTAAATCATCAGAATCATTCCCAGCTTTACTAGAACCTCCTAAGATTGACTCTAGGTTTGATTAGATGTATTGCTTTTGGTAGTTCACGATTGAAACTACTGCATCTTTTGCTTTTTGAGATAGCATTAACTGTAGTTTTTCATTATCTTTATCTTCTTTTGTAGCAGTTACTGAAGAAGTTAAAAGCTTTTCAGTTCCCATTACCTGCGCTCCAAAAAGCACTAGTAGCTCCAAGAGCAAACGCTGCAAAGACCGTTAGAAATAATTTTTCCATAGTTATTTTTCTGCTGTACAGGTACCTGTTCATTACTCAATTCTTTATAGTCCTCATAATTATCAAACTGAGAATTTCCTACCTCTTCATAATTTTCTTGATTATCAAACTCATCATTAATTTGTTTTTGATTTTCCATAAGAATCCTCCTTTTAAATCTTATTTAAATTATTTTTAAGATTAAACTTTTTACTTATATTTTTATAATATCACCCTCAACTAAACACAGTTTAAAGAATAATTTTAAATATAGTTAAATACTAATATACATTCCATCTAATTAATCTACTATTCTTCTTTTCTTGTGATTCAATATTAAATATTGTAAAAATCTAATTAAATTAAATAACACACAAAAATATTATTAAGTAATAATATATAAATATTTCATCAGCATTATATTTTAAAATAAAAAAATATTGAAAAAAACTAACAAACAATATATTTAATATAAGACTAAATACATATGTACAAATAAATAATCTAAGTTGAATTATTAAGAATACTATAAAAATTGCTATCAGTAATTTTATGTTAAAATCAGTAAAAATATCTTGAATTTATAAACATTCTAAATAATATATACTTATCATTCCCATCTTTTCTTTCTGAAAAAAATAATACCAACCAGAAATCATTACTAATAATAAAACTTCTAATATCGAAAATAAAAATATAATTTTTCTATATTTTATTCTGTTTCATCACCCACCTCCTTGTGTATAATTCATCTTAATGTTATAATTCTATATATAAATTATATGAAAAATAAAAATCTGCAACGATAGTTGCCTAGCACGGAGTAAATATGAAAGCAAAAAGATATTCTATATTATTAAGCATACTTGTATTAGTTTTTACATTTTTGTACACATTTAAAATTAATTTCGATTTAACAAAAACAACTAAACATCATTAATTTGGCGATAACATTTATAGTATTACTTCATGGCTTCTTCTAGGGTACCTGTTATTAATAAAAGACATTCTCAAATTACAGATAACGAGAGAAATGGTATTATTTTTGATATTAGTACTATCTGCAGTAATATTCTTTTTACTATAATCCATTTCCTAGTCCAGATGGATATTATATAAATATCCCTAGAGCTATATACTTCGTAATAACACTTCTAGTTTTTATATTACTTATTATTGTATTTAGAAAAGAAAAATTAGTTTTCACTAATATTAGCACTATTTATTCCATTCACAGTGCAAAGTTATTTTAATTAATGTCTTAGAAATTACAAAATACACTAGTTATACACTATATATTATAATATTCTTTGCAGCCGTAGCCTATAGTATAAATTACTTCCGAGGAAAAATAATCGAAAACTTCAAACATGCACCTTGTGATATGTTTGAAGTTTTTCTTCTACTATACTATATATTTTTACAGATATCTGCAAAAGAATCATGAACATCTCCTGCTTTAAACTCTCTTCTTGTTCTTGATCTACAATATAGTTCTCACTAGCTTCCATAACAGCAAGAAGTCGCTTAAAAGTATCAGCAAATAGTGCTTCATCTTCATTTAGTAAATAGTTGAAATTTTGTTCAGCAAAAAATGGAACAAAAACCTCTCTAAATGCACCTTGACGAATTCTACCAATAAGTTTTTCACCACTTGCCGTAACGAATAAATCACCTTGTTTTTCTACAAATTCTTTCGCTTTTATGTGACTAGAAAAAATCTGGAATCCTTCCGCTTCTTTATACTCTCTAAAAACTGGAATTTTTAGACCTTGTTCTTCATAAAGAGCTTTATCGATTATCACAAAAACCTCTTCTAAATCCCAGAATTCTTTCGCTATATAATAAAATGCTACACGCCATCTACTATCACTTTTCGGCAATCTTTTAAATGTAGCTACTTGTTCAACTAATTTAATATCTTTTTCCAATACTGTTTTCCTCTATTCTATATGAATTTAATCTAATTGAATTATTGTCCCAATACGCTTTGGAGTAGCATTATCAGCCTATACGAGAAGAATTTATCATTATCTCTTACCGTACAGAAATCAATAATTTTTAATGTTATCTTCTAGTATACCACATTTTTCAATAATTCTTTATTCAATTTCCATAAATCCAAATAATATTTACCATCAATTTCTTTATAATAACCCTCTACTTCTAAAACGGCAAATTTCTCAATAAGATCATAAGAAACTTCGTAGTTATCCACACTAACCGATGGACCTATAATAGTCTTAATATCCTCTACTTTACAACCGTAGTTAGCTATCATGATATTTACCATTTCCCCGGCTATATTACCATATGTCCCACGCCATCCTGCATGAGCTAAGGCTACAACACCTTGCTTTTTATCATAGAAAACTACAGGGACGCAGTCAGCTGTAAAAATCAATAGCGGTATCGCCTGTAAACTTGTAATTAAACCATCCGCTTCCTTACCATTCTCAGCAACATTATCTTCCGATTCAACAATACGAACGTCTGCCCCGTGAACTTGAGTATTATAAACTATATTATCATGATTAAATCCATATTTAGCAGAGAAGTTTTTCATATCCTCACTATTCTTTGCATCAACATTCCTATTAGTAAATGCTATTTTTATATTGTCATCATTAATTAAATATCCATCAACTATTTCTTGCATAACGTCCTCCTAAATTGACACTAATAATATTATACAAAAATTAACGATTATGTCTCATTTCTCTACTCTCTAGAAAATCATCTATCACAAAAATTTTCTATGTCTATAATTATTAAATTATCAAAAAATAGGAATCTGAAAATATCTATCTTTCAGATTCCTACCCGAGAGCTTTATCTTATTATTCTACTAAATCTAAGTAAACTTTTTACTAAATGTTGTTGAATTTAATACAGTACGGATTGCGTTAATCACTGTACCTTTTTCCTATTATACGCCCACAGTCTTCTGGGTGTACTGTTAAAATGTAGTGTTCACGTGCATTTTTAACAGATTATCTCGATTTTGATTTCATCTTTTATGCTCAACAATTTCGCTAACAATACTATAAATTAATTCTTCCATGTATCTCTCCTTATTTTAGCTACGATATTAACTAATCTTCCAGGAACAACAATTACTTTCATAACTTGTTTTCCTTCGATTAATTCTTTCACTTCTTCATTAGCTAGAACGATTTGTTCTAACTCAGCAGGTGTTAAGTCTTTCTTAACGTCTAATTTTGCTTTAACTTTACCCATAAGTTGAACTACGATTTCTACAGTGTCACTTACAAGTTTACTTTCGTCAAATGTTGGCCATGGTACGTATGAGATTGACTCAGTGTTACCATAAATTTCCCACATTTCTTCTGCAAGGTGAGGTGCAAATGGTGCAAGAAGTTGGATAAACCCTAACGCATATTTACGAGGAATGTATTCAGCTTTGTAACAGTCATTTACAAATACCATAAGTTGCGAAATAGCTGTGTTAAATCCAAGAATTTCAATATCTTCAGATACTTTCTTAACAGTGTAGTTGTAGCTCACTTCTAATTCTGCATTATCTTTATCTTGAACTTTGTCATTTACTTTACCAGTTTCTTCATCTACGAATAGACGGTATACTCTATCTAAGAAACGACGAGATCCATCTAGTCCATTTTCACTCCATGCAATAGAAGCATCCAATGGTCCCATGAACATTTCATAAACACGTAATGTATCAGCACCGTGAGATACAATAATATCATCTGGGTTAACTACATTACCTTTTGATTTAGACATTTTCTCCGGACGACCATCTTTACCTTCCGCAAGAATCATACCTTGGTTGAATAGTTTTTGGAATGGTTCGCGAGTCGGAACTAGACCTAAATCGTAAAGTACTTTGTGCCAGAAACGAGCATATAGTAAGTGAAGTACAGCGTGTTCCGCTCCACCGATATAAACATCTACAGGTAACCAGTATTTTAATTTTTCTGGATCTGCGAACATTTCATCATTGTGTGGATCAATGTAACGTAGGTAGTACCAACAAGAACCAGCCCATTGTGGCATTGTATTAGTTTCACGTTTACCCTTTTTACCAGTCTCAGGATCTACTACATTTAGCCACTCTTCGATATTCGCAAGTGGAGATTCTCCAGTTCCTGATGGTTTAATGTTGTCAGTTTCTGGAAGTAATAGTGGAAGTTCACTATCAGGGTACTGTAGTCATAGTACCATCTTCCCAGTGGATGAGTGGAATTGGTTCTCCCAGTAACGTTGTCTTGAGAATAACCAATCACGTAGTTTATAAGTAACTTTGCTACGTCCAACTTTATTTTCTTCTAAGAATTCAATAACTTTTGCAATAGCTTCTTCGTTGTTTAATCCATTGATGAAATCAGAGTTGATGTGTTTACCATCACCGTAGAACGGTACAACAACTTCACCATTATCTTCGATAACAGCCTTGATTGATAGATTAAACTTAGTCGCAAATTCATAATCACGCTCATCATGTGCAGGAACAGCCATAACAGCCCCAGTTCCGTAGCTTGCAAGAACGTAGTCCGCAATCCAAAGTTCAACTTTTTCACCATTTACAGGGTTAATTGCATAAGCTCCTGTGAATACTCCTGTTTTATCTTTGTTAAGGTCTGTTCTTTCAAGGTCAGACTTACGTTTAACGATATCAAGATACTCCTCAACAGCCGCTCTTTGTCCTTCTGTAACAATTTCTTCTACAAGTTTGTGTTCAGGTGCAAGCACACAGTAAGATACACCAAATACAGTGTCAGCACGTGTAGTGAATACTGTGAATACTTTATCAGTTCCTTCAATTTTGAAATCAATCTCAGCACCTACAGATTTTCCAATCCAGTTACGTTGCATAGCTTTAAGACTTTCTGGCCAATCAAGAATATCTAGATCAGCAAGAAGTTTTTCAGCGTAATCAGTAATTTTCAGTACCCATTGACGCATAGGACGGCGCTCTACAGGGTGTCCTCCACGCTCAGATTTACCATCGATAACCTCTTCATTAGAAAGTACTGTTCCTAATGCTGGACACCAGTTTACAGGTACTTCATCAACATAAGCAAGTCCTTTTTCATAAAGTTTTTTGAAAATCCATTGTGTCCATTTGTAATAGTTAGGATCATTTGTATTTTACTTCACGATCCCAATCATAAGAAAAATCCTAATTCTTTAATTTGGCGTGAGACATGTCGATATTAGTTTTAGTAAAGTCTCTTGGATCGTTACCAGTATCTAATGCATATTGCTCAGCAGGTAATCCGAATGCATCCCATCCCATTGGATGAAGTACATTGTACCCATTTGCTCTTTTATATCTACTTTTCAAAAATATCAGTAGCTGTATACCCTTCTGGGTGACCTACGTGAAGTCCAGCTCCTGATGGATAAGGAAACATATCTAATGCATAAAATTTCTCTTTTGTATGATCGTCTAATGTTTTTGAATGTTTTATTTTTCATCCCAATATTTTTGCCATTTTTTTCTATAACTCTGTGGTTATATACCATAATTTAAGCACACTCCTTCGCTTTCAAGTTCTCTAAGTTATAGTATACCAATTTTAAAGACTTTTAGCAACAACTGTTTATAATTTAATATAACCATAACCCTATTTTTCGTATCTCTAAAATTATTTAAACAAGAGTAAGGTGATAGAATTATCCTTTGTCCCATCATCTTACTCTTGTATTTTGTTTTACTTATCCAATAGCTACAAATGCTCCACCAATATTATTATCATAAGGATCAGTACTTCTTTGATTCCAAATAGTATTTATATCATACCATTTTCCTGTATTGTAGGTCGTATATGGATCCATCACTTTAGTTTTTCCATTGTTATATCCACTGAATACTATCCCATGAGTTATTGCACCCGAAGCAAAAATACCTCTTCCTAGGTTTCCAAATACAGCTTTTCCTTCTTGAAGGCTTGCTATTAATTGGTCTTTACTCGTAATAACAGTATGTTTATATCCATAAGCATTAATAGCATATACCGCTCCTTGTCCTGATGTTCCTAACATTCTTACATTCATTTCATTCGTATTGTTATAGATTGTATCAGCAACAGCAGTTGGCAGTACTTCTTGTCCTAATCCATTAAATACCATAGCTAACGCTGTAGGTACACAACCACTCTGGGCCATTGTTCCAAATCCGTATTTTTTATTTCCCCAGCGATAATCCCATTGATAGTATTGAGGCATATTTAATGCTGAAACATTTTTATTTGATTTAGCAGGAACCCATACTCCATTACTTCCCACATAATAACGACCATTATCTACCCAGGCGTTTGTTTCCATGTTTCCATTAGCACCTAACCAATAATTTCCTACCCATTTATTTTTTACTAATTTACCTTCTGGCGAGAAATAATACCATGTAGAACCGCTTCGTACCCAACCAGTATGTTCTCCTGTAGGTACCGGATCTAGTTTTTTCTTATTCTTATCCCATAAACCATTCTCATCTACATAATAATAATTATTGTCTACCCAAGAGTTAATAGCCATCTTACCATCAGCTCCTAGCCAGTAATTTCCTATCCATTTATTTTTTACCGGTGTTCCCTCACTATCTAGATAGTACCAGACTTTTCCTTCTTTCAGCCATGCTGATTTCTTGGCATCTTTTACCCAAGCTCCATCCTTACCTACATAATAATACTTGTTATCTACCCAAGCATTTGTTGCCATCTTTCCATCAGCACCTAACCAGTAGTTTCCTACCCATTTATTTTTTACTGGTGTTCCCTCATCATCTAGATAGTACCAAGACGCTCCTTCTTGTTTCCATCCTGATTTCTTAGCACCTTTTACCCAGGCTCCATTTCCATCTACATAATAACGACCATTATCTACCCAGGCATTTGTTACCATCTTTCCATCGGCACCTAACCAGTAATTTTCTATCCACTTGTTTTTTACTGGAATACCTTTTTCATCTAGGTAATACCAGGTAGTACCTTCTTGTTTCCATCCTTGTTTCTTTGTTTCTGGTTTCTTAGCATCTTTTACCCAAGCTCCATTTCCATCCACATAATAACGACCATTATCTACCCAGGCATTTGTTACCATCTTTCCATCGGCACCTAACCAATAATTTCCTACCCACTTGTTTTTTACTGGTGTTCCATTTTGGTTATAGAATTGCCATACATTTCCATTTTTCACCCAACCTTGTGCAGCTTGTGCATTATTACTCGCTACTTCATTAGTTACTATTGGCGTTGCTAATACCGTTAATAAACCTAATCCTACCTTTTAACTTATTATTCATAATATAACTTTCCTCCTAATTCCTATTTTAAAAATTTTTATTATTAGTATTTACAATAACTTATTCTATTACTCAAGAAAAATCTCGAATTTTTAAATTACTTTGTATCTAAAAGACTATCTATATTAAAACGATTTTTTTGGTTTTATTTATAATATTCTACAATTCCATCTACAATTCCATCAGCAAGTTTTTCTTGGTACTCATTAGTCTTAATTTTACTTACTTCCCATGGATTATCTATAAATCCTAGTTCAACTAAAATTGAAGGTATAGAAGTCTCACGAAGTACCACAAATGAAGCACGCTTAACCCCTCTATCCATAGCTCCAGTTTGATACAGTAGATTTTGCTGTACTCTTTGAGCCAATCTTCTACTCTTATCTAGTCGCTCTGCGTTATTATGGTTATCTTTATTAATCTGCGGTATTCTATCTGCCTGTGCTTGATAGTAGTATGTTTCAATACCACGTGCAACACCACGACTACCTGAATTAAAATGAATACTTAATAACATATCCGCACTCACATTATTAGCCTGCTCAGCACGTTCTACTAAGCCTACATCTTTATCGACATTTCTACTAGTTAATAGCGAAAAACCTAAATCAGACAACTTCTTACTTACCTTATTATAAATGCTAAGCGTTAAATCTTTCTCTCTTACACCATTACCCACTGCCCCTGGATCACTTCCTCCATGCCCTGGGTCAAGAAAAATTAATCTCTTTGAATTTTTGTCTTTTGAAACACTTGATAACCACTTACCATCTCTTCCCACATAGTATTGGTTATTATCTACCCAAGCATTTATCGCCATCTTTCCATCTGCGCCTAACCAGTAATTTCCTATCCATTTATTTTTTACTGGTGTTCCCTCATCATCCAGATAGTACCAGACTGTCCCTTCTTTCAACCATGATGATTTCTTAGCATCTTTTATCCAAGCTCCATCCTTACCTACATAATAATACTTGTTATCTACCCAAGCATTTGTTGCCATCTTTCCATCAGCACCTAACCAGTAGTTTCCTATCCACTTATTTTTTACTGGAACTCCTTTTTCATCTAGATAATACCAGACTGCTCCGTCTTGTTTCCATCCTTGTTTCTTTGTTTCTGGTTTCTTAGCGTCTTTTACCCAGGCCCCATTTCCATCCACATAATAACGACCATTATCTACCCAGGCATTTGTTACCATCTTTCCATCGGTACCTAACCAGTAATTTCCTACCCACTTATTTTTTACTGGAACTCCTTTTTCATCTAGATAATACCAGACTGTTCCTTCTTGTTTCCAACCTTGTTTCTTTGTTTCTGATTTCTTAGCATCTTTTACCCAGGCTCCATTTCCATCTACATAATAACGACCATTATCTACCCAAGCATTTGTTACCATCTTTCCATCGGCACCTAACCAGTAATTTCCTATCCACTTGTTTTTTACTGGATTACCTTTTTCATCTAGATAATACCAGACTGTTCCTTCTTGTTTCCATCCTGGTTTCTTAGCATCTTTTATCCAGGCTCCATTTCCATCTACATAATAACGGCCATTATCTACCCAAGCATTTGTTACCATCTTTCCATCGGCACCTAACCAGTAATTTCCTACCCAAGTATTTCTCGCTAGTGTTCCATTATTATTATAAAAACTCCACGTATTTCCAGCTTTAACCCATCCTTGTGCTGCTAATACATCACTACTAACTGCTATATTCACTGCAATTGGTGTAGTTAATACAGTTAATACTCCTAAACTTAATTTTAATTTATTTACTTTCATAATAATTCCTCTCAATTTTTACTACAATAAACTTCTGTTTACATAAATACGTATTTTTATATTTTAATATAAATTTAATACTTTTTCAAAAAGTACCCCGATTGTAACATAATCTTAATATTAGTCACATATTTATTGACACTCTTCCTTACTTCCTATAAAATGAATATATAAAAATTATAGGAAGGGCTCGTTTTTAACGAGAAAAATTACACTATGACTGAAAAAATACTAGTAACTGGTGGAGCTGGATTTATCGGATCTCACACTTGTATAGAATTATTAAACAATGGAAATGAAGTAGTTGTCGTTGATAACTTATATAATGCAAACAAAAAAAGTTTAGAAGTAGTAGAAAGAGTAACTGGAAAAAAAGTAACATTCTATGAAGCTGATATTCGTGATGAAGCTAAATTAGACGAAATTTTTGAAAAAGAAGGAAACATCTATGGTGTTATTCACTTCGCTGGATTAAAAGCTGTTGGTGAATCTTGCCAATTACCTTTAAAATACTACGATAACAACGTAGCGGGAACTACAACACTGTGTCGTGTTATGGAAAAACACAACTGTAAGAACATTATCTTCAGTTCTTCAGCTACAGTATACGGAGATCCTCACGCATTACCAATTAAAGAAGATTTCCCATTATCTGTAACTAACCCATATGGACGTACTAAACTAATCTTAGAAGAAATTTTAGGAGATGTTTACGCAGCTGATAATGAATGGAATATAGTATTACTTCGTTACTTCAACCCAATCGGAGCTCACGAATGTGGAGATATCGGAGAAGATCCAACAGGAATTCCAAATAACCTACTTCCATACGTAATGCAAGTAGCTGTTGGTAAATTAGAAAAAGTTAATGTTTTCGGTGACGACTTCGATACACACGATGGTACTGGAGTACGTGACTATATCCACGTAGTAGACTTAGCTCGTGGTCACGTAGCTGCCCTTAAAAAATTAGAAAAAGGTAGTGGACTAACTAAATACAACTTAGGAACAGGCGTAGGATACTCAGTACTAGATATTATTAAGAGTGCTTCTGCTGCTGTTGGTCGTGACTTACCATACGTTATCGCACCACGTGCGTGCGGGAGATATCGCTGCATGTTACGCAGACGCTTCAAAAGCTAAAGAAGAACTTGGTTGGGAAGCTACAATACGATGTAAAAACGTATGTGTGAAGATTCTTGGAGATAGCAAAGTAAACATCCAAACGGATTCGCTGACTAATAAAGATTTTTAAAATATTATAAAGTACATTTGGTGATAGAAATTTTTCTATCACCAAAAATTTATATACTAACCATAAAAGCAAGATTGTGAAATTTTCACAATCTTGCTTTTATCCTAACTATATATCCTAATCATATAATTAAATATATTAATACCTCGGGCTTCCATATCCTTTGATGTATCTAGAATCCCAATTATATGTTTTTCTATTCACTCTTGTTTTCGCAGTACTCCCTGCGTATAACGATGAATTTCCTTCAATTGTCGTAATTACTCCATTATTTACAGATTCAACAATACCAATATGGTCTGCAAAACCTCCACCGTCCCAGTCAAATGTAACAATATCTCCTTGTTTCGGATAAGACTTACCTTTCCAAATACCTTTTCTCTCCATTATTCCTATATGACGTTGAACCCCACATTCTCTACCAATAAGATCGCTTAATCCAGCTTGTTGAAATACAGTAGTTACAAAAATATCACACCAATCATCATCATAATTAGCCGTGTATCCAACTGGTTTTGGATTAACAGAATTATATGCATCGACTATTTTTTTATGTCCTGCTGATCCTGTCTCAACCCCTAAATAACTACGAGCAATATCTAAGATCTTGTTTATATTTGCATTTTTAGATGGATTTTTTACCCACTCACCATTACTTCCTACATAATATCGACTATTATCTACCCAGGCGTTTGTTTCCATATGCCCATCATCAGCTAGCCAATAATTTCCTATCCATTTATTTTTTACTAATTTACCTTCTGATGAGAAATAATACCATGTAGAACCACTTCGCACCCAACCAGTGTGTTGTCCTGTAGGTACAGGATCTATTCTTTTCTTATTCTTATCCCATAAACCATTCTCATCTACATAATAATACTTGTTATCTACCCAGGCATTTGTTGCCATCTTTCCATCAGCACCTAACCAGTAATTTCCTACCCATTTATTTTTTACTGGTGTTCCCTCATCATTTAGATAATACCAAGTTTTTCCTTCTTTCTTCCAGCCTGATTTCTTAGCACCTTTTACCCAAGCTCCATTCTCATCTACATAATAATACTTGTTATCTACCCAGGCATTTTGTTGCCATCTTTCCATCAGCATCTAACCAGTAATTTCCTATCCATTTATTTTTTACGGGCATTCCTTTTTCATCTAGATAATACCAGGCTGTTCCTTCTTTCTTCCAACCTTGTTTCTTTACTTCTGGTTTCTTAGCATCTTTTACCCAGACTCCATTACTTCCTACATAATAACGTCCGTTATCTACCCAGGCATTTGTTGCCATCTTTCCATCAGCATCTAGCCAGTAACTTCCTATCCATGCATTTTTAACTATATTCCCTTGGTAATAATAGTTCCATACTGAACCATTTTTTACCCATCCTTGTTTCTTTACTTCTGGTTTCTTAGCATCTTTTACCCAAGCTCCATTACTTCCTACATAATAACGTCCGTTATCTACCCAGGCATTTGTCACCATTTTTCCATCAGCACCTAGCCAGTAATTACCTGCCCAAGTATTTCTTGCTAATGTTCCATTTTGATTATAAAAACTCCAAGTATTTCCGCTTTTAACCCATCCTTGAGCTGCTAATGCATCACTACTAGCTACTGTGTTCACTACGATTGGTGTAGTTAATACAGTTAACACTCTAATCCTAATTTTAATTTATTTTTCTCATAAATAATTCCTACTCCTTACTAAAAATCTAATTAAATTCATGCATCTTTTATTATACCATCTAGATATTTTTTTATTAACATTACAAGTTGATTACAAATATAGACATACTCATCGTCATTATCGTTTTTCATCCAATTCAGAAATTCATTTAATCCTATCATTCCTGAAACAATAAATATTGAAACATAGGTATACAAATACCTTGCTCTAGCTTCAAAAAATAGATTCAAAAATAAAACAACCCTATTAAAGATAATAATACGACTCTCATACTATTATCCATATTTTTTTCTTTTAATAAATATAGTTAAAAGGCTGTATTGATAATATAATCAACCACGCTCCTTGAACAATATACTTAAATATACTATGATTACTTCCAGATTTATAATAGATATTTCTGAAGAATCTTTCAATCCTACTTTTTCTTCCTTTTATTTCCCAATAAAAATTCCCTCTTGACTCCAGGCAAAAGTTCCATCATTATATGTGACCAATGTCTTTTTATCTGAGTGCTTCAACAATCCGTCTATTCCATATTCACTTAATCTTTCTTTTTATTACCTCTATGTTTTCTTCCTTTCTCTCTTTTGTACTTTTGAAGGACATACTTTTCCCAACATCATCTGATAAATATCCACCATTTGTAACATTATTTAATCCCATTTTAACAAAATGCGGATAAGATATTTCTAGTTCTCTATTTATAGTTATATTATTATTAGACATAAAGATTACAAGAAAAATAACTAATCAATATTGAAATTAAAGCTATAGATAAATATTTTAATGTTTTTGATGTATCGTAGTCTTATAAATAATATTGAAACTAAGAAAATAGAAATAAATAAAATTGCTGTTTGAGGTTTTATCATATACCTAAGACTCCTAAAAAGAGAGACCTACAATTTTTATAATTTTAAATTTACCTGTATCTAAATTAGTATATAAATATAATATTAAAAATTGGAATAAATAGTGCTGTAGAATCAGAATAAGGAATACTCACCCATGGAATATTCCTACTAATAATACATAAAAGATATAACTAAAGACTGATAAATTTATATTTTTGAGTTACCTTTTTAATTACATTAAATACTAAAAAAACCTGTAAAAACATTTATTACTGACTGAAAAAAACTAGTATGATAATATATGAAAAATCACCTACTCCTATAATTTTTGCACAAAAAGATTATTTTTGAAAATAAAATCGTTATAAATATATTATTTGGATAATATGAAAAATAATCATTAGTCCAATCTTGTAGTTTAACATTATCTGACAGCAAATAAGCTGCCTCTACAATTAAATAACTATCCCATCCTGTTCTAAAGTAATAGAAATATAGCATTATACTCTGTATAATTAATAAACTAATAGAGATAAAAAATTATTAATATTTTTAAAGTTAACTTCTATACTTTTTCTAATAATTTTTATTAACTATAACTATTACCTTATAGATCATAATCATTGCACAAGTGGATAATAAAAATATAGATATTTGATTTTTGTAACATCTAATTTATATACATAATCTACATAGAAACCTCCTAGTATACAAATTATAAAAATTTGCCATACTTAATAATGTATATGAATACTTTTAAAATAGTGTCTAAATACCTATTCATCATCTCCTCCTAAATTATTATATTCTTTTTCCACTTAAAACCCTTTAACTAATCCAACCAAAGTTCCTAAACCATAGCTGAAGTGTACTAAGAATAGTAATACTGGAATTAACAACATCGTTACGTTAAACTTATTATTAATAATAGTCATCAGTGTAACAAGAATTGTAAATAATCCATAAACTGCCGCCAAAAGAACAGCAAATAACTTCGTCACTGGCAATATCAATAAACTAAAAGATTATTCCTAAAACAAATACAAAGGGGACAAAATGGAAAATAGAAAGCCTTAGGGTAAACATGACTCACCTTACCAATCCAATAACCATTAGAGTATTTCTGTTTTAACATTCTATTTACTGTCGGTCTAGTATACTGATATGATAGTATGTCATTACTATAACGAATCTTATAACCATTTTTTCTAATTCGATAATGTAATTCATTATCCTCCACACGACCCACTTTTTCATCCAACAATCCAATCTTATCAAATATTTCCTTTTTTTATACATTCCTTGAAAAACTGAACTTACATATTGTTTTAAAGTCTGTTTTACGATAATTCGCTATTCCACTACCGAACATATTTTCTTCAACTAATAATAACGTTTTACTTAGATTATCTTCATTCTCGATAATATTTGGGCGCGGTCCTCCGCAAACATCTTCTCCGCTCTCAATAACTCTAATATTATTCTCAATAAAGTTCTCAGTAATATGTGAATGGCAATCTACTTTAGAATACATTCGCCTCTTGCAGCTTTTTATACCTACATTCATACCAGCAGATAATATTACTTTTAGGATTTTTCAGCAATACTATATCGTAAAAATCATTACTACTAGCTTTGAAATTCTCTAATATTTCCCAACTTTTATCTTTTGACATCCCATCTATAAATATTAATTCTATCTTGCTGTGATCATATGTCTGATTCTTAAAGTCTTCTATCAATCTTGGTAAAAACTTTTCCTCGTTTAAAAGTCCGATTACAACCGAAACTAACATAATTATCTCCTTTATCAAAAAGGAAGCTAGATTAAAATACTAACCCAGCCTATCCTTTTTTATCTATCTTTTCTTCCTAATTTTTCATTAGCACTGAACATTATACTCGCGATAGATTCACCCCAATACGGTGCAGTCGCGTAGTTAACATTCATACCACCTGCTTTATTTCCTAAGTATGCTCCATTAGCTGGATATCCAGAATTATGTAAATATCTTGAGTTAATCCAACGTGCAGCCCCCATAATACCACTATCAACATTATCAAACTTAGTTGCAGAAGTATATGGCGTATCATCATACGCGCTTATGCCAAAAAAGTTATTTTTATCTCTAGCTATTTTACTTCTTCCCCACGCACTTTCCAGAGCGCTGTGTGCTACTAAGTATAACGCATTAACACCATATTTTTTCTCAGCAGCTTTAAATGTTTCACCTTTTCCTGCTAATCTACTATTACTAGCCCCCATCAAATTATACAATCTATTAATATCAGAAGCTGTATAGTTTGTTTTGGATTTTAAATTAGAGAATTGGAATGGATGATCTAATTTAAAAGTACCAAAATTAATTCCATCTGCTGAATAATACGACTTACCTACTTGCATATTTTTTTATTATGATAAGCAACCATCACCTTAGCATATGGAGAATATCTATGATATACATATCTTCCATCACTCACATAATCTGGGATAAAAGTATTACTATGGTTAACTACAGTCACTTGACTTGGATTAACATAACCAGTAAGTCCTGCTACTTGGACAGGAATTCTACCATTTACAGAAACTCTATTATCTCTAAATAGTACAGTATCTTTAGAAACATGAGATAAGATACGACCATTCGCATCATATACCGGTATATATAATGCTGTTACTTTATAATAGCCAGAATAACTTATCCCTCTCCCGGCATCTTTTACCCAGGCTCCATTACTCCCTACATAATAGCGTCCGTTATCTATCCAAGAATCTGTCACCATTTTACCGTCAGAACCTAACCAGTAATTTCCTATCCACTTATTTTTTACTGGTGTTCCTTTATCATCTAGATAATACCAGACTGTTCCTTCTTTCTTCCATCCTGATTTCTTAGCATCTTTTACCCAGGCTCCATTGCCATCTACATAATAACGCCCATTATCTACCCAAGTATTTACTGCCATTTTACCATCAGAACCTAACCAGTAATTTCCTATCCACTTATTTTTTACTAGTGTTCCTTTGTCATCTAGATAATACCAGACTGTTCCTTCTTTCTTCCATCCTGATTTCTTAGCATCCTTTACCCAGGCTCCATTACTCCCTACATAGTAACGTCCATTATCTACCCAGCCATTTGTCACCATTTTGCCATCAGCTCCCAGCCAGTAACTTCCTATCCAAGCATTTTTAACTATATTTCCTTGATAATAATAGCTCCATGTTGAACCATTTTTTACCCAGCCTTGTTTTTTTATTTCTGGTTTCTTAGCATCTTTTACCCAGGCTCCATTACTCCCTACGTAATAACGCCCGTTATCTACCCAAGAATCTGTCACCATTTTACCATCAGCACCTAGCCAATAATTACCTGCCCAAGTATTTCTCGCCAATGTTCCATTTTTATTATAAAAACTCCAGGTGTTTCCACTTTTAACCCATCCTTGCGCTGCTAATGCATCACTGCTAACTATTGTATTTACAGCTATTGGTGTAGTTAATACAGTTAATACTCCTAATCCTAACTTTAGTTTATTTCTTCCCATTTTTTATAACCCTCTTTACTCATTATTATGCATTGATAATTATAACATATTTCTCATATGTTTTAGAGTTACAAACAAATTATTTTTTTATTACATATATATTACAAAAGTAAAATTTATTATTACTTAATCAAAAATATCAAAGACTGATAAAAAAATATACTTTAGTTATTTTCAACAAAAGAAGCTTGATTTGTTATTTTATATAAAAATCAAGCTTCCTTATACTAAATCAATTATATGACATTTTTTTAGTTTGTTTAAAAACTATTCAAGTTTATAAATTATCTTCTTGGAATCCAAGCTCCATCATTTCCTACGTAGTAGCGGTTTGTTATCTACCCAACTATTTGTTGCCATTCTTCCATCTGCACCTAGCCAGTAGTTTCCTTCCCAAGCATTTCTTACTCTATTTCCATTTTTGTAGTAATACCATACTCCGCTCTCTTGTACCCAACCTGTTTTTCTGTAGTCTTTAATCCAAGCTCCATTATTTCCTACATAGTAACGATTGTTATCTACCCAACTATTTGTTGCCATTCTTCCATCTGCACCTAGCCAGTAGTTTCCTTCCCAGGCATTTCTTACTCTATTTCCATTTTTGTAGTAATACCATACTCCGCTTTCTTTTTACCCAGCCTGTTCTTCTATAGTCTTTAATCCAAACTCCATCATTTCCCTACGTAGTAGCGGTTTGTTATCTACCCAGCTATTCGTTGCCATTCTTCCATCTGCACCTAGCCAGTAATTTCCTTCCCAAGCATTTTTTACTCTATTTCCATTTTGTAGTAATACCATACTCCGCTTTCTTTTACCCAACCTGTTCTTCTGTAGTTTTTAATCCAGGCTCCATCATTTCCTACGTAGTAACGGTTGTTATCTACCCAGCTATTCGTTGCCATTCTTCCATCTGAACCTAACCAGTAGTTTCCTTCCCAAGCATTTCTTACTCTATTTCCATTTTTATAGTAATACCATACTCCGCTTTCTTGTACCCAGCCTGTCCTTCTGTAGTCTTTAATCCAAGCTCCATCATTTCCTACGTAGTAGCGATTATTATCTACCCAGCTATTTGTTACCATTCTTCCATCTGAGCCTAGCCAGTAGTTTCCTTTCCACATGTTTTTCACATATGTTCCATCAGCATTTCTATAACGCCAAGAATTACCTTCTTTTATCCAACCACTTGATGTTGCATTTCTTAGTCTATCTAATTCTTTTCTTAAATATTCATAGCGACTATTTGCTAATTCTAATTCTTTTCTTTTCTTTTCTAATTTAGCACTCTCTGATAAAAGTAGTTTTTTCTATCTGTTAATTCTTTTGTTAAACGATTTAATTCGACTTCAATCTTCTTAATATTTTCAGAAGCACTTACTAGAGAAGCCCTATACTTTTTTTAGCTTCTAATAATTTTAAGACTTCAGAATTTAAAGTTTTTCTTTCTAACTCTAGTTTAGAATTTTCTTTAGATAACTTACTCTTTAATGTCGATAATTTAACTTCTTCTTTAGACTTTTTTTATCTTGTGCTAATTTAAGAACTACAAGTTTCTCATCTAAATCTCTATTCAGCGTTCTAATTTCTTGATTTTTATCATTCTCTATAATAAGCTTTCTTACTACCTGTGTAGTATAAGTTAAATCCTTTTTCAGCTTTAAATAAATCGTTTTTTTATTTTTTTATTAAATCTCCATTTAATTTATTAATTTTTTTAGTTTGATTTTCTTCAAGTTCTAATTGTTTTCTATTGAACTCATCTAATTTATTTAAAAGCCTCATCTCGCTTAAGATTTCTATGTCTTACTGTTTCATTCCACACATATCTGAACGTAGTTTTCGGTAAGAATTTCACCCTTTTTCCATTATAATAAAAATTCTGAACGTTCTTTATCTCCATCTTTGTTTTCTGCTCTCGATAAAGAATATGAATCACTAGGGTTATAATAATACGTCTTTCCATCATACTCGTAACTTCTTCTTTCAGTAGGACTAATTTCAGATGGAAGTGTTCCATAAATTCTTTTATCATTATCAGATACAAATGTTAGTATTCCAAATTCATTAGTTGCTGATACAGCAAATCCAGTTCCTGATGCTGCTAATAAAGGTACTCTATGTCCATAGTTAAATATATTCGCCTCATTTGGATCCACAGCACCATAGCCATTTGCATTGCTATAGTCATTAAAATATTGAAGGAGCTCAGTATATGCTATTTGTTTCTCATCCAAAGTAGATTTTTCTAGTAAAGAACCTTGAGACGCATTTTCTGTCGCATCCTTAAGTGCAAAATCACCTGTTTTCAAAATAGTACCATGACTCAATTTATTATTTTTTGCCATTTCATTCGTTCTAGCTTTTGCCCATTTCAAAGCCTTCTCCGTAACTTCAGGTACTGGAATATCTATACTATTTATGCGACGTAATTCCACTAAATACTCTCTTATATATTCAGAAACTTTTTTATAGTCTACAACATGAAGTTTTATTAACATCTTCTTCAGAGTTTACTACTATTGTTTCAGTCTTTTCTCCGTTAAAATCTATATTTTCATTTGCAACTCGATATAGTTTCTCACCACTTTTATTCACCCAAGATGAATTTTTCAGGTGATAATGGCGTTGATATAGCGTCTCCTTTAGAAACTTCATCTCTGCGTAATTCTCGCTCTACATTTTCAATTAGATATTCAGGTCCAGATTTTTTTAACTTCATCTTCTAATTTTTCGAGTTTCATTTCCTTTTCAACAAGAGAATTCTTTTCATTAACTCCCACGACTATTTCTTCAGAAAGTGTTTCTATATTTTTTGGTATTTATTATATCACTTGCAAGTTTATCAGCTGCTTTTTCTTTATTTAATTTATCATATACAGCTTCTGATTTTGCCTCCTCTACTTTTTGCTTTTTGCTGAATCTACCAGACTTTGTTTAATCTTTTGTATCTTCTTTAACTAAGTCAATTGTTTTTTTCTTGTTTTTATTTCTTTTTCTATGTTTAGCGCACTTAACTTACTGATTTCAATATTTTTCTAAAGTTTTTTTACTACTCTCTAAGCTATTTATTCTATTTTCTACACTTTTTTTATATTTTGAGGAGTAGCCTCTTTTTATTTTAGCTGCTGATTCTGGATCGAGTTTTTATTTCTTACAGCCTTATTAAGCTCGGCAATACTATTATTTTCAAAATCAACTACTCGTTTTTGGTTATCAAAAATCCTTCTTGACTTTTTCTAAATTTTTTTCTAGCTTCATCTACTTTTTCTACAGTTACATTAGAATTTTTCAGTTTTGACAAATATCTCATGCATTGATTTATTCCCATCTTCTGCAGCATACACATTCGATGAATTTAAAGATAAGCCACCTAATAGTGTTAATCCTAATAGCACAGAAGCTGTCCCCAGCTTACTCTTCCTTAACGAAAAACCTCTGTTTTTGTCTCATAAATTTTATCTCTCCTTTAGAATTTTTAATTAAGACAATATAATACCTAATAAAAAAATAAAGTTTTTGTATTTTTCTAATATCTACTATATACTTGATATCCTAAAAATACTTATAGATTACCATGGTTATCCCAATATATTTCACTAATTACTTTTTATAAAAGTATTACCATTGGATTTATTATTACATTAAGACATTCCTTTAGTGTAATAATAAATCCAATGACGTCTGAAAATAATCTTATTTAATAATATTAAATATTCTATTTTCTACGTGAATCCCAAAGCTCCATCATTTCCTACATAGTAACGGTTATTATCTACCCAACTATTCGTTGCCATTCTTCCATCTGCACCCAGCCAGTAGTTTCCTTCCCAAGCATTTTTACTCTATTTCCATTTTTGTAGTAATACCATACTCCACTTTCTTTTACCCAACCTGTTCTTCTGTAGTCTTTAATCCAGGCTCCATCATTTCCTACGTAGTAACGGTTTGTTATCTACCCAGCTATTCGTTGCCATTCTTCCATCTGCACCTAGCCAGTAGTTTCCTTCCCAGGCATTTCTTACTCTATTTCCATTTTTGTAGTAATACCATACTCCGCTTTCTTGTACCCAGCCTGTTCTTCTATAGTCTTTAATCCAAACTCCATCATTTCCTACGTAGTAGCGGTTGTTATCTACCCAGCTATTCGTTGCCATTCTTCCATCTGCACCTAGCCAGTAGTTTCCTTCCCAAGCATTTCTTACTCTATTTCCATTTTTGTAGTAATACCATGAACCATTTTCTTTCGCCCATCCTACTTTTTTACCGTAGTCTTTAATCCAAGCCCCATCATTTCCTACATAGTAGCGGTTGTTATCTACCCAGCGATTTGTCGCCATCTTACCATCTGAGCCTAGCCAGTAGTTTCCTTCCCAAGCGTTTTTCACTGTTGATCCGTTTGATTTTGTATAGTACCAAGCGTTTCCTACTTTAATCCATTCATTGGCAGCCATTACTCCATTTGATTTTACATAGTAGTTTCCTTCTACCCATGTATTTTTCGCAAATGTTCCATCTGTTTTTCTATAACGCCATAAGTTATTCTCTTTAACCCATCCTGCTTTTACCTGTGGTTTTGAAGGATTATTTGCTCTTCGAACGTTTCCTCCAGCAGAAACTACTTCGAAAGTTGCTTGACTTAAATTAATATCGCTTGAAGGAATACTTGAATTAAAGAAAAAATCATTATCCTCATCTACACTCTCTACAGTATATCTACCTGGTTGTAATTCCCCTGTATTAACATAGAAAACTAAATTACCATTACTATCAAAGTTTTTTTATTTCCTTGATAATACTTTTTATTTGTATTTAAATTTTTCACATCTAGAGAATCTATAGCTTTTTGCAGATTTTACAGTAAGTAATAACATGGATCCTTTCTCAATTTTACTATGACTTGCAAATACCCCTACCTTTTTACCTGCAGTTTCAGGAACATTATTAGGTTGAGGTGTTGCCCCATTGTATCTTACATAAGTTTTCAGAATCATTTTTATAATTCTCTGATCTTTTACTTTCACAGTATCACCATCTAATGATTTACTATAGACATAATTATCAATTTTAAGTACTGCTTGAGTTTTTTTGTCTATCACTATATGGATTTTTTTGAATATACTACTGCATTACCATTACCATCTAAATATTTCTCTGGTGAAACGTAACGAGTAGAATTTGTTTTATCATCTACTAAATATAAACTAGAGATTATAGGATATTCAGCATCTTTTATTTTTAAATGTATATTTAACAACTTCACCATTATTAACAACTCTTCTACTAGGAAGAACTCTATGCTTTTTCTCCATTTCTTAAAAGAAATATTGACATCTTCTTCTCTTTTTGCATTTCCTACTACAACACCCTTATTATAATGTATTAAGTCGCGTTGATTAAACCAAATATTTTCTCCACTTCTATTTTTTTAAATTCACCCAATCAAGCTTCCAGTGTCCTGCATCAAGATTATTTCCATTAATATCAAAAGTATAATTATTAATTTTTACTTTATCGTAAGAAAGATATTCTCCATCTCCATTATTCGCATTATATATTCTAGCTGAATCAATATTCTCAAATGGAACTGTTGTTCTAATTGTGAATTTCGCAGTTTTTGACGCATTAGATACTGCATTTAATGATTTAATATACGTACCCTTTTTCAGTTTTTAATAGTATTTGCTTTGGCTACAACTCCATCATTAGCTGCAAAAACATTAGTTTGCGGTACTACAAAACCTGTTATAGCTGAAAAATGTTATTATTCCAACACCTGTTAATATCTTTTTCTTCATGTAAATCTCCTTTTCATTATTTATATTGTTTACATAAATTATTTTATCAAATAATATATAAAAAAATCTAGTATTTACATAATTTACAATTTATATTTATTCTGTATTGAATTAGACATATTTTAATTTCACATTAATTTATTAACCCCTTCTTTAGAACTTATTTTTTTAAACATAACAAAAAAGCAGATTGTTGATTAATACTACTTTTGATTATCAACAACCTACTTTTTATACTTCTATTTTACTTTTTTTAATATTTCTTCTAATTTGTTGTAGTCTTTAACACTATCAATTTCATAGATACTATTAGGTTCTAATTCTTCTACATAAACATCTAGTTTCTCGATATTATCTTTAACCATATTATCCCAGTACAAGTTCATGAACTCATTACTTTCATATGCTTTATCGATAAAACCTACGATTTTCTCTGCAGTTTCCTCATCCCAGAAAGATACTCCACTTAGGATTCTTCCAGCTTTACTATCTACAATAATATCTTGAACCTTATAATCATCACCGTATATTAAGAACCACTCATTCTCACATTCTTCACGATAAACACTGAAATATGTTGAACGATCAATATCAGCTCTAAACATATTTTTGAATAAATAGTTATCTGCATCGATTACATAACTGTCCGCTAATTTTTCCTTAACTAAATATAGCGAGTAGAAGTTGTTATACTCAGCGTATTTATCGTTGAATACTAGTTCTACATTATACTTTTCTTTTAAATAATCGAATTGTTCATGTAAGTATCCCACAACGACGATTATTTCATCTATTCCTTTTTCTTTTAAAAATTCAATTTGGTACTCCACAAGTGGCTTATCTTTAACCCTTATCAAAGCCTTTGGAGTACTATCTGTCATCGGTCTAAGACGCGTTCCTAAACCTGCAGCTAATATAATTGCTTTCATTATCTATTTGTTACTCCTCTCTAACAATAACATAAACACCTAATATGATAATAATAGATGTAATTACTAATTGTAAATTCACCTCTAATGCGACAAAAAAATCATCGAGAATAATATTGTCCAAACAACATAGCTGACATTAAGCCCTGTTGCCTTCGCTGGTTCTAATCTATTAATAGCCATATAATATAGAATGTAAGATACCATATTACTAACTACGAAGAAGACGATAAGTCCTCCGAATTTCACATCAAGACTTGTCTCAATTCCTAAACCATTGAATGAGATTATTACTAAATACGCTAAAAATGATGTCACCTGACGAATTAATAAAGTTTCAAGCTCATTAAGATTATTTTTCATTGCATATGAACTAAGAACACTCTCACTCCCCCAGGCAACTGCACAGATTAATGCGAACATAAACCCAAGATAAAATGATTCAACCTGTTCACTCTTATAACTTTGGATGAAAATACCAACAATAATAAGTGCAATTCCTAAAATTGTTTTTGATGAAACTTTATTTTTTAAAAATATAACAGCTAGTATCACCGACACAGCAGGATAAATCGCTGTAATCGAAGATGTCAAACCGCTTCCTATATACTTCACCGCGTATAAATTACATTGCATTCCAATAGGTCCAGCAAGAAGCGCACCTACAATAACACTAACGCTTTTTATATTCGTAAAAATTTTTAAAATTAATTTTTATACTTAACTAAGATAATTACCAGTAGGGACAAAAATACTAATAAAATCATGGATTACCGCAACCGCAAAAGGCGAAATATTATAAAATGAAAATATATACGCACTTATCACAAGTCCAAGCCCCCAAAAACATACCAGATAAAAGTCCTGCCGATACACCTATTTTTATTTTTTTCATAACTTTCTACATACTCCTTCAAATTTTTAACCGCTCTTAAGTATCTGTCTTTTCCATAAGATCCAAAGTCTGCACCTTGTTCTTCTTTATAAACCGTCCATAAACTCCACAGGAAATCCTGTAATATTTTATAAATCATAATTTTAGCTACGCTAACTGGTGTAGTTTCACTGAAATAAGATTTAAAAAATTCTCCTTCTTCAGCTTTTCTAAAATTAGATTCTAAAAATAGCGCTGCCAAATCCCACATCGGATCGTTTCATCGCAGAGTATTCCCAATCTATAAGATAAATACGACCAGTCTCATCTTCGATGAAATTCTCCGGTACAAGATCGATATGGCAAGATTTTCTATCAATACCAATCTCTTCTAGGTGATTCTCTAAAGAAAATACCTTCTCTCGTATCTTCTCATAATAAGAATAACTGATATTACCTTCAATCAGATTTTCATATTTTTAATCTCATCGAAGACTCTAAATTCACCTTCAAGAATTTTCCCAGAGCTATGTACTTTTTTTAAGTATTTTCGCAACTTCTTCTTTCTTCGCTTTTTAAGTAATGTGCATCAAAAAGTCGTTGCATTTTCAATATATTCATTTACCTTTATTCCAGATTCAATATCAAAGATATAGTTTTTTTACATCTAAACCTAAATCAGCAAGATTTACAAGATTATTTTTCTCCCGCAATTCTATTGATTAGTTTATCAGTACCTTTCCCAAAGAACTTAACTATATACTTGTTACTCGTAGTCTCTACTAGATAATTACTATTAGTCATACCACCTAGTTGTTCTACTTTTTACTATTTCTTCTGATTCAGTAAGTAGTTTTTCTATTTTTAGTTTTTATTAGTTGTTTCAATGTAAAGCCTCTTTTCTACATTACAATATTACTTATCATTATAACATAAAATAAGATAACTCACAGACATTTCACTATAATTTTTCTATTAAACTTAATATTATTCCACAAGAATATACTATCTCTCTATAACTAGCCCTATTGATATTTAGTGATACCTATAGTAAAATTATGACTATAATATTTTTATAGAAAGGATTCTTTATGTTGGAAATTGATTATTAATCATATAGAACGATATATTATTATATTTTTTTGGTATTCATAAGTATTATATCTTTTTATAATTCGATATCTAGGGCGTAGTTTCATAAGCGCTGATATGCAATACTTTTTACTACCTTGGTGGGAGGCTATACCAGATTTTAATTCATTGTCAAAACCCGTGGAGATTATAATCTTATTTATCAGACTATAATTGCTTTTTTTGCATTATCTTCCATTTAATCCTATCTCTGCTTATAAAGTAGTATCATGTATCTTTGATTACATACTTGCTATCGGTTGTGGTCTACTTGTAATCGAATTTAAAAAAACAAGAATAGATTATTTATCTTTTTCACTAGTGTATAGTAGCGTACTTTTTCTACCTACAGTATTTTTTTAAATTCCGCCTTCTGGGGACAAGCTGATTCTATATATAGTTCATTTGTAATATTCTCACTATTATTCCTAATAAGAGTAAATATAACCTAGCTTTTATTTGTCTGGGGTTTTGGATTCGCATTTAAATTACAAACGGTTTTTATCTTGCCTGTCTTTTTGTTTTTACTATTTTATTAATAAGAAATTTAGTTTAATAAAAATGCTTCTTATAGTAATAAAGTAGTATGTATACTTTATGTATTCCTGGTTTTTATTTGGAAGGAGCTTCTTAGAACCGTTTGAGATATATTTGTTTCAGACAACATACGAAAATCTATATAGAGATTTCCCAAAGCTTCTGAGCTTTAATAGCACCTGCTAATTCATATACACATAGTTTATTTTAAAAACAGTAGGGTATACTAACTACTATTACCATTCTAGCTAGCGGACTTATTTATATATACTATAAGAAACTAGACATTTCTAAAAATCAACTTAATCTACTTAAGTATCTGGATTTGTTATACTTGCGTTATCTTCTTACCGAGGGATGCACGAAAGGTATGCATATGTAATTGACTTATTATTATTATCAGCATGTTTTTTTGTAATAAAAAAATCTTAAGTTTTTTTGCACTTATATCTATTCTGTCCTCTCTTTCTAGATATTCAATATACTTATTTACACTTGATTTTGGAATACCTTTCACTATTTTTACTTTAATATATATTATTAATTATCTGTCATTTTCATACATGTATTTTAATAATAAATTCAAAGAAAGATAAATAAGTTTAACTAAAGTCTTTTAACATAAATTATTACTACTAGCAACTATAACAAATAAAAATTGTCTTCCTCAGTATACAATTTGTTTACTTAAAGAAGACAATTTTTTATTTGATTATAAGAAAAATATTTTTTTATTTACTCTATAGTTTTTATTTAAGCTTTTTATCTTATCCATTCACCATTGTAATTCACATAATAACCATCTGGCGTCATAGTATTAATCGCTTCAAAGCACCTGAATTATAAGCATAATACCACTTACCAGAAACTTTTTATCCATCCTGTCTTCATTGCTCCTGGAACCATCTAAGTAGTACCAATCTCCATTATATCTAATCCATCCTGTTTTCATCGCTCCTGAACCGTCTAGATAATACCATGTTCCGTTATCTCTTATCCATCCTGTCTTCATTTCCCCTGACGCATCTAGATAGTACCAAGTTCCATTAGTTTTTATCCATCCTGTTTGCATCCAACCAGCACCGTCAAAATGATACCAAACTCCGTGGATTTTTTCCCAACCATTAGTTGTGTATGAACCATCATAATGCTTATACCACCATTTTCCACTAGATTTAATCCAGCTTCCAGGGATTGTATAACCTTTTATTCTATCCACTGCGACTGTTACAGTAGTTGTATAGGTTTGATTTCCTGATGTAACTTTGATTTTTGTTATACCTTCTTTGTGTGCAGTAATATTTCCATTACTATCAATTGTCGCAACAGATGTATTACTACTTGACCAATCACGATTTGTAAGTACCTCTACCGTTGGCTCTATACTCTCTATTCTACGTGATGTTGACGTTTTAGCAGTAAGACGCAATTCATGTTTAGAATTAGGTTCCATCATAATATTTTGTTCTAATCCAAAGTTTGTCAACCCTTGAGATTTTGCACCAGTATAAACAATACTCTTACCATATGAACCAACTAATCTATCTGAGTCAGAATGATTATTTCCAAACAGCTGAGATGTAACTGCCCACCCTGAACCATCTTTTCTAAAACTAGACATGGCTACAGTCGTCCAATCAGGATTTATCATATGAAAATAATGACCAGTTTCCCCACTTCGGTTTAAGTTTTTCTTTTCTGAATAAAATAATTCAACCGCTCGTTGGAGAGCTCTTATATCACTTGATGAATACGCCAAATTTCCCGCTAAATGTGCAAAATTGTCACGGTATGTTGCACTATAAAGCTGTTCTCCGTTTAAACGTTTATGCGCTTCAGACAATGAAGCTTCTGCTGCTCGACGAAGTGAAGCTTGTTCAAGCGAATTAGACCACTTTACAGGAACATATTGCTTAACTAATCCCTCGTTATATGCCTCACGACGAATCTCATTAATTCTATTTACAAGTGCTTGTTTTTTTCTGGAGTCTCAAATACTCCTTCAATACCAACAATTCTCAATCCCTCTGACGTATAAATTCCTGAATCTAACTTCAGTAATGAGCCACTAGAATCACGTCCCATAATAGTATTTCCGCTAGCTGATGCATTACTAGACAATCCAGTCCCTAACAACGATAAAGTTAAAAGCGTTGCTAATGTTATTTTCTTAGTTTTTATACATATAATCTTCTCCATTTTCTATTTTATAGTAAGATAAGCAGCAAGTTGATAATATTAACAAATACTTCTTTAATAAAAAAATATTAAAAACATTATATTTACTAAATATCTCTTATTATTTATTTTATCATATTTATAAAAATAAATTCTTTATTTTTAACAAAATTATATTTTTTTCTTATTTTTTTATCATTATCATAACATATATTTTCTATAAAAATATAATTTATAAACCAACAAATATTTTTTTAATACTATTATTAGAAAAATCACTCTGAAATTTTCATATTTTTTTCATTTTTGTATCTAATCTTATTTTTATTTTTAATTTCATATTTAAAAATATAGTTTTAATTACCATTCTATTTAAAAACATTACTACCTCATATATTATATCCTCTTAATATTAATGACAAAAGAATAGTTTACTTTTTAGTGATAATACATCAACTAATCTTATTAAGTTTTTTTAAGTTATAATATTACAATATTTTTACTTATATTTTTTTATTCTAGAGTATGTTATAATATACTTATCTCAAAAATACTATTATTTTGAAAAGGATTAAAAAAATTGAAGAATATTAAAAATCAATGCTTTAGCCAGTATAACTGTTAATATATTAAATATTATATTTCCACTAATCACCAATCCATATCTTACTAGGATACTAAGTAAAGATAGTTACGGTCATTTTAATAATGCTAATACTTGGGCTAGTTTTTGTCATACCTATTGCAGCATTTGGAATATACAATTACGGTATTCGATCTATCAGCAAAGTAAAAGATAATAAAGAACAAATAAACTATGTATTTTTCTAAATTATTTTATTTATCTATATTTACATCAGTATTAGTAACTTTATTTTATTTTCTAGTTATTGAACTAGGAAATAATGTAACAACTTTAAAAAAATTCTATACTACATTCTAGGAGCCCAAGCTTTTAATTCAATTCCTTAATATAGAATGGATGAACGAAGCATATGAGAACTATACATTTTATTCTATATAAAACATTATTTATCAGAATATTAATGTTAGCTTCTATCTTCACTTTTATAAAAAAATGAAGATGATATTATACCTTATGCCTTAATAATGACCGCAGTAACATTTATCAACTACTTAATAAGTTTTATATGGATAAAAAGAGAAGTTTCTTTTGTGAAAATTCCAATAAAGGATATTGTATATTCATCTAAGAGTATGTTTATCATGCTATTGTTAGCTAATGCTAATATGCTGTATACTCTCCTAGACAGACTATTCATTACTCAAAGTCCTAATTTAGAATATATATCTTACTATACTATATCTATGAATATAGTAATGCTTATAACTGTTGTCTTGACCGGGACAATAAATGTAACTATCCCTAGGTTAAGTTACTATTTAGGAAAAAGATCAAGAGTCTTATAAATACCTTATAAATAAGTCTAGTTCCCTATTTTTTTATTTTTATAATACCAATAGGAATGGGATTAATCCTTTTAGGTACCTTTGCAACAATAATTTATGCATCAGAAAAATATACTGCCGCCGGGATAGTAACAAGCTTTATTTGCTGCAAGAACACTAGTTTGGTCTTTTAGAATATATATTAGGAAATCAAATAATATTTGTAAACGATAAAGAAAAAAACATTAACTCTTTATTATTTTTATTGGTGGAATTATTAATTTCATCTTAAATACTATTCTATACTTAAACAATATATTTCAAGCTGAATATTATGTCATAACCACTCTTATCGCAGAAACTATTGTCGTTATATTTGAAATCATATTTATTAGAAAATACAAATTGATGTCACTAATAGACATTTTTTTCAAAAGAGTACTAAATACATACTTGTGTCGCTGGGATTCATTCCAATATATTATATCTTTTAGAAAAAGTATTCCAAATAGAATCTTACATTATAGACTTTTAATTTATTACTAATGATTTCTTGTACTATTTTTCTGTTCCGCTTGTTATTATATTTTTAACCCTTCTGATCACAAAAGACTCTACCCTAACGTATACTCTAAATATAATACTTAGTAAGTTTAAAAATACAATAAAATAAAAGGTATCTCAATTTGAGACACCTTTATTTTTATTATTTTAATAAGTTAACTCTTGCTAGATTTTTCATCAACCTCTTCATACATTGGATTATCGTGCCAATCATATACCTTATTAGGTATTAAAAAAATCCTTTTCATACTGAGACTCTAGGTATTCATGAGTATTGGCAGGCATCTTTACTTTAACTCCATTAAAAATCATACTCTTTTAATCCAGAAAATTTTATTTTATATTTTCTAGATTCATACTCACATGGTCTATTTAATACGTCTAGTAAATACACTACTACTACCGATTTTTACATACTCATCATCTCTATCATACAATATAAAATCTACATTTAGCCCATTATAATCATAAGAAAGCTCTACAAGCTTTATTATCATAATATAACTCTCTAGTTTTTTTCTAAAACCTTTATTCAATAAATCTTTTTCTTTTTTCTTGGAAATCATTATAATCTTCAATAATAATACCAAAAATCCATATCTAAATCATGCTTAATTAATCCTTTATCACGATACATACCAAGTAAAGTACCAAAATCTAACCATATATCATATTCGGATAATCTAGATTCATATACACATTTTAAAAACACTAGAAAAAAATTTGCATGTAATAATTGTTGTTGATTTGCATCAAGCTCTATATTAGCTTTGTCATTTAGTTTTTATAATCTTCCAATTCTTCACTATATCTTTCTTATCACCTAATGCCGTTGCTAAACTACGTTTTTGCCCATTGTAACAATTTAATAACCACCTTTCTTCTCAGATTCTGTACTTACCACACCTAATAAAAAAACATTAAATATATTTGTTGAAAAATCAATATTTACTAATATAGACTCTAAAAAGAATGATGCTGTCAAAGAAAAATAGTATTGCATAAAAATAATATTGATTCTTCAACATACCCATATTTAATTTCTCTTATAAATAATGGTTTTAATCTTTTTAAAGAATACTACTGTGATAACTAATGCACCTAAAAACACCATAGTACAGTAAAAACTGCTAAATAACTATTATGAATAGATCTCCTTCTTTCATTGATGGAATATCTAGATAACTATATTTTTTTCATTTGAAATCACTTTTTGCATTTCTGGAGCTATTCCAAAAATTGGTTTATGAGAAAATAATTTAATAGTATCCTTCCATATTGCTATTCTTCCATTTCCAACCTCTTCTCCTGAATCATTCTTAGAAACAGATATTTTCTCTTCTTTATTTTCAGCCTTATCCCCATCTTCATCTTCATCTAAATACTCTAATACCCAACTTTTTATGTTCTGAAAACTTTTCTTTATCAAGGTCACTAATATTCAACTTTACAAATACTTTTGTTTTCTTCTGCATAGATGTACTTTTGTATTTTTTTATTATTTTGAGATATTAAAAATCCTCCTTTTTGAATTCCTGTATATGTAATATAAACTAGTACCGTTGAAAAATAATATAATTAATAATCTTTTTACTGTATTAAATGTAAACAAATCATTTTTGTCTGTACTTATTTAACATAATACATACCCACACGAGTGCTACTATAGCCAACATAGAATAAATTGTTCCCCTAGAATTTGAAAAATGAAACAATTATAAATTCTAAAACTACACTTACTGCTATAAATATCTTTTTCAAAAATAACTAAGTGTCCTCTTTCCTTTTGTGTAAATATAAATAGCTATTAATATTAAAGACGCTCCAATCATCGCTGTAAAAATTAGGGTCTTTATATAATCCATATAATAATAATGTATATCGTCCATCAGCTAATCCTACATATCTAACACCAAGAAAAATCTAATAAATTTCCTCTTATGACAAAAAAATACTAACATTAAATACATATAAATAAATAGATAATATTTATAAGTATCTTCACACCCAAAACAGGATAAAAAGATATATTTAAATATCTGTAACTTACTATACTTTTCCTTTAAAAGTGGATATCCAATTATAAAAAAACATAATTGACAGTATAGTTAATATTATAGATTTTTATAGATGTAGTGGTAATATCTGATATATTACTTATAATTGTTAATATTGATACAATTATCCATGCTACAATAAATCCAATATTTTTTTCTACTAAAGACATCTCTTCTATTTATCAAATTATAACCTATTATTACTACTCCCCATAAAAATAAGGATATAATGAAATAATGATTCATATCTGTCAGCTGAAGAAATCATCAACTTAAAAAGGCGGTCTTATAGTATATATAAAATAAAATATATAGAATAAAAATAGGATATTTTATTAGATTTTCTAGAAGTTTATTTTTCATTACTTATTCTTCTCCTCTTTTATCTTACTTTTTATAATACTTATCATCATTTTTTTCTTGTGAAAATAATTTCTTCCTCTCCATTAAGAGTCAGCAACTTATTATCGACACTAAGAACATACTCTCCATCTATAAACTTTATATCATAGACTTTATCTCGTATTTTTAAATATGCATAATCTGTATTATCTGGCAATCCTTTGAATATTATTTTATCAATGGCATTACCTTTTTCTAAAGTGTATTGAACTTCTTCTTCATCTATGTACTCAGTATTATCCACTAGAACTGGATTTAATTTCATGTTTTCCATTTTTTTCTAAAGTAAAGTATGTGTTATTTATAGTATATTCCGCTACTTCAAAAACAACAATATCTGGTTGAAATATATTATAATAATAATCTATATCGAAAATATTTTTGATAATTATGAACAGCTATATACTCACTAAATCTATCTGCTAAGTACTTTTCTCTTCCGTTCAGGTAACTACCTTGAAATACTAAAGCCTTAGGCAAATTATCATTATTTCCTTTAATGTAGCTAAAGTGATTTTGTTGAGCATCTCGCTTAACCTCTTTATCATAATTTTCCGTTAGATCTTTATACTGCTGCTTCAACGTTAATACTGGAACTTCTTCATTTACTTCAAATTTTGAAGTAGGCAAGTATTTTTTAACTTCCTTAGTAATATAAAAGTCATCTATATTATGAGCCTTAACATTAGGATAATCTTTACCTATCATTTCTAAAAGATTATTTACACCATAAAAAGCACCCATGTCATTCCAATGCCCTGCATCATACTTCTTATTATATACTTGTTCTGTATTACTTCGTTTTTTTCAACTCATCTGTATTATCTAAAAAGTTAATACCATAACTCTTTAGATCATTTTCTATGTTCTCCATCCAAGTCCTATTATAATTTACCCCTTAGGTAAATGTTCTGTATACACGGATGTTTTTTCTGGATTAATAAGAACATAAAACTTTCCACCCCTATTTTTCTACATAGTTTTTTTATATCATTTAGAGATTTTTGTAAATTGTTTTGTATGTTCATCATAACTCTTCTGATATAGACCAAAATACACGTATCCGTCTTGACCATAAACATAAGCCGGATGAACTAGAATATTAAATAATTTATCATTCAATTTCCCATAACTTTGAATGATTTCCTCTCTAAATCCTATTCTATCATTTATAAATTTATAAACGTCCTTGATTGTATCCGAATTTACTTTTATCCAATTTTGGAAATTCTGTTAACTTTCTATTATCAATTTTCAGATATGTAGCTTGTTTTCCAGTTAAAGAAAACCGCTGGCAATAGAATCACAAACGAAACTATAGCTATTAAAAAATAATTTTAAATACTTCATTGAATAACCTCCTTAAAATTGGAAATATAGAAATGGACTATATGATGAATTCATCATGAATAAGATAGCTAAAATAAATAACACCAGATAAATCACTTGACTAGCAATAATACCCACTTTTTGAATTTTTGCGACCACTGTTTAATCAATTCTAATTGTTTCCATTTCCCCATAAAAGCACCTATTAACGCCACAAAAACAATTAATATTATCTTTTTATTAATGAAATATTCAAATGTAAAATATATATTACCTGACGTAATACCTAACATTGCTTTATAATATATTATCGCTTCTGATAGAGATGGAATCAAAAAAATCACCCATGTTAAATATACGAATATCATCGAAAATAACCATTTAAATATGCTAGGGATCCTTATATACCAATTTTTTTCCTCTCAATAAACGCTCTGTCATAATTAATATTCCATGAGCTACACCCCAAATAATAAAAATTAAGAGTAGAACCATGCCAAATACCTGTAATTAAAAAAATACAATAAACAAGTTAATATAGACACGTTTTCTATTCCCACCTAAAGGAATATAGATATACTCTCTAAAACCAAGAACCTAATGAAATATGCCATCTTCTCCAAAATTCACCAATAGATAAAGAGGTATACGGATAATTAAAGTTTTCTTTTAAATTTAAAAACCAAACATTCTACTAATACCAATAGCAATATCAGAATATCCAGAAAAAAATCATAGTAAATCTGTAAGAAATAACATAATGCTCCAAAAATAGCTGTTGGAGAATCTATTCCTAATGATGCATTTCCTGTAATGTCACTAACCACTACCCCTAAAGAATCGGCAATGATAGATTTTTTTAGCAAACCCAATCATTACCCTATTCATACCACTAAAAAAACAAATCTACAGAAACTTTTCTGTTCTGAATTTGATCAGAGAAATCTTTCCACAACACTATAGGTCCTGAAGCAATTTTTTTGGAAAGAATGTAAAAATAAAAAAATACATCTATTAAACTTCCACTTTTAGCATTCGCCTTGTAAATATCTACTAGATACGATATAGCCTCAAACATAATAAAAAGATAAACCTAGCGGGACTATTATATCAGCCACACCTGTTTTAACTTGAAATAGTTCTATAATGAGTGTTATATACTTATAATACGATAAAGTCAGCACTATAAATAACAATGATAATATAAAAACTTCTCTTCATTACTTTAGTATTTATATATTCTAATATCTTACCTGAAAGATAAATAATAATTACAAATAAAATCAAATATATCGTTGGACGTAATCCAGATACCATATAAAATGATAAACTGAATAATATTAATAATGAATTAATCAATTTTTTTGTTACCAAAACAATTAAATATGTAATATAAAAATAATAGTTAATGGTAAGAAAACAAACAAAAAAAGCTGCACTCGTAAATGGCATAATAATTTCCTTTCTTATAATTCTATCTTTCTAATAATTCTTTAAACTCTTGAATCTGTTTATCTAAAGATAATTTTTTTCCAAAAATTCTGCAATCTCTTTTATCACACTCTTGAGTTTTTTTCTACATACCCTATTATTTCTTCTACTACTTGTTCATCACTATAAATTATTTTTCCCAAATTTTCCATCTTGTGAAAGCTCTTCCGCTCCCCAACATCAGTTGAAACAAAAAGGGACATTTAACGATAAAGCTTCTACATATACCCCTGGAAAACCTTCCTGTTTTGACATAGAAACTAGACATCTCATATATTTTAAATATTTATACGGATTTCTTTGATATCCTAAAAAAATGAACATACTCAGTTAAACCATATTCTTCTGCTTTTTTTCCTTCAAACGCTTTTCTAGTTTACCTGATCCCTATATAATACATATGATATTTATATCCTTTTTCATGAAGCGTTTTTCACTAAATCTAGCGTTCTATCCGAACCCTTTTTGTTCTTCTATTCTTCCTATAGAGCAAATTGAATTTTTCCGGTATGTTTTCTGAAATTACCTCTTTTTGATTTTTTTCTTTTATCTCATTAAATTTATATCCATTATATATGCGAATCATCTTATCCTTCTGATTAGGATATAAATCTAATATTGATTTTTTTCTGTTTTTATTGAAATTGATACTATTTTCGTAGCATCCGAAAAGTATTGTCTAAATCTGTTTTCTCTCCAAGTATTTGAAAAGCCTTCTATACTTCCATGTACCCAATATATTTTTTTATATTTCTATTTGAAAACGGAATATCAGGATACATAACCTCAAACATTATTTCTACATCATAATCATCTTTTTTTACCAGATATCTCCTCAATATTCTCGGGAATCTTTTTTTCCAAATTGTTCTAAAATAAGCCGTATTACATTGGGATACTTTTTCATAATAATAACTTTTAATCACTTTTTATATTTTTAGGTAAAACTTCTATACCATTGTATCCTCTATCAATTTCACTATATCTATCTGATACCCAGAAAAAAATCACCATTATTTAAAAATATTTGATAGAATCTTTTCTGCACCACCACCCTTAGAGTAAGATGGAATGACTATTAGTACTTTTTTTCATTGACTTCCTCTTTACATTTTTATTCATTACTCTCATACTTTTTTTATATTTTGATAACATAAATTTGTATAATCTTTCATTGACACTCAATAAAAAAACATAGCAGCCTTTAAATTTTTAGGTGCTTTTTTTATTACTTAAAAACCTTGAAGTGATTATCTTTAAGCTTATCTTTCAAAATTTTATATTCTTTCTTTGTTTTTGTAACCATCTACCTCTAACAATTGATTAAATATAGAAATATAAGCAAAAGCTAGTCTAACTAATAATTGCTCTTTGAATATAGGAAAAATTAGCTAAAGTATAATCTTCTATTTCATTCATTATTTCTATATAATCCATATCCTTTGAGCTAAATGGTCTTGTAGTTATACTATTTTCTCTTATGTAATAGTAATAATAATTTCCACTTATAAGAGTATATCTATCTACAGTTTTCGAAGTTCTAAAGTATAAAAAGCATCCTCGTAAATCTTTCCAGTTGGAAATTTTATTTTTTTGGCCAAATCTCTATGAATTAATTTACACCATGCTGATCCATACAATCTCTTATTTTCTAAGTATTCTTTTAAATACCCTTCTCTATCCAAAAACTAGAAAATAATCTTCACCTTCATAATGAGGTCTTAATGTGTTTTTTTATAAACTCTAGTTACTCCGCATTCCGCAATAGATGTTCCTGATTTTTTTATAGCTTTATATAACTCCTCGTACATACATTCATGAATATAATCATCACTATCTACAAAACCAATATACTTCCCATTTGCTCTTTCTACTCCGTAATTTCTAGCATCTGACAGACCACCATTTTTCTTTATGAAAAACTTTTATTCTATCATCAGTTTTAGCAAGTTCATCACATAATTGTCCGCATTTATCAGGAGAACCATCATCTACTAAAAATTATTTCTAAATTTGTATAAGTTTGTTTTAAAAATAGATTTTACACACTTTTTCTAAGTACTTTTCTACCTTATATACTGGAACAATTATACTTATTAACTCATTATCCATAAGTTCCTCCTAATTTCCTGCTATATTCTTCTTATATTTCATTAATACTTTTCTGTATAAACCTATATTTAATTTAATTAATATTACACTTAGTTTTTCTGTTACGATTTATGTATTTATTTTTTTAATATCGCCTTGTAATTCTCTTTAAAAATAGTTTTATTATCCGAGCATAATAAAGGTTATTTTTAAATTCATCTTCTAACAATATACTATTTAAAACAGAAAAATAAGCATACATCTTACGACAATCTGCCGCTTCTTTTTAAATCAGGATAATTCTTATAAGTCATTTTATGAAATTTCTCAACTATCTCTATAAGATCAAATATTCTAGGATTAAATTTTGAGTTTGTTATACTATTTTTCTCTCATTAAATAATTATATGATGGACTATCTATTAAAAACGAAACTATTGGCAACATTTATTAAATCATATGCATAGTAAGTATCCTCGTACAACTTTTCCTTTTTGGGAAAAAGCAACTCTTTTGCTATTTTCTTGCTAATTAATTTAGTCCATACCGATCCAAAAATTTTCTCGATTTTTAAATATTCTTCTAAATACTCTTGCTTTTGTGCATACGTTGTAATAATTTTTGTTCAGTAAATAATTCTTCTCTCTCTGGATATATTATTTTTAGATTACATTCAGCTACATCAACATTCTCTTTTTTTATAGCTTCATATAATTTTTCATACATTTCCGCATCTATATAGTCATCACTATCTACAAAACCGATATAATCACCAGTTGCTCTTTCTACCCCGTAGTTCCTTGCATCTGATAAACCACCATTTTCTTTATGATACACCTTTATCCTATTATCTATCTTAGCTAATTCATCACATAACTTACCACTACTATCAGTAGCTCCATCATCTACCAAAAATTATTTCTAGATTCTTGTAAGTCTGATTTACTATTGAATTCACACATTTTTCTAAGTATTGTTCAACATTATATACAGGTACTATTATACTTATTAGCTCATTACCGTAGTTACTCACCCACTACCTCCTGAACTATTTCCTTGAAGTTTTCAATAATTACAGCTACATCTTCATCAGTAAGTCTTGTATGTAACGGTAATGTTATTTCTTTTAACATAATAATTATAAGCATTAGGATAGTTTTCAATATCAAACCCTAAGTTTTTATACGCAGTTAATAACGGTAATGGTTTATAGTGAACATTACAGCTAATTCCGCGCTCTGCCATTTTAACAATTATCTCACCACGTTGTTCGAATGTAGCACCTTCAACGTGAGTTATATATAAGTGTCCACATGATTTATAATCTTCTGAACTGTGACTTAGAGCCTTAATTCTACTTCCTTCAAAACCTTTATTATACTGACTAATAATATTATCACGACGTTCTAAAAGTCTTGGATAACGGTCTAATTGTACTAATCCAATAGATGCTGCGATATCAGTTAAATTACATTTATATCCTGGGATAATAATATCATATTCCCAAGATCCTGCTTTAGTTTTAGCTAAAGCATCTTTTGTTTGACCATGAAGAGAGTAGATTTGATATTCTCTATATAACTCTTCGTTATCAAAGTTTTCATTTTTTTTCCAAGTTACACTTCCACCTTCAGCAGTAGTAAAGTTCTTCACAGCGTGGAATGAGAATGTCGTAAAATCGGCCACAGAACCAATTTTATTACCTTTGTAAGTACTTCCTAAAGCATGTGCTCCATCAGCTACAACAGCTACCCTACCAAGTTTTTCTTGATATTCACTATTAGCTTTGAATAAGTGTTTCTTACTTTCAACTACTTCAAAGATTTTGTCATAATCACATGGTATCCCCGCTAAATCAACAGGAACAACAGCCTTCGTATTTTCAGTAATAGCATCAGCTAAAGCATCGTAGTTCATCTCATGACTATCTTCAGAAATATCAACTATAACAGCCTTCGCACCAACATGATAAATTACACTACAAGAAGCAGTATAAGTCATCGCAGAAACGATAACTTCATCACCTTCACCAATACCTAGAACACGTAATGTTAATTCTAACGCTGCAGTTGCAGAATTAAGACAAACTGTTTTTGGCGTATCAGTAAATTCTGATAATCTTCTTTCTAATTCTTTTGTTTTCGGTCCAGTTGTAATCCAACCTGATTTTAAAGTATCTATTACTTCATTTATTTCTTCTTCACTAATATCTGGTGGAGAAAAATGGTATATTATATTTTTCATCTCAAACTCCTAACTATTTTTAATTACTTTTAATTAATACTTCAATTTTATTTAACAACTGCAATAGCAGTTTTTATCATTATTTTAATATCATTTATAACACTGAATTCTTCAATATACTTTAAATTATATTTCATCTTATCTGGAAGAATTTCCTCCACATAGATTTCATCTACACTTCTTCCACTTCCTTTGAATTTCTCAATAACTTCGTCTTCATCTTTGTATTCGATACTCGCTGGAGAAGTTATCCCAGCAGGAAGAAGTAATGTTGCATTCATTTCATCAGTGTACTTATCTACATATTTCGCAACTTCAGGTCTTACTCCTACAAAACTCATATCACCAATAAGTACATTGATGAGCTGAGGAAGTTCATCAAGACGTAATTTACGAAGCTTATGCCCTACCTTACTAATACGAGGATCATTTTGCTGAGTGACCGCTGTCCCAAGCTTATCGGCATCTTTAACCATTGTTCTAAACTTAAATATTCTAAAAGTACGACCATAAGTTGTAATACGCTCTTGCCTATAAAATACAGGACCTTCACTATCAAGTTTTATCCAAATAGCTATTCCTAAAATTATTGGTGATAAAGGAATAAGCAAAATCAATGCAAGTACCTTATCAAAAAGTAATTTCAGAAATAACGATACTTTCTTCTTTTCAATCGAAGCTCTATACTTTTTACCGCTTCTGTTTCAAATCTATTATCAATGTTCATCTTTCACCTTAATTACATGTATACTATTAATTAACTTTTAGTAAGTTATTTTATCTCTATATTATAACATAATTTACAGTAGAACTGAAGAAAACTCAGTAAAAAGACAACCAAATTAGGGTTATATTTCAACTGTATATTTACAAGTTATTTAAGAATACATATTGCTCTTTGAAAAAAACATTAAAAAAATATTATAAAAATATAGTAAACATAAAATATATTTTATATAAAAATTAGAAAGGAATACTTTATGAAAAAAATAAATCAAAATTAGGTTTAACTTTATTAACAACTTTACTTTTGCCAATTGTCGCAAATTCAGTATCAAACAATGATGCTTTTGCAGCTCAAGGTTGGGTTAAAAATGGCAATACATGGTATTACTACAACAAAAATGGTTCACCAGAAAAAAATAAGTGGATCGATGGTCTTTATTGGTTAAATGCTGATGGAAAAATGGCCACTAACTCTTGGGTCGATAATGGACGTTACTATGTCGACGCCAATGGTACTTGGGTTAAAGATGCTAAACGTACAAAACAAGGTTGGGTTAAACAAGCAAATTCTTGGTATTACTATGAAGCTAACGGAGCTCTAGCTAAGAATAAATGGATTGATGGCCTGTACTGGTTAAATTCTGATGGGAAAATGGCTACCAACTCTTGGGTTGATAATGGACGTTATTATGTTGGAGACAATGGTGCTTGGGTTAAAGATGCTAAACGTACAAAACAAGGTTGGGTTAAACAAGCAAATTCTTGGTATTACTATGAAGCTAACGGAGTTCTAGCTAAGAATAAATGGATTGATGGCCTGTACTGGTTAAATTCTGATGGGAAAATGGCCACTAACTCTTGGGTTGATAATGGACGTTATTTTGTTGGAGACAATGGTGCTTGGGTTAAAGACGCTAAACGTACAAAACAAGGTTGGGTTAAACAAGCAAATTCTTGGTATTATTATGAATCTAACGGAACTCTAGCTAAGAATAAATGGATTGATGGCCTGTACTGGTTAAATTCTGATGGAAAAATGGCTACTAACTCTTGGGTTGATAATGGACGTTATTATGTCGACTCTAACGGAATTTGGGTTAAAGATGCTAAGCGTAAACAAGGTTGGGTTAAACAAGCAAATTCTTGGTATTACTATGAATCTAATGGGACTCTAGCTAGAAATAAGTGGGTTGGTGATTATTGGCTTGGCACTGACGGGAAAATGGCTACTAATTCTTGGGTTGACAATGGATATTATTATGTAGATGCTAATGGAAAATGGATTCCTAATTATCGTAAACCAATCATAATACATTCTGAAGTTACTAAAGCTGATCCAGGCAACGTCTTAGCTGGAATCAAAGGTGAATTCCTAACTCCAGATAAGGATGCAATTTTACGTAAAATTAATCGTATTCGTAAGGAAGCATTTGATGAAGGATTAGTACAGAAATATGAGCCTGTAAAGTGGTCAACATATTTAGAAAAAGCAGCGTCAATACGTGCAACTGAAGCATCTATTACAATGGCTCATAAACGACTTTCTAATAAACACATCCAAACTGCTTTCCCTAAAAGCTATGCAGTTGCCGAGAATCTAGCTTGGGACTATAGTGGTTTTAATGGGGCCATCCAAATGTGGTATGAAGAAAAAGCAGATTATATTAAAAAAGAAAAAGGTCTTCCAACTTCAAGGCAAACAGGTCATTATAGAATACTAATTAATCCAGATTATAAACATATTGGAATTGCCTCTTTTCAAAAATCCAAAAATCCACATAGATGGATTACTACTAGTCTTAATACTGAAATTGAAGTATATCCTGAAGAATTAATAGGGCCTTTTGGAAATTCTAAACAATTATCTAAATCTCATGACAACTCTGAAAAATTAGCAGGAACTTATGGAAATGCTATAGTATACACAGAAGTATCTAAAGGAATACTTCCATATGTGAAAAGGCTTGCTGATGTAGAGTAAATATATTATTAAAAAAATAATATAACCTTCTACTGATAAAAATATTTATTATTCTTAAAATAAACTAGTATATTAAAAATTATAAACCTCAACCACAACAAAAGCTTTTAGCTCACCTAACCTGTGAACTAAAAGCTTTTTATTATTATATTAATTCTTTTTATAATATCTGCCTATTCAGCTTGCAAATGGCTTATAGGTGGAAGCTCTGGGACCCAAGCTCCATCATTTCCTACATAATAACGGCCACTATCCACATATCTATTAGTTACCATTCTTCCATCTGCTCCTAGCCAGTAGTTCCCTTCCCACGCATTTCTTACTACTGAACCATTTTTTTATAGTAGTACCAAGATCCATCTTCTTTTTGCCAGCCTGATTTTCTTTTTGTAATCTTTTATCCATGCTCCGTCAGTTCCTACGTAATAACGGTTGCTATCTACCCAACTATTTGTTGCCATTCTTCCATCTGCTCCTAGCCAGTAGTTTCCTTCCCACGCATTTCTTACTGCTGAACCATTTTTATAATAGTACCAAGATCCATCTTCTTTTTGCCAGCCTGATTTTCTTTTCGTAATCTTTTATCCATGCTCCGTCATTTCCTACGTAATAACGGTTGCTATCTACCCAACTATTTGTTGCCATTCTTCCATCTGCTCCTAGCCAGTAGTTTCCTTCCCACGCATTTCTTACTGCTGATCCATTTTTATAGTAGTACCAAGCTCCACTTTCTTTTTGCCAGCCTGATTTTCTTCTGTAATCTTTTATCCATGCTCCGTCGTTTCCTACATAGTAACGATTGTTATCTACCCAGCTATTTGTCACCATTCTTCCGTCTGATCCTAGCCAGTAGTTTCCTTCCCATGCATTTCTTACTGCTGATCCATTTTTATAGTAGTACCAAGCTCCACTTTCTTTTTGCCAGCCTGATTTTCTTCTGTAATCTTTTATCCATGCTCCGTCGTTTCCTACATAGTAACGATTGTTATCTACCCAGCTATTTGTCACCATTCTTCCGTCTGATCCTAGCCAGTAGTTTCCTTCCCATGCATTTCTTACTGCTGATCCATTTTTATAGTAGTACCAACCATCACCACTCTTTACCCAACCATTTTGAGCATGTTGAGTGTGTTGAGCACGTGGTTTATATTGTCCATTTGATTTACTGATTTCACATGCTATTCCATCACCATCTCTATCTAGATGTCTTGAATAACCGTCTTCCCCTACTCGAATATCTCCATATCCTTGGTTCCACGCTTCTTTACAACTATGGAATGTAACTGCTTGTGCCTGTGGACTTGCTACTTCTCCTATACCTGCTACTAATGACGCAACCGCAACAATACTTAATAATCTTCTTTTTTTATTCATTAATACGCTCTCCTTTGTTTCATTATATTGATATAATACTATATATTGTATACATTTTCAAATATAATCATAAATGAAATCTCAAATAATTAATATGTATTTTTTTAAAACCTAGGTTATCTATACAATAAAAACTCGAGTCTAGATTCTTCCAGACTCGAGTTTTATTATTTAGTTTACATACTGCGACGATTAATAAGAATAATTTAGTTTACATATTCAAAAGAAGAGATACCTTCTTCACAACATAATTACCTTGACACCTTTTGATCTTCTCTACTTAATATTAAAAATTCTTAAGTACGATACTAAATGTTGTTAAATTGTGTAGTAATGCTAATAAATTCGATGGTAATACATTTATTAATCCTAAGAATATTAGTGAACTATTAATCGATACCGTACTCTTAACGTTGTTACTCATTTGTGCACGTAGTGTTTTTGAAACATCTGATAGTAATAAAAGTGAGTTTAGTGAATCTGATTTTAGGACAACATCACTAATTTGTTTTGAAAGATCAGCACTTTCACTCATAACAATACTTACGTCACTTTCTGATAATGCGGCTGAATCATTTAGACCATCACCTATCATTAGAACTTGACGTCCTTGTTCTTTTTCACTCTTAATGTATTCAAATTTCGTAACTGGTGTCATACTTGTATGTACTTCATCAAAAGTTACATCTTTTAAAATTTTCTTCGTTCTAAGTTCATTATCCCCTGTTAAAAGAACTACCTTTTTACCTCTATCTCTAAGCTCGGTTAACACTGCACCAGCTTCATCTCTTAATGGGATATCTACACAGAAAATTGAGATTAATTTTCCTTTATATCCTAAGAATAATAAATTATATTGTTCTTGTTTTTTTCAGATATGATTTGTTCTTGCTCGTCAGTAACAACTACACCTTCGTCTTTTTAGCAATTGTCTACTTCCGATAACTACTTTTTCTCCGTCGATATGAGATACTATCCCTTTTGAAGCAATATGATATAGTTCTGTGTGCATCTCTTCATGCTCAATTCCATCTTCTTCCGCCTTACTTACAACGGCACTGGCAATTGGATGATAGATGTGTTCCTCTAAACACGCTCCAATTCTAAGAACTTCTTCATAAGAATATTCATAAAATGGTAGTACTTCTTGAATATATGGTTTAGATACTGTGATTGTTCCTGTTTTATCAAAAACAAATGTATCTATATCCTCATATTTATCAAGGGTTACTGAATTTTTCACCACAATTTTTTGATCAATTAGGTTTTTTATAGTAGTTAGATATGCTACAGGTGTTGATAATTTCAATGCACATGAGTAATCTACTAGTAAAAACGACATCGCCTTCACGAATGACCTTGTAAATAAATACGTTAGTCCCATCGCTAAGAAGTTATATTTTACTATACTGTCGGCTAATTTGATATATTTGTAATGATATGTATCCTCTCTACTTTCAGAATCTTTCATCAGTTGGATTAAATGTTGGATACGACCATTAACTTGTGGATTTTCAACTTTCAGTTTAATCTCACCGTTAACAACTATCGTGTTAGAATAGACCTCATCTCCAATATTCTTCACAACCGGGAAACTTTCCCCTGTCAATGAACTTTCATCAACACTAGCTCCCCCACTCATCACAATACCATCAAATAAAATTTCATTTCCTTCTGAAACTAGAATTATATCGCCTTTTTTCACCTCTGCACAAGTTATTTTTCTATTACCTTCTTCTTCAACAAGCCAAATTTCTCTATCCATAGAAGTTAGACTTTGTTCTAATACTTTTACAGATTTTTTCTCAGACCAGTTGTTTAGAGCTTCTCCTAATTCCAGGATGAACATAATAGAACTTGCCGTTTCTCGAGCTCCCGTCGCTAATGAGACTATGATTGCCGCAGAATCCAGTGTTTCCATGGTAACTTGCTTGCGTCCTAATAATTTTAGCGTATCTTTTAAATACCCTGATGCTTTCCACCATGTGTGAATAGCTCTAAGTGGAAGTGGCACGAATAATTTTGACATTGCACGCCAAAAAATGGCATCTACAATTATTGAATAAGGACTTTCTTCAGCTACCACAACTGGATTTTCATAACAGTCTCTTACTTTTTCTTTATCTACTAGTTTAAAGAATTCTTGTAAACAACTACCATGGTCCTCTTTGAGCATAACGACAAAAGTGTACTCATCTTGATAAAAGTCCACTTTTTGTATGTTTTCGATTTTTGATGCCTGCTCTTTAAAATATACTTTTACATCTGGTGTCAAGCGAAAATCGGCTCTAACCCTCGCTCTTGCACTTGAAAGATGTAGTATTTTAAAATTCATCTTATTTTTCCTCTAATTCTTGAAGATTGCTTTCTCTTTTTTCTTTTTCGTATAAGTCTTTAGCATCCGCTACAACATCATCCGCATGTTGCTTGATATTTGATACTGTTCCTTCTACTCCATCTTTTGCTTTATATAATTTTGATAAAACAACTGAGTAACCTTTCTTCGCATCCTTACTTGCTAGAAGTTTAAGACCTAAAGTTCCGAATGCTACTCCTCCTGCGAATACTCCTGGTGTTTTTAAGTGCTGCTTTTGCAACTTTTTAACGCTTTGATTGACATATTTAATTCCTCCTTATATACTTTGTATTTATACTATTATATCACTTTTAAAAATTATATGTAAATCCTAATATATCAAGCTTTTAACTAATATCATTTAACATTCTAAAAAACTTTGTATTTTGAAAATATTTTTACTTTTACATATCACTTGTATAGTCAAAAATTTAATGTTTATTCTAAATTAATTATTTTTTTAAAAATCGTATTATCTTACAGTTTTACAATATATTTCACCTATATTTCTTAATAATTTAACTCTAAAAACACCATATCTCATAAATCTTCACCAGGAAACTTAAATTTCCAAGGGAATATTTCTTCTCTTTACTATAGTGAACAATCTTGTTTTATTAATGTAAAATATATCATTATTTTTTTATAATTCACTCAAATTTCAATCATACAATGCTGAATATTTGAATAATGAATTAATAATACTCAAATAAATATTTTTATCAACTCAAAAACTTAATTTATGTTATAATAACAATGTTGAAAAATGAGGTTGACTCGACAAAATTAATTCCCTCGAAATCACAATTTTTGAGTCACTATATTTAAAAATTAAATAGACTAAACATACAATAAGGAGCACATTATGATTTATATTATTGGACTTGGACCTAATGATAGTTCTAACATTAAAGAAAATATTAAACAACTTTTACTAGATAACACTAATGCAAAGATTATTGCGCGTACTAAGGAGCACCCTGCAATTTCTTTCTTGGAGGAGAATAATATCACGTTTGAAACTTGTGATAGATTTTATACAGAAAGTGAAAATTTTGAAAATACATATAACGGTATTGCGAATTATATTCTTGAAGTTGCTGAGGCTAACGATGTAATGTATCTTGTTCCTGGACATCCTATGGTTGCTGAACTAACTACTCAACTGCTTATAAACAGTGGTAGAGACGTAAAAATCATTGGTGGTGAAAGCTTTTTAGATTCTTGTTTTAACTCAGCGAAGTTCGATCCTGTTGAAGGATTCGCCCTAGTTGATGCTACTGCACTTGAGACGTTAAAACAGGTTAATCCACTACAACACCTACTTATTACACAATGTTATGATGATTTAACTGCGGCTAATGTCTCTGACGAACTAATGTCGTTCTATCCTTATGATCATGAAGTTACAGTTATTGAGCAAGCCGGTGCAGAAGATGAGAAAATTTATACAGCACCTCTACATGAACTATCAGCTGCAGTTGGTGAGGATGTAAATAACCTACGTGCTTTATATATCGCACCATTAAAAGATGGACTTAGCTTCAATATCAAAGACTATACTAAAGAATTCGATGAGAATGATGAAATTACAGAAGCTGATTTAGTAGAAAAATTAGAAAAACTTGTCGCAGGCCTTAAAGCAAATTTAAACCAAGAAGAAGACTATATAAGTAATAATTCAAAAATTATTAGCTGAGATTATTAATACATCACTTGACTTTACAATAGCTAGCGATAACTACTACGAACTTAATGATATTCTTTCTGAAATGAAAGCAGACAGACAAAAATAATTTTTATAATAAGGATAGTAATATGGATAAGGTATTAGCTTTTAGCAAAAAAATTATTAAAAAGAAGTTATTGATAAAAAAACTCAATCGTTGTTGATGCTACTGCTGGAAATGGTAATGATACATTGTTTCTAGCGAAGACTTCAGCTAAAAAGGTCTATGCGTTTGATATCCAACAATTGGCAATAGAAAACACTAGGGGGCTAATCGGAGAAGCTGAGCTGACGGACAAATGCGAGATTGTTCTTGATTCACACTTTGATTTTGATAAGTATATAGATGAAAAAATCCGTGCGGTTGTCTTTAATCTGGGGTACCTACCAAATGCAGATCATGAGATTACTACATTAGCTGAGACGACACTTGCGACGATTAGAAAATTCTTATTACACCTAGAAATAGGTGGGAGGATTGTTATTGTTGTCTATTGGGGACATGAGAATGGTAAGGTAGAAAAAGAAGCATTGTTAAATGAACTTCAAAATCTTGATCAAAAAGAAGCTGAAGTATTGGTTTATCAATTCATTAATCAGAAAAACAACGCGCCATTTATTATTGCGATTGAAAAAAGAAAGGAAATTTCATGCGAGAGATAGAAATAGAATTTAAAAACTTACTGACAAAAAGATCAATATGATGTACTATTTGAAAAATATGACTTAAAGAATTCTGAAGAAATAATAAACAAAAATTTCTACTATGATGATGCAGATGGAAGTTTCAAGAAAATCGGGGCAGCACTAAGAATTCGTTATACAAATAAAAAAACAGAAATGACTCTAAAGGTAAAAGGTGAAACTCAAAATATTGAGATAAATGTACCTCTTGATGAAAGATATCCAAAAGAGCCAACGGTACTGCCGATATTACCGAATGAAATTATCACTGAACTAGAGCGAATGAATGTGAAGATTAAAAACTCCAATGCTGATTCAAAAAAATCGAGACATTAAGACACGAAGTTTCTTTAGAAAGTGGCTTGTTAGTACTTGACAAAACGACTTTTATCAATGATATCATCGATTATGAATTAGAATTCGAGACAAAAGATTACGAAACAGGATTAATCGCATTCGAGAAATTATTAGAAGAAAACAATATCGACAAAAATCCAGCAAAACCAAAAATAGCAAGAGCTGTTGAATATTCAAAAAGATAAACTGAAATATATTAAAATAACCTCCCTTATGAGATTTGCCTAAAACAATAGTCTTTGAGTAATTTCAAACGGGAGGTTTTTTGTTATATCTTATTATGGGCACACAAATATTCACTTACACTCTAATTTCAAAATGGAAATTTTGATCTTTTTCCATTTCGAATCCTCCTTTTTCTTCCCAAAATGGAAATTTTGCCTAGTTTTTTTCCAATTCGAGCTACTTTTTCCAATCCAAAAATGGAAATTTTGACCCTTTTTTTCCATTTTGAACTCACTTTTCTTCTCAAAAATGGAAATTTCACCTGTTTTTCCATTTTGAATATGCTATAATTAGTAAAAATAGATTAAAGTAGGGTGATTTGTATGAATAAATATTATCCACTAGAAAAAAATTATTTCATATGAATTTTGATATAGAAAATGAATATAACAATAGAATCAATTCTCCTTCTACTTCTGTTACTTCGCTTAAAATCAATCCCTTTATTAAGGGAGTGAGAAAACCAGAAGAGTATCCTCTATTTATGTACAACTCTGTAGAATTGATCTTAATTCTAGAAAAATTTATACTAATAGTGCAGAAATTATTGCGAAACAAAATATGCTTCCAGAAGCTGCACAAGAGAAGTTCTTTAATTTGTTGCTTATCAACGAACTGCAAAGTACTAATGAAATCGAACATATTCACAGTTCTAAAAGAGAAATTAGCGAGGCACTTTCTAAAAAGATAGTGATTCTCCTAGTCTTAGACGTTTCGCTGGTATGGCCACATTATATTCTTACTTAGATAAAGAAGTTCAAATACTTGAACCTAAAGATTTCAGAAAGATTTATGATGTTCTTGTTGGAGATGAGGTTTCAAAAGAAGATGTCTTGGATGGAGATATTTTTAGAAAAGGAAGCGTAAGTGTCTATGCTGGGAATAATATCATTCATCACGGTTTAGCAACTGAGGATGATATTAACAATGGTTTAGCTGATTTAATTAGATTTATGAATTATGATAACTTGCCAAAACTATATAAAATCTTTATTGGGCACTACTATTTTGAATACATCCATCCTTTCTATGATGGAAATGGTCGTGTAGGTAGATACTTACTTGCTAAGTCTCTTACTAGTGTAGTAGATATATTTACCGCAATTACTCTGTCATACAGCATTAATAGAAATAAAAATAAATACTATAAGAGTTTTTGAGAAAACATCACATCCATTAAAACAAAGGTGATATGACTCTCTTTGTTAAAGAAAAACTTAGAACTTTTAGTTTCAGGACAAGAGCATATATTATCTTTCTTAACAGAAAATATTGAAAAAAATGTTCATAGCTAGAAACTATATTGACCATAATATCACTGACAATACACTTAAAAATATACTATTCTTACTTCTACAGAGTCATTTTATTTAGTGCTAAAGATGCTTTTAATAAGTCATGACGAAGTGTCTAATGTTTTAGGAATTTCTAAAAAGAACTTTAAATAAATATTTAGCAGAAAATGAAGATAAGATTACAGTAATTAAGAAAAATCCAAAAATATATACACTTAGCGAAGACTTTTTTTAGCTAAAATATTTGAATAAAAAATCTGGGAAATTATGAATCGACTCAACAAAATCAATTTTCGAGTCACTCACTTTTCCCAGATTTTTTTATTTTTGTATATACAAATTTTCAAAGCATTAAACTCTTCCTTTTCTACTCTCATATATAAATGAGATTCATAAGTTTTTATAGATTTGTATCTACATGTATTAAAAGGTATGTACTATTTCTCTTTAAACTTTACACCATTATTTTTAGCTTTTTAATAATTCCTTCTCCTATACCCTCTAACTTTTTTTAATTCTTTTTCTGTATAAGATTCAATAATCTCTTTATTATACAGCTCAACATCGATAAACTTGTTCAATTGTTTTTTTCCATACCAGCAAAGATAGAATCTTTTTTTCATTATTTCCTGGAAATATTCAATCGACCTTCGACTGTTAATCTTTGTCTACTTTCCATATCAGCTTTATAGAATTTCTCTAACAACTCATAATGATATTTATTAGTCAGATAATATTTAGCTATTCTTGCTGCGAAGAAGATTTCAAATGATTTTGGTTGCCTATCTTCCTTTTCATCTCCTAAATCACCTTCTATAAATTCTTCAATCCTAGCAAATCCGTATTTAAACATATTACCAGTATACTCATTGAGTTCTTTAAGTTTCATCATGTAATAATGAGCTTCATCAAATTTTTCTTGGTTTATACTAAATATACTCAATAACAATAAAGTAGCTTCCGATTTTTCATATTCAAAACATCCAATATGCTCCATCATTAAATCTACTCTATTCAAACGAACAAAGACAAAAGTCAGTTCATCTACAATATCTAATAAATCTGATGGATTCGCCATCAACATAAGTTCATAAAGTTTTTGAGCTTCTTGGTACAAGCCAGCTTCAATATAATTTACAACTAGAATATCCGCCAAAACCAACTGCTCAATATCTTCTAGAATCTTTGAATCTAAAATATTTTGCTTAAGGTCAATAGCACGCTCTAAAGCACTCTTATTCTCCTCATGCAATTTTCGTAAAGCATGTATTTTCTCAACTACATTCATATCACTATCGTCAATAGCATAAGCAATATCCATAACTGATCCATCTAATTTAGAATTCTCAGCAACGTTAGCCTGGATTCGTTGAAACACCTCGATAGCCTCGTCCTTATTTGAAAAATTCTTACCCTCATTTTCTAAAAACTCTTTAAGCAACCTGTCAAAGTTTTCATCCTGTTTTACCATAGGACGCCCTCCATAAGTTCTGTTTTAATATCATACTCACTATCATCTTCAAATATTACACCATTTAAATGTAAGTTTCTAATAGTCCCTTTACCTAAACCTTTTATTTTTAAAAACTCTGATTTAGTAATTTTCAGAAAATCTTCTTTTGTTAGTAAAAAAATTCTCATGCATAATAGATAGTTCTTTATCTCTAATAGCCATAAACGCTCTATCTTTCCTCATGTCACTTACTGTTCTTTCCTTACGATCAGCATACTTATCAAGCTTATCACTGATAACATATTCACTTTCTCTTATACTCATAAGAAAAATCGAAATAAAAATCTTTACTTATAAAGTAATCAAATTTCATAATAGTATTTAAAGCATCCACATATTTGCAGTCATCATCAGTACTGAATTTTATTAACCCTGGATTAGCAATCCTATCCAATACATCAGAAATATATTTATTTTTTTCTTAATAAGCTTATTGAAAAAGCAACTGCTTCTTTTCTCTTCTCCCTGCATCAAATGGTAAAAATACTTTTGATAATAAAATTACATCATCACTATTTTTCCATGTTTATTCGCTAACTTATAATAACGATCGACCCCTTTAAAATCATTTAATATAAGGCTAGCTACTATAAAATTATAATACATCGGCATAGAAATATCATTATCCATATCTAAAACTATATATAATGGTTCATATGCTTTGATTACTTTATTGTACAGCTTACTACCTAGATAGAATTCCGCTAGATGTTGACAAACTCTTAAGTGAAAGTAATTAATTGGAAATAATTTGCCGATAATTACCCCTTCATCGAAACTATAAGCCTCTTCTTTTAATTGTTTCAATGCTTGTTCAATATCAAACTCTGAACAATCTCTACTAACTATCTCCCAAACCCTAGCATCTACATTATATTTGGATAAATTTATAGCTTTTTCAATATTAGTCAGATACTTAGAACTTCCTATATTTTCAATAAATTTCGTGAAAAAGTCTCATAGATTCTTTAAAATCAGATTCAACTTTTTAGAAGAGAATCTTATTTCATCATAACCTTGACCAAGTTCAAAATCTCTACATGGTCTATTTACTATTTCTGTGCACTCTTTTCTCCCTATAGGAAACTTTATAATTTTTATTGTTCATTGAACTTTCCCCTTTTTAATCTTTAGTAAATCTATAAAAATTACAGCAATTTAAACAATCAACTTTTGTAAAAAAATTTTTATAAAATTCACTACCTTTCCACCTTCATTCTACATCAAATTAAAAATAGAATACAAACATAACACCTAATAAATAATATGATAAATAAATATTAACCTAATCAGTATGTAAACAAAAAAACTCGCTCCTTATTTAAAAAAATAGTAAATAATTATATATTAACAAAAATACATTTTCGCTTTATAATATTATATTCAGTTAGAAAAAACCAACTGAGCCTATGCTCAATTGGTTTTTAAATATAACTACATTATGAAATCTACTAAATAGATTATTTAATCATTCCTTTCATCTCTCTTATGTTTACAGTTTTCAACAATAAAATCATCATTAAATAACTGCACCACCTATTCCTACATAAACTAAAAGACCAATGAATCCATCTAATTCTAATATTTTTCTTAGATAACATAACAGCAGAAAACATCACTAAAGACGAACATACAATTTTTACTAAATCTTTTATTGAACAGTAAGTTCTTATTAATAATATTACGGCTATAATACCATTGAATAGCAAAAACTAAAAATTCAACTACTACAGATGTTATACTAGCTCCAATATAGCCCTAAAACAGGGAATTATCGCAATATTAACAGCAACGCTGACTACGGCTGGAATAGTCGTTGATAACATGAATTCTTTATTTTTATTTCTAACTACTAACACCTGATAACCAAGAATATTCGTCCAACCGATAAACATAATGTTAAATACAATAATATATAATACATATTTTACATCTTGGAAGTTTTCCCCTAAGAATAATTTAACGAATACTTCATTCACCGCAATCAGACCAAATATCATCGGAAAAATAATAAGGTTATACAAAATAAATGAAAAATCTTACCATATTTTGAGCTTCTTTTTCTTTTTCTTTCAGAAAGAAGATTCGCTACCCTCGGTAACATAACAGCTCCTAATGAACTAACTACAGTAAGAAGTATACTAGTTAATTTTTGACCTTGTTCATAAATCCCAACATCTGAATATAGAACCCAGTAATCCAAGTAATGTTCTATCTAATACAACATAAAGAGATATTGCAACCTGTGGTAAAAAGCAGTACAATAGGATGAAGATTTTTCTTATACTTTTTATATCAAAAAGCTGGACAACTTATGAATTTCCTCGCTGGAATCCACATAACAAATTGTCCTAAAAATCAAATATAACAATTAAAAAGATATATAGATATAAATCCTCACTACTTTTTGATAAATGTGAAAATACTAATTACTCCAGCTACTTTAACCACAGTATTCCTTAATGTTATTTTTAAAAATCCTCTTTCCTGTAAAAAGCCATGAAATATCAATCATCTTCGTGAAAAGAAAGATTCCTAATATTACCGGTATTATACCACTCATTTTAGAAATACTTAAAAGAGTCATTACATACACAAAAAGTGCTAATAAGCTGGCAATAAGCTGAATCGCATAAATATTCCAAAAAGTACTACTCACATCTCGAGCGGCCGCTATTTGTTTCGTACCATATATTCCAATACCTAACATCGCAAATAAAGAAAAATAACTCACAATAGAATTATAAAATCCATAATTTCCTAAGTCTTCACTTGTAAAAATTCTCGTGACATATGGAACTGTTATTATTGGAAGAATTATCGTTAATATCTGATACGAAAGATTATATAAATAATTTTTATTACTTTCATTTCATTTCCTCATCACACATGAGAAACTCCTAAATACTAAGAGGTTTCTAATTATTTTTAATACTACTATTAGTATACGGAATTTATCACTATATACCAACTATTTTGTATTAATATTAATTAACAATATTTTTGAAATTCTAGCCATTCATGTTATAATTAATAGTGATTAATAACAAATTTTACAATATTTAAAAAGGAGCGAAAAATGATATACGCAGGAATATTAGCTGGTGGAACAGGAACTAGAATGGGGATAAGTAATATGCCAAAACAATTCCTAGAATTAGGTAAAAAGCCAATACTTATCCACACAATTGAGAAGTTCTTATTAGAACCTGAAATTGAAAAGATCGTAGTCGGTGTTCATGAAGATTGGGTATCTCATGCTGAGGACTTAGTTGAACAATATGTTTCAGCGTTTGCTGATAGAATCATTATTACACCTGGTGGTGTTGATAGAAATACAACTATTGAAAATATTATAAACAGAATTAATGAATATAAACCTCTAACTGATGAGGATATTATCGTAACTCATGATTCAGTTCGACCATTCATTACACTTAGAATTATTAAAGACAACATACGACTAGCTAAAGAAAGTGATGCAGTAGACACAGTAGTAGAAGCAGTAGATACAATTGTAGAAAGTACTGACGGAGAATACATTTCAAACATTCCTAATAGAGCTCACTACTACCAAGGTCAAACACCTCAAAGTTTCAAATGTTTAGATTTCTTAGACTTATATAACTCATTAGACAAAGAAGAAAAACAAATACTTACAGACGCATGTAAGATATTCGTTATAAAAGGGAAAAAAGTAGCACTTGCTAAGGGAGAATACTCAAATATCAAAATAACTACAGTAACTGACCTTAAGATAGCTAAGAGTATGCTAGAGGACGAGTAATATGATAAATCAAATATATCAATTAATTAAACCAAAATTTATTAATGTAAAATACAATGAAGAGAATATAAGTGATTGCGATAAAATCATCATCCGTCCAAACTACATGGCACTATGTCACGCAGATCAAAGATACTACCAAGGGAAAAGAGATCCTAAGGTACTAGCTAAAAAACTACCTATGGCACTTATTCATGAATGTGCAGGTATAGTAATCGCAGACCCTACAGGGACATATAAAGTTGGACAAAAGGTAGTAATGATACCTAACCAACCACCAAGACAAAGTGACGAAGAATTCTATGAAAACTACATGCCAGAAACACACTTCCTATCAAGTGGTTTCGATGGTTTTATGAGAGAATTCGTAACTCTACCTAAAGATAGAGTAGTAGCTTATGATGGTGTGGAAGACTATATTGCGGCTATTACAGAGTTCATAAGTGTTGGAATGCACGCTATGGATAGATTCTTAAAAAACTCACATAGTAGAAAAGATAGAATAGCGATAATTGGTGATGGTAGTCTAGCTTATGTAATGGCGAATATAATAAACTATACCTTACCAGAGTGTGAGATAATCATAATAGGTCGCCACTGGGAGAAACTAGAACTGTTCAGTTTCGCTAAAGAAAGATACATCACAGATGATATACCTGAAAATTTAACTTTTGACCATGGTGTAGAATGTTGTGGTGGAGACGGCAGTGGTTATGCGATAAATGACTTAATCAAATACATCAAACCACAAGGGAGTCTAGTATTAATGGGAGTTAGTGAATATAAAGTAAATATCAATACACGTGATATCTTAGAAAAAGGATTATCGCTAATAGGTTCATCTCGTTCAGGTAGAATAGACTTTGAGAAAGCTATAGAAATGCTGAGTAACAAAAAATTCGAAAGAAGATTCAAGAATATTATTGAACTCGAAAAACCTGTGAGAAATATTAAAGACATTCATAGGGTGTTTATGACTGATTTAAATACTGCATTTAAGACTGTTTTTTTAAGTGGAAATATAATAAAACTGCAATATTTGTTTTACTTCAAGTATTGCAGTTTTACATTATTTATTTAATTCCTCTCTTACTACATTAAGAGCTCTTTCGATTACTACGTGCATATCATAATATTTATAGTCTACAAGACGTCCACAGAAGATAACATCTTTACCTTTTGCTTCTTCTAAATATTTTTGATACATTTCATTATTTTTAGCATCATTAATTGGATAATATGATTCATCCCCACGTTTCCAATCTACTGAGTATTCACGTGTAATAACTGTTTTTTCTTGAGTACCTTTTTCGAAGTATTTGCGCTCGATAATACGAGTATATGGAACTTCACGTTCTGTGTAGTTTACTACAGCGTTACCTTGATAGTTCTCTTCATCTAATACTTCATATTCAAAGAAAAGACTTCTATATTCTAATTCTCCGTGTTTATAATCGAAGTATTGATCAATCATTCCAGTAAATACCACTTTTTTTGCACTTGCTTCTAACTCTTCACGGTTTTCAAAGAAGTCTACATTTGGTTCTACTTCGATTCCTTTTAATATGTTTTCAATAATAACATTATATCCACCGATTGGAGTACCTTGGTATCTATCGTTGAAGTAGTTGTTATCGAATGTGAAACGTACTGGAAGACGTTTAATAATAAATGGTGGTAGTTCAGTTGCACTGCGTCCCCATTGTTTTTCTGTATAACCTTTAATTAAAGTTTCGTATACGTCAGTACCAATAAGTTTGATAGCTTGTTCTTCTAAGTTTTTAGCCTCACTATCTTGCAGATGAGCTGTTTGTTCAGCGATTTTTGCTTTCACTTCTGCAGGAGTTTTTGTCCCCCATAATCCATAGAAAGTATTCATGTTGAAAGGCAGATTGTATAATTTACCTTTGTAGTTTGCTACTGGTGAGTTAATATAGTTGTTAAACTCAGCAAACTGATTCACATAATCCCAAACTTCTTTATTAGAAGTATGGAAAATATGCGCACCATATTTGTGAACGTTGATTCCTTCAATGTTCTCACAATAGATATTTCCACCAATGTGGTCACGTTTATCTATCACTTTTACTTTTTTCCCTTGTTTTGTTGCTTCATGAGCAAAAGATTGCACCTGACAATCCAGCCCCTACTATTAAATAATCGTATAGCATATTATTAATATCCTTTATTAATTTATCAAAAACCATTCACATCATAACTAATTAAATATTTTATTTAAAGATTTTCTTATAAATTTTTACATACCAATCCTACTATATATTTGAACTCTTTTGTTTTCGAAAATACTATTGTTGTAATTACTATCACACCAAAATATAAACTCAAATTGTAGACTAATTGTTCGTAAATTGATTCACTCATTAGCAATTTTGTAATTGTAAAAATAAATTACTATTAACACTACTAACGCATATGAATATTGTATCACTATGCCTTTAATTGCTTTTTAGGACTAATCTTCAAAACCAAACTTATAAACAGAATAAGGTTCATACCAAAGTACAGTAAATACTGAGGATAGCACAGTACCTAATAATATTGATAAAATACCTAGATTTGTATATAGGAGCATACCCATAGAAAAAACTAGATTTAGCATTGCCTCTACTATATTTTTAACTCTTTGTTCCCAAAAAGACCATAGCTGTTTATAAAAAAGTTAAAAAGGAATTCGATATAATGTAATAAAAACTCAATACAATGACAAAAACTACATTCATTGAAAACAGATATTCTTTTTCCTAACCAAATTATTATTAATATATTACTAAATAATAATATACCTGTTGAAGCAAATAACGTTAGAATAAAAACTATAAATTGATATTTTTTTAATATTATAGTTGCTCTTTCACTTGAATTTTCAGTATGTATTAAATTACCTAAACTCCCACTTAGTGAAGATATTAACTGAGAAACGATTGATTGAATATTACTAACAATCATACTATAGTTTGCATATAATCCAACAGTATTAACACTAATAAATGCTGACATAAGAATATTATCTGTACTGAAAACTATCGTCTCTGCTATTTTTGAGATTACTGTACCTTTTACATTCCTATAAAAAGTTACGTTTTTTTCTATTTTAGTAACCTCCTTAACTTCTTTATTACTAATATAATTATATATTCTCTCTATTTTTTCTAGATATCAATATATTTGAAGATATTGTCATTAGAATCATAATCAATAAATAAACTATAAAAATTACCGGTTGTTATAAGGAATAACCATTGAAGAATCGAACCTATTAAAAATACAAAAATCTATTGTTACTATAATATATCTTTTTGATCCCGCTTCAATAACGTTCGCTTATATGTAAATAAATAACTGGTTGTAGCATTAATTAAAAATAAATAATATATAATATAAATTTCTGCTGTAATATCAATATCCTTTATTAAATAAAGGTAGAAAAATGAAATTATTATCCCCAAAAACACCTACTATTCCTGATATTTTAATATAGATATTTTTAAATAAATTCATATAAGAATTTACTTTAGAATAATCGTTTTCAGCCAATGGTTTATATAAACTTACAGCTATTGCTGTTGTCATCCCTAACTCTGCTAAAGAAAGCATAGATAATATACTAGTAAATAATCCATTAAGTCCTAGATATACAATACCTAAAAAGTATATAAAAAGATCTATTTACAAAAGAAACTATTATTTTTAACACTTGTATTATCATTGAAATACTTGAGTTAAATATTGCATTTTGCGTCCTACTCTTCTTCATACTATTACCTTTTTCTTATAAATTTTTTCTCAATATATTTAATTTTATAAAATAATAAAAATACTTTGAAGAAAAATCTAAATAATTTTTAACTCCATATGATTATATTTATCTAAATATTGAGAATATTTTGCTAGATAGTCTTCATATCTATATTTGTGATTCCTAGTAATATATAATTTATATTGAAATAAAAATATTTCTAAATAGTAATAAATATACATCTTTTTGAATATCGAGATTATTATTTTTAATAAAATAATCTTCAACCTTATCACAAAACAATAAAAATATCTAAGCTCTTTTTCTGAAAATTTATTTGTTGTAATACTATTTTCTCTTACTCTATAAAGAAATAGACCTTTTATTTATTTTCACTATACATTATTTAATAACATTGGTGTAGTAGCAAGGTCTTCGAAAAATAATTCCTTCTGGAAAAATTCATCAGTAATAAGATCTCGTCTTACAATCCTAGGAAATACGCTATTATAAATGTGTCCATTCCCTAATTTTTTTGAATATTTCATTCTTAGAAGTTATTATTTCTACTTCATTTGTCTCATTATATCTTTCTATATAAGTATTATCCTCACCAATTGAATCCCCAGTTATATAATGCCGACCAGTTTCAACTATGTCAACATCATGATCCATATATTTTATACATTCTTCTAAAAAGTAGAACACAACTTATCATCGCTATCTAGAAAGCAAATATATTCACCATTAACATGCTTTAATGCTGTATTCCTTGCTCCACTTTAATCCCTTATGTTCTATTAAAATAAATCTACTATCATTATCACTATATTTTCTTGCTATGGATCCCGAATTATCCGTAGAACCATCATCAACCATCACAACCTCAAAAATTTTTGATATGTTTGTTTTTAAGATACTTTCTAAACAATCAATTAAATAATCTTCAACATTATAAATTGGAACAACTATTGATATCATAATTTCCTCCTTTTTCAAATCAATCACTTACTATATTATCATGAAACAGTAATCCTAAATATAATAACATAGGGATTGTATACTATTTCTAGAAATTGAGGGTCAAATGTTGCATGTAATACTAACACCGAAAAATTACAGTATATACTATATTTTCCTTTTTATATATTTATGATTTCCTAATATATAATATCCTAATACAATAATACTTAATAATATCACACCATAATAAATAGCTATTGTTAAAAAGGATGAATCTACATAGAAATATGGATTATCTACTGTAACTCTATCATTAAGTACCCAATCCTGTGGTTGTCCAAATAATGATACTCCATTCTTATTTTAACGCTAAAATTACCTAAATATAATCTACCTGTTAATAACTGGTTTATCTCATTATACATATCTTTATTAGGATCATAAAAAGTAAGAAAAAAATAACTCGGTATTATTATCCCTATTAATAAAAATATACTTATTTATTAAATTACTTACTTTAAACGAAATTTTAATATTTTTATTCCTATCAACAACAATAAGACTAATAAACTAAAAATAGTATGCCGACTTCGTATCGGTTTGAAAATAAAAATAATAATTTAATAGAAATAATAAGATTAATTCTAAATATTTAACATTAATTTCTCTATATAACAAATATATTAGTGTGAATTGAAATGCGTAATTTGCTCCTAGGATGTGAATATATATCCTACTTGACTTCGTTCCTGGCCTGATCTTTACTATAAGTAAATCCGTAAGTATCCCAATAAGAAAAGTATCTGATTAAAAACATTAAAATTCCTATCTCAAAGATCCAAATTTTAATAATATTCCTAATTGGATCCTCTCAATCCAAATATTAATAATATCAGTGCTAAGAAATTCAAGTAAATAAAGATATTATTTATATTAAAATAAATAATTGTAATTAATATTATCAAAGAACACATTATTAAGATATTTCTTTCTTAATTTCTCCACATAAAATCTTTATTGATAGCAATAGTACTGAAATTAAAATTAGTTTATTTCTATGCAGCAATAAACTAGGATATAATTCCAAATTTTAGAATGTCCTATATAATTCACTATCATAATAAAAGAGAAAATAATATAATATATTAATACTAATTCTTACTTTTTCATATACTATCTCTCTTCTTTTAATTTCTTATATAACTTAGGGAAACACAATAAATAATAAATACTCATCTTCATCGTAAAGCTTAATCTAGTATTTAATAAAATTGTTTTTTTATTTTTAGAACATGAAAAATTTTCTAATCTTATATATTGCCGTAATATTATCATCACTTATTGCAGCATCAATAATACTAAAACTACCTACACCATTTTTGCATCTAATGCTTCTATAACCCTATTACTTTTTTATAGGTTCATAATATATTTTCTATTTTCTCAATTGCAAATAAAAATCAAATCTTTTTATCAGTAAATTTAGAATTTACTATGCCTTCTCTTCTATAACACTTATATGCTTTTATTTCTACTTATAATTACCGTATTAGATTTATCTACTAACTTTTGCAACTATTGCTAAGTCTTCATAAATTCTTCCTTTTTGGAAATTTTATGTCATCAAATAAAAGATTTTTTAAATAGTTTACCACATGAAAGATACAGTTGCATTATCATCGTAAAACATTTCTATCAATGCTTCTTCCTTATTGACATCTAGAACATTTTTCAATATCATTCTCATTAACAGTGATTTTCCCACTATAATCATTGTGTGAAAGGTGTTCCAAACTCTCAAAGATACTACATCTGCACTATATTTCATTTGTGTAATCTATTCATTAATTCCAATGTATACGGTTCTAAATAATCGTCTGGATCCAAAAATGTAATATATTCTCCCTTACACTTTAAAAACACCAAAATTTCTTGCTCGAGACAAGCCACCATTTTCTTTATGATATACTGATATATTGCTGTGTTCTTTTGCGTATTTATCACATAAATATCAGAAAGAATCTGTTGATCGATCATCAATCAATATAATTTCAAACTCTTTATATGACTGATTAAGTAAACTTTCCACTGCACAATGCAAATAATCTTCCACATTATATACAGGTACAATAACACTAATTAGCATTTTTCCTCCTGCTATTTCTTCTATTAAATTTATCCACTCTCGAAGGATTTTTCTTTACTAAATTTTCCGTATCTTGCAGTGAATTCTTTGAAAAATTTAATCTTAAATCCCTCTGTTCTATTAATTCATTTATTTTATCACTCATACTATTCACACTATAATTATCTGTTAACAGCCATTTATACCATCTAGTACTATATCAGATGGTCCTGTAGGACAATCAAAACTAACAATTGGTAATCCATACTGTTTTGCCTCCAACAATACTAAGGGAAGCCCCTCATAGCGAGAACTCATCACATATATCCCGTGATTAGGATAAATATTTTCTATCCCCTTCACGTTCCCCTTAAAATTCACCTGCGATATCACTCCAGCTTCTTTTAACTCTTTAATTAATTCTTCTTTAATTGTATCATCTCCTGAGCCAAATATATCCCATTGCCAATCAGGATTTTTCAAGAGTACACTTACAGCGACTTTAGATAAATAATCATATCCCTTTTGAGTAGCAAATCGACCCACAGTGATTAATTTTTTTGAATCGATATTGTATTCATATTTCTCTAAATTGTCAATAGGTGTAATCCAATTATAAATAAAGTCTATATTATTTTGAATTAATCTTGTATTTTCTAATATAATTATCTCTATCAGTAGTAGTTAACGCTATTATTTTTATCCGAAAATTTTGCTACTACATATCTTTGTATACAATAGTATCCATATCTATAATAAATTAGTATGATCGCATGAAATAAACTTAGTATTTAGTCCCATTGTACTCAGCTACTCCTACACTATTCATACTTATTCCTATACCTAACAATACTTCTATATTATTCTTAATAATATAAGATCTTATCTTACCGCCTTAATAAAAATTCTTACTCATTGATATTTTTTGGGAGATAAATTTTTATAACAAACTGTTTTATTTAGTTGAAAAATTCTCTTGTGGACTAATTACTGAAATAACATGTACTTCATACTTTTCTGATAATTCATTCGCGTGGGTTAACAGCTACTCTTTCTCCTCCTCCAGAATTATGTAATTCCCATTTACTATTCCTATTTTTCTCAAGGTTATATCTCCTTTAATAATACTTCAGCAATTCTTTCTGCTGGCTCTACCATCTCCATAAAGGATTACTTGCTTGACTCATTTTTATACTCTTCATTATCCTCAATAGTAGTTTAAAGTTATTATAGATATCTTCTTCTTTGTTCCTACTAGTTTTTAATGTTCCCCAGCAACACCTTCTGGTCTTTCCGTAGTATCTCTTAACTACAAGTACTGGTTTCCCTAATGATGGTGCTTCTTCTTGAATTCCTCCAGAATCAGTTAAATTAAATAACTCTTATTAAGGAAATTATGGAAAATCTATAACTTTTAATGGTTCAGATAGTTTAACTCTATCTTCTTCACCGAATATTTTATTAACAACTTCCCTAACTTTAGGATTTTTATGGATAGGGTAGATTACTTTTACATTACTATTTTCTTGTAACACACGTTTAATAGCTTTAAACATATTTTCCATAGGTTCCCCAAGATTTTCACGTCTATGGGCTGTTAACATAATTAAACGATCATCACCTATCCAATCAAATAATTCATGTTTATATTCTGGATTAATCGTAGTTTTTAATGCATCTATACCTGTAGTTACCTGTAACGTAGATTGTATTTTCATCTCTCTTCTCTACTAAAAGATTCTCTTTTGCTTTTTCAGTAGGAGCAAAATTGAAATTAGATACTATAGATACTGCTTGACGGTTAACTCTCTGGGAATGGACTATAAATATTGTAAGTTCTTAATCCCGCTTCAACATGTCCAACTTTTATATCAAGATAAAATGCTGCTAATGCAGTAGCAAATGTCGTGTTGTATCTCGTGCACTAGAACTACATCTGGTTTCTCATCTTCATACTGGTTTAATTTTTGTCTAAAATTGATGTTGTAATAGTGAATAGAGTTTGATTACTCTCATTATATCTAAATTATAATCTGGTTCAACTTTTAAAACATCTAATACTTGATTTAACATTTTCTCGATGTTTGCCCAGTAACACATACTTTTTACATCAAAATTCCCATTTCTTTTTAATTCATTTACTAATGGACACATTTTATAGCTTCTGGTCTTGTTCCAAAAACCAACATTACTTTTTCATCAGCTTCTCTCCTCATTCTTTTTATTTAAAAGTAATCAACACGACTTAATAATATTTATTTTCTTGATATATTTTTGAGTACTTAGATATAAAATTATTATAACTAAATTTTTCTCCGTATATGTTTGTTTTTCCAATTTTACTTCTAAATTAACATCTATACCCAGTCTCTGTATTTCCTTCGATAGGGCTAAGCGCATCCCCTGGTTTTTACTAATCCACTACTTCGTGAGTTACTACTTCTTGTATACCTGGGATTGTTGTTCCTACGACAGTCTTACCATTTTGAAAAATACTCACTAATGTTAATGGTAATCCCTCATACAAGGATGGCATAACCATGAAATCACAACTATTAATTATTGCTGTAGTATCTTCTCTATATCTAAAAATGTAATTTTATAGTCTCACTTCTAGAGCTTGCACTTGTATTATACAATTTATCTTTTAAATCCCCATCTCCAGCGATAAAAAGATGAATATTTTCTTTTTCGATTAATTTTTATTGCATCTATGAGATAAGATAATCCTTTTTGTTCTGATAATCTTCCTATGAATCCTATCTTGATTTCAGTACGCTCTGTTATTTCTTTGACAGTACTCTTATTACTACTTTCATGAATAGCATTATAAATTATTGAACTATCTACCAACAAATCTTCTTTTAAATGCCTACTGACACCTTCACCCACAGCGATTACTTTTTGCACTTTTTAAAGAATATTTATACATTTTTATTTTATTATCAAAAATATTATGTGCTGTATAAATATGCTTTTTACTTTAGGAAAAATGTACATTAATAACCTAGCATAAAAATGCTGCCATTCTGTGATGTGTATGGATAATATCAATTTTATTTTCTTTAATAATTTTGCGCAGATATATTAAAATTTGTCATAAGTGTTTTAGGTGATTTTGATTCGACATCTAATATTTTATGATGCTTAATTCCATTCTTATTTAACTCTTCTTCCCACAGTCCACCTGTAGAAGCTACATGAACATTCTCAAATTCTTCTTTTTAAATCAGTAGCCAATTGATATACAATCGGCTCCTCCTATGTCCATTATTACGTGAAATAGTGAAGTATATTAGCCATTTTGACTTCTCTTTTTCTTTTACTATCTCTTTTATAAATGTTACATTTCCAACAAAATATCTTTTAAATAATCTTCTTGGTTCATTCGCTACTCTAAATAACCATTCTAAATTAGCTTTTTGCATCCACACGGAGCTCTTGGAATAGTACCTGAAAGAACATCAAAACTTCCACCAACACCCATAAATACACTATTTAAGCCATTATCTAAGAACTCTTGGACAATGTATTCTTTCTTAGGTGATGTTATACCAATATATACTATATCTGGATTCTTCTCGGCAATATCCGCCTCAATATTTTTTAACTCTTCATCTGAGAAATATCCATTTCTCGCACCAACTATATTTAAATTAGGATATGTTTCTCTGAAATTTTCTAACATTTTATCAACAACTTCTTGTTTCGCCCCAAAGAAATATGCACTATATCCTTTTTCACATGACAATTTCAGAAGATCCTGCATTAAATCTATTCCAGCTACTCTTTCAGGTAGAGGTTTACCTAGATATTTAGAAGCTAAAATAACTGATGCCCCATCCGCATTTATTATCTCCGATTTTTTTACAATCTCCTCTAACTTTTTATCTGTTTTACATAGGTTTAATTTATCGCGTAACCCATCAGATGTAATGGTTTTTATTAATAATAAATTCTTCAACTCTATCTATTGTTTCCTGATGTTAAAGAATCAATATCTATTCCCATAACTATTTACTTTTGCTCATTTTAACCTCCTATTTCCAGTAAAGCTTCTTCGAAGTGACCTACTCTGCTCTTCTTCGTCGTAATCTCGCTAAAATCTCCATAAATATTTTCTAAAATACTTTTTCAGGCTCACTATGGACACTTAATTGCATGCTCAAAATTCCATAGGTTTTTCCAAATACCTCTATTGGAACAATTTCTCTATCACGATATGTTCCAAGTACGTTTCCACCTCTAGGACTACTATAAAAATCATATTTTCTTATAACTTTATGTAATTTTTATTAATCTTTTCTGTATTCAAAAATTTTATCAATTTTGTCACTCTAGCAACTTTTACTAATGTATTCTCGAATGCTCCCTATCTCTATCAGAAATTTCTTGAACAACAGACAGTTTTGATAACATTCGATAAAAATAAAATGTGTTTTTCATGCGTCCACCTAGATAGCCCTTTTTCCGGAAATCCATCTAATGGAAAGATGTCTAAAAATGGATTGCAATCAGTAGTACCAAAAGTTATAACTGTTGATGTATCACGAATTGAAGTATTTCCTAAATTATCTGTATGTTGTGTTTAGTAAAGACATGTTTTTGTAATACACTTCCTGATATTTCTATAAATTTATCATAGTCTTCTCTAGGCATTCCTAAATCCATATCATCATCCCAAGGATAAAACCACCATCTAATTGCGCCTAATAATGTGCCTCCTAGAGCATAATATGCTTAAATGTGTGCTGTTCATATCTCGAAAATATTTTCAATAATTCAATTTCTTTCTCTTGTACTAATCTAACTTTATTTTTTATATCCATCGATTCTTTTTCTCTTCCATTTTTATCAATTTTTATGTTAATATATCCATATTCACTTATATTAGTCTGTGTTTTTAGTTTGGCCGATGACACAGTCTTTTTATTTTAACAAGGGTGGTCTCATATTCTTATATATAGCCACTCCTATTTTGTTTACTTTTCCTTTGTT
>BNJS01001258.1_pt1 | contig 110821 bp, 94 predicted proteins | sample 8540461 | NCBI WGS metagenome assembly BNJS01 (sample SAMD00202454, study PRJDB9452) | human saliva metagenome | isolation source: human saliva | place: Japan | reverse complement strand
CAGCCACACAGCTACGCTGCCCACACACACACGCTGCAGGCAGTGGTGGGGGTAGTGCAGGTGGTGGCAGGCAGTGCAGGTGGTGCAGGCAGAAAACCACAGTAATGACATCTCCTCCTCCATACCAGTCACGCCCGCGCGCGACCACCCGAGTGCGTGCAAAATATAAATTAACACCGAGGGTCTTTAGTATATAGCAGAGCAAATCATAATATTACACACACACACACACACACACACACACACACACACACACATATATAAGTTTATCGTTATTAGAATTATAACCATATATACTACTTTCATTGTATTATATATACTACATATATATATAGTCTATATAGTTTACAACACATTATGCATAGCTCACCATTCGTAACAAACGTAGAACCAAACGTCATGAAATAAAAATATATGATATATTGCCATAAACTATGTATCTTGTATCGTTAATCACCTATTACGCCTTTTATACTATTTTTAATATATAACTTATTACACACAAAACAACAACAAAAATGTAATCATATATATAGTTTTAAAATGTATCGTTCACTATAAGCATCGGTAGACTATCTACTATATACGATAAATAATAAACAATATAATATTTACACTACATATTGTATCGTATAACGTGTGTGTATGCGTTGATGTTTTATTTTCAGAAGTATTTAATAAAGATATACGATATAATACTTAGGTAATACATTATTTAACTATATACTCTACATCGTCTATATGCGTAACATAATAATAATAATGACATAAAGATTTACAATTTGTTTTATTACTTATATATATAGTAACAATGCTATGTATAGTGTGGTGTAAATTGTATTATGTTTGAGTTAGAATCCCTGAATATGATGTTATACACTATATATCAACAATACAGTATGTATATAATATATTGTGGTAATATACATCGTCTAATATACATTATCTTATTTTATATAACATATAGTGTATCGGCATACTCTAGTTATGGTTTGACACTGTATTTTTGTTTTGAATAGTATACAACAGATGAAAGATACATGATATAATACCCAGCAATACATTATTTAACAACATATTTTTACATCGTCTATAAGTACACCATAAAGATTTATTTCTTTGTACCACTCATATATAGTCAGTAAATGTATAGTGTAGTGTATAATATTTAAGTAGAAACTGAATACAGTGATATGCGCACACAATTAACAACAACAACATGCAGCAGCATAACAGTGTTTCACACACACACATATATATATATATATATATATATATATATATATATTATGTATATTTTATATATATGGAAAATACATCGTAACAACAACAAGGCAACACAAGCATATTTTATATAGTATATAATGTATCGTGTAATATCTCTTGTTGGAGTTTGATACTATGATAGATGCTACAAAACATTATATATGAACGATACACTGCGTATAACTTAATGCGCGCGTGTGTAAATAACTAAGAAAAAATATATATGCTATACATAGTGTATCTTGTATTATTTACGCCGACATGATAATATATCCATATATATACTACTTGATATATTATTATTATTATTATTATTACTTTTCATATGGTGCTACTCTACAGTTAATTACATATCGTTTTGTTATACATATAGTGTATCGTATATATTGTGGCTGAGAGGAGTAGATATGGTTGCAAATACAATCGTAGTAATGATGAAGGAGGAGCAGCCAAAACAACCTGAGTTTATTATTGGCTCAAGCTCTAGGAAAATGCTGGTTATAAACGTGTGTGCAGGTGACTTAGATGACAGTGCACCTAACCACAGCAGGAGGAACGAAGACGAAATGCAAACAAGAAGGTATTTATTCTGTACTAAAAAAGAAGTAGAAGTAGCTGATGCTATTGTCCTGGTTGATTGATATGATCTGCTTCAGGTAGTGTTGACGAAGAATAAAGAAGCATACATACACTTCTGATAGAGATTTTCGTTTAAGAAACGTTGTTCAAGATATCACGTGACTACTATGATTTTGTTCTCGATACCCCTCCTTTCTTTGGCGTTTCAAACAACTAGTACGCTTTTTACTAATTCTGGTAAAGTTTCTTTTGCAGCAGTGCATCACCTCTATCCCTTTACAACACCTGATAAGTTTGGTATTGAAGGTAAAGGATACAATTGAAGATATTAAGCAGTTCAGAAGGATTCTTTTCTTTGGAATTGATATTGTTATGCTGGGATTATTGTTATAACTCAGGTTGATAAAGGCCAGGGCTTTTAGTAAAAATCAATTAAACAAAGTCAAAGTGCAAGAGAAGCAGTATCAACTCTGAGAAATTGTGAAATAGTATAAATTAAAGCTTTGGAGCAATACTTATTTAATAATAAACAATACAAAGATATGATTATAATCAAGCAAATGTTTTTACAAATAGTGGCTATAGCATCCCTCAAAACAAATCACAAATGTTATGAATGAACCAATTAAGACGATTGGAGAAAGACGATGCCGAAAAGCTAATACAATCCAACAAAGAAATTTTATTAACTCTTTTATCAGCTGTTGAATCAAATGACCTGCATAACAGCTAAAGAAGTATTTGACCGTTTTTAAAGGGAGAGATTGAAGAAGTAGTAATTGATAAACTTAAGGAGAAGATGATATTGCTTTTCTAACTGAAGAAATTGTAGAACCCAAAAAGGCTGCTGTTTCTCCTAAAAAACACTGTCACTCAGGAAAAAGAAAAAACAAAATTCCTACTAAACTTGGAACCAAAGGCAAAACCCGAAGAAAAGTGTTCAAATTCCAAACATGACACAATTATCAATGCGTCTCGTTTTATATTAAGAGCTGTTTTAAATAAAAAGACCTCAAAGGAGAAATGTAATTATCCTAAACGTGGAGGATCTGATAAGTTGCATTCACTGAAATACAGATCAGATGTACCAACTTCAGAATAGAACAAAAAGAGTTGTTTAATACATTGGTAGAAACTGGAGATGAGTTTTAAGTAATCTAATTTAACGTGTAGGTATCATACAAAATGTAGGTAACTTGTATTGAAATTATTGTATACAAAAGTGTAGGTAATTACTACACTTTTTGTTTTAGAAGATTTTAAATATAGTTTAGAGAGAATATATTGATGTTTTTGGAAAGTTTCTAGTATTATTAATTTTGATTTAGTAATAATAGTTTTGAATAGTATTAAGTAGTATTATGTTATTAATAGTAACTATAGTTAATTATAGTTTAAGAACCCTTGAACCCTGCTGTTGGAGTTAGCTTACTGTTATCCTATAAAACTGTATGTATATCCTGCTAAATTGGTAGGTATATCATAATTTTTTGCATGAATGTCACACAACCTAGCATAAGTCTACAAAATGTATGTATGTCATATAAACAGCAGGTATCCTACAAATCGGTATGTATGTCAAGATAAGATTGCAGTGTATCCTACAAATTGGTAGGTATGTCCCAGTTGTATGTTAAGTTCACAAAAATGCATGTATGTCATATAACTCTGTATGGTTATCCTGGCAAATGGTCGTAATTCTGTAAAAAAAATACTATGAAAAATCAGAATATTAGTGATATAATGTCATACAAAAGGGTTAAATTAATATTTTATACCCTGTCACATATTGCAGTAAGTAATAGTTTGTAGTAAAATAACTACTTTTATTTAAAAAATAAACCAAAATGTATGATGAAATTTAACCAAGAAAGGTAGAAGTATTTGGTAGAGAATAGAGAGTTCAGAGAAATTAATAAATATGATAATAAGTTCACCCAATGTTTCCAGGCTGGGAGACTACACCAAGAAAACATGATTTATTCTATATTTGTGAGTGATGAGATAAGCTGAGGACGAAACTAGCAGCAATCTTTTCTTATTTCGAGTCTGGCAGTGCTAACAGGAGAATACATTTATAGTTCTAGGAACAAAAATTGTTCCTAGGGACTGGTGATGCGACTGAAAACCACAGCTGAGGAACTAGAGGAAAGAATGATCGAAATTGCATATCGACATCCCGAAAAGGTTGTCGATGGTAAGGCAGTCTCTCATACCTCCATCCCACTGTTCAAGACCTTTAGAGTAAGACCACGAAAAATAAACTGACAAAATCCACTTGTCTGATGCGTGAATATACTCAATATGATGAAGTTATTACAGAAGATGGAACAAAAAGTAAAAAGAAAGGTCAGGGCGTACAGTTAAAAGACCTTTAACAATCCAGAGTGTAAAAGCCACACATTCAGCAAGGACGACTACCATAACCTCTGAAGAGTAAGTATCAAACGATTATTTAGACATCTAGCAGACTCAAGGCGTAAACAGGTTTTGTAAAAGATACAGCTGAAGATAACTAGGAGCAAGAAGTTTTGATCTGGATAGTCCAACATTTACTCTGTTCGAAAGGTACTGCTGCAGCAAGCATTGGATGAAATCATCACGCTATTAGTTGATGAGCATGGGCTTCTGTCATACAGGATAATAGCAGAGCGAATCAAAAGGAAAATCAATTACCCACTATATATTTAGGTTTAAACCGTTCGATGACGATTTGAGACGGCTGTCATACACAACGATAAAGTCACTACCTTTTGAGAAGAAGCAGGAGTTAGACTTTTCAAACGTAAGATGGCTATCGTGATGGAGAAATTCCTGTTACACTGTCCTAAAGGGAGCAAGGCCGACAACTACAATAATAAAATCAACTCAAACGTTGGCTTGAACACATGGACCATGAACTAGTTATTGAGGCGTTGGAAAGTAACAGGAAGTGAGCGCAAACCGTACCTCGGTTGACAAGAACGTTGCTCAACATGTGGAAGCAGCAGGCACACAAACTTCAGATTTGCAGACAGTCATCCAACCAATAAGGATAATCGTCCTTCAAATGTTCCAGACCGGTCTGGAGCCAAACTATGAAAATGCACGGATGGACAAAAGACCGTTTAGGACTAGTAGTAGCAGTATAAATCAGCAATTAAAATAGAACTCAAAGACGCCTGACGAAGATAATAAGGCGGATATTAAACATTTGGCAGAGAAACTGTTGCAAGAGAAGCTGTGGGAACTTAAAGATAAACAGAGTCACTCAATGATAAAGCTTGTTTTGAAGAGACAAGAGAACAACTTCTTGACTAAGATACCTGATTATTTTAAAGCACAACCAATGTATTTTGTATATAGATTAATATAACAGCGATACACGATGTATCGCCATTTTGTTTTAGAAAACTACCAGATAAACTCCACTCAACATGCAATCTTGAAAAGGATAGTAATAATAGGTTTAAAATATAAGTGGTAAAACCCAGAAGTTAATTGCTCTCATTATTGAGAGGAGGAGGAATTATGCCAAACACAAAGATAAATATCTAGCACCAGAAGGCAATTACCGATATTACAGATGAGCATATCTTACTCAAGTAGATGTCGAAGAGCCTCTCCCAAAATGGTTGGAACGTTTGTCAGTAATCCAGGAATTCAAAGGCCATGCAATTGGCCGATTGATAAAGAGGCATCTCCCATCACTGACAGACCTTAGAAAAACTACCACGAGAACCTGTTCAAAATTACGGCAAATTTACGTTCGAAACCAGAGGAAAGATTTATTCTCATACTTTTTAGCAGCATTTTTGAATTATCTTTACGAATACCTCCTTTACAATTGAGAGAATGCTATTTATCGTAATGTGTTTAATGAATGGAAGATTGTTTATAAAGAGAGTTACTAATAACATAATATTCCGAATCAAAAGAAGAAGACTATTTGTATACGCAGGAAGAGCTAGAAAGCTTACTTGGATTTCGTGGCAAGAAACATGTTACAACTTACCAACTCAGAAAAGGTTGATAATTGAAAAGGAAAGAGCGAAATATTACATATTTTGCAATCATAATTGGTACTGAGCAAGTACTAAGAAATAAGTAACTAGAACAGAGATATTGATAAGTAAAAAGGTGGTTTGGGTTGTTAGAAACAATGAGAAACAGTATTACTAAATCCTAAAAGTAGAGTAATTTTAGTTTACAAAGAAATTTTCATAAAATTCAATTAAATTCTATACTTTGAAGATATAAAAATAGTTCCGGAAATAGATTTCTAACATATGACACTTCAATAATAAAAGCGAATTCTAAGATACTGTCAAAAATTATGTAAACACTCAAGTAGAGTTTTTCAACAGGAGTGTTTATCAAGTGTTTCATCTTCTTGTATTTATTGAAAGACAAAAAGATTTAACACAATATCCAACCCTGATTCTTTATCTCATTAAGCAATATCAACTCAACGACGTACGAATGTGATAAGTAAGAAATCTAATACTACCATCTGCCCGAATAAGGCTATCATAATTTACTGTATTTCCAGCATCATAATATGCCATCTCAGGTGCAGAAATCTTTGGTTCTGCTTTGATACTGTGGCCACTTTTTAGTATAAACACCACTATTAGGAATTGATGGTTTAGAAGGATTAGATGTAATTGAAGCACTTTCTACAGCTGTCGTTGTTCCACCTACACCAAATTGTTTTACCACCATCACAACATAATAGAGATGGATAAGATATTCTCCTCTGTCATTCTTATGATCACTAATTTTTATACAGAAGTCCTATAGGTACCATCAGATTGTTTAACAGCTTTATACCATTTCAAATCATCTTGCCCATCTGACTAAATTGGAACTTGAAACTCCTTTTAGTCCAACATATACTTGAAACATTTGAAATCACAACATCGAAAGCGTACCTGACTGGTCATTCTTATTTAAAACATTAATGGTTAGCTTTAACCCCGTTTTCACCTCAGTTGAAAGTTTTTGTACGGGAATATAGCAGCGGTTTCCTGCATATGATAGATAGAAATCCAGACATAACGTCTGCTTGGTGTTTTATCATAATTGACAGTATTTCCTGCTTCATAATAGGCAAAGTTCTGGGGCAGACATTTTTGTCTGGCTTTATCACTTACTACTGCTCAGTAAATTGATAAGTTCCAGACGAGGCTATATTACTTCTATATATTATTTGTTGGTGTTGGAGTATCTGGAATTCTTGTATTTCTCCTTTAAGTCTTTTAAAATGGATATATCCACTCTACAGAGTTTCTAGGAATAAACTCGCGGTTATATCGATTTGTATAACCATGAGTTTATTCTTCAATCTCAATATTTTCCCCATTTACACCTACAACCCATGCATCATGAAATCCCTTATTCCCAGTAAACCATGCAACCGAACCAGCTAACGGATCGATGTCAACACGATATCCTTCATTTTGGAGCACGATAGCTCCCATAGATTTGCTATCACCGTACTGCATATAGGAATTGTAAATCCACTAACTGTACTCAATCTGTAAGCAAAAGAGACACACTCACGTTTATATTAATCCCAAGGATCAACTTCAACATAAGGTATTGCAGCATCACCATGGTGGTTGTCTCCACACAGTACTTTTCTTGACATAGGTCGACTCAATATTTCCAACACTAAATAACTTTTGAATAACCAGTTCTGTGTTGATGGTTTATTATTGTTATAATTGCAGAAACTTTGGGTTCAGACATTTTTCTGTTACAGTAACTTTTTTCAGTCTCCTTATCTTCACGTACCTCGGAACCAATTTTATTTGCCCTTATTTGAAATGTTTGGAGTAGTAATTTTATCAGATACCTTATCAATATTTGTCGCTACGTTAACCTTTTCTTCTACTGTTGATATTGGTTCTGTAGTATTTTCAACTTTGTGAGTTTCATCCGCAGTATCTGTTTCAACATGCTGAGAACTTTCACTAGTCTTTTTTCTGGAGTCACAGCAGTTGAAGTAGCTTCAGAAGGTGCTAAACTTTCCTTTTGGAATTGAAACAGTAGCTTCAGAAAGAACAATCTAAGCGTTTGAAGAAGTTACTTTATCTGATACAACCTCATTATCTACTAGTAATACTTAGGTTGATTCAGAAACAGCCACTTGCTCATCAGCATGAGCAGTCTGCACACCAGAAAGTAGGAAAAACCTAAAAGCACAGAAGCAGTACCAAAAAGAATACATACGAATTGAGAAACGTTAAGCAACCCTGATAAAAACTATATTTAATAATAATATCTCCTAGTCTCTTTCACAACTCTTCCCTATGCAGAAGAGTTTAACACGACTATATCTATCAAATTGTTATAAATCATAAATAGTTAAAATTGTCATTACTAGCAATTTGTCATGTTTTATTCCACATATACACATAATATTATCATCTGGATTAGAAATCGTTTTTCCGAAATTTTCTATTATTCTAAACATATATGTTTTTACAAAAACCAATATCGGGGTAGATATTGGTTACAAAATACAACAAAAAGATATGGTTCAATCAAACCACATCTCTAGTTTTAGTATCTATTTAAAACAATAATATTTAGATTATATGGATAATGAAGAATTAAGGTACTTCCTTTACTTTAGTGACCAAATTTCAAAATATGAACAAAAAGAGGCAATAGCCCCTTCCTCTTAGTGTTCAAAACGCTTACGCTGATTCTTATTTTAGCATAAAAACATTCTATAGTCAATGTCAGTAATACTCGTGGCTGTACCGTCTAAGTAGTTAATATTAGCATTCTTTGAAACATTCTGAAGTGTGACCGAACTCACATTTCCATCACTCGTTGCTAATCCTGCTTTCTGATAGTTCAACTCCATTGTGTCCCATTTTCATCAAAGGATGTCCAGTAAAGCGTTACAGTCAAAGGTACTAACTCATTGTCAGTATAGTTTGCAACAACACAATAATCTAAGTACATATTTTTGGTTTTTCTTCAACCATTTGGCTAGTGCATTTTCGTAGTATAGCATACCGTTTGGATTATTAGCATCCGTTTTACTATCAGACATCGTTCCGCATTCAAATAGCGTGTCATAGGTACTAGATTTTTGATTTCAGAATTCAATCCAGAAAACTGATAACCAATAAGATGACTACGATTCATCAGATATGCTTTTAACTTTTCCAGACTCATCTTCGTACTTGAAACGATAGTTATGCCAACCAACTGGATCAACATTAATTTTACTTTCCCTATCATCTTGTGGTTTATCCGAATACTTTAGTCTGATAGCCCATATGTTGCCTCTACCAAGACTATCCAAATCTCCATTGACCATTAGCTTATGGTTTTTCAAAAAGGCAATGGACTATAGCTGAAAGCATCAGACTTTACACCACTTGTTTTAGAAGAACTGTTTCCTGTTTCGAAGATTCTGTCTTGGGGAATAAATTTCCCAAATAATTTTCCGACATCACTTGAATTGGTATGCTCCCTTTTACTAATAACATTAAAGCCACTAGATAAAAATACCAGGTACATTAATCCTTGGGACATACCATATCCAGCTATACAAAACATAACAACAATAGCTATCGGTATCCAAACCAGACTGCAAGACAACCTCTTTTCATTGTTTTTCTAAGCATAAGACCTCCATAATTCTCTATAAATTCATTATAGACTTAGAGTCACTATTCGTAACTCCAGTGATATAAAAAGTCATCTTGCTACTTTTGACTAATCATGGAGATAAGTTCACACGTTCAATCAATAAATCTTATAAGGTGATTCTTGTCTAAACTATATCCTGAATTTCAGCAACTTTCAATATCACCTGTCTCTTTATAAACAATAGAGGCGTGGCTACGTCTTTTTAAAAATGCTAGAGTGATTACCTTACCATAAGCATGTCCAATGTTCTTTGCCAAATGACCTATTGTATTTCTCCCATAGGCTTTTTCAGCATGGTTAAAAATAATGATGGTATAGAAGGGTCTAAGTCCCAGCGTCCACGTCGTTCTTTCAACAAATGGAGCTATATAGGAATGGTGAAAGGAAGAAAATGATAAACTGTTTCTCATTGTTTCTAACAACCCAAAACACCTTTTTACGCATATCAATATCTCTGACTGTCAGGTTAACTATTTCTTGAGTACTTGCTCCAGTACCAATTATGATTGCAAATATAGCAATATTTCGCTCTTTTCTCCTTTTCCCAATTATCAGCCTTTTCTGAGTTGGTAGAGTTGTAACGTAACTGTTTGCCATGAAATCAAGTAAGCTTTCTAGCCTTTCCCATGTATACAAAAATAGTCTTCTCTTTGATTCGAATATATTATGTTGTGGTAACTCTCTTTATAAACAATCTTCCATTCATTAAACACGTTACGATAAAAATAACGGCATCTCTCTCTCAATTGTAAAGGAGGCATTCGTAAGATAATTCCAAAATGCTGCTAAAGTATAGAGAATAAATCTTTTTCCTGTTGGTTTCAGACGTAAATTTGCCAAACAATTCTGAACAAATTCGTGGTAATTTTTCTAAGTCTGTCAATGATAGAGATACCCTCTTTATCAATCGTAATTGCATAGCTATTTAAAAATTTCTCGGATTACTGACAAACGTTCAACCATTTTGGGAGAAGGCTCTTTCGACGATCTACTTGAAGGTGCAAGATATATACTCATCTACAATATCTGTAATTGCCTTCTGAGTGCTAGATATTTATCTTTCTGTTTTGACATAATTCTCCTCCTCAATAATGAGAGCAATTAACTAGCAGGTTTACCACTTATATTTTAAAACCTATTATATCACAAGATTGCATGTTGATTTTAGATTTATCTAGTATTTTCTAAAATCAAAATAGGATACATCGTATCGCTATTATATATATAATCTATCTACAAAAATACATCTGAAGTTATACTTTAAAATAATCAAGTATCTCTAGTCAAGAGTTGTTCTCTGTCTCTTCAAAACGGCTATCAGACAGTGACTCTAAACCTTTTATCTTTAAGTTCTCACAGCTTCTCTTGCAACAGTTTCTCTGCTACAAATGTTTAATATCCGCCTTATTATCTTCGTCAGGCGTCTTTGAGAGTTCTATTTTAATTGCTGATTTAACTGCTACTACTACTAGTCCTAAACGGTCTTTGTCATCCGTTCCATTTTCATAGTTTGGCTCAGACCAGTCTGGAACATTTGAAGGACGATTATCCTTATTAGTTGGATGACTATCTCTCAAATCTGAAAGTTTTGTGTACCCTGCTACTTCCCATTTATTGAGACAACGTTCTTGTCCAACCGAAAGTACGGTTTGCATCACTTCCTCGTTCTTTTCCAACGCCTCAATAACCAGTTCATGGTCCATTGTTTCAGCCAACGTTTGAGTTGATTTTTATTATTGTAGTTGTCAGCCTTGCTCCCTTTAGGAAAAACAGTGTAGAATTTCTCCATCACGATAGCCATCTTACGTTTGAAGTCTAACTCCTTCTTCTTCTCAAAGGTAATGACTTTATCGTTTGTGGCAACAATACGTCTCAAATCGTCATCGAACGGTTTAAACCTAAATATATAGTGGTAATTGATTTTCCTTTTTGATTCGCTCTACTGTTAAATCCCTGTATGACAGGAAGCCCATGCTCATCAACTAATAGCGTATTGATTTCATCCACGCTTGCTGCAGCTTAGTACCTTTCGAACGAAGTAAAACTTGGACTATCCAAGATCAAAAACTTCTTGCTCTAGTTCTTCAGCTGTATCTTTTACAAAACCTGTTTTACGCAGTCTCGCTAGATGTCTAAATAATCGTTTAGAATACTTACTCTTCAAGAGGTTATAGTAGTCACGTCCATACTGAATGCATGTGCTTTTTACCCCACTCTGGATTGTTAAAAAGGTCTTTAACTGTACGCCTGACCGCTACTTTACTTTTTGTTCCATCTTCTGTAGCAACTTCATCATATTCAGTATATTCCGCATCAGACAAGTGGATTTTAATCAGTTTATTTTCGTGGTCTACTCTAAAGGTCTTGAACAGTGGGATGGAGGTATAAGAGCTATCTTTACCATCGACAACCTTTTTCGGGATGTCGATATACAATTTTAGTCATTCTTTTCCTCTAGTTCCTCAACTGTAGTTTTCAATCGCTTACCAGTCCTAGGAACAATTTTTGTTCCCCTAGAACTGTAAAATGTATTTCCTGCTAGCATTGCTAGACTCGAATAAGAAAAGATTGCTGCTTGTTTCTCGTCATAAACATCTCGCAACTCACCAAATATAGAATAAATCATGTTTTCTTGAAGAGGTGAAAGGTCTCCCCGAGCTGAAACATTTGGGTGAACTTATTATCATATTTGATGATTTCTCTGAACTCTATTCTCTACCAAATGCTTTCTACCTTTCTTAGTTCATTCATCATACATTTTGGTTGTATTTTTAAATAAAAAGTAATTATTTTACTACAAGCTAATTACTTACTGCAATATGTGACAGGGTATAAAATATTAATTTACAACCCTTTTGTATGACATTATATCACTAATATTCTGATTTTCATAGTATAAATTTACGACCATTTTGTAGGATATAATACAAATTTATATGACATATGTCATTTTTGTAGACTCAACATACAACTTTATAGGACATACCTACCAATTTGTAGGATACACTCGCAATCTTATATGACATACATACCGATTTGTAGGATACACCTGCCATTTTTATATGACATACATACATTTTTTGTAGACTTAACATACAAGTTTGTGTGATATTCTATGCAAAAATTATATGATATACCCACCAATTTGTAGGATATACATCAGTTTTATAGGATAACGGCAGGCTAACCTCAATAACAGCAAGGGTTTCAGGAGTTCTACTACTTAAACTATAATTAACTACTTAGTTACTATTATTAACCACTTAATACTACTTAATACTATTTAAACTATTATTACTAAATCAAAATTAATAATACTAAGCTTTTAGAAACATCAATATGTTCTCTCTAAACTATATTTAAAATCACTACAAAACAAAAAGTGTAGTAATTACTCACACTTTTGTATGCAAAAATGATTTCAATACGAGTTACCTACATTTTTGTATGATACCTACACGTTAAATTAGATTACTTAAAAACTCATCTCAGTTTCTACCAATGTATTAAAACAACTCTTTTTGTTCTTCATCTAGAAGTTGGTACATCTGATCTAACATTTCAGTGAATAGCTTATCGATCCTCCACGTTTAGGATAATTGCCATTTTCTCCTTTGAGGTCTATTTAAAACAGCTCTAATGCACTAAAACGAGACATTGATAATTGTGTCATGTTTAGATTTGAACGCACTTTTTCTTCCGGGGTTTTTGCTGGTTCAAGTTTAGTAGGAATTTTGTCTTTTTCTGAGTGACAGTGTTTACTTTTTAGGAGAAACAGCAGCCTTTTTGGGTTCTACAATTTCTTCAGTTAGAAAAGCAATATCATGCTTCTCCTGTTTATCAATTACTCACTTCTTCAATCTCTTTCCCTTTAAAACGGTCAATACTCTTTAGCTGTTGTGCGATCATTTTGATTCAACAGCTGATAAAAAGGTTACAAAATTTCTTTTGTTGGATTGTATTAAGCTTTTTCGGCATCGTGTTCTCCAATCGTCTTAATTAGTTCATTCATAACATTTGTGATTTGTTTTGAGGGATGCTATAGCCACTATTTGTAAAAACATTTGCTTGATTAGCAATCATATCTTTTGTATTGTTTATTATTAAATAAGTATTGCTCAAAAACTTTAGTATTATGTTCTTCCGCAATTTTTCTCAAGAGTTGATACTGCTTCTCTTGCTTTGACTTGTTTAATTGATTTTTTACTAAAGCCTGGCCCTTTATCAACCTGAGTTATAACAATCCCAGCTATAACAATATCAATTCCAAAGAAAGAGAATCCTTCTTGAACTGCTTCAATATCTTCGATTGTATCCTTTACACCTTCAATACCAAACTTATCAGGTGTTGTAGGGATAAGTACAAAAACTTTAGAATTAGTAAAAAGCGTACTAGTTGTTGAAACGCCAAAGAAAGGAGGGGTATCAAAGAGAACAAAATCATAGTAGTCATTGATATCTTGAACAACGTTTCTTAAACGAAAATCTCTATCTTTTAAACCAGATGCTTCACTCTCCCAGTTCTTCATCAGCTTACTACCTGGAAGCAGATCATATCCGTCAACCGGGACAATAGCATCAGCTACTTCTACTTCTTTTTTTAGTACAGAATAAATACCTTCTTGTTCGTCTTCGTTCACTCCTGCTGCTGTAGTTAGATTGCACTGTCCATCTAAGTCACCTGCACACGTTTTATAGCCAGCATTTCCTAGAGCTTGAGCCAATAATAAACTCAAGGTTGTTTTGGCTGCTCCTCCTTTTTCATCCATTACTACGATTGTATTTGCAACCATATCTACTCCTCTCAATACAATATATACGATACACTATGTATAACAAAACGATACATGTAATTAACTACTTAAAAGTATACCATATAGAAATCGAATATCAAGTAGTATATAGATATATCGTAAATAATACAAGATACACTATGTATAGCATATATTTTCTAACCAGATTGTTACTGCATTAAGTTATACATAGTGTATCGTTCACTATATAATGTTTTGAAAAGAAAGCATCTATCATAGTATCAAAACTCAACAAGAATAATACACGATACATTATATACTATATAAAATATAAGAATGTACGGTAGACGATGTATTTTTCCATATATAAAATACATAATGTAACGATATATAGTGTATATCACTATATTCGAGTTTCTACTTAAATATTATACACTACACTATACATTACCTGACTATATATAGTGTAGTACAAAAGAAAGATAAATCTTTATAGTGTACTATAGACGATGTAAAAATATATTGTTAAACAATGTATTGCTAGGTATTATATCGTATATCTTTCATCTATTCCTTATACTATTCAAAAACAAAAAAATATTACAGAGTATCAAACCATAACTAGAGTATACCCGATACACTATATGTTATATAAAAAATAAGATAATGTATATTAGACGATGATATTACCACAATATATTATACATACTGTATTGATATATAGTGTATAGCATCATATTCGAGTTCTAACTCAAACATAATACAATTTACAACTACACTATACATAGCATTACTATATATATAAGTAATAAAACAAATTGTAAATCTTTTTATCGTATATTATAGACGATGTAGAGTATATAGTTAAATAATGTATTACTAAGTATTGTATCGTATATCTTTTATTAAATACTCTGAAAAATAAAGAACATCAACATACATTACTATACACGATACAATATGTAGTGTAAATAATATATTGTTTATTATTTATCGTATATAGTAGATAGTCTACGATGTATAGTGAACGATACATTTTAAAAACTATATATATGATTACATTTTTATTGTTTAATAAGTTATATATTAAAAATAGTATAAAGAGCGTAATAGGTGATTAACGATACAAGATACATAGTTTAGCAATATATCTTGTATATTTTTATTTCATGACGTTTGGTTCTACGTTTGTTACGAATGGTGAGCTATGCATAATGTGTTGTAAACTATAGACTATGTATAGTATATAATACAATGAAGAGTAGTATATATGGTTATAATTCTAATAACGATAAACTTGTAATGTTAGTTGCTCTTTGCTATACTAAAGACATAAATTGTTTAATTTATATTTTTTTCACCACCTCAAATGGTGAACCTTTGGTCACGTGACTAAAGAAAAGAGGAAACATGGAGGAGGAGATGTCATTACTGGTTCTGTCCCAGCAATAGGCATACCATGTTTAAAGGGGTTAAAAGGGAGCGTACTCGCTTTTAGCTATCAGTTAAGCTATCAAGACAGAAGAAGAGGCTTAACGCTTATAACAGGTACGAGATAATTTGCCTTTAATTTTTTGAAAGGCTACAACAAACGTTATTAGCAGATAAAAGCATAACGAGAAGTTTCCTATGGTTTTCCATAGGTATGTGCATCCTTGTTTTTTGAGACAAGGCTTGCCGGCTTCTTTGTTATGCTTTTTTTGTTTTGAGTTTGGGTAGATGGACAAAAAAGGAAGGCGACATCTCGATGATTAGTGGTGAGGAACAGGTGTTCCCAACTCTAACTTGTCGGCAAACGGAGGAAAGGCTACGAACAGGTGTTTGAGACTTTCCAAGGTCACTTTACAACAACAATGTTATATTTTATAAGGAGAAGAAAATGACAAAAATTATTACGATTGGACAAACCGAAATGATTAGGGTAGGACGTGATTACCCTTGTCCTATTTGTGGGAAACCAGATTGGTGTCTGGTTTTTGCAGATCAGACTAAGGCTGTCTGTGCTAGAAAGATTGACCTAGACAAACCACAATTTGGTAGTGCTGGGACTATTTATGATTTGGACCCTAAAAAAGCGAAAGAGGTGACTTTTTGAACCTAGTTGGAAGAGTCAACCTTTGGCAAGTATCTCAACACTTCACAAAGTAAATTCTCTTGTTATTGATGTGTTGGGATTGACTAAGAACATGTCGAGCACTTAACAAGTGCGGAACGAGGTCTTTCTGTTGAGACCATTGCACTGCGTGGCTACGCTTCATCAACAAAGCAAACACGCCAGAAGCAGGTTGATACAACAGTATCTCATCCAGCAACTATTTGGGAAAAAGCTCTTTGTTGCAAATGGACTTCCTAAAGACGCTTGGCGTGGAGTTCCTGGTTTCTATTGGAACGAAAACGCAAAATGTCCTATTTTTGAATCAAAAGATGGAATCCTAATTCCATGTCGCAATTCTTGGGGACAAATTGTAGGTTTTCAAGTACGTCTTGATAACGTCAGTTATCAAGCCAAAGTAAACGAAGCCTTTCAAGAGGGACGAAATGCACGTACTGCTAAGGTCTTCCAAAATGACGATGGAAGTTTCGATTGGTATGTGTTTGCTAAAGGTTCATCTCGCGAACTAGCAAGTGGGACAACTAAGGAAACTAGTGTTAAACTTCGTTCTGGACTTGAGTTGACATTTAAAAAAGGGCAAAAATATGTCTTTGTATCGTCAGCATATAAGCCAGAGGGAACAAGTGCTAAGTCTTTTCCTCATTTTGCTTATTCTGATGCTATTTTAGAACAAGCACGTTTTTCAGATGAAGGCAAGGCTAAAGTCAACCTTATGAGTAAGGTTGATAACCTTCTAGTTACGGAAGGTTTGCTTAAAGGAGATATCACTGCGTCAGTTGCGAAAAACACTCGTCTTTCTCAATTGGGGAATATCTGTGTTATCTCTATGGCAGGAGTAGCAGCATGGCGTCCTATCTCGGACTTTATCGGAAAGACTGAACTCAAAAAGGTTAAACCAATTTATCTTGCATTTGACCAAGACTTTGAGGATAATGACTCGGTATTTGAACGTATGTATGACATGGTTCAAGATCTAGTTACGAAGCAGTCTTGTACGGTTCGTGCTCTAATCTGGCCTCACGAAAAGGGAATTGATGATTTCCTTTTGAAAGCTTCCCCAGAAGAAAAGATTAAGTTCAAAACGTATAATAAACGGGATATGGTATAATGAAGAAAAGTTATTTGGAGACGTATAAGGGTTGAATATCAAGAAAGTAGAGCGACTGATCTTTGAAATCAACACCATTCATATAAAGTATTCAGAAGAGTATTTTGAAAGTGGTAAACTTGCTCAAGTCAATCTTAATCACACTTTTGCGAAGGTGCCAGTTGATGAGATTCTAAAATATCGTTTGAATCTGCACGAATCTATCAACGATTATTTGATGGTAGCAGATGTCAGCGATATTAGTTACTTCTATAGAGTGAAGACATCTGAATCTATTGTAGACAAGATTGAGCGTTTTACTAAAAGACCAAAAGGGTATCCAGTAAATTCAGTTTTAAATGATATTTTTGGAGCACGTGTCATTTTGCCAACATCTGTCATTACTGAAGTGATGGATCGTTTAGATGATTGGAAGGAAGAATACGGTCTTAAAAATTGGTATTTAAAAGATACTGAAGACTATACTGGCCTCCATCTCTACTTTAAAAACAAGAGTCATTTCTATTATCCTTGGGAATTACAAATCTGGGATAAGAATGATATTTCTCGAAATATAGAGAGTCACAAACGAGATTATGGAAGGAAACTTGATAACAATAATTAGGTTTCCTTTTTTTACGCAATAAATTGTATATCATACTATGTATAGTTCATAGTGTATCGTACATAGTACATACAAGAGAAAGAGGAAGGTAGTAGCTTTAAGCTTTACCTTCCTTTTTGTTATTAAGGAGAAAAACAATGGCAAATTTACTAGCAGTAGCACAACAAACGACTAAAAAAGTCACTTTTCCGAAGATAAAAGAGACTGATAAAGCTGCAAATATCGTGAGAAAGTTTTGTACTTATTATGCGAATATTCGCAGATATCAATGTCATGAACTTTTATCTCAAGAAGTCGGAGCACTAGCAGTAGAGGTATTTGGACAGGATAATGTCTATACAGCCTATAAAGTCAAAGACATCATGGGTGATATCGAAACCATTGGTTATGATCAAGCACATTTTTCGAATAAGCTAAAAAGACTGTTCGAGGGCATGAGTTTGAGGGATGAAGAAGATCAAGAACACCTTTTTGGTGAACAGATTCTTCTCACACTCCATGGGAGTAGATTACCTGCTACTAAAAGTGCAGAAGATACCAAACGCACTTTGTATCTTCTCATTGTCGACGATTCAAAGGTTAGAGTACCTTTGAAGAAAAACCTAAGTTTTTGGAGAGAGAGTAGTTCTCAAACGAGGTATGGACTAGTATCTTTTAGCTTTCTTGAATTGATGTCTATCCATAGTAAAGGTATCTACAAGGAATGTAGTTATTATGGAAATATCCAAAAGATAGCTAACGTTCTTAAAAGAGAGTATGAAGATGCTCTTGCAGCTAACCTTAATGCACAATATGTTAATCAGTCAACTAAGACGATAGCCAGTGTACGTGAGGATAAAATCTTTCAAGATCATGAAATGAACAGTAATACGTCATTTCTTGATTTAGGGTTTTCAAAAGTTGAAGTAGATACCGAGCGTTATCTACGTAGTGATTTTGATAAGGAGAAATTCAGGGTTCTAGAGAAAGAATGGGAGAAGTTGTGTAATCACTTACCTCATTCTACTGTAGAACCCGAACTCAAATTCCGAAAGCTAGGAAAACACAAAGCAAGCGGACTTTATGTGCCAGGGTTAAATATCATGGCAGTTGATGTAAGAGATTCCTCATCATTCATACATGAGTATGGACATTATTTAGACTATACGTATGATCAATCAGGTATCATTAGCTCTACATCACATAGCTTTAAAGATGTTCGTAATATCTACAAGGCTAGCTTGCTGAAACTTATTCAAATAGCTGAGGAAACCAGAACGGACTTAGCTCAAACTGTTCATATTAAGAAAAAGTTGGATTATTATTTGACACCGACTGAAGTGTTTGCACGTGGCTTTGAATGGTGGGTTTTTGAAACTTATACCAAAGATTCAGAACTGCTATCTGATGAAGCAACTTACTATACTCGATTTGAGTATAGGGCTTTGAGGCAATGTCGACACCTTTTGTTCGCATTTTTTGACACGTTCTTTGAGAACTATCGTGCAATGCAACCTATTTATAAGGTTGAGAAGGAGTCAAAAACACTAGTAGCTTGCCGAAAGCCACTTGAAGATAAACCAACAACTGAAGGAGAACAGTTAAGCTTGTTTGAGTTCTAAGAGGAGAAAAACAATGATTGTAAACAATATTTTAAAAGAAGCTATCGATAATAATATTCAAGATATTACCTTCTTCCCACATGGTGAAGATTACGAGGTAGCATTTAGAACTGCTGATGTTAAACAGGTCCATGACTTCATTTCATCAGAAGATGCGGATGCTCTATTTGGTCATATTAAATTTTTGGCTGAGATGGATGTAACCGAAAAACGTTGTAGTCAGGTAAGAACTTGTGACTATCAGTTGGATGATGGTAGAGTTATCACCATTAGGATATCGACGATAGTTAATTTTCAAGGACTAGAAACGATGTCTATCCGACTTATTCATGTGAATGAGCGACGAATTTCTTTGAGTGAGTTTGATAGTAGTTGTATGGAAGAAGTGCTTGAACAAGTACGCATTCCAGGCTTGCACGTCATTACTGGTCCTGCAGGTGTCGGCAAAACGACTTTAGCCTACTCGTTACTTGCTGAAGCTTTTAAAGAAGGTAAAGTAGTGACAATTGAAAGACATGTTGAAATTAAGGAAATGTCTTTTTACCAACTACAAGTCAATAAGGCTAACGGTATGGAATTGAAAAATCTCGTGACTTTTGTATTACGCTCCAACCCTGACGTCTTGTTTATTGGTGAAGCTAATACGCAAGAAGAAGTAGAAGTAGTACTTATGGCAGTTTCTGCAGGATTAAGTGTCGTTACAACAGCTTATCAAGATGACTTTTCAATCCCACACGATGTTTTAGAAATGAAACAAGGAAAAGATGGAAAACGAAACGTAGCTTTGATTAAATAAAAGAGGAGAAAACAATGACTGGTACAATTAAGATTGATGCTTTTGACCGCTTCATGGCAGTAAGCCATTTTGATGAAGAAATGGCTGAAGCACATACACCGACTGAGGATGCTATTCATAATTGGATAGTTAATCATCAAGAGGATGATGAGCTGATTGCTGGGATTCTCAAACATCTTGATCGTACGATTAAGGATGCTATGGCTTACTGCATCAGAAAAGCCAGTAAATCTGACTATAGAAATGGTCAAGGTGCTATGGTTGATGATGCCACAGTCTTTTCTTGGGTTAAAGAGTATTTTACCGCTGAGAAGGTTGAGACAAAATCAGTTGTAGGGAAAATGACTACTGGTAGTAAGAAATCAACCAAGCAACCAACTAAGAAGCCAAAAAAGAAACAGAATAAGGGCCTAACTAAAACAGAAACTAAAAAGAAAGTTCCAACTAAGAAAAAACCTAAAAAGGATGGGAAACAGTTAGATCTTTTTCAGATTTATCTGTTGTAGAAGGCGAATTTTAACAACAATAAGAAAGAAAATGGTCCTAGGGCCATTTTTTATTAATTAAGGAGAAAAACAATGACAAAAGCAGAGAATATTCAAGAAATCGTAGATAATCGTTTAAAAGTTCCTAACGGATTTTTAAATGGGCGAAGAATAATTTTCCTATCTATGAATGGTCAAATAAGTCTAAGACAATTATCTCTTCCGACCGAAAAATTCTCGGAAAAGGTTACAAAACGCTTATCACTTAACAGCCGTTTAACCTTTGTAGGAGATACTTTTTACTTTGTCTGGATGGGAGTCACAAAGAAACGCATTGAAATGCAAATGTATGCAGTGACTCAATCATTTGAAGAAGGAAAAGAAAAGTTTGACGTCAGCCTTTATAACTTTTATCAGCTTGCCAACAATAAGATGGTAAAAACACACTGGGATCCATATCTTTCAATCCAAGAAGGTAAAGAAATCTATAGTACTGGATTCCAAAATCAGAGAAACGCTCTCTTTTTTGGCTCTGGTGCATTTAGTGTCTATATGCTTTATGGTGGTATGGAAAATCTTATTGAAAAGTTACAATCAAAATCTGAGTTGAGATACTTAGATTTTGATGAAGCGATTAAAGATAATTTTGAGATAAGCTCAGTGCTACCTCATCTTTATAAATATCGAGAACGTATTGAATTCGCTCAAAAAATCAAGGCACGTGGAGTCGTCAAAGAATTGGTAGGTACTACGTTTTATAGGTCTTATTACTCATATAGTCTTGGACATAAGCATGCAAATATGGGTAAGGTTACCATGAATTTCCTCAGAAGGAATAAACAGTATCTAAAAAATACGGATATGAATATTGAAAAGGCATTTTTCGAGGAAGATATGCGTAGACAATATGGTCGAACGTTCGAGGGTTTATACGAGTTACTTATAAATGCTATGGTTCCTAACAGGACGCCACTAATTAAGCGTTTAAATGGTATCTTACCATCCACGGTGAAACCAATTCGTTTCATTAACTGGATGATGAAGAATGAGGTCTGTCTTCGTGATTATGAGGACTATCGAGAAATGGTAGAAGCTCTGGGAATTCCATTTGATGGAGATTATGTAGTTATACCTAAAAATTGGGAAAACAAACATACAGAGATTGTCGAAAATTATTCGGTTCTTCTCGATAATCAACTAGAACGTGGGACTCATTTACGTGTAACTAATGCCGTAAGTAATTTGAGAGCGGAGAAAAGACGACGTGAGGAAGAAAAGAAAGAGGCGAAGTTGAGAATTGTAACAGCTGAACGCTTGGCAAACATGATGAAAGCTCAGACAACATTTGACAAGTATGCATTTATCTTTCCTAAAAATGAAAGTGAAATTGTCAGAGAGGGAAAACACCTACATCACTGTGTTGGAAGGTATGCAAAGGAACACTTTGTCTACGGTTCCTCTATTATTGTCTTTGTACGTGATAAAACTGACAGAGAAACTCCTCTTTTATACCCTAGAATTGAAAAATGATAGGATTATTCAACTGAGAGGAGAACGGAACAAAGCTGCAGATGAAGAGGCTAAGAAAGAAGCAGAACAATTTTTAGCCCATTGTGGAAAGCTTAAAATTGAGTTTTAGATAAGGGGAGAAAAAATGAAACTGAGAACTCATTATGAGTCAACTGCGTTTTCATGTTATACTAGAGATAACACTATACGTGATTTCATGTATAATTCAGGGAGAAACGTCATGAAGTTGACTATTGTTCTTTATAACAATAAAAAGATGATTGGAAAATACCTGGTTGATACAATCAGTAAAACCTTAGATACGTTTGAAAGGAAAGATGATTTTTGTTGAACACAGAATTCACCTATGAACGTATGGTAGATTTTCTAAAAGGGCGTCAAATTGATTTTGGACGAAAAAACCGAAAGGAACTTTTAGGGTATACCTATACAGCTCCCGATGTCTGGCACGAAATTGCTATGACACACGGTTTTGATACCGATGATTTTTATTGGGTATCAATACCAGAACTCAATGATGAGCCATTTGTTTTAGAAGATCATCATCCTAATTTAAGTAGAAAATAGGAGAGATACTATGACTGTATTTACCTCTAGCAAAGGAACTCAAGAGAAATGGTTGAAAGATGACTATTTCTATAAGAGAGACTTTTTTGGTGGGGAGGCTGAAGCTGAGTTTCTAGTATCTGAGTTTTTGAAAAGTTGTGGGATTGAAGATTATGTACCTTACGAAAAAGTAGGTAGTGATCTTTGTCGTTCACAAAATTTCATACCAGAAGGTGGAAGCTTCGTTACGATGTTTCGTTTGCTGCAACAAAGGGGGTATACGGAATCAGATATCGAACAAATAGCTAAGAAGCAACCTCAAGAGCAGTATAACTTTTTGAAAAAAGAGTTGGCTGAGATTGGTTTTTCAGAAGCTGAGCTTGATTCGATATTTGCCAGACTCTTTGAGATTGATCGCTTAACCTTAAATGTTGATAGACACTGGAATAACTTTGGGATTATCTTTTCTAAAGATGAACCGCCATATCTATTAACTTTGTTTGATTTTGGTTACTCTCTAGGAGTTACCTTTCCCAGAACAATGCCCACGCATCTAGCTATTCGTAAGAGTAAAGCTATGACAGTCAGCAAAAGCTTTGATAAGCAATGTGAACTGGCTGGAGCATTCTCTTTTGACATTCAAGATAGTTTTATTGAGTTCCTCAAAAACAGGAAAACACGAGAGGCTCACATATTTTTGAGTCGTATAAACAAATACTATAACTAAAAAGAAAGACTTGGTATTATACCAGGTCTTTTTTAGTTTTAAGGAGAAAGAACAACAATGGAAGAACAAACAAATAATACTAAAAAAGTGACTAAAGCAGAAAAGGTTCAAGCTAACCTTTCTGCCATTAAACTTGTGAAAGCACTCGAAGCAGATAACCGTCTAGCTGATAGTGCCGAACAAGAAATTCTCTCTAACTATGTTGGTTGGGGAGGACTTGCTAACGATTTCTTTGATAGTAAGATTAATCGTTTTGCAAAAGAACGTGATGAGCTAAAAAGTCTTGTCACTAAAGAAGAATACCGTGCGATGGAAATGAGTTCCCTTACGGCTTACTACACAAGTCCAGAGATTGCTACTGCAATGTGGGATAAGATTGTAGAAAGTGGTTTTAAAGGAGGTAATATTCTTGATCCATCAATGGGTACTGGTATCTTCTTTGAAACAATGCCAGAGGATATCAAGAAGAATTCTACTCTTTATGGAATTGAACTTGATACCATTACTGGTGATATTGCTAAACACCTTCATCAAGATGCTACTGTTTTAGTCCAAGGATTTGAAACAGTAAACTTTGAAGGGACACCATTTGACTTGGTCATTACGAATGTTCCATTTGCGGATGTTCGTATTGTCGATAAGGCTTATGATAATAAACCTTATCGTATTCATGATTACTTCTTTAAGAAAGCTATTGATTTGGTACCCTATCATGGGATGGTTGCTGCTATCACTTCAACTGGTACTGCAGATAAGAGTGCTGGTTCCATTCTGCCAGAACTCCGTCGTAGCGGAACTCAGTTTTTAGGTGGTGTCCGCTTACCAAATACTGCTTTTAAAGATGCTGGAACACGAGTGGTAACAGATATCCTATTTTTTCAAAAAGGAGCTTTTATCCCTGTTCCCGATAATAATATCGACTTTTGGTCTTCCGATAGAAAGAAACTCCCCTTTGATAACCGTGTCTCACTCAATCCCTATTTTTCCCAGGATGCAATTTGTAAAAATCCTTGTGTCCTAGGTGATTATCAGGTACGTCATTTCAATGGTGGAACATTGGATCTTGTGGTAGATAGCTCTTTTGACTTAGCTTCAGAGCTTCAAGAAGCACTATCAAAAGTAACAGTGCCTTTCGAAGCAGAGAGACTAGAACCTCGTGATATTATCCTTAAAGAAGAAGTGAATCATCTTGACCAAGACTTACTTGCTTCACTTGATATTCGATTGAACGAGTATGCTTGTGATAAAAATGGACGTGTCTATTATCGTGATAACACGTCTATCCGTCCTAGCTCACGTGCAGCTGAAATGATTTTTTTATCAAGACGAACAAGGACAGTTCGTAAAATATGATGATAAATACAAAGAAGAAGCTGTTTTAGACTTTGAAGCAGCAGTAGAAGCAGATCCTAATATTGTTACGAATACATGGGTAAGTCAAACACCCTCTAAAGCAGCTAAAAGTAAAGGGCTTTACAAAGGTATTTATTTCTATGAAACACCCCTTACGGATACAGAAAACAAGCGTATCCGTGGCATGGTTGCTATCAAAAATGCTTATCAAGCCATTATTGATATTCAAATGACGACAGACTATGATGAAGGTAAATTCAAACAACTGCTTGCAACACTTAATCAAGCCTACGATACTTTCAAGAAGAAGTATGGTTATATCAATCAAGCGGTGAATGCTCGCCTCTTTGACCGAGATGACCGTTATCCTCTTATCGCTAGTCTTGAATTAGAGGAGTTGGACGAGAATGACAGCTCAAAGGTAGTCTTTGTGAAGTCAGATGCTTTTAAAAAGCCAACTATTCGTCCTAAAAAACACCTCCATCAAGTGATGTCAGCAGTAGAAGCTTTGAATGTGTCGCTTTCAGAAGGTCGTGGCGTTGATTTGAACCTCATGAGTTCTGTCTATCCAGATGTTTCAGAAGATATGATGATTTCAGAACTAGGTGAGACAGTGATGATTGATGTGGAACGCTATATTGATGATAAGACTGTACACTATGTTACTAAGGATAAATTCCTTTCAGGTGATGTTCTAGCCAAACGTGATTGTATTAACTCTCTCATTGAAGACGGAGATACACAAGCGGATTGGGAACGTTATTTGGAATTGATTTTATCTGTTGTACCAGAACCAGTTGTCTTATCTGATATTGATTTCAGTATTGGTTCTAGCTGGATTCCTAGTAACGTCGTTTCTCAATGGGTGTTTAATGAATTGTTGGATGAAAAGGTTGGTCTCCACTCTGAAGAAGCTAAATCACTAATAGTGACATCCAGAATCGGACGAGGTTTCAACGAACGCTTGTTAAACCGCTATATGAGTCGTCAATCTAACCTGCGTTTAGGTCTACGTGATGAGTACAATAAAAGCTACTCACACGCAACAGATATTGTGGCTCACTTGCTTACAAGTAATCAACCAACAATCATGCGTAACTTTGGTACGACTGAAAACCCGATACGTAAGGTTGATGAAGTGGCTACAGCAAACCTACGTGAGTGTGAACGTGTTCTACAAGAAAGCTTAAGAACTTTATTCATGAAAATCCAACAGTCCAAGAAGTGATTGAGGATACCTATAATGAAGTCTTTAATCGCTATGTGACACGTCAATATGACGGAAGTCTCTTGGAATTTGATGGGTTGGCTAAAGGAGTAGAGCTTCGCCCTCACCAAAAGAATGCCGTACAACGTATTCTTGAAGAGAGACGTGCACTGCTTGCTCACGAAGTGGGTACTGGTAAGACACTAACCATGATTTCAGCAGCTTTCAAGATGAAAGAGCTTGGGCTTATTCATAAACCATTGTTTGTGGTTCCATCTAGTCTAACAGCACAATTTGGTCAAGAAATTATGCGTTTCTACCCTACCAAGAAAGTGTTTGTTACGACTGAGCAGGACTTTGAAAAGTCACGCCGTCGCTTGTTCGTCTCTCGTATTCTAACGAGCGACTATGATGGTATTGTGATTGGGCATTCTCAATTTGAGAAAGTTCGTGTCTCACAAGAACGTGAACAAGCCTTTATTTCAGAAAAGATTGATGAGCTTGATGAGATCATTGGTTACGCAAAAGCTAATGATGACAAAATCACTTTTAAGCAAGCACAATCTATGCGTAGAAGTCTTGAGGCAAACTTAGAGACGTTGCTTGAAAACAAGACTGGTATTGATGAGTTTATCAACTTTGAAAGCCTTGGTATTGATATGCTCTTTGTTGATGAAGCCCACGGGTACAAGAATGTCCGTCCTATGACACGTTTGGGGAACGTTGCTGGTATTACCAACCGTACCTCAAAAAAGAATATGGATATGGAAATGAAGGTGCGCGTGCTTCAAGAAGAGCATGATACACGTCACGTTGTCTTTGCGACTGGAACACCAGTTTCAAACTCTATTAGCGAAATGTATACGATGATGAATTATCTTCAACCAGATGTCATGGAACATTTCGGTGTAAGTTTCTTTGATGCTTGGGTTGGTGCGTTTGGGATTGTTGAGAATAGTCTTGAACTTAACCCTACTGGAGACAAGTATATTTCACGTAAACGCTTTGCTAAATTTATGAATCTCCCTGAGTTGATGGCGATTTATCGTCAGACTGCAGATATTCAAATGACTGAAGACCTTAATCTTCCAGTTCCTATGGTAGAAAAGGTAGCGGTTGAAAGTCAGTTGACTGATAACCAAAAGGTTTATTTGGATGAGCTTGTAGAACGCTCAGACCGAGTTAAAAATGGGAGTGTAGATCCTAGTGAAGATAACATGCTCAAAATCACTAGTGAAGCCAGAAAGTTGGCTTTAGACATGCGTTTGCTGGATGCGGAGTTCTATGTAAGAGCTGATGCAGATAAACTCATGCAAGTGGTTGAGCGAGTGGATAAGATTTATCACATGGAGGCTAAGCATAAAGGGACACAAATGATTTTCTCTGACCTTGGAACTCCTAATGGCAAGGGTTTCTCTGTTTATCAAGAGTTGAAAGATTTGCTTGTTGAACGTGGGATTCCAGAAGAAGAGATTGCTTTTATTCACGATGCTGCTAACAAAAAGGCTAAGCTCCAACTTCAACGTCAAATGAATGCTGGTGAGATTCGTATTCTCATGGCTTCAACGGAAAAAGGGGGAACCGGTCTTAACGTCCAACGTCGTATGAAAGCTGTTCATCATCTCGATGTGCCTTGGAAACCGTCTGATATTATCCAACGTAATGGACGCTTGGTTCGTCAAGGAAATATCTATCGTAAGGTAAATATTTTCCATTATATCACTAAAGGAAGTTTTGATAACTACCTTTGGCAGATTCAAGAAACAAAGCTCCGTTATATTACGCAAATCATGACCAGTCGTACACCGATGCGAGCTTCAGAGGATATTGATGAGCAAACACTCTCAGCCTCTGAATTTAAAGCCATTGCGACAGGCAATCCATATCTTAAACTTAAGATGGAACTTGATAACGAATTTGAGTTGTTGTCTAATCGTCGTAAGGCTTGGAAACGTGATATTGCTTTGTCTCAAAAACGTATTAAGCAAGCCCTTAAAGATAAAGAAAATTACGAGAAGAAACTTTCTCTATTAGTCCAGGATAAAGAGCTTGCAGAAAAGACAAAACCTTGGAAGAAGTGGTTGAAAAAGAAGATGGTAAGAAATATGAGGTTGAACATAACCCATTTGTTATGACATTTGAACCAGATGGATACGAAGCAACTAAGAAAGATGTTGCAGGAAATCAACTGAACTATGCTATGCAGATGAATGTTGCCTCTGATCCACTCCATATGAAAATGACAACCCTTGCTCATTATCGTGGTTTTGTCCTTCGTGCGTTGGAACAAAAATCACCTTGGCAACCAGAACGCATGCTTGATTTGCATATTATTGGTCAAAATAGCTATGCTGTTCGCCTAGACTTTGCGAGTGGTATTGGAACTATTCAACGTATCAACAATGTTATTGATGGTATTGATAAACAAGCCAAACTCTTGCAGGAAAACATTGACCGTTGTGCAGATACTATCAAGCGAGGAGAAGCTGCAGATGTTTTTGCGGACCAAGCTCGTCTTGACTATGTATCAGCAAAACGGGCCATTGTTAATCCTCTTATCGAAGTCGAAGACGAGTCTAAGAAGCCTACTGTAGAACAAATTGAAGAGGCTATCAATGCTTTTGAATTGCAGTACAAGGCAGACCATCCAGAAATGGATAAGGACTCTGATGTAAAAGTTAGCTCAATCACCGAGGAATATACTGCTAGCTATGATCCTGATGAAGAAAGCGAACTTGTTGAAGTTATTGAAGAGTTAGTAGATGAATCAGAAACTGGCTTTGAGGAAGAAGTAGCAGTTGTTCAAGAAATCGTTGAAGAAACGACTCATGTCGTTGTTTCACAAGAAGTTCTTGATATGGCTGATGACTTCCTAGAAAGTATTTCTGAACTCTTTGGCATGACTGAAGAACATAATGACAATGTATCTACAGAATTAGTTTATGAAACCTCATCTGTTAATGAGGTAGTAGAAGCAGAAGTAGAAGTCTACGAAGAAATTTCACTATTTGACTTCGTTTAATCACAAAAAAGGATAATATCTTCTTGAGGAGATGTTATCCTTTTCTATTATTTGATTGTCATAAATTGAAATGTTTCAGATATTTGGAATAGCCGTCTGTTCAATATTTGGTTAGAAATTTTTCTTTATGTTCAAAAGGGGTCAGAATGCCTCCTTTTGAATAAAGTTTATAAAAAAAGGTAGTGATGAAAAATATTATAATAATTACCTCAAAAAGAAGTATGTATAAGTTAAATTGTTTTTCATACTCAAACCTCTCGGCAAGAAACAAGAATAAGAGCTAGAAAAATTTAGACAGTAGACAAAACACTATTTTGAGTGTTTCTTTTTTTAAGTCACCTAGTCTGAATTTAAGGGATTAATTTTATAATAAGAAGGTATTGGATTGTAAAAATAGCTACAAAAATGAAATTTGAGAGATTGCTTTTTATAAAGCGATATTTTATTTAACATTTTAAAAAAATACTAATAAAAAAAGAAATATAAAAAAACAATATTTGCACTTTTTACTCACTAAAAATAAAGATATATTGTTTACAATAAGAGCGTAGAAAATATTTACTACATACTAACAGAAGGGAGAATGATTGCCATGAAAAACTCAAAAGATATTTTGAACAATGCTATCGAAGAAGTTTCTGAAAAAGAACTTATGGAAGTAGCTGGTGGTAAAAAGAGGTACAGGTTGGTTTGCAACTATTACTGATGACTGTCCAAACTCAGTATTCGTTTGTTGTTAATCAAAACAATCTTGATAAGTGGACTAAAATTTTCCTGTTTAGACTTAGTCTAGGCAGGATTTTTGAGTAATGGTAGGATAAATATGATAAAAAGAGATGAATTAAAGTCAGAATACCAACAACATCAGTTTTACGAATACTTTAACTCAATTTTTTTAATTACGACATACTAGATACTTCTATTAGTGAAAATATTTATTTATTGAGGAAAAACGACACATAAGTTATTTTATAGTGAGTTTGAAAATCAGTTATTTGAAACCGTAATGTTCCTTTTCAATGAAAAACGCTAGTTTTAGATATAAATAATTTTTTTCCAAGGAAATTGGAAATAAGTCAGAGGCGTATGAGCAATATATACAGCAAATAAAGGAAGAAAAATGGAATAAATAATTTTTTTGATAGGTATCCGTATTTGTTAAAAACAAATCAATAGAGAAGTCAGATTAATAGAAGAATCATATTCTTTACTATTTGATAGATTTTTTTAAAAAGACTTGTCTGAGTTAAGATCGTGTTTTAATATTACTGAACCCCTAAGTAATGTTGAGTTTTCACTTGAGATAGTCATTCCCAAAAACAAACAGTTGTTAAGATTGAATTTAAAGAGAAATCCATTTACTACAAGCCTAAAAAGTTATGATTCATACAACATTTTGTTAGAACTTATTAGTTTATTGAAATCTAATAATATACCCTCTTTCAGTCTTCCTGAAAGCTTAATTAAAAGCGGATTATTGTTGGCAACTCGGTGTGGATTATATAAATTCTAATAATGATGAAGTAAAAGAGAATATACCTTAAGTATGGTGTTTTAGCAGCATTTTTCTGAAATTTTTTTCCATTACGGACTTACATATGGAAAAATGTGATTGTTTCAGGCGGAGATTTATATTTAATTGATGTTGAAACATTTTTCAAAGAAAGTTGAATGTACAAACTAATAATTTTTGAAGGATTACTGTTGATACTTATCAGAGAATTTATGAGACATCACTTTCAAAATGGTTTATTTCCTGTACAATTTGAGAAAAACAGCGCTCCTAACATTTCTGGAATAAGTGGAAAAGGTGGAAAAAGAAAAAAGGGGAAGTATGAACTGATAAATAAAAATCGTGGGGATATGAAGTTAGTGAAAACTGACTATTTTCAGGAAGATAGCTATAATATTCCAACATTAAATGAGAAAAATGGTGGAACCTCTCGACTATGCTAATGAGGTAATTGCAGGATTTAGAGAATGCTATGCATTTCTCATGTCGCAACGTGCAAAGGTTAAAAAAATTTTAGAAGGTTTTCCGAAATTGAAAACTAGAGCCATATTCAGAAATACTTCCGACTATGGAAAATTTTTGCAAGCCTCTACGAATCCAAAATATCTTTTCTCAGAAAAAAAGAGGGAGAATTTATTTTCGATACTATATGAGTCAAAAACATATTGAACAATTTATTGTTGATAATGAAATTAAAGATTTAATGAATGGTGATATTCCTTACTTTTCAGTGGATACCAGTGGAAATGTATATAATTCTTTAGGAACAGTAATTGGAAATCTAGGAGAGACAACCTCGTTATTTGATAATATAGCTACCTTGAATGATGAAAGAATGAAGTTCACTTGTGAATTGATTGGAATAGTCTTGAAAAAACCGATTAAGCATTGGGAGAGGAAAGAAGGGAAATCTTATTATTTTCCATTAATATCCTCAAAACAAAGTTTTAATGAGGAAATCTTAGACAGCGTTAGACAGATATTTATTGATGCAAATAAGAATAGTTTTTCTTCGGAGGAGGAGATGACATGGCTCAATATTGATATTACAGAGACTGAACAATGGGTAATATCTCCTCAGAACATTACCTTATATAATGGATTGATTGGGAATGCCTTATGTTATTTATATGCTTATCAAATTCTTGGTGAAGAGCAATATCTAGTATCATTAAATAAGATATTGAAAACACTGGAAACCACGAAGAATCTTATAGAAACTAGTGATATGTCAGTTTTTAGGAAAAAGGAGGTTTGATTTATCTATACTTTTAGTTTGTGGAGAAGACTTAAATTACCTCGATACCAAAAAAATTATATTTAGACATAATCAAAGAATTTTCCAGCCAGTCACTGGAGGAGCAAAATATAGATTATATTTCTGGAGTGTCTGGTTTATTAGTTGTTCTATGCAACATATATAATGTAGAGCAAAAAATAAAAACAGTATATCATTTAATTAATAGGATATCTGAATTTATTATTGATAATGTAAAAAGAAGATGGTAAGGTTTATTGGGTATCGGATTTTTCAGATTCAGAAATTCTAAATGGACTATCTCACGGACAATCTGAATTGCATATGCATTACTTTTATCATGGAAAAATCAATAAAAAAATTATAATTATTTTAAAAATAGCGAAGTCAGCTATTGATTTTGAAAAATACCCGTATTTCTGATGGAAATTGGATTGATTTTAGAAATAAAGGAAAACGTTCAGAGTTAGGAATGCCAGAACCTATTTATTGGTGTCACGGTGCAACAGGTATCGGATTAACGAGATATAGAGAATCAAAATGGTTAAACGATAAAAAGTTGAAAAATAATTATGAAATGGCTAAACAAACGGTATTAAATAATGGTTATTTGAATTCGGATTGCCTTTGTCACGGGAAAATGGGCAACATGGAATTATTTATGAATTTAGATGACTCCTTGAAAAGTGAAGTAGATATAGAAGGTATCATGCTTAATATTGTTCGTAATTCTCAAAAATTTGGTTGGGAATCTGGCTTGCCACAACACACAAGAGTGTTTAATATGATGGTTGGTGAAATAGGGATAGCATATCAGTTGCTTAGATATATATCCAATTATGAAGTACCATCATTATTGTTATTAGATGTTCCAAATGGGAGTATTGAAAATGAAAAAGATTACACCGATTGAACAAAACAACTTCTACTGAATGTGGATTATGTTGTTTATATATGATGTTAGATTATTTTGATATTCCAGAAACATATTTTAATTTGAAACAACAAGTCGATTTAGGGAGAAATGGACTGAGTATAAAGAATATCTCAGATATTGCTTCTATCTACGGAGTTACTTGTAAGACTTATCGTTTTTCCAAATATCCTGAAAACTTACCTGTCATGGTATTTGTTTTAGATTCGCATTTTGTAATTTTAGAGGATATTCGTGATGATGTCTTTACTATTGTTGACCCTGCTGTTGGGAAATATGTCTTAGCAAAGAATGAATTCTTTGAATTATCTCCTAAATTTTTATACCGAATTTTTATGATCAGACGACTAATTCTTCATAGTCAAACGAGGATTGGTTGGCAGAAACGTAAAAGGAAAATGATATTTGTAAATAGGAAGGATATTTTTTTAACCATTCTATATACTCTGGTTTTTCAGATTATGACAGTGTCAATTCCATTTTTCATAAGGGGAATTATTGACGGAAATTGGTTTTTCCTTAAAAAGTTTGGCTATTTAGAAAGTGCAGTCCTACTTTCTATCATAATTTTCAAGGAGGATTTTATTTTCTAAAGAATATCTCTTTAGTGAAATTGCAAAAATAAATTTCACAGCACTATTTCAGAAAAGTTTGTGACTAAGTTATTGAAACTTCCCATAGAATATATTGGAAAAATAGATAAAACAGACATCATTCATAGATATAATGGTTTGATGATTGTGAGGAGTTACTATCAGAAAGAATTATTTCTATCTGGTTGGATATTATCTTAATGTTTGCGAGTATTAGTTATGTCACATATGTTTCCACACCTTTGGGAATTATATTGGGTATAGTTTTTATTGTAGAAATGATGATTTTTCCTGTCACTAAGCATTAAACAAGAAAAGTTAGGTAAAGAAGTTTTTAAGACAAAAGAACTCTTTACAAACATTCTTTTCACTGATGGACGGGCTATTTCTTTTTAAAGCTAAAAATTCTGAAAAAGAACTTTTTGTCAAAATGGGATAAAAAGTTTTAAGGACTATATCAATTCAACATATGATAGAAATAGATATTTCAATCTTTTAGGAGCAGTAAATTATGTGATAACTTTTTTTCCATACCTATTTTGTTAATTCTGTTGTTTCTATATTATTCACCAAATAGTGGCAGTGGTGAGCTTATTCTTCTTTATATGATGGTTTTAAATTTTATTAATCCCATTAATAATATTTTGAATTCGATTGATGAGATTCTATATGGTGTTAAGCATTACGAAAGGGTATTAGAGATATCAACTCTTGATAATGAGACGAATGGTACTTATAAGTTATCAGAGGATACAGATATAGAGATAAATTTTAAAAAATATAAACTATCAATATGAGTTAAATGGGGCAAAAGGTGTTAAAATGGAATAAACCTAAAAAGTCCATTCAGGAGAATTTGTTGCAATTATAGGGAAAAAGTGGAAGTGGAAAGACAACTCTAGCTAAGATGTTGTTAGGCTATGTAAGCCCTAGTAGTGGAGACATGACATACAACAATATATCCTACTCTAAAATTGATAAAAAAGATTTTAGGAATATATCGGCTTTTGTATCTCAAGATTCTCCCATGTTTGATGGGGATGTGATGTATAATATTTCGCTAGGGAGAGAATCTGTTTCAGGAGAACAGGTTATTGAAACTTGTAAAAGAGTATCAATATATGATGATATCATGAGTATGCCAATGAAGTTTCATACTCTACTTTTTTTCGAGATAATCCATCAATATCTGGGGGCAAAAACAACGGATTTCTTTAGCAAGAGAACTTGTAACCACCCCTAGAATCTTAGTTCTTGACGAACCTACATCAGCTTTAGATGTAAAAACTGAAAGAATAATCCAAAAAAATGTTGAGGCTTTACATTGTACGAGGGTTTTGGTTACCCACAGACTTAATACAGTTGAAAAAGCTGATAAGATTTTAATAATGGATAATGGCAAAATTATTGACTATGGAAACCATTATTATTTGTACAAAAATAATAAGTATTATTGTGACTTATATGACTCGTATATGAATAAATATCAGGAGGAAGAGGTAAAATGAAACAATTAGTATTAAAAGATGTTTGTAAAAAATATCCCAATCAACTGAATTATGCTCTAGACCATATCAATTTGATTGTGGAAAAAGGAGAATTTGTAGCTGTCATGGGGCGTAGCGGTAGTGGGAAAACGACGCTTTTAAATGTTACTTCAATTATTGATAAAATTGATAGTGGGAATATTTATTGTGCGGATAAAGAGATTAGCACATTCTCTGATAAGGAGGCAACTAATTTTAGAAAAATGATATTGGTTTTGTTTTTCAAGATTATATGCTGTTAGACAGTCTAACCATTAGGGAGAATATTTCTGTTGCTTTGTCTTTAAAAAATGTTGATTCTTCAAAGATTGATGATTTGATAAATAGCTATGCAAAAAGATTTAATTTACATGAACAGTTGAAAAAATACCCTTATCAACTTTCTGGAGGTCAAAGACAGAGTACCAGTATTATCAGAGCAATCATTAAAGACCCAGAAATTATTTTTGCTGACGAACCAACAGGAGCACTTGACTTGAAATCTTCTGAGGAAACAATGATGATTTTGAGTGAAATCAATAAAACGGAAAAGGTAACTATTCTAATGGTTACTCATGATGTTTTATCAGCTTCTTATGCCGACAGAGTTATACTCCTCAAAGATGGAAAACTTCACATGGAGATTGATAAAAAAGATTGTGGAGAGTCGTTTTACGATGTAATTAGTCAAGCTTTATCCGATAGAGGAGAGTAATATGATTTGGTCAATTACAAAAATCTAACATTAAAAAGAATTTTTCCGTTATATCGTATCTATTTTTCTAGCTACGATCGGTTTTATTAAGTATTTTTATAGCTTTTTTTAAATTTTTATTTCAGATAAAATCATCGCAGAAAAAAATTGGGGATAGTGGTCAAGCTCTAGTTATCGCCAATGGTTCATTGTTATTTTTGATTGTATTTTTGGTGGTATTCTTAATCTACTTCAATAATTTCTTTGTAAAAAAACGCAGTCAAGACCTTGGAGTCTTAGCAATACTAGGGTTTTTCAAAAAGAGAATTAACAAAATTACTAACTTTAGAAAATCTTGTTATTCTAGTTCTGAGTTACTTGGTAAGTTTATTGCTAGGACCTACTTTATATTTTTTAGCTGTACTGGTAATTACTCATCTATTGGATTTAACAATGGAAGTTCAGTGGTTTATTACAGTTAAAGAGATTATAGAGTCTTTAGGAATATTAGTCGTAGTTTTTCTGATTAATTTCATCACAAATGGAGTTATTATTGCTAAACAGTCATTGATTGAATTTGTTAATTTCTCAAAAAGGCTGAGAAAAATCAGGATAAGAAAAAGTCAGAGCTATTATTGCTATTACCGCATTGCTATTGTCATATGTTTTATGTTTGACGACAGTGTTTTCATCCACACGAAAGATGCTATTAAAGCGTAGGGATGGTACCAATTTCTCTTTTGATAATTATCTTAGTTATTTTTAGGCTCAATTTTTACAATCAGATATGGATTGACTTTTGTAATTTCTTTCTTAAAAGAAAAGAAAAAAAGGTTATATCGTCCTCTCTCTAATATTATCTATCCTAAATTTAACTATCGTATTGCGACAAAAAATAAATTATTAACAGTCTTGGGGGCTTTTAACACTAACCGTTTCAGTTACTGGAATTATGGTAATGCTTTTATGCTTATTCTCTTAATGGAATAGAAAGATTGACTCCATCTGCCATAGAATATAATGTTGAATCAGAAAAATGGTCAAGTCAATGTTACAAATATTTTTGAGAGAATGGGCAAGTGAGTTTTAGTTGATATTAACCTATTGAGATTGAACACTAACCCAGAAGTGACTATCACAGAATCTGGGCAAACAATTCCTTATTTTTGATATAATTAATTACAGTAATTATAAAGAGTTAATGAAAGCTCAAGGAAGAAAAAATTCTATTGAAGGTAGTGAGTCACTACCATTGTTAATAAATTATTTTCCAACAGAAATTAGCCTAGGGAAAACCTTTAATTTGGAAAATGCATACGATGTTACTGTAAAACAAGTATCAACGAATAATGTTTTTAGTTTTTCTACAAGTGTCACGACTCTGGTGGTTTCTGATAAATTATATGCTGAGCTTAGTTCTCGTTTTCCAGAGAAAAAAATGACAATTAGGACTTTTAATGGAGATTCAATTAGGTCAAGCGAAACATTTTACAATCAGTTTAGTACGGTTCCTGATGTTATCAGTAGTTATAGTAGGGAACACACAGTAAAGACTGCTAATATTGCGACTTATATCTTTATAACCTTCCTATCCATACTCTTTATTATTTGTACAGGTAGTATTCTATACTTTACAAGCCTTTATAGAAATCATGGAAAATAAAGAAGAATATAGCTATCTGAGTAAGTTAGGTTATAGTAAAAATGATTAATCGGATTGTCGGATATGAAATAGGTATACTTTTTCCTTATTCCTGTATTAATTGGGATAATAAATGGTAGTATGTTGCTTATTTTCTATAAATATTTATTTATGGATACATTGGTTGCAGGCAATATTATAATGCTATCTTTGTTGCTTTTTCTGTTTTTTTCTTTTTGATAATATATGGCACATTTTATTTATTGACATTGTGGTCAGTGAAATCAATAATAAACAATTAATTCTAAAAACTTTTTAACTTTAACGATTTAGTAAATAATATGATGAGAATAGAAAAATAGCAAAGAGTAAATTTTTGGGGATCACAATAATCTTGTTACAACAATTAATAGCCTTTTTGATTTTTGGTCTATAATCGAGAAAACTTGTCTCTTCTTTTCTCTGAAAAAAGTAGCTCTTGTAATGACTCTTATTGATACAGGTTTTATTTGGCTGGCAGCAATATTACGTCAAAAACAAGATGGGATTTTTAAAAAAATTATTTCTATCGTTTTCTTAACAATTTGGCAATACTTGGTATCTGTGCTATCAAGGGAAACTCCTCTCTTTTTTAGTAGTGGTCTGCAAATTATATTGCTCTATTGTTATACCGTTGAGATTACTGATTTAATATTATATGGGCAGAAATAGTTTAAAGATAAGCTAGACAAGAGCTTATTAATGATCATTTTTGTTTCTATAATTAGCCTTTTAGTTAATAGAACTTTATTTAATTTCTTATTCTTAGTTGTTTTTACTATTTTACACCTTTATCCATTATTGGTTATAGTGCTATATTATAGGTATTTTAGGCAACAAATATCAGTTGTAAGACGTTCATTGATATTATTTTTCTTTGCTTTTTGCTAGCAATACTTGGTAGTGAATTTTATGGAGAGATGCTAGATGTTAATCAAGCCTTTAATAATTTGGGGTGGTATCTGTTTCCCTATAATGAGTACAATATACTATTTTTAAGGTCATACATGATAAATTTAGTCTAGTTACTCGAAGATGGTTAGGTAATTACAAAACTCGTATAGAACTTTTATTTCTACTTCTTATCATTTGTTGGGTAATACTTATAAAAGGTACTAGTTAAAAGATTTTTTTACTATTTTTTTATAGTTGTTGATGCAAGCACGTTTTTGTCTAGTGGTAATTTCTTGTATCTTTTGTTATTTAGAAAACTTTAAGCAAAATTTTGACTATGAAAAATAGAAGATTGAACTATTTTATGAAATCGGAGGAAAAACATGAGAGTGGAGTTCTCAAATTATTTGCATGATGATGTCTTGCAAAAATGTCATAGCGATAAAAACTTACTCTCTTTAGAAAAATAGTGATATAACACATGGTTTTATTGTTAATGGGTTGAATGATCTAGTTTCTGGTATCAGGGATGAAATTGATACTTATCACCCAATAGTTCCTTCTAATCGAACAATGAAAGAAAACATACAGTCTCTTTTTGATGATATTGTTAAAAGGAGGAAAAGTAATAAGTTGTTGTATTTCAACTGTTCGAGTAGTACAATAATCCCACCTCCATATGGAGATATTGTTTACAGGTTTATAAAAAGAATTAATTAATAATGCTATAAAATATGGAGTCAGTAAAGATATTCATTTATCTTTAAAGGTTCAATCTGATATTATTATCATAGAGGAGAGCAATCAGGTGGTGGAAAAAGTTCAATCTATAAATTATGGCAGAGGTTTGAAATCATTTCAAGAAACACTAGTAGCTTTTTGATGGAGATATGGAGCTACAAATAGATAATAAACAATACAATATCAGAATATTACTTCCCATAGATTGGAAATTGTGCTATGAAGATTTTATTAATTGATGACCATAAACTATTTGCAAAGAGTATCCAACTGTTATGCCAACAGTATGATGAGGTAGATGTTATAGATACAGTTACTTCTAATTTTAACGATGTGACGATTGATTTATCTAAATACGATATTATATTACTTGATATTAATCTAACAAATATTTCTAAAGAGAATGGATTGGAGATAGCGGAGGAACTCATACAGTCTACTCCTAACTTGAAAGTTGTTATGCTGACAGGATATGTTAAGTCAATCTATGAAGAGAGAGCAAAAACAATAGGGGCATACGGTTTTGTAGATAAAAATATAGACCCTAAACAACTCATCTCTATCTTAAAGAAAGTGGATTCTGGGAAAAAGTATTTTGAACAAATTGAATCTCAGGATTATGTTGAAGCTTTAACTGACCGAGAAATAGTAATCTTAAATTTGAGTAAGAAAGGTCTCTCTGTTAAAGATATAGAGGAAATGTTACAAATTAGTAGGAGAACAGTATTTAATCATTTTGAACCATATCTATTCAAAACTTCTAGTAAATAATAAGCAAGAGGCTATCTACAAAGCTGAGCAATTAGGGTATTTTATGGACTTCTGAGTTGTAGGCAAACAACTTAATTAAGCTTTATCTTTGTATTTGTTAGGGATTATGTGAAATAGAACATACTAAGATTAGTAGTGAAGAAATCTCCGACGGGAGAGAGTACTCACTACTTTTTCTTTATGTTAAAGTAGTGGTGTCTTGTAAAGTCGTAGGGCTCAATGGCGTTAGATGTCGCTTGACAAACTGGCAAGATACCTGTTTTAGATGGAATATTATCAAAGTATGTTGGATGCTAGACGTCGAGTATTGAAAAGGACATCACTAAAATAAGGAACCATTCAAGACAAAAGAGGTAATGTCATGCGTGCAGTATTTGGAATTGATGTAAGTAAAACAAGTTCTGAGGTGGCAATTTTAGTCAACGGTGAAAAGGTTCATGGCTACACCATACTCAATGATGCCATTGGATTCAATCGCCTGTTGGGCGACGACTTGAAAACTGTTCATAGCCCTGAGATTATATTTGAGGCTACAGGCGTCTATTCTCGACGTCTTCAAGCCTTCCTTGAGGAATATAGTTACGCTTACACACAGCTAAATCCACTGGAAGCTAAGAAGCAATTGAACAGTTTGTGAGTTCGTAAAACAGATAAAATTGACGCTGAAAAGTTGGCTAATTCTTAGCTTGTGCACAATCGTAAACCAACTTACGTGCAGCAAGAAGTTTATCAACATCTACGTGATTTAAGCCGTTTCTATCAAAATATGAATGAAGGTCTTGTTCGAGCTAAAAATCGTCTGTACAAGGTTCTACAAGTCACTTTTCCTGAATTGGAGAAGCTATTATCCACACCTACTGGAGAGCAATATTGGAACTTAGTGATGGCTTTTCCATGCAAAGAGTTTGTATTGAGCCTATCTCAAAGTGACTTGTGTGAGATGATCCATCAATCTACCTCCAAACGCATCTCTGAAAAGCGTATTGCTTACCTGACTGATAAACTTATAAAACTCGCTAAACAATATTTTTGTGCGGTCAAGAAAACCTCTCCCATGATGGAAGAGGTCCGTTACTATGCTCAAGAATTGCTTCGTCTTTCTGAACGCAGACAAGTTGTCTTAAACAACATGGTAGCTCTAGTTCAGCCTTTACCAGAGTATGACATCTTACGGTCAATTCCTGGTATCGCAGAAACAACGGCTACAAGCGTTATTGGCGAATTAGGAGACATTCGTCGCTTTAAGTCTGCTAATCAAATCAACGCTTTTATCGGTATTGTTCTCAAACACTATGAATCGGGAGATTTCCTAGGTCAAGAGCATATCACTAAGCATGGGAATCCTTATGCAAGAAAAATTCTGTACAAGTGCATTCAAAACATTGCTTCAGCTAGTCATACTAATCCCTGCCATATCGCTAACTTTTATGAGAAACGAAAAAGACAATCGATAATAGCTTCAACTAAGCCACATACGATTGCCTCTATACATCGTCTCATTCAGACAATGTTTTACCTCATTACGCATAACAAACTTTACGATTACTCTTTGACCCAAAATCGATAAGGCTGTCTATGCCGTATTAGGGTAACACCTTGTTTCAAAAAATACCAGATGAGGTGTTTTTTAGCATGCCCTTTTATGGATCAAAAAGTGTTAAAAATAAGACAGTAACCTCAGAATAGCTACTGTCTTCTCTCTTTTTTTACTTAAAGCCTTGATAGACTTGATAAATGGTAGAAAAGAGTCAAATAAAATATTTCAAAGGAAAGCGCAAAAAAACTAGGGAGATACCCTAGTTAGTAGTAGGCACTCACATAAAATTTTTATGTGACGAATAATGTAAGTATAAAGCCTCTATGTATAGAAGTTAATTAGAGACTAAGGGAAGATTGAATTATTATTGTATGGTGTGTAAGCCTACAATTGTGATTATATCAAGATGATTAAAAATTTTGCAATATTTTTTTCGAGGATTAATGTTCCCCTAAATAGAGTCTGTTTTTATGTTTTATAATGACTATAAAAAAATCTTTTTATGGTTATTGATACTCGTGGTATGTTCACTAAAAAAACATTATGAAAAACATCTCTTATTCGCAATGGAAGGGGTCAGGCATTTATTGATGGATTCTATTATATGGCTTTGATATATTTTAGTTTAAAACATACCAGATGAGGTGTTATTTTCGTATACTCTTTTATGGCTCAATAAGTTTTGAAAATAAAGCTGTAACCTCAGAATAGCACTGTCTTGTCTCATTTATTCTTAAAGACTTGATAAACTTGGTATATGGTAAAAAGAGCCAAATAAAAGGGTGGAAGCATCCCCTCTTTTGAGCATAGACCGCAGTACTACACCCCTATTCGATAGTGTAAATCATAACAAAAACATAAAAGCAAATCAAGGCTTTGATTTTATAAAATTTTCTCCAACTGTTCAAATTTTTGAATAGTGTTGGTTCCCACTATTTTGTCAAATGTTGATTTTGGGACAGACTGATATAGTGCATCCTTAATTATCCTAAAGTTTGATAAATATATTTAATTCACGTTTACTATAACTCTGCAAGATACTGTCAATAATTTTGTGTAAACACTCAAGTAGAGTTACGGAGTGTTAATCAAACAAGCTTTCAAGTGTGTCAGAAAATAGGCCAACCCCTTTATGGATTCGTTGACTTTGCTTGAAATTATAATCTTCAAACAAAGAAGAGCTCATTTTACACTCAAATAAAGGAAGTCAATACTACAAGTGATTGCTATGGGCAAGCATTCAAAATCCGGTAGAAAGGAAAGAAGTTTTGGCAGCGTTTGAGGTTGTGTAAACCATTCTAGGCTTTGGTAGTTTTACCATCGCTCTAAAAGGTTTATGCTACAAACTCTTTAAAGACGATGACAAAAAATAATCCGTCCCCACTTTTGGCGAAGTAAGACGGATGGATTATCTTCGTTTAAACTAGCCACCGTCTTTTAAACGGCTCTACATGGAAGTTGAGTGACTCCTCAACTTCTTTTTTTACTAACACAATTTTATCAAAAATCACTGATCTAAGTCAATTTACGTTTCTCCTTATTATTTTGAGATTCATATTGCTTAAAAAAATAGTTGAAGGTTTAGTTAAGATATATTTTGCAACTATTGAGATTTTAGCAGAAAGAAAGTATAATGAAGTTACTTTCTTTTATTTCTGTAAGTTATGATGCAGAAAAACGGCAACTCCCAATAGGGTTGCCGTTTTCTCTGTATTCGCTATTATATGGTTCATAAAGTTTTTACTTATACTTCTTTACTATTTAAAGACCAAACTTACATTAGGACAACTTTACCAAAGATAGTGCAGCTTTTCTTCTTGGTAAGAGTGATAGCTGTCTCATCAGTATTTAGCGAGTTAAGAATAATGTCACCATTTTCACTATTTTTACATACCTTCATTACGTAGTACCGACTATCTAACCGTACAATAGCGATATCACCTGTTCGGAGGATAGAGTTCTTCATAACAAATATCACTTCATCATCGAAAAAAATAGGTTCCATGGAATTACCGACAACCTTAAGTGCTATATCATGTACTGGAATAGGCACAGGGTAGTCAAGGCAGTCAACTGGGACTTCCGATAATTCAAAGCCTTGTGCATCGACTCTAGCATAAATACTGACCCTTTTTGTTGGTCGTTCCTCGTTAATGCCTATTTGTTTTTTAATGTCGTTTTCTTTGATTTCTTTAGAGATGTGCTGATTATCTAATCGATTTTCTATGAAATCAACAGTTGCGTCTTGGTTTCCTTCATCAAGCTCCTTAAACATTTCCTCTACTTGCTCGTGCTTATTGTCGTTAATTGGTGGGTAAGCATACTTGCTTGGTGAGTCCGATAATCCTAGTAAGTAGTCTGACGTCACCCCAAATAATCCAACTAACTTCACAAGATCTTTAAATGTAGGGGCATTACTTCCATTTTCCCACTTTCCAACAGTTTGTTGTGTTTTCCCTATTTTGGCACTAAATTCCTTTTTAGTCCAACCTCTAGCTTGTCGGAGTTTAATTAATCGGTCAGTAAACATTTCCCCATTAAATTATTACTATCCTTACACTCTTTCATGTATTATCCCTATAACATCTTCCTAAAAAATTATAATTTTTTTATAATCGAAATTATTATAGCAGTTTTAGAAACAATAAACAAATGTAGAAATAACAGTATTCAAAAAGACTTTATAGACTGTATAAAAATAGCTATATAAGACGGTGGCAAACTGAATGAAAATGAAATAATTACTAATTTAACGCTAAGTTATAATTAAAAACAAATCCATGTTTTAGTAGAAAATCATAGCTTTTTAATTAAAAATATGAGTTAGGTGTAATTTTATTATGAAATTTTCTTGATTGTTTGCCATAAAAATAGTAAAAATCATTTCAGGACTATATTGATTAGGCAGGTTATATATACATGGGAAATATTATTTCGGACTTGAGACAACGACGGAAATTGTCAAAAGAAAACATTAGCTCATGACCCAAATGTCGATGCAGGGACTATTGACAAGTGGGAAAATGGAGCTAATATACGTATGGAAAACGTTATAGCTATAGCCGAGTATTTTGGTGTATCTACAGACGATATTTTAGGAACAAGATAGTATTAAATACAAATCAGGTGTAACGAAGTTAATACCAATTTTTTTGATTGAAAATAAGAGTAGGACAATGACAACAGCAGCCAATAATCCAAAGATAATTACTTTAGAAGACCTAGAAGAAAAGTTAGAATCATATATTTATGAATTTAATGACGACCTATGCCGAACCATTATTGAGTATATGATTGATTCGGAAGGGCCATTTGCAATTACTCGATATAAGAAGTTTGGATCACCATGGTTTTATCAGGCAACCAGAGATATTTCTGATAAACTCTGGAGAAAGCTAATCGAAGAGGGAAAACCAGAGACTGAAGCTAAAGCCATAGCTAAAGATGTAATATCAACGTACTATCAATATATGTTATTTGATATGTTGCTTGCGGGGCAAAATAACCTAGCTTCAAAAGAAGTCCAGGTAAGGATTTCTAGCTTGACAAATAAACGGCAACAAAATGAAGTAAAAAAATTAGCCTTCATGAAAGGTTGCAGGGAATACATTCAGAATTTACCGTTGAAGACACTAAACAATTACATTCCTCTAGCCGAATTGTTTAAATACGCCGGTGTCGGAGTAGTTCCAGATCTAGCGAAAATTTTCAGCTTGCTAGATTCAAGTGAAGCTGGATGTTTGAAAAAAGTCGGAGAAGTTATCCATTTTGACGATGCTGCAGTAGATGAAGTGATTGAAAAAGATTTTTAAGGAGTTCTCAACTTCGTTTCTCTAGCGGTAAACTATTGTTCAACTCAGAAAGTGTTGTATTTAAATAGTATTTAGAATGAATAAAGGAAAGGATATAATTTTAAGTACTTTTAGGTACCTAAGATAAATCAATACTTTTTAGACGCAAAAATATTCTGTGAAGAGGTGTTTAAAGCTAATGCTATATTCTTCATAGTAACTTGGAAATTAATCACTCAAAAAACGAGACCTTATTTATAAGGAGATACAATTAAATGGATAGTCAAACTTGACAGTTTTTTTTAGCAGGGATGATAAAGGTCAGTACTTGAGGTAAAACATTGTCTGAATGAGACGATGTATTGAAGGAACTGCATGAGGATTTATTGAAGGTATTGTCTTTTTCGTTACTCATAAAAGTCAGCAATATGGCAGGAATTGGTAGACTGAAAGCGACGAATAACTCCCAATTCGCCAATGATAGATGTCGCTGTGGTTTCTGCGATGCCAGGAATTGACCGTAAGATGTCATACTCTGGTAAAGGCTGAGCTAGAGCTACCATGTTGTTTAAGACAACCCGTCTGCGTTCAGAAAGACGAAGCAATTCTTGAGCATAGTAACGGACCTCTTCCATCATGGGAGAGGTTTTCTTGATTGCACAAAAAGATTGTTTAGAGAGCTTTATAAGTTTATCAGTCAGGTAAGCAATACGCTTTTCAGAGATGCGTTTGGAGGTAGATTGATGGATAATCTCACACAGGTCACTTAGAGATAGGCTTAATACAAACTAAACTCTTTGCCTGGAAAAGCTATAACTAAGTTCCAATATTGCTCTCCAGTTGGTGTGGATAAGAGATTTTCCAATTGAGGAAAGGTGACTTGTAGAACCTTGTGCATACGGTTTTTAGCTCGAACAAGATCTTCTGTCATATTTTGGTAGAAACAGCTTAAATCACGCAGGTGTTGATAAACTTCTTCCTGCACATAAGTTGCTTTACGATTGTGCACAAGCTGAGATTTAGCTAACTTTTCAGCGTCAATTTTATCTGTTTTACGAACTCGCAGACTGTCCAATTGCTTCTTAGCTTCCAGAGGACTTAGCCGTGTGTGAGTCCTCAAGAAAGGCTTGAAGACGTCGAGAATAGACGCCTGTAACCTCAAATATAATCTCAGGGTTATGAACAGTTTTCAAGTCGCCCAACAGGCGATTGAATCCAATGGTATTATTGAGTATGGTGTAGCCATGAACCTTTTCACCGTTGACTAAATTGCCACTCAGAACTTGTCTTACTCACATCAATTACAAAAATTGCACGTATGACATTATCTCTTTTGGCTTGAATAATTCCATGTTTTATTGATTTTATTTTCAATATGCGGCGTTTAGCGTCCTACATACTTTGTTCAAATTTCTCCTAAAGCAAGGTATCTTTCCTGTTTGTCAAGCGATGTCTAGCGCCAAAAGAAGTCACGACTTAACAAGACACCACTACTTCAATACAAAGAAAAAGTAGTGAGTACTCTCTCCTGTCGGAGATTTCTTCACTACTAATCTTAGTATGTTTACTATATGCTTAATACGAATTTAATATAAGTTTTTCTGAAGAAGCACTTTTACTGTTATTAGTAAATGCGGGAGATATAATTAGTCTTAAATAATAGTCATATAGCTATTTAATTGCGGAATCCTACTATATCGGTTTTTATTGCGATAAGCGATTATGAGAAACTGTTTGAATTAATAGGTTCCCACCAAAAACTGCCAAAAATAAATTTGGAAGTTTTTGGTTTTTCTATTTCTAGACTGGTTTTTGTTTATCATATCATCTACTATGAGATTGAAATATGAACGATTTTGGGAGAACTTGTCCATTATTTTGACTGAAAGAAATATCAGCTGGATTGAGTTAACCAGAAAAATGTTTGCGGGAGAGTTTCACTATCCAAGTGAATTGAATCGTTTGTATCAAAAGATTGTGAGTCTCCATGCACAAAGTTCGACCAAAGCAGATGCCATGAAGAAACTACGAACAAAGAAGACCTTGATGGAATCCCAAAAGATTGGGGAACAACAAAAACTAGCTCGTACAGGTATCTATTTGGAAAAAGTAGGTCATGTATTAGAAAGCAATATCGATGAAGCTGAGGAGCTATTAAAAACCATGACAGAGACAGGAGATAAACTGTTTCAAACAGTCTTCTTGATTGGTGTCTTTGGTCAGGATGAAGAAGAACTCAAACAAGCTTTAGACACTATCCAACAAGTAGCCGGCTCAAATGACCTAATGATTGATAAAGAAGTCAAGGCCGCAAAAGAGAATCTAAGAAATTGCAGTCCATTTATGATGCGATTTCCGAATTATACTAAGCAGTCCTGATAGGCTGCTTTTTTGAGAGATTATAGATGTTTACAACATTTTTTAAGAAAAACCAAGACAATGGTGATATATTTAAGAAGCTAATTCATCGACTATCTGATATGTCCGTCCCAGATCTTGAAAAAAATAGACCTACTGATAGATATCATTTTCACTCCAAATCAAGAAACCGAACAACTTATAGAGAAGAAACTTTGGACGACACATTAAAGGAAGCTAAGAATCAACTTCATAAGGAACAATTAGAGAAGAATTTAGAGAGATTTAGGAAAAATAGTCAATAACGCACCAAAAATGGTGCATTTGCTTTTTCTAAATGTTATAATGGTGTTATCAAATAAAAGGAGTTTGCCATGATTGGAAAAACATAAAATCCTTACGTAAAACACATGACTTAACACAACCCGAATTTGCCCGAATTATAGGAATTTCTCGAAATAGCTTGAGTCGTTATGAAAATGGAACTAGTTCAGTCTCTACGGAACTAATAGACATCATTTGTCAGAAGTTTAATGTATCTTATGTCGATATTGTAGGAGAAGATAAAATGCTCAATCCTGTTGAAGATTATGAATTGACTTTAAAAATTGAAATTGTGAAAGAAAGAGGTGCTAATCTATTATCTCGACTCTATCGTTATCAAGATAGTCAGGGAATTAGCATTGATGATGAATCTAATCCTTGGATTTTAATGAGTGATGATCTATCTGACTTGATTCATACGAATATCTATTTAGTAGAAAATTTTGATGAAATAGAGAGGTATAGCGGCTATTTGGATGGAATTGAACGTATGTTAGAGATATCTGAAAAACGGATGGTAGCCTAATGGAAATCCAAGATTATACTGATAGTGAATTCAAACATGCTTTAGCACGGAATCTTCGTTCTCTGACAAGAGGAAAAAAGTCCAGTAAGCAACCTATAGCGATTTTGCTTGGAGGGCAAAGTGGTGCTGGTAAGACTACAATTCATCGTATTAAACAGAAAGAATTTCAAGGAAATATTGTTATCATAGATGGCGATAGTTTTCGTTCTCAGCATCCACACTATTTAGAACTGCAGCAAGAATATGGCAAAGACAGTGTTGAATACACCAAAGATTTTGCAGGCAAAATGGTAGAGTCTTTAGTAACAGAATTGAGTCATTTGGGATACAATCTTTTGATAGAGGGAACTTTACGAACGATTGACGTTCCAAAGAAAACAGCACAACTCTTGAAAAGTAAGGGATATGAAGTACAATTAGCCTTGATTGCGACAAAGCCTAAGCTGTCCTATCTGAGCACCCTTATCCGATACGAAGAACTGTACGCTATCAATCCAAATCAAGCACGCGCAACTCCAAAAGAACATCATGATCTGATAGTGAACAATCTAGTTGAGAATACCCACCAGCTGGAGCAATTAGGTATCTTTGAACAAATCCAAATCTATCAACGAGATAGGACCTGTGTATACGATTCAGAGATGATGAACTATCAGCAGCAGCTGTTCTTCATGAATTATTGTTTGGAGAGTGGAGTCAGGTAGAAAAGGATATGCTTAAATCTGGAGAAGAAAGATTTAAAGATTTAACTAATTGAAATGGTTGTTAGAACACAAAATTTTAAAAATATAGTCTACTTATAACTTTTTGTTAGTTGTTTAAGGTGGGATGAAAATTTTTAGAACTCAAAAACGCATAGTATCAGGTGTTGAAAAACTTGAAATTATGCGTTTTTCTTGTGGGAAGATTTACTCCATTATCTTCAGGAATTGAGATTTTGCCCATCTCTTTTTATTATATTTAAGGATATTTTGAAAGATGTATTTTAGAAAAACAATTATGGAGTCCTTAATACGGAATATAGTATAAATGCTGATTCAAAGTGAAGTTTTATATGTTTTTTTGCTTTTTGTTGAGTATAAAATCTATTAACTAAAGTCGAACAACAAAAATTAATTTAAGATGAAGTGAACTGTAGACTTTGGAAATGTCTCTTACTCGATTTCAGAATGAATTACTGATACGGGATTAAAAGAACTAAGTATTTCTTTTTGTTTTGAATGAGATACGTGAGTATAGATTTGTGTGATTAATATAGAACTATGTCCAAGAATTTGTTGAATATATCGAATATCTACATCACTATCTCAGAAGCATTGTCGCAAAAGCTATGTCTAAACATATAGTGGTGTAATAGTTCTAGAAAAGTTATTTTGTTCAACGATTCTCTTTATTACTAAACGTACACTTTGCTCTGACAATGGTTTAAGTGAATGTTTCCCTGGGAACAAGAAATCATTGGATTCATTTCTTGTTTTATTTATATATGTTTCTAGTAAATTGAATGTTTTTTTGATCTCCCTAAAAAAATAGGATACGTTCTTTCTTACCCTTTCCTATAATATGGAGTGTCTTATTGGACAGATTAATGTCTTTGAGATGAATGTGGCAAAGTTCAGAAATTCTGATGCCTGTTGAAAGTAAAAGTGAAATAATTAGTAGATTTCTTTCAGCGTGTTGTTTTTGATAGTCAGTTTTAGATACAATTACTTTCCGTTCTAAATATATAAAAAATGCTTTTTCAGAATGTCATACGGAATCGTTTTAGGCAATACTTTTTCAGTTCTAAATTGAAAGCGCAATTGATTGAAGGGATTCTCTTCAATTATGTTCTGGTATTTTAGATAGTTATAAAACACCTTCATACAAGCAATTTTTCTTCTTAATGTATTCGTTTTTATGTTTGATCGTGTCAACTGTTCTATATAGGATTCGACATTATCATAGTCTGAGTTATAAAATTGCATAAGATCATTCTTATAAGCGCGAATCGTGTGAACTCAAACGCTTATGAGTTTTGCAATAATCTAAGTAAGTAGAAATAAGTTTATAATCCATAAAAATCTCCTTTATCAATAATCATGCTATTATAAACCTATTTGAGTGCTTTGTATAGTGATAATAAATTGTTATCGGTAGGAGATTGATGAATATGACAAATAAAAATAAGAGTATTTTTAAGCAGACCTAATCCATTTACGAATGAGCAACAATACTTTATAGATAAACTAAAGAGTACTCTAGAGAACTATAATATAGAAAGCATAACTCTACAAGCAAAGGATTATTCTCCCTATGAATCATTATCTGCTTTAAATGAAATGATAAAAAGATGCTATGGTATGGTTATCTTAGCTTTCGGTCATACGTATATTCAATCTGGAGTTTTAAAAAGGAGCAATTCAAGATAAAAAGTTTTTGAATCTGACGAACAGTCGTTAGATGGGAAATGGATTACTAGTTCGTTTTGCCAAATTGAAGGTGCTATGGCGATCTCAAATAATATTCCTATTCTAATCATTAAGCAAAAATATTTGCGAATTGATGGCATTCTAAAAGATGATAAAAAAATTGTATCTGTATCAGATTTTTCATTGGATGATAAGACACAAATTGACTCTTTCTTCGAACAAATTTTAGAGAAAAGAAATATATTGTTGGAAAAATCATTGGAAGAAATATTTAATACAATTGAGGGAAATATCGTATAGCATACTTTCTAATGTGATATAATACAAACAAAAATACTTTTAAAGGGAGGTATTTAGATGAAAAGAATCTTTATAAGTTTTGCCATTGAGGATGAAAATTTACGAGATTTTCTAAGGGGCCAATCAAGAAATACAAACTCTCCATTTGAATTTGTGGATATGTCTGTTAAACAACCTTGGGATTCTCAATGGAAAACTAAATGTAGAACAAGAATTAGAGGGTGTGACGGTATGATTTCTATCATTACTAGGAATACCAAGAAAGCAGATGGGCAAATTTGGGAAATGAACTGTGCTATAGATGAGGGGATACCACTACTTGCAATTTATGGGAACAAAGATCATATTGGTGCGACGATTCCAAATGAATGTGGCTATCTTCCTGTAGTAGATTGGAATTGGGAAAAGATTAGCGCTTGGATAAAACAATTGTGAGGTATAATTTATGTTAAAAAACAAGGCATTAATTGTTGGTATCGATGCATATTCTCAGGCTCCGTTAGGGGGGTGTACTAATGATGCAGAGGAGATAGCGAAATTATTAGAGACAAACGAGGATGGTTCTCCTAATTTCAGTGTTAAGCTAAAACGTAATATACAAACAAAAGCAGAGTTATTGGAGGACCTTCATTCTTTATTTAAAGAAGGAGAATCTGACATTGCACTCTTTTATTTCTCAGGACATGGGACAGATGAGATGGCTGGTCAAATCGTAACACCAGATTTTAATAGCTATGATATGGGAATTTCTATGAATGATATACTTCGACTAGCAAACACTTCAAAAAGTCGAAATAAAATTATCATCTTAGATTGTTGTTATTCTGGGAAGTTAGGAGATTTTAGTGCTATAGACTCACCAGATGCCATTATTGGGAAAGGTGTTACTATTCTAACAGCAAGCGATCGTGATGAGGTTGCTATTGAGGATGGAATAACTGGTCATGGTGTGTTTACTGAATTACTAATTCAGGGGCTAAAAGGTGGAGCAGCAGATGTTAGCGGGAATATCACTCCTGCTAGTTTATATTCTTTTGTTGATCAGTCACTTGGAGTATGGGAACAAAGGCCGCTATTTAAAACAAATATAACAGGATTTTTACCTATCAGAACTGTTGAAGCTAAAGTATCCAAAAAGGTATTACGAAAACTTCATCATTACTTTGTGGAACCAACTTCTGAATTTCAATTAGATCCATCATTTGAATTTACCAATTCACCTGATATTACTCATGAATATAAAGAGCCGTTTGCTCAGCAAACAAATGTAGACAAATTTAAAGAATTGCAACTATATGAAAGTGTTGGTTTGATCGAACCTGTTGGGGAGGAACACATGTATTTTGCTGCTATGAATAGCAAGTCTTGTCGTTTGACACCACTAGGTTTACATTATTGGAAATTATCAAGAGATAAGAGATTTTAAAAGGGAAGTGAGTAAATTTACTCACTTCCCTTTTATTATTTTTAGAGTTTCGTAATAATCTTCCTTTAGCTCTTTACGACCCGAGGTAACAGTCTCTTCTTGCCTTTTTGTAATAGGCTTAAATTTAATAATTGATTCGTCAGTACCAAATGCAATTAAAGTCAAATCTTTAACATTTTCATTAAACCAAGTATCATCGAGCTCAGTTTCCTCTCGTTTGAGAAATTGTAATTCCGTTAAGCAAGTTTTAGCAAAATGAACAGCAGAGTAATAGTATTCTTTTACTGATTCGATGTCCTTAGATATACGATATTGTTTTTAATAAAAGAGCACAGTATTTCTAGCACAATATAGATTCCCACCTCTCAAAATTTGAACCATTTTTGTAATATCTTCTAGCTTGTTCTAAGAACTTACATTCTCTATTAAGTGCAAAAATTTGCTTATTTATCGCTGCAACAATACCTAGCAAGTTTTCATTTGTAGAGGTGGTTAAGTCTATTTTTATCAATGTATGATAAGGTCGAAAGTAGATTTTTCTATGGTTATATCTTTTTTTATAGCGACATAAAATGTATTGAGACAATATGTCCTCATCAAAAGATAAGTTTAAAATCTGAAGATACTTTTTCTCGGCTTCTTCAAACTGCATATTTTCCTTCAAATTTTCAGTTTCTGAATCATAGTTCTTATCGAGTCGCCTTCTGTATCTTCGTTTTTTTGACAATTGAATTAATGGTTCAATTCATATAAATTATAATCAAATACAGGACTATCAATGTATTCTGGATTAGAATTTTAAACAAGCTATTAAAGTTTTTCCCAATTGCTCCTGAACGGATTTTCTATAGTTTTCATCCGATAATATTTTTCTTTCTATGATATCTTATCTGTGGACTCATTGAGATATCAAAAAATGGATATTTGCGAATCGTAATTTCCTCACAAAGAATAATTGTAGACTTAGGTTTCATTGCATGACGAAGTCCTAACTCATAGATCGCATTTTGATTCAGAGTACTTATATCAGCAATTACTATATCAGCTAAAAAAATAGATGTAATGAAATTTTTATTAATAGCTACAGAAGTAGGAACTTCATCACCTCGATATGCATTTGTGGAGTAAATGGAGTTCAAATTATTCCGTGATAAAACTGGCTTTATAAACTTAAAATATATGTCATCTAAGTTTAGCTTCACCAACGTCCCAGGAATTTTCTTTACTCCGTAACCCATAACTACAAAGCATGTTTTATTATCCATTTTTCCCACTCCTACCGATAACAATTTATTATCACTAGTATACCATAATTTGTAGTTAATCATATTTTTCCAGTGATAAAATCTCCAAACTAATCTTGATATGATGTGGCTTTCACTAATAAAGAAGTAAGTCATGTTTAACAAAGTGAAGGCTCGATTTCTGGTTGGAGTAGAGGTTTAATCGTAATAAGTTTTATTGTTATGATTGTTATAAGATTGGTTCACAATCTATTTCAAAACAAAACCGAGAACCAAATACGAGAAGAAGCAAATAAACTTTTGACAAATTAAAAACAAAAAAAGAAAGAGCGACAGTTTTATCAGATGAGTTTTGTTAAAGAATCTCTTACTCAATCTTTCACCAAAATAGTAAATCCAAAGTAGAGAATAGATAAAATATACAAAATAGCTTTTGCGTATAATATTAGATGATTTTACAATTACAATACTTAAAAATGGCGAGAAGTTCAAATCAAGAATGATGATAAAGATTATGTAATATCACGTTTTGGGGAGCCCTTGTGTAAGTCTACAATCTCTAGGATAATAAAAAGGCATGCTATGTTTGATATTAGTCGTAGAAAAAAATACGAGAACTAACCTTTTTATAAATTTTCATTTTCAATAGTCAATTCTTCACAATGAAAAATCTGATTCATTATCTGTTTTAGCATCATATCCAAATAGTTGTGTAGGAGGTGGATCACGTCTTTCACCCTCTAAGTAATCTCGTTCGTAGTGTGCAAGTTTTTCATTTAATTCTGTATCATGACGAATAATATTATAACGTTCGTATTTTTAGAACCAAATGTTTGAGACAGTTTTTGTTTAAAGATATTCCAGAGGTTCTCTTTATTTTTTTAAGAAATATGTTTTGAAGCAACTTTCGGCTAGATCGATACTCTCTTGCAGAATATTAATTGATTTCTTTTAAAAAAGTATTCTCCTCTTTTAATTCTTTATTTTTCTTTTTGATTTTAGTAATCTCTTCAATATTTGCTCATCTGGACTTCTATGTCTCAACTCTTGTTTAGTTCTCAATATCTCTGACAGCTCCTTTTTATTTTTTTCTGCTTCAGATTTAGCATTTTCAGCCCACATCTTTTTCTCCTCGATTTTTTTGATCCAACTCTTTAAGTTTTGTAGTTCGTTTGTAAAGCCCAGTGTCCAGATGGTTAGCTATTGTTTTTGATTTGCCACTTTCTTGAACTTGCAATCCATGATTTCTAGCTGTTGTTCTGAAGTAGTTCGCGTTGAGCTGCTTTGCACATCGAGTTTGTGCCGTTACTAAATCCTTATTTTTTTTAGAACCTGTTGTGTAGTAGCCCATTTCTTTGAGGGCACCTTCCTGACCAACTTGAATGGTTAAGCCTCTTTTATTTTGCCGTTTAACTAATATGAAATCAACATGAAGATGAGGGGCAGAACCAGGCTCATCTGCATGGAAATAGGCACCGAAAACTATGGCGTTAGGATTATTTTTTTTGAATTGTTCTAAAAAATCTGTGAGAATTTTTTCTGATTTAGCGATTGTGGGATGATGGTTAACATTTCCTATGGTAAAAATTGCCTCATGTCTGGTAGCAGGATTGCGATTGGGATCACGTTTATAAGCCGAAAATACTTTCGTATGATAGTCTATAATTTGTCTGTCAGATCGAGTTTGTTTCGCATTGTAGTCAAGAACAGCCTGTCCGAAAATTTTATAATAAGCCTGTTTGATGGGCCTATCCTCTATAATTTTAAAATATCCATCTGGGTCTATATGATCCTCTGAGTTTGTTATGTTGCGATTACGAATATTATGGTCACGACTCATCTTTTTTCCAAAGTGAGCTGAAATAGTATAAGCATTGTTCATAACTTTCTCCTTTATTTATTGATTATGTCTGAAAAGTTGAAAATAAAAAACAGACTATAATGAATTATCTAGGTGCTGATGGAGACAGTCAGCAGAGTCTGACGCTGCTTATAACACAATATACATAATGACAGAGTCATTATTATTGTGGTCCTGCAGACGGCTAGGATTGCATCCTCTTTTTCCAAAAGTAGAAAATTATACTTCATGTGTATATAACTTCACAAATCGTACTCTCAACATTACTAAATTATTGGTAGATAAAACAGGTATTAGCTACTATAATGCTGTTGTGTAAGTTAACTCATGACAAGATACTTTTGATGATGTTAAATATGACTTATAGAGGTAATAAAACTCTATGTTGATATTACTTAAAATCCGTAACATCATTTTCATAAGAGAGTGATGTTTGCACTTTAACAATTGAATCAATTTATTGTTAAATAAGTTTTGAAAAATATTTTGCCGTAAATTAGAGAAAGTTGTAAAAATCAAGGTGAAAGTATAGGATTAGTTCTACAAGTAGCTAATTCAGCAAGTTATTGAAAGAAAAATGTTATAAAACGGAGGTGTTGAGCATGTTAGATATTTTTGTTTTAGAAGAAGATTATTTTCAACAAGCTCGTCTTGAGGATGCCATCCACAAGTCTAAACAAATATATATTTTAAGAATTGGGAAGGTTGATTTATACGATAACCCCAATCAATTATTAGAGCGTATTACGGAAAGGGGCTCGCATTTACTGTTTTTTCTAGATATTGGATCTGACAGTGATGTCGAAGGGGGAATATTGGTTGCTCAACAGATTCGTGAGCGAGATCCGTATGCAAGTATTGTTTTCATCACAGCACATCCCGAACTCCTACCATCAACCTTTCAGTATCGCTTAGCTGCACTTGATTTTATTGACAAGAATTTGCCTGATATTGAATATGAAGATAGGATTATTTCTGATATTGGATTAGCACTTTCTAAAAATGGTCTGAGCCAAATAGAGTGTGCTTTTACTATAGATACAAAGAATGCAACTATACAAGTTCCTTTTCATAAGATACTCTATTTTGAAACATCTCCAACAGTTCATAAGGTGATTCTTCATACAACAGAAGAGCAAATTGAGTTCTATGGTCAATTATCAAAAGTTGTGAAACAAGATTGCAGACTATATAAATGCCATAAATCATTTGTTGTAAATCCCGAAAACATTGTGAGATTGGACAAAGAGTTAGGTATTATTTATTTTGAAAACGGAGAGTCATGCTTGGTTTCAAAAGCTAAACAAAAAGAGATTGTTGCTAAGATGCTTGTTCCAAAACCCATGGCAGTTTGATGTATATAGTATTTTTTTATTTTAAATGTTATTTTCTGATTATGACGAAATTTGAGTGTTTTATGACAATTATGAAAAATACTTAATTTTTGATGTAAAAAATTTAAGGAGATTTTTTTCTATTATGAAGTATAGTTATTTCAACTTTACTAGTCAACGTTTCTCAATTCGTAAGTACTCTTTTGGTGCTGCTTCTGTGCTTTTAGGGGCTTTCCTACTTTCTGGTGTACAGACTGCTCATGCTGATGAGCAAGTGGCTGATTCTGAATCAACTACAAGTATTACTAGTGATAATGGAGTTGTATTAGATAAAGCAACTTCTTCAAATACTGAGATTGTTCTTTCTGAAGCTACTGTTTCAGTTCCAAAGGACAGTTTGGAACCTGCTAAAGCAACTTCAAGTGCTGTGACTCCAGAAAAGACAAGTGAAAGTTCTCAGCATGTTGAAACAGTTACTACGAATGAAACTCACAAAGTTGAAAATACTACTGAAGCGATATCAACAGTAGAAGAAAAGGTTAACGTAGCGACAAATACTGATAAGTCATCTGATAAAAAAATTACTATTCCAAGCATTTCAAATGAGGCAAATAAAAAAATTGAGTCCGAGGTACGTGAAGATAAGGAGACTGAAAAAGTTACTGTAACAGAGAAAATTTCTGAACCAAAAGTTCCTGAAATTATAACTGATAATAAGCCATCAACACCAAGTACTGGTTATTCGAGATTATTTAGTGTTGGAAATATTAGACGACCAATGTCGACTAATCCTAGAATTGGAGATGATTACCCAGCAGCTTGGAGGTTTGCTGAAGGATACGACCAATGGGGCTATGCGATGGGTAATTGTACATCTTTTGTTGCTTATAGATTAAAAAATGTAAATCATATTGAACCACCTCGAGCATTGGGAAATGGAGCTCAATGGGGTGCTACTGCTAGAGGGTATGGCTATCGTGTAGATAAGACTCCAGCTAGAGGATCTGTAGCCTATTTCGATGATGGCGGGTATGGACATGTTGCATGGGTAGCGGATGTCCGTGGTGATAATGTTATTATTGAGGAGTACAATTGGTATATCAATGGTGTATATGATCATAGTTACCATACTCAAACATTACCTATTTCTCATTATACAGGTTACATCCATTTTAAAGATTTGAAAGGTGAAAATACAAGTATTCCTGATACTCCAACACCAACAGATAATACAGGAAGTAATTTAGCTTCTTCAGGATCTTATCAATTTACAGAGAGAGTAAGCATTAAAGCTGAACCAAAAATGTCTGCTCCAGAACTAGCCTATTATGAAGCAGGAAATACTGTCAATTATGATAAAACACTCCAAGCAGATGGTTATGTCTGGATTTCTTATCTATCATATGCAGGAAACCGTCGCTATATTCCAGTACAAAAGCTTTCAACTGAGGTAAAACCAGAGGTTAAAGGAACCATTAACGTTACAAATAAGAATGACCAATCAGGTACCTTTGATGTTGTTATCTCGAATATTTCAAGTAATGTTGGACTAAAAGAAGTTCAAGTTCCAATTTGGTCAGCAAAAAATGGACAAGATGACTTGAAATGGTATAAAGCTGTTAAACAATCTGATGGTACCTATAAGACTTCTGTAAAAATTAGTGATCATAAGAATGACAGAGGAGAATATCTAATCCATCTCTATTATGTTATTGATAGTGGTAAACAAATTGGTGTAGGTGGAACAACGACAACTGTAGAAAGTGCTTCAACTACATCTAATCCTTCTAAACCATCAATTCCTAATAGTGGTGTTTATACTTTTAAAGGCCATGCAAGTATCAAAGCAGAACCAAAGATTTCTGCACCTGAGTTGGCTTATTATGATGCTGGAAATACAGTAAATTATGATAGCCTTATTCAGGCAGATGGTCATTATTGGATTTCTTACTTATCATATTCAGGTGCACGTCGCTATATTGCTATTAACTAAGACATAGAGGACACCCTATTATAGAAGATGGCAGGAAATATTTCTATATTTTTTTATGTAACAGTATTGAAATATAGAAATAAAAATGTTATATTTACAACGTAAAAAAATTTATTAAAAAGGAACATAAAAATATGAAAACTACAAGTAAGCTTATTGGTTCAGTCTTTGCTCTCATTATTGTTATTCTTGCCATCTTCCTGGTGACTAAGTTTAACAGCCATGAATCTGCACGTGTTAGTACAAGTAGCAGCCAAACTAAAATTGTTAAGAAATCATCTTCAAGCTCAAGTAAAGCTGTTAAGAAGGATAAGAAATCAGCTCAATCATCTTCTTCAGCAGTCACAAATGAAGGGAATGACAATCAGGACTCAGCAGTAGCACCTAAAGCTTCTTCTCAAGAACAAGCTCAAGCAGGTACTACAGATGGCGGACAAGTGGCTGAAGCAACAACACCAGCTTCTCAAGTTGGAGGAGTTGAGGGAGGTCGAGGTGCTTGGACAGCTACTTCTGGAACATTGACACTTGATGAGGAAACACCTGTATATGCTGCCCCAGATAAAGATAGTGGAGCAGTTTCTACACTTCCTGCCGGAGATGTTGCTTGGGATAAATATGAAATTTTACCTGATGGAAACTGGTATAGTTTTGTTAAGGATAGCCAACGATACTACATTTCATATTCAGATGTGGGACATTGATAAAGAATTAAAAAGGCAACATGATAACTCGCATAAAGGGCTCTTTGTCAACTGTAGTGGGTGACGAAAAGCTAACATCTAGAGAGGACCGGATAGGTCCTCTTTTTATGTATGTTCAGTGTGATAAAGACACGCTTCTTAAAGTTGATGAAGTTTCTAAAACCGAACCCGAACCGTTTGATGTCTTTAATCAACTTATTAGTCGCTTCGAGTTTTGCATTTGAATAGTCCGTTTCTAGTGCGTTTTTGATGTATTGCTTGTGTCTAAGAAAAGTCCTAAAGACAGTTTGAAAATAATGATTGACGACGTTTAAGTTTTCTTGAATGAGTTCAAAAAACTCATCTGCTCTTTTCTCCTGAAAGTGAAAAAGCAAAAGCTGAAAAAGAGTATAGTAGTCGGTCAGCTCTTCTGAAAAGTCTAGTGTCTTCTCAACGACTTCATGTGGACTTAAGGTTTGACGGAAAGTCTTTGAATAAAAAGAGTTGAGAGATAGTTTACGGCTGTCCTTTTTGAAAGAGTCGCCAGTGATTTTTCAAGGCTCGATAGGGTAGTGACTTCTTATCAAACTGGTTCATAATCGCAATTCTTGTCTTTAAAAAGGCACGACCAAGGTGCTGGATAATGTGGAAACGATCAAGAACGATTTTAGCGTTTGGAAAAAGTCTTTTGGCAAGTGGAATATAAGCTCCAGACATATCCATCGTGATAAACTGCACCTTTTGGCGAGCTTTTAATGGATACTTCAAAAAGTAGTTTCGTATAGTAGTTTGGCGGCGATTATCAAGGATGGTTATGAGTTCGTTTGTCTCATAATTCTGTGCCACAAAAGCCAATTCCCCTTTCTTGAACCCAAACTCATCCCAGGACATAACAGCTGGAAGTTTGTCATAATGTTCCTTGAAAGTGAACTGGTCAAGCTTACGATAGACAGTGGACGTCGACACACGAAGCTTTCTGGCAATATCAGTTAGTGACACCTTCTCAGTTAGGAGTTGTGCAACCTTCTGTCGGATCAGATTTGAGATTTGGCAGTTTTTCTCAATGATCGATGTTTCAGCTACCGTTACTCGTCTACAACTTTTACACTGGAAACAGCGCTTCTTAAGACGTAGTAGAGTTGGAGTTTCCGCTTGCTCGAGAAGAGGGATTTTAGAAGGCTTTTGAAAGTCGTATTTGATCATCTTTCCATGGCAATGAGGACATGATGGTGCAGGGTAATCGAGTTTTGCTTGAATCTCTATATGAGTGTCAGTTTCAAAAACAAGTGAAATCTTGATGTTTTGGTCTTTAATTCCGATTAATTCTGTGGTATTCTTAATAAGTCTCATAAGTTCTTCCTAATGATGGTTTGGTCGCTTTTCATTATAGTTCTTATGGGACTTTTTGTGTATACTCAAAAAGCTCTATAATCTCTACAGTGGTTTTACCCACTACAGAAATTATAGAGCCGCATAAAGTTATCATGTTTTTGTGGCTCTTTTCTACCATTTGTCAAATCTATCAAGGCTTTAAGTAAAAAAAAGAGAAGACAGTAGCTATTCTGAGGTTACTGTCTTATTTTTAACACTTTTTGATCCATAAGAAGGCATGCTAAAAAACACCTCATCTGGTATTTGTTTGAAACAAGGTGTCTTGCCAGTTTGTCAAGCGACGTCTAGCGTCAAAAGAAGCCACGATTTAACAAGACACCTCTACTTTAACACAAAGAAAAAGTAGTGAGTACTCTCTCCCGTCGGAGATTTCCTCACTACTAATCTTAGTATGTTTACTATATGCTTAATACAATTTAATATAAGTTTATCTGAAGAAGCACTTTACTGTTATTAGCAAATGCGGGAGATATAATTAGTCTTAAATAAGATGAATTATAGTTTAAGTGAAAATCATAAGTTATATTTAGTTATGAGTCATGTTTTATTGGACTTATATGATTATTTAGAGGAGTATTTATTAATTCAATAAACTGTTTTGAAAAAGACTTCTGAGGGGAGGGAAAAGGTTCAGTAATCCAAGTTTCTATAATACTTAATACACAATTCACAATATAATTTGATAAAGCGTCGTTATGTAGAAAACGAGTGACTTAAGTTAATAGGGTGCATTTAGTAGCCAGTTGGAATATTTTTCTCGTAAATACTTTCGCCAATTAGGAATAGCAGATGTAGAGTAGATACAGCGTAGCCAATCTCTATATTTATATAATTCTGAATAATAATTTTTGAAAAGAAAAACTTCGATTGAAAGATTGTGTTCTTCGAACAGTAAAAATGTTCATTTATAGTAGTATCTATGGATTTCATGATGAAATCTACTATTTCCTCATAGCTTTTTGAAATGTTTTTTTGGTAAATAGTTTGTCTTGAGACCTTTGCTCACAAGCAATTTCAGCAATACTAAATGAACAACGCTTAGGATATCGTTCTGCCAGCTTAAAGAATGAATTTATTATTTTATCTTGGGTACCAATTACCATAATTTAAAAATCCTAAAAATAAATTATTTACAATTTGTTAAAGATATTATTGTATAAACTAATTTTTAATGTAATAATACAGATTACAACCTTAAAATATTCACAAATTGTCAATTTTTGTAGGTTGTAATCTATATTGTTTATATGTATTATTAATTTGTAAGTTGTTCGAACATATTTACAAATTAATAATAGTTCAAAAACAGAACTTTTTAAAAAACGAAAGGAACAAAGCATGTCAGAAGAAATTTTAATGTTGCAGTCTCATGTCTGTAGAGGAAGAAATCAATGAAGTCAATGGACAAAGATTTAGTACCATGAGTAATTACCATTGTGGTGGTGCGAATTTTTAGTCTAGCAAGTAATCATTATTGTCGCCGTAAATAATTGGTTGTTATTGCAATATTGTTACTATCACATTATTAAATTATAATGTGATATGGATATAATTTGCCTTCGGTTTTAACTGAGGCAAATTTATTTTGACTATCTACTTATAATTGTACTACATAGATTATTTTCATAAGTAGATAATCAAAATAATATTAATGAGTGTTTTAAGTAAAGATAATAAAAAAATAAGGAGGATGTTATGACAATAAAGGATTTTTTAGAGGAATACCCAAATATAAGTTGATTTTTTTCTAGTAATATTTATGATTTTAGCTGGTTTTGATGGAGTTGTAATGTCACAGTTATTTTCTGTCAGTTACTAAATTTAATTCAAAAATCTACTATTCAAGATATTGTCTATTTATTAGTATATGGAATAGTTTTTTTATCTCTTTATCCAATTATCAAGCATGATTGTTTCTATTATAAATAATAATATTATTTATAACCTAAATCAGTATTATATTAGTAAGGTCTATGTCTCTTAGTAGAAGTGCGAATAGCAATACAGACGGTATTCTATCTCTTCTTAATATAGATTTAAAAATTAGTTGAGGAAAAATATTTTTTTCAGTAATATTAAGTAGCTTATATCTGATTATTATGGGACTAGTATCTCTTCTATATTTGTATATTTAAGTCCTCTTCTTGCTATGTTATTTATAGTCTGTTCTTTCTTGCCCATATTACCATCGATTATATTTGGTCCCTTATTGAGTAATGCAACAGTAAAATTTATCAAAAATCAAGTGAGGATGTCATCACTAATATTAATGATTTTTCACAGGGAATTGAAGAAAATAAGAACTTACTCAGCATTCCCAAGCTTTTTAGAAACGTTCTGAGGCGTTAATTCATGATATGGAAAGAGACTATGAGCTTCTTGGGAATAAGCATTCATTTATAGGTTTTAGTTCAGCGATGTTATCTTGGTTTAGTTATTTAATACCAATTAGTATAGCACTCTTTTTAGTTATAAAAAGGAGATCTGATTCAACCATTGTAATTAAGCTATATTTCTGCGAGTGACAGGGTCATTTCTCCATTTAGAAGTTTGTCTGACTCTGCTAAGACTAATAAAAATCAACCGAAATTACTAGGAAAAATTGAGGAGTTGATAGACAATAAAAATAATATAGTAAGTAAAAACAAATTTAAATATACCAGACTTGTATTTTGAAAATGTCAGCTTCTCGTATGATAAAGATGTGATTTCTAACATATCATTTTTAATACCCTACGGTAGTAAGGTTATCATTACAGGTCCGTCAGGTAGTGGGAAAACAACATTGTTAAATTTGATACAGGGTGTGCTTATCCCGACAGAAGGAAAAATTTTCATTAAAGACGGAGAGGATATTAAAAGTGTTGCTCCGGAAATAATGTCCAGAATATACCAGGAGCCATATTATTTCCGATTAAGTTTTGTGAGATAATTTATTGATGGGAGAGAAAGATATTCCGGATACCGTCTTATATGAGTTTTTGGATTATGTAGGATTAAAAGCAGAGTTAGGATCAGACTGTCTGGATAATTTTTATGGTGAGTGGGGAAAAAACTTATCAGGTGGTCAAAAACAGAGAATAGAAATAATTAGGGCATTATTACATAAAAGGAAAATACTTTTGGTTGATGAAGGGACTTCATCGGTTGATTATAGCTCTGCCCAAAAAAATCCGGAATATATTTTCAAAAATGGATAATACTGTTTTTGAAATTGCTCATTATTATGATAAAACAGTTAGATCAAATATACACACATCATATAAGGTTTGAAGATAATGGAGTTAGTATTGAAACCTTTATAGAATTGGAGAAAAACATGAAGTATGATTATAGTTTAAGACATCCACTTTTTTACATATGTAATAATGATTCAATAGATACGTCGAATAGATATTCGGTCTCTTCCGCTAGACTGGTATGAAATTGCTAGTGATCCAGAATGGGTAAATCAGTATCCGATTAATGGAGAGATTGAACGTCAAGGATGGAAAGTACATATTAGTTCCGATTTTAAATCTTCTCATGAAGTGTTAAATATTGTCGCAGGTTTGTGTCATGATGAAAATGTTGCGTTTAAACATCTAAGTACAGAGGATAAATTTGTATTAAGAAACGATAAATTAATTGATAGAGGCTATTCTGGAAAAATTTATCACTTGTTATCCGCATGAATATCAATTAGAAAAATTTCCTAGATAAATTAGAATCAAATCTATCTGGTTTTAATGGTCCCTATATTCTAAGTGATAAGAGATGGAAGGAAGCACCGATTTTTCTTAGATATGGTGTTTTTAGGGAAGGTAACATTGATGAGCCATATGCTGATTTAAAGATAGACGAACTACTAGTGGAAGGTAAAAGTAATTAGAGATTCTAGAGAACCTAAATTTACTATAGTAGAAGGATTAAAAATCCGAAATTTATTGAAGAATGGTTACATAGTAGAAATATAGAATCAGGTTCAGAATTACCATTTAAAATTGACAGTGCGATTCGTTTTTCTAATTGTGGGGGAGTATATAGAGCTAGACTTTCAAATGAAAATAAAAAAATGATATTACGAGAATCTAGGCCGTATACAGGTTTAGATTTTACTGGAGAGTATTCAGTAGACAGATTATTAAAAGAGAGACAAGCCTTAGAGAGACTGAGAAATGTTGAAGGAGTGCCGAAAGTAGTTTGGAGTGGAAAAATATGGGAAAATTCATATTTAGGAGTTCAAGTTATGGAGGGCAAATCTCTTAATGATTGGTTGATTAATAACTTTCCTTTATATGCTAATTCTGACAAAGATTATTCGTATTTACAACGAGTAGTTAAGATTATTGTTCAAATTATGTCAATTTTAGAACAAGCTCATGATAATAATGTATTTCATCTAGATATTCATCTAGGTAATATCCTAGTTGATGATTTTGATAACGTTTCTATTATTGATTGGGAACAGTGTACTTTAGAAAATAGAAGTAAAGTTGGTCAAAAGATGGCTGCTATGGGCTTTGGTTCTTGGATTGAGGATTATCCTAGTCAAATTGATTGGAATGGTGTAAGACAAATTGCACATTTTCTGTTTTATCCCTTGATAGAACAGTCATCACTAGTTTTAGATTATACAGTTCAAACTACGAAATATGGGAAAAAACTATTTTATAGTCATAAATACTCAAATGATGATATCGCCAGAATTCTTCAAATATTAAATGATTTAGATGATAGGTGTACAAAATTTGATGATTTATCGGAGAGAAAAACTAGGATGTTATAAAGGAAATCTTGAAGTAAAAGATAGAGGTGAAATTGAGGAAATAGTAAGAAAATTATTGGAAGGTCTTTCGTTAGTAAAGCAGGAGTGGGAAAATGTTTCTAGAAGTTCACATGTATTTCCTGTTCATTATTATGGATTAAATATTAATCAGGGAATCGCATATTCTGATATTGGCATTCTGATGAGTTACCAAAAGTTGCTTTCATTAGCCAATGTTGAACTCTCACAATTTTATGGAGAATTTAAACAAAATCTTATTAATGATACATACACTAAATTAAAGGTCAACGATGAAGAAAAGCTAGGTCTCTTTGATGGTGTTGCTGGAACTTTATGGGCTATCTATGAATTAGGTGAACACGACTTGGTTAACAATTTTATTAGAGATAATTTCGAAAGGTTGTTATATGAATCAAATTCAAATAATTTATATTCCGGTAAAGCAGGTATCTTTTTGGTTGGTCTATATTTTCTGTCTAAAGAACCAAGATTTAGGAATAAGGAAGAAAAGATAATAAATCACTTAGTGATATTTGCAGAAGAATATTTGAATGATGAAAATTTTTTGGGTGAAAAGACATTTGTTAAACAAACTAACGACCCATACGAAAATAAAGGTGGACTATTGTACGGTCATTTAGGCTTAGGGTGGTTGTTTGGAGAAGCATATAGATTTACCAAGAAGGATATCTTTAAAGAATGTTTGAATTTATCTTTGGAGAGAGAGTTTGAAAGCTATGAACTAGATTCAAGTGCAGGTTTTCAGTATCGTCAAGAAAAACGGTTATTACCTTATATTGCTACTGGAAGTGCAGGGGCTTTGCTTGTCATTAAAAGAAATAGAGCGTTTATAGAATCAAGATTTTTGGATAAAATTGGTTCTCTTGAGTCTGCATTAGAATTCAATTTTTGTGTATTTCCTGGGCTATTCAATGGTTGTTCTGGATTGGTACTTGCAAAGTACTTCAAAGATGCTGCTGGTTCTTTTGTTGGTCTTAAAGAGGTTATTGAGTCTCTTTATGTCTTTTTGATTTCTATAGGGAAAGGTTTAGTGTTAGCAGGTGATGGAGGGACAAAGATTACCTGTGACATCGCTACTGGATTTGGAGGTGTAGCTTTGGCATTAGCTTCTATTCAGAATAACAAGATTGAATTTTTGCCAAGCATTGATTGAAAGTATAAAGGTGGTTGAATAGTGAAGTGAGAAAACAGAATTATTATATGGAAATAATAGAAAATTCAATGAAGAAAAATAACAGATTTTCAATTCCTTCTTATTCCGAATGGGAAATTATTGGTATCGTTATGAGAATTGGAATTTACGAGATTCCGGGATTATAAGAAGATGGAATATGTCTCGATAAAGACTTTTGTTCCTAAGAAATCATATAATCATAATTATAATATACAAAAATTAAGAGTGATTTTTGATATTGATGATTCTCTTTAATATATTTGGTTTAAAATCGATGATTAGAAGTGTTGCAAATAACAGAAGATGGAAATTTATTATCATTTATTATTGAAGATAATAAAAATTTTTGATTTGTATGTATACCTTTTGTTAGAAAAATTTGTTATCTCACAAAATATCAATTTAGAAAGTTCATTTTTGTAGGTAGTAATGGAGTAATATACTGCTGTTCGGATAGTAATCATCGTCCATCTTCTTTATATTATTTTTTTCATATTCTACTTGTAAGGAGCAACTTATTTACATAGAGACGAATGATGCAAGACGAATTCGTATATTTCAAAATATCTACGGGAAAAAGGTAATACTTGTATGGTCAGTTCAAAGGACTTTATTAAAGGAGAATTGTTTCTTTGTGACCTATTCAAAGAAAAAACGTTGCTTACCCCATTGGTAATTGATAGTATATTCTCAGACTGTTTTTGATATTCTCCACTTGAATAATAGAAGGTATTTTGTTTTATATACCAAAGACGAAATATCTATTAACGATGTTGAGACAAATAAAATATTTAGAACTAAAGTTCAGGTAAGAAATATTTCTTTTTTTAAGTTGTGGGAAAATACTATAATATTAGGAATCGGAGAAGATCGGAAACGATTTTTAGTAATTAGAGTCAGCTTGATAAAGAACTACCCATTTTTGAATTTTATTAAGTTCCTACAAAATGTTCAATTATATGAGAATAATTATTCAACGGATATGTTGTTTTTTATAGGAGAAGAAAACTCAATTTAGATCTTTTACTTATTATATTGAAAATAAAAATCGAGAGGGAGTTTTGCTTGTCGGTTTTAGATTCGGATCCCGATATATGCTATAATAAGGAAGTTAGTATGGACTCATAGTAATGATTATGAGACGTCTATACCAATAACTCTAGTCTGGAAAAGTAAAAAAAGCAGAAGCTTTCCAAGAAAACAAAAATGTATTTTTAGTGTATATGGGGCCTATGGAAAAAACGATGACGTAACCATAGATTCTACTATATTATCAATTATAGAAGCAGGATTTATATTTGCAACAATACATGTTAGAGGAGGAGGTTTTCTAGGAGGTGATTGGTATCGTGCTGGAAAAGGGCTAAAGAAATGGAATTCAATTAAAGACTTTATTCATGGGGTGAGATACCTTGTTGATAGAGGCTTTGTTGATGAACATCAATTAGGTCTGATATCATCTAGTGCAGGTGGAATTGTAGCGGGAGCTACCTTAAATGAAGATAATAATTTATTTAGGAGCATGTTATTATTTTCACCATTTGTAAATCCATTTGAAGCATTACAGTGTAGAGATGATCCAATGTCAAAAACGGAATTATTTGAGTGGGGAGATATAAGAGATGCCAATGTGAAAAATTACATATATAGCTACTCACCTCAACAAAATGTTGAAAAATCTCTTGGTTCAAAAACTAAGGTAATTAGTATATTGGGAGCTAGAGATCCCTACATAAATAACCAACATGTAATAAAATGGAGTGATTCACTTAATAGTTTTGTCGTTGAGAGTAAAGTTTATTTGAATCCAAACGCAGGTCATGGAGGTATCTCAGAGAGTGAAAGTCATATATTAATTAAAAATTCTTTTCCCATTTTTAGAAATAGTAAGTAGTGATATAGAAAGGAAAATATGAATACAGTTGCAGTAGAAGTAAAACACTTATCTAAGAAATTTCAAATTGATAAAAATAAGGACATTTCGGTTCTTAGAGACATTTCTTTCGAAGCGAACTATGGTGAGTTTGTTTCTATACTAGGAGTAAGTCGGGTCTGGTAAGTCAACCTTGTTAAATTGTATATCGAGTTTATCAGCACCAACAGAAGGGGTTGTAAAGGTTAATAATTGTAATCCTTATCAATTAAAGAATAGTAGATTATCAAAATTTAGAAGAGAAGATATTAGTTTTATTTTTCAGTCTTATAACCTACTTCCAGCTCTTCCAGTTCTGGAGAATGTAGCTTTGCCTCTTAGATTGTCCCATAAAAAAGTATGTAGAGACGATATTCAGACATTGTTAGATAAGATGAATTTTAGAGCTGATTTGATGTCTTCAGTTTCTTCGTTATCTGGTGGAGAAAAACAGAAAGTAGCTATTGCAAGAGCGATTCTTTCAAAAACTCGTATCATATTTGCAGATGAACCGACAGGTGCATTGGATAGTACGTCAAGGAAGATTATTTTTGAGATGTTAGCTGATTTAGCCCAAGAGGGAAGATGTGTCATTATGGTGACCCATGATATTGAGTTAGCAAGTCAAACAGATAGGGCTTTAATCTTGAAAGATGGCAAAATCTATCAGGAATTGTTCAACCCCACAGCTGAAGCTCTTTATAAGGCATTAGAGATAGAAAATAGTGGGGGTTAACTTAAAATGTTCAAATTAATTTATTATCAATTTAAGTATTCAAAAAAACAGTGGCTTGGAATGTTCCCCCTATTTTTCGCTTCGAGTTTATTAGTTGATGTGTCTTCTGCAGCATTTAGTACCATTACAAAGTATCAGCAAGTATTTCGAGATGTTGGGAGTCCTACCTTATTATTTGTGGGGCCAGTTCTTTTTGGAGGATTTACTTTATTATTCCTGGTTTCCGGTCTAATCCGACTATTTTTGGATTTAGCAAAAGAGGATTATCGCCAATGGTCAATAAATGGAGGAAGTCGAGTTCAGTTGTCGTTATTGATTAGCGGACAACTTACTATTTTTGCATTTTTAGTAAGTATAGTAGGAAGTTTTTTCTCAATTTTTTGTGCAAGATTTTATTACAGTTATGCGCAATATCTGGGTGGAGAAAAATTATTACCAACTATACCGATTGATTTCAGTATGTCAGCGTTCCTCTTGACCATACTTATAATTTGCCTACTTGCTTTCATAGGTAGCTTTCTTTACTTATATAAAATTCTAGGGAATGCAGTTTTGCTTGGTGATAGATTTGACTCTAAAAACCACTTTGTTGTTAAGATAATAAAGGTATTAGGCTTTGCTATTAGTTTAGGATTCTGGTTAAAATTGCTTATTCCATTCTTCACAGTATCTGTAAACAAGCCTAATGAAAACTTATTATTCAGATTGGATGACTCAATCTTACTTATCTTAGTTATGCATTTGCTTTTGTTGGCCTTCATTTCACCACATATTCAAATTTTTCTAACTAAAATTTTATTAGCTTGGCGTTCGTCTTACGATTTTGTAATGGCAAAATGGATTATTCTGAAGGATAAAGAGTATTTAAAGTCATTAACAGTGTCTATTTCGATAATAGCAATCTTAATATCAGAATTAATGATTTATTCTGACATTGCCTACTCAAATCTAGCAAAGAAAACAGCATCAGTTGAAATAAATGCTGTTCTACTATTTTTTGTAGTGGGACCATTAGTAGTTGTGATAGCCAATCTTATTTCTATTACCGTTCTTTCTTCAGTCAAAAGAAAAAGAAGAGAATCTGCAATGGGAGAGAATTGGAATATCACATAAGCAGACTGTAACTATTAGATCTGTACAAGCAATAACATATGCAGCTATCATGCTTATTAGCACAGTCTTCTTCAATATTATTTTCTTCGTATTAATGCATAAAGAAGCTCTATTATTAGGGATCAAACAGATGAATTATGGAACTATTATTTATTATCCAATTATTATTTCTATAGTTATGTATTTGTTTGTTTTTATTACCAAAAAGTTGGTTTGATGTTAAAAATAAAGCAAATTGATAACACTGAAGAGCACCCCAAAAAGTTAGACAGTAAAAATCTAACTTTTTGGGGTGTTTTTTTATTATGAAATTAACTTATGAAGATAAGATACAAATCTGTAAATTTCTGGAACAAGGATGTACTTTTGTATGGAATAAAAATCGATTTGTATATCACAATGATAAATAAAGAAAGTAAAAAGACTTATCTCTATACTGCATAGAGATAAGTCTTTTACTTAGATTCTATTTTTAACTCATAGTAGTTGTCAGTTTAAAAGGTTCTGTTATTTTGTTTCAATCATAATAGTATTGATAGCTGTGATTAATTTCTTTTGTTTGTACTCAGGCAATTCTTTTAAATTATCAATCAGTTTATGTTTACCTCTTTGTCTTGAATGATTCCTTATTTTAGTGATTTCATTTTCAATACTCGACGTCTAGCGCCAAAAGAAGTCACGACTTAACAAGACACCTCTACTTTAACACAAAGAAAAAGTAGTGAGTACGCTCTCCTGTCGGAGATTTCTTCACTACTAATCTTAGTATGCTTTCCAGTATACATTATCAGAGAAGTATATCAATCTGGCTCTTGGTTTCGTGTTCTAATTTGTGGGTGTCACTGGGTTATAGTAGGTATATGGGGTTTAGTATAATGGTTCCAAAAAATTGAAGAGAAGGACTAGACAAATGACAAGAACACCAGGTAATAAAAAATGGTTACAAAATATTGCTAAGAAAATCAATTTCCCACTTTATCCAAAGAAAAAATTTAATGGAGAAGAAGTCACTCTCATGCCTGATGGGACAGTTCGATTATCTGAAACAGGAGAAAAGCCTTCTGCTGAAGCACTGGAAGCCTATCAAGACTTCGTTACAAAATTCAATGAAAGACTACGTCGTTTTGGGGTAAGAACAATCGATGGAAAAGCAACATTGAATACTGTCTCTCGATTCTCGGACGACTATTATAAGAAGTATGCCTCGACACCATTGCTGAAACAAGTTTACCCAAACAATGACTTTCCTTTCCATTTGCAACTTCAAGAGGATTACATCATTCAAATCAACTATAGTCAAGAAACGGATTATGAGTTAATTAGTAAGCAACTAAACCAGTTAGATATGGATATCCTACTATTCATAGCTACTTTCCGAAATGTTCAACTACTTCAAATTTCTAGGGAGTTTGGTTTACCAATTCCTAAAATCAAACCACATCTCAAACGACTCAGAGAATTTTACTTAGTTCAAGAGTGGGAGTTCGAACGTGAAGATACTCCAGGGGCTCTTGCGACAAGTTACTCTATTTACAGTCATGGAACAATGTTACTCTTAATAGCAAATAAGATCAGCAGAAACTTTACTTATAAATGGAAAGATATCCTTCGGGAAGAAGATAACTACTCTCCTATTCGATACTGGAAGGTTGTAGATGCGTATCAGAACTTCAAATTCAATCAAAACTATGCCTATTTTGTTCCTACGTCAAAACTGGAGAAGTTTACATATACAGTGACAAAGACACAAGAAAAGAGTGAGAGTACAAGTCCTCTTTCTGGTATGGAGAAACGAAAATCAGAATTATAAGCCAAAAAGGCAAAGAAGAAAGAGCGTACGTATACAGTCCATGTTCCAAGATATCTCTTTATCGGTCAGTTAGCTCTCAATAAAAAGGAAGATGACGGTGCAAAAAAACTTTTTGATGTGTATCCTTATATCACCAATGTAGGTGATACCAGTGATCTTGATAAATTGCTCAATGTCTTTAAACACTTTGGACGTTTCGAGGATGGTTTAGATGAAGAAGGCAACAAACGTTATCTACTGATTATCGTTGATAATTTTGACGACATTCAAGAAATTGAAGATAAGTATATGCTTATTGAAAATGGTGGCTACAAGAACCTCAATAACATTATTTTCCTCAACCTAGAACTTGCTGCAGAAGAAGGGATTGATAAGTCTCTTGTTGTTATCAGAAGTCAAAATACAACCGAAGGCGGTCGTGTAGCCAAATACATGCCTTTTAGAATGAATGAAGCGTTTAACGAGCGTCCACTAATCAAAGACGCCGAACTAGAAGAGTTAAATCAAGAAGAAGGTGATACTGATGCTTAATATCTATATTGATCCCTACGTCCTATCTCCTTTTGAAGCCTCTCCCTTTTTTCACAAATTGACTAACTTTGCAAAATCTAAAGACCATAGAGTAGCTATTATGGGGTTTAAGTCACATATTTCTTGGAATGCTCTATCGTATTTAGAAGATAAAGCTAAGATTACAATTACCCACAATCAAGCAGACCTAGAGGATGAGAAAAAACATGCCGTTCTACTAGCGGGCTATTTAAAAAAGGATATTGAGTTAGTAACGTCTCCAACAAATCACATTACAGATGTCTTCCTCTTTGATGAGCAGGCTCAGATGGATACGAATACTTTGTCTCAGCTACTCAGCAAGGTCCCTTACGTACATTACCTATCAACAGAACATTTTTTCCATTCTCCCCACGTCAATAATTTCCCTAAGAACAGACCATTTATTTTCAACACCCAACTTTTCCGAGACACGAGAAATATTTATTGTGCTAACAGTTTAGTAGAGGGATACGAACCATTATTTGAGAGTTTAGCTAAGCATGATATTACCCAACAATCATTTTTTGGTAGCAACAACTATATCTATATACCAGGTCATAATGGAAAAGAAGAAGCATGCGCTAAAGTCATTATGAACGTCACAAAAATTGAAGATTTGACGGTTGAAAGCATAAAACCTTTAGAGCCAGTGCCAACCACTGCAGAACCTCAACAAAGCATGAAAGAGCTGCGTTTAGACGAAATTGAAGAACGTCTAAAGCAGAAAATGAAAAGCTCAGATACAATTAAAAACAATGAAAATTCAAGTGAGGTCTTGAAAATTACTTCTGAAACCCTTACAATGATAAGGAAGGTAATGGATTGTATTGGGAGGATGGAAAATAGTTTAAATGCTAAGATGGCTGAACAAGCTGACGACAACAATAAACTTGATTCAGATTTTGATCCATTATACGCCTTCAGGGCCCAACATGATAAATTGGGGGAAGATTAAACAATAATTAAGGGTTGAAGGAGAGAAAAATAGCCGATGAAGTAATGACTAAAAAAAACATTTACTTAGTGTCAGACGTTGACAAAGCTAGGGAACTTGAGGCATACATCGTAAGTACAAAAGATGGTATGGAAGTCTTTGGACTTATTGGCTGTGATGAACTTGAGGAATTAACAGATGCTCAACGAGAATTTGTGCAGAGCGATGAAGCGATGCAATTCAAAAGTAACTAAGCTCCATGATTGATTAAAAAGCTGAGAAATCAGCTTTTTTAAGTTGAGAAAGAATTATAAGGAATAAAATAATGACAGGATTTAGTATTTTGAGCATAGAAATTTCCGATATATTATTATGGATTCTTGCTGGTATAGGTTTATTTAGTATTGGGAAATTAGCCTGGAAACATTTAAATATCAAAGGTGTTAATGAATTTTTAGAAAATCTGAAGAAGTATATAATTCCCATAGTAATAGTATTATTATTATTAGTATCAGTTAGTGCTCCGATAGTTGCTGGTATTATGGGGTTCTTTTGACAAGGGTATACTACTGCAGGGTTCCGATCTTTTAGGACTTTCATGGAGCTGTTATAGGAGGCGTAGTTACGGTTTTAGGTGTTTACTGGACATTAAAACACGAGAGTGAAAAAGTCAAAAAGAAGAAAGGAGGGAAAGTAGCTTTACCTATTTTTACCTTTTCAATTAATTTAAATTCTGAAAATAACAGTAATAGCTATCATGATATCGGTTCTTTTGTATCTGGAAATAATCTCAAAGATAAATTTGATGATGAATCTGATAAACTACGAAAAAGTTTAGAGACGTATTCTAGAGAAAAAGAATTGAAGGAAAAAGGATTCAAGATGCCAAAATGTCAGGTCAAAAATAAATGTATTAAAATGAATATAGAAGAAACTTAAATGAGTTAGACGAAAAATAAACAAAGAAATAAATAAACAAAAAGATTTGTAAATTAGGTGAGTCTTTTATATTAAGGATTAATTAATATTGATTACAGTCAGCAATTTTGTCTCACTATAAAATTTATTCCTAAAGGTATAATGTCTTCTTATAATGAAAGTGAGATAATAAATATAGATTACCTTTTCAGTTCCGAAAGGAGAAACTACAGAACTAAAATTTATTTTCGATTGGTATTTTAAAAATCAAAATGGTTTGAGTACTGAATTTCAAGAAGCGAGATTTAGAGCTACAGTACACAGACTTATATTCAAATCCGTATGAGTATAATATACCAATTAAGATTAAAAGAGAGATTGCTCAAGATAAAAATAAAAATTTTTATCGTACAGTTTAGTATAATTATTGATAAAGAGCAGCCTCCTGTTCGACCAAAAGATTATTCATAACTAAAAGTTGGTCTTGAATATTATGAACGTGCTATTAACCACGAAGATGAAAAGAGCTTGATGAGTTAAACTATTAGTTTTTGTATGTTTTCAATTTTGTTATTAACTCAAAAAGCTCAATTTAAAAATCTAGCAAGATAGTTGATATTTGAGAAAATTAGCTACAGATAAAACATCTATTCGGAAAACAAGTATTTGTTGAATACATATATTAGTTATGATAAACTACTACTAACAAGAAAAATTGCTAGATTTGAGGCTAATATGAAACAAGAAACACTTATGAAAAATATAAACGAGTTGCTTTGAAATTATGCCTGGTATGTTAAGGAATATTATCAAGCAAAGCTCGTTATTCCATATAGCTACAAGACACTGTATGAGTACTTAAAGGAATATAGACGATTTTTTGAATGGTTGATTAGCGATCATGAGAAATTAGGTGAAACTGTATGTTATGCAGACTATGATACGATTGCTGATGTTCATATTGATGAGCTGGCCCATTTACCAAAGTCTGTTATCGAAGGCTACTTTGTTTATCTTCGTGAAAATACTGAGCGTCGTTCAATCTCTGAAGTCAGCATTATTCGAACTAAAGATGCCCTCTCCAGTTTGTTTAAGTATCTTACCCAAGAAACTGAGGATGACGAGGGCGAGCCTTATTTCTATCGAAATGTCATGGTTAAGGTGAAAATCAAGAAACCTAAAGATACCTTGGCTAGTCGTGCAGATAACATGAAAGAAAAACTCTTTTTAAACGATACACAGTCTTTCTTGGACTATATCGACAATGAACATGAAAAGAAAATCTCAAAACGTGCCCAGGTATCGTTTGTCAAAAATAAGGAGCGAGATCTTGCTGTCATAGCACTTCTACTATCTACTGGTGTTCGTTTATCTGAATTAGTCAACCTAGATATGCAAGATGTCAATCTAGCCACAAGGACGATTACAGTTATTCGAAAAGGTGGGAAAAAGGACGTAGTAAATATTGCTCCATTTGGTATACCTTATATCGAGCGTTATTTAGAAATTAGGAAGGGACGTTACTCAGCAAGTGATTCAGATAAAGCATTCTTCTTAACGACTCAAAATAAAGTGCCTGCAAGGCTTGGAACACGTTCTGTCGAGCTTTTGGTGAAGAAGTTATCTACCGCTTATGGGAAACCTACTACTCCTCACAAACTACGACATACACTCGCGACACGTCTATATGAGCAAACAAAAGACAGTCTCTTAGTATCTCAACAATTGGGACACAAGGGGACTGCAATGGTAGAGGTATATGCACATGTAGCTGCAGAGACGACTAAAGAAGCATTAAGTGACTTGTAGTGTGTTGTAATTATATATTTAAGTTACACGATACATAATATATTGTGTATCGTGTAATGGTATTTGGAAATAAGTGGAGATTCAGGTTATGGATTATTTTGTAAGTAATTTAAAGCATTGAAAAAGACTTCTTTAGAGAGTCGGAAAAGCTCAGTAGGAAAAGAGTGAACTGACTACCTAGAGATGAAATGCTGAGGAAATAATTCTTAGTGTAGTATAAAAGGACCTACTACCCAAAGGAGAGTAATAGGTCCTTAAATTTAACTATATTAATTTATTTTTTTATCTTATTTTCTACTTCTTTTGCAAAAATATTCCAATACCATCTTTACCAATAACACAGTGTTCATCAACTATTCTTTCCATTTCTAATAGAGAAGAGAAATTCATTCCTTGTGAAATAATGCTATCGACAGCAAGGTAAAGTAATTCTCCTTTAAATTTGAATTCGGTGATTATTATGTAATCTTTTACCATACTTTTTAAATGATCTTAGCTCTTTTATATTACTATTTAAGTCATCAGTAATAATATTGTAGTAGTTTTCTACAAAATCTTCTATAGATGGTTTATCAAAAAATTTTATCAGATATTGGGTCGTAAAATCAACATTTTATGTTTGAATAAATATTTTCTGTCACTGATGCAATGGAATAATCTTTATACAATTTACCTGAATTAGCCTGTTGTTTATGTTTTTGTCTTTTTCCGGTAACTGTCGTAAATCCTTTAGCTTCAATCGCATAGTACTACAGCTTCTGGAAATTCCATACAAATCTAGCCTCTGCCCCTTAATTGGTATACCGTGTTGTTTCATTACAGCTTCATAATTAAATGTTATTAGTCCGCTACAACATCTTTCAAAAAATATACTTGCCATAGTTTTTCCTACCAAATTAGAGAACTGAGCCTTAGAGGTTGGGTCATAAGCCCAGATATTCTTAGGTTCCGGAAAAAAGGGAAGAGTTTGTCCAAATTGAGGGAAGTAGTCTTCATAAAATAGTAAAACACCAACAGCTTTCTTCAAAAACCTTATACTTGGGACAGATCCACTTCCTGCTACTATGATATGTTTAACAATTTCTAGATTCTTTAATTTGATTTTATCTTTGGTTTTTTTACCTGCATTATCTGTAAAGGTATAGTGTACTATTATCATATCGTTCCTCCTAAACCCTTTAATTATAGCATATTTATCAATTACATATAAAACATGGTTAATATTTGTAGTCTTAATTGAATTACATTACACCAAGATGATAATTACTGCTTTTTTTAGTGTATGTGATTTTCTAAAAGCTGAATTTGAAGGATATTGTCGACTTGAACTAATCTATACCCTTCACTAGTCTTTATTGATATTTCCTTACGAGACAGTTCTCTCACTTCGCCAAATAAAGTAACTTTTTTTATCACGATGTTTAATAGTGAACTGCCCTTTAAGTTGGTTGGCATAGAGTTGAGAAAGCAATAAGAGTTTCTGAGGCTTACTTAAGTCTGTAGAGAAGTCAACACGATATTTAGCAGCATGTAATGATGAAGTATGCTCGGACAGAAAGAACCCCATCCACTTTTGCATCCCTGGATCATGGTATTCTCTTGCTGCTTGAAATGGTAAATAGGAACGATCAATCATTTTAAACCATCCAATCCTCCAGCTGAATGACCTCCGATGAGCTTACTTCTGGCAATACTCCTAGATGCACTATCAAGTGCATTAGCTTTTAACAGAGAAGTAAAACCAAATTGGTCTCTGATAGAATCTATTGCTGTCTGGAGCCTTTCTTCTTTTTCAATTTGTTCGACATCATCGAATAGTGAGATTAATCCAAAAGATTCATCTACAAACCCAGAATAATTAACCGCTACACTTCGGATTGCCCCTGAAGTGTATTTATTATGGAATAATTTCAACACATAGTTTGTCAGCATGTCGGTGTTATTCGTTGGTTCAATTTTCATTTGAGTATTTATAGAACGTTTGTTCTCATGTTTAGAGTAGCCAAGGTGTATTGAAACAACAGTCGCTTTTTTGCCTATCTTTCTTAATCGGATAGCAACTTGCTCGGCCATCTCTCTAAGGACAATTTCAATATCACGTTGTCTAAAATAGTCTCTAGGGAGAACCTGGGAGTTGCCTAGACCTTTTGATTTGGGTTTGTAGGGCTTATGAACGTTACTTTCATCAATACCATTAGCATGAAACCATAAACGAAGGCCAGCTACTCCTAGTTCTTTCTTCAAGATATCCGGATTTGCATTTGCCAAGTCTTTGATTGAGTGGATACCTAACGTGTTGAAGCGTTTTTCCATTCTTTTACCGATGCCCCAGAAATCTGTCATCTTAGGAATAGCCCATACCTTATTCTCCACCTCCTCATAGGACCAGTTAGCTCTCATGGTTGGAGTTTTCTTTGCTTCATTATCAAGGGCTAATTTAGCAAGTAATGGGTTAGCATTGGACATACCAACGGTTGAATAGATGCCAGTTTGTCTCCAGATGTCCCTTTGAATCCTTGCTGAAATAAGGTCAAGTTTTTGCTTTCGTGACAACTGCTTATCTGGAACGAAGTAATTAAGAGAACTAGATAGGTCAATAAAACCTTCGTCTATAGAATAAGGGTAAATATCGTTAGGGCTACCATAGTTTTGAAAAATACCTTGGATTTCCATATTAACAGCGATATACTCATCCATTCTGGGAGGAACGATGAAAGTCACTTTTGCCCAGTCTTCAATGAATCGCACGTATTCTGGATCCGTTCTTAGTCCTTGTTTCTTGGCATTGTAATACGAGAACTTTCTTGTTTGAACATCAAAAGGGAGGTCGTATGCTCTTCCTACGTTTGATTTCCCAAACACTTTCTTAAATATCGGTGAAGAAGCTAGGATAAGACCTGCAGAGTTATCAGCTCTACTCATAACACATAGAGAAGTCTTTAGAGGATGTAGCCCTCTTTCAACACATTCTACGCTAGCATAGAAAGACTTCATATCAATAAAGGCAATATCACTGCGAGGTTCCCTAGTGTAATCAAAATATCCCATGTGTCACCTTTTTGTTAGCATATAAACTAACAAAAGTATAGACTATTTTGGAGAGGTTTTCAAGTGTTACAACGTTGCCAATAGTCTTTGAGTGTAAAAAAACACCAATAACTGTGTAATTGGCGTTTTCAGTAGTCTTCTAAAAATTTTTAAAAGGGGTATCGAGTTATGAGGAACTTATTCAGAACTTCCCATTGATGATGACTCGGTAGAGGCATTAGAGTTATTACCTCCGTTGTTATTATCTAGGACATTGGCACCCAAGAGCGAATTATAACCATTTTCATCAACATAGCTATGGTATTCAGGATTTAACATTATATCATTTGATGATTCGGGAACCCCAGAATCTGGTTGTTGTGCAGGTGTTTTTGGGGTACTTCCAGCTACAGTTTTGGTGTTACTATGAGCTGATTCACTAACGGTTGCTTGGGTAGAGCTTGAACTAGACGATGATGGTTTCGTAGAGGATGAGGTTTCCGTTTTTGAGGTGTTTTTGCTTGTGCTATCATCTTTAATCTCAATTAACTTCTCATATATTTTTTGCGTCAAAGCATTTTGCTGTGAGGCCGTTAATGATGCTGCGACACGAATAACAACTGTTCCGTATACATAGTGTGAACCAGGATTGATGACAGTTGGAAGGCCATCGAAAGCACTTAAATAGTCATTTCGTTTTTTGGCATCTTCTGCCGTTTTATAGACTTCAACACATCCACCTGCATCCGTACCTTTTGCAACTAAATCAGCACCAGCAACTGGATTAGTCACTTCATTGTCAGCGAAATAAACTGCTGCCGTGTAACTTCCTTGCTTGTTTAAACCTTGGTTTGGATCATTATCTTCTGTGGCTGACTGAACTTCTGAAATCGTATCAATTTCCTTAAGACGACTTTCCACAAATGTATTGGAAGGATTGGTAATTTGTTTTAACTGCTTAACACTTGTTGAATACTTCTGATTTTTATCTTTAAGTTCTTTTATCTCTGTTGTGTAGTTAATTGGTTTTTAGTGATTTAACTTGTTTATTGATGTCGCTTGTTTTTCTTTTTGAATTTTAGGAATTACTTGCTTTTTCTTTTCGGCAGAAGAGACTTGCTTTTTAAGCTCATCCGTTAGATTTTCGTCTAAGGGTTTATCTTTGCTACTAAGTAGTTCCTTAGATACTTTTGATTGTTTCCTCTAAGCTACGGTTTTCTTTTTGAATTTTTAGCTGTTACTTTCATTAAAATGACTGTACTGCTCTTTGATGTGGGTAAAATTGCAAGTACATAGTACCCTATACCAAAAACATAATAGTACGATGAGAGAAATTATAGCTCTTTTCTTTGTATCAATTTTTCATAAAGTCAGATTTCATTTTCAATCTCCAAAAATCAAGGGTTCATTACCCCAAATAGCTAACAGGGCTTTCAATTAAGTATTCTGTCTTTATTATACTTAAATGATTTTTACATATTAAAGTGGTCTTTTGATTATTCTTTAAAGAAATTCACTGTTGTCTGTTCATAGATAAAGTACCACTATGAAAAATTACTGAAGTTGAGAAGTTTGGGATACTGTTTTATCAACGATAGTAAATAAATATTTTCTTTTTTTGAAGTTAAGAGTATGAGGTAATTCATGTGTTAAGAAACTAATTCATTTTTACTGAAGTGAAGTAGGGATTCAATACATGTCAATAGGTATGTAAAATCTTGATTTAATGCGATTCTTGGAAGTTTGACTTTCAGTGCATTGCAATATAAATCAGCCGAATCACCACCTTTTTTGAAATAAATAGTGTTCGGAAAACATAGAGCCTGACTGAAAAGTCAGGCTCTTTTTCTATTTTCAAGCACTACCTTTTACTTAGCTTCGACCATTCAAGGCATAAACATAGGCGATATAATTGCAAAATCCCCAATCTTCTGACGGTCATCTTCAATTTCGGCAAACCAAGAAGCGTCTGCTCCTTCACTAGCTAGGTAACGAGTAACCAATTTCAAATAATAGATAACTTGATTGTGTTTGTTTGCTCTACTTTCATCAGTCGCTTGTCGTTCTTTACGGATAATCAGATACCAATTAAGACGGATTTGGCTATATTCAAAGGCGTTTTTTAGAAAATCTGACCAGTATTCTTCAAATTTAGAATCCCCCTTTTTGACTACGTTCAGAATGTTTTAATGATATTCTTGGCACTTTTCAAATGGTAGAGCATTCTTTTCTTTTAGGAATGTTTGATAGGAAAACATATTTGTTCTCCGGTATATTTTTTTCCCTAATTATACCATAATTTTTCATTCCTCTAAACTGTCGGGAAAGCCCCTGCCTTTACTTTTTCTTTTCTTGATTTTTAATCAAAAAAATTCTTTACTTTTTGAGAAAAGTAGTATTCTAGTCATAAGATAAAAACAGTTACACCCCAGTAATGCTTTGTTTATCGCTGTCCAGAAACCCTCATCGGTCTCCACCTTTGTTGGGGGCTATTTTTCAGACAAATAATAATCAAAAAGTTTTAGCATTTTTCGGAGTTCTGTTGTCAAGTTCTCTGTGTTTTTAAGAGTAGTTAAGACATAATCTGTTATTTCATCTACATCAAATTTCTCAAGTGACTAGCCAAATAAGTAATTTTTGTTGCCTAGGTATATCTTTCAATGCCATTACTTTTGAAACTGATTGACAAGCATCAAAGGTAGATAAATGTACTTGTGAAACTTTTTTCCAATAGCCTCTTTAACTTCAGAATAGTCAAAACTTCTTTCTTTATCAAGGAATCTTTTGCAAATTGCTAGCTTTGTTTTGTTCCTTTATTCTTTTCAATAAAGGCTTCCATATGGCTTAGATACTTTCTAATAGGGAAATTAGAATTTGATGGTTGCTGTGCAATGAAACCCTAAAATAATTTCTAACGGCATATCACTCTTTTCTTTAAAATATTCTCTTAAGTAGGTCAAAATATCAGGAATTTATATATATAGTGACCCATCTCCAACATGACCACAATATTTTTCTTTAATTTCTTTATCTGATAAAGTAGATAAATCCAGATATGTTGTTAATACTGTCTTCAGTTCCTTATCTTCCCTTTTACTTCAATGATTTTTCTGAATGCTCTTTCAAAATTTAGAGATTTCTGAAGGAAGAAAACCTCAATAATACTAGAAATCATTTTATAAATTGCGTATATAGTTATCTGTTTTTAATTGTGTATAGTGAACTGACAAATCTGATATACCAGAGATGAGTTCTATAATATTCTTTTTCACTAGAGAACATATTCAACTACACCAATTTTTCCCGATGATTCTTGAATATCATATGGACTGTTACGGGCAAAAATCTGTAAGTAGTTTCTAATATTTTCATCAGTTAACGAATATCCTAAAAAAATAAAATAGGAGCCTCTACTAGGTTAGATAATATCTTAGCATTAACAATTGAAGATTTTTCTTTATTATCATCATAATCTTGGCTAGTAATAGCGATACTATTAGGTTCATTTATTGACCCATGAATTTTATAAAGCTCTCCATAGTCAGATGATTTAGAAAAACAACCCTTTATTACCAACATTTACTTTAATACCAGTATTTGTAGCTTTCAGCTGTTCTTCAATAAAAGTATCATAGTTAGTTGTAATGATAATTCTAGCCTCTGGCTAACATCTTAGAAAAATTCACTAATTTCCTCCTCAAAACCTTCTCTAGGTTTTAAGTTCTTAAATTTTTGTGCAATTAACTCTTTAAATGGAGAAATACTTTTTTCATGAGCTTCTTTTAAGCTTAATTCAGGAAATGAAAGCTTTTCTTGTCCAAAAAGGCTTTATCAATTTCCAATTCAATATAGTCCGCCAAAATGAATATAAAACCTCGAAATCATCATTATATTCATTTTTAACTCATAGATTTTAGCGTAAAAATCTTCTTCATCAAAACAATTCTAGCCAAATTTCTTTAAGTAACCCTTCCCAAGTTGGTGAGTTTTTCAAAAGTATCGTTGAGTGATACCAGAACCTATAAATATTATAGGGAATTGATTCTTTTCTCTAATTATTTCCAAAAATGCCATATTTTCACCTTCTATTTTCTTGATCCCATAAATCTATCACCGTTCAAGTGAATCTATGTGTTCTGGTAATTCAGACAGCCACACCTCTGTTTCCCAAGCTAGATTAGTGCAAATTTTTTTATAAGTCTTAAAATCAGGAAACGCTGTAACATAAACATTTCCAGCGTTAGAATATTTGGTCATTTCTTCAATTTCAAAAAATTCTCTTAGGACTGATTTCTCCTACAGAAGTAACTGCTTCAATAAAGAATAACCAATTCTTTTCAGAATTATACAATACCACATCGGGCATTTTGTCATGGACTACAACTTCAAAACCTAAATCTTCCAATTTCCCTTCAACAAACATCTGAGCCAACACATTAAAACCTGCTTTCAGTCCCCAATTAGTTAAAAGCCTAGAAGCTTTATAGCGCAAAAAATCATCATCGCTAGATAATAAAGAGATAAGTTTGTTAATCGTTTCTTCTGGCACATCTTCTAAATCAACTTCTTCAAGCAGGTCTGCGTAGTCTACTCCATTAGGGACTTTGTAAAATAGATTATCAAGTTCTTCTCTAGTCATTTTTTCCCCTTTTTTGATTGTACGCCTATTCTTCAGAGATTTCAACTATACTATTCCCACAACTTCTAACTAAGTTAGATGTTCATAATAAAAATGGATCGAATTTCAGTATCTTGGTAAATAAAAAAATACTGCTGGCTCAATAGCTCTATATTTCCTTATTTTAAAATATGAAAATTACAGGAGTTTAGGAGTGAAATGTTGCGCGTGGTATAAGAGTCAATACAAAAAGGATAGCATCATTACATGCTATCCTCAGGTCGTCCTATATTTATTGTGCAGGTCTCAAAGTTGCTGCTACTGTCCGAATAGTACTTTGAGTAAGTTCATTTTGACTTTCTTCATCTGTGATTACACGAGGTTTTGGAAAGTCCTCAATAGGCTTTTCATATTCTTTGTCTTGCTTTTTAGCTTGTTCAAGTCGTTGGTGTTTAGCTTCTGGACCCCAGTCTTTTTCTGCAGCAATCTCAGAGACCATAAAGGCACTATATCGATATGCCTCTGGAACAATCTTATGGATTTGCTCTTTAGTGAAGCGGTCTCCTTCACTATAATCAACGACATCCCAAATAAGTCCGCCATTGCCATCTTCTCGTGCTGCAAGGAAGTGTTCGCATCCAATAGGATTTGAGAGATTGATCATAAAGAGTTCTTCAGACCATTCTCCAGTCATTACAGCATCAATGAATGTTTTATATTCATCGTCTGAGGCAAAATTTAGATGCCCTTCTTTTTCAGCTTTTTGAGCTTCACATAATACCTCAAATCGTTCCTGATATAGTGAGAATTTGTACTGCTTTAAAAAACTTGCTTGTTCCGTTGTTAAAATATTTTTCTTCATCGTGATTACCTCTTATTCTAAGTTAAATGTCAGTGTTACTTTAGTCAATGGAATGTGTTTAAGCCCCCAAAAGCCAGATTTCAGCAACACTTTGAACATACCAGCTACATTCCCTTCTGTATCTTGCCTAAACTTTTCATCTCTGATTTCTGTAAGACCTTTAAACTCGTGAGAAATGCTACTAGCAATAGATGAACGCATCGATTCCTTGATATTATCTACGGTGTCAAATCGTCCTCTGATATTTGCATTGTGTCTATCATCAAAAATGATTTTATTGATCTGACCTTTACTGAAGTTTCTTAAGGCAATAGCTACAACATAAGGAAGTGCAATCGCTAGTGTAACTAGTGGGTGTGTTAGAATATCAAACACTATACCTTTTAGAGTGGTGATAAGTACGATATAAGCCAATGCTCCTATCAATTTAAAGTAATTAACTGACATCGTAAATTTATTTTTTCGATTAGCTAATAACAGACCAATACATACATAAACCACTAGTAATACCAGGGCGACAATATGAATCGTCTTTGTTGAAACATTGAGAACATTGTTTGCTAATAACAGAACCGAAGTAGCTGTTATAAATATGATTTCAAGGAAATAAATACTTTCAGCAAACCATTTCATCAGTAACATGAACATTAATTTATTATTTTTCAAAAAGACACCTTCTTTCTACTTATATGGTCTTGATTTTATAAGTCCATAATTATATAAATTATCAGTCCTCATATAAGCAACTAACTTCCTTCCTAGTTCGTTTTTAAATTACTCCCTAATTATAGGAAAACAAATATCTATTTGTAACCCAGTGATCATCTCTCCTAAAACACAACTCTTTTTGAGCTGTGTTTTTAGGGAATTATGAATTTAGAATAGGGAAAAGGATTTTTAAGAAGTGGGTGTTATCTTAGTATTCTTTACTACGTTTAGAGAAACCAAGCATACCTAGTGCAGTAGTTAGAATAACTGCACCTGCTGTAGCAATAGCTGATGTTGATTTTTCACCAGTGTTAGGAAGAACTTTGATAGCTTGTTGTTGGACAGGCACTTCTTCTACTGGAGTTACTGGGGTAGAAGTAGGTCCGCCAGATTCTCCTACTGGTGCTGCTGGTGGTGTATCGAATGAAACAAGATTTGATTTATAGGCATTACCAAAATCAATCTGATAGAAATCATTTTCTACAGTAGTACCTGCAGGGACTTGCAATGTAGCAGGGAGATTAACTGTTACATTATTGTTTTTTAGAATGTAGTCTTGGTAATAATCAACTGGATTTTTGGCTACCCAGAGATAGAATTCACCAGTTGGGTTAAGACCAGATTCATTTAGGATCTTGTTGATGGCATCAGTACGTCCTTCATCTGAAAGTACGTGATACATATCAAAAAGGTCTTTGACATCTTTGTTATTGCTATCGACTATAGTAATAGCATCTTCATCTACAGTGAAAGCACCATCTTGCACATCATCGAGGAGTGCAAATTTAAGTGCTTGTTTAGATGCAGCCATATCTTTGTATGGGCTATAGTCAGTCGTCAAATGGAAGGTTACTTTATCATCTTCAGTAGTCTTACCGTCGATGTCATTTCCACTTGAATCAGTAACAGACTTATGTGGCTTAGGAGCTGTTGGCGTCTTGTTAGTGACAGTATCAGAGAAGGTTTCGTAACCATTACGACCAGCTTTATAAGTGTTATCGTAGAAACCGTTATCGTCCGTTGCTACGAACTTGATTGTAGGTGCTTCAAGAGCTTTACCATCGTATTTGGCAGTAAACGTGTAGGTCTTAGAAGCCTCATCATAATCAACGTTCCAACCTTTAGCCTCATTTTCAGTCTTGTTGGCTTCGATATTTGGAACTTCACCGAATTCAAGTGGATCACGTGTTGTTACGGTATCGCCAACTTTTGCATTGGCAAAAATGTTTCCATTATTCAAAACGTACGTAAGTTCATCACTTTTCGGAATCATCTTACCATTAACATTTTCGCCGTCGCTGTTGAGGACAGTTTTAGTTACAGTTGGTTGATAATTCATACTGTAGTCATGGTAGCTTACAGATGGAATTTCTGGTTTAACAGGCTCATTAACCTTTTTAACTGTAGCTGATGGAACCACGTTTGGATTAGTGAAATCAAGACTCAACTGACCATGAGTATTGATAATCCAGTTATCACCAATGTTAAGAATTGGGATAATACCAGTAGTTTCGCCTGGTTTCAAGACATAGGACTTGTTAAGTGCAATACTACGATTGATATCTTCCGCAAAGCTAGAGTTACCATCATGGTTTACTGAGTAGATTTCTTCTCCGTCTGTGTAAACGTGGTAGTTAAGATTTTGGTTAACACCAGTATTCAGACGGTTACTTGTATAAGCATAGTTCCACAAATCGAGACTATTAAGTGTTACGGTTGTCGAACCGTCTCCGTTAGCAGCAGACGTGAAATTAACCTTACCATTAAGGGTACCTGTACCCAAAACACCCAAGCTATCATTAGCTGAGTCATTCATATCGTGCGTGAATGAGAAGGTGCCGTCTGGATTAACACTACCATTTTGAACAGAGTTCCCGTAAGTCAATTGATCAACATTTTGTGTTGTCACACGTCCATCAACATTAACGTTAGCATTATCCTTCATAGCAGCATAATCTTTGTTAAATTTGTCGATGGTTTCTTTGTTCGAAGCAATCTGCTTGTTAACCTGTTCAGTATAGGTGTTGTAATCACCTACATTTTTACCATCCCCACTTGAGATTTCAGTAGCTTCAGCTTTAATAAGTCCATTACTATCTTTAACCGCTTTGTCTACTTGAGTTTCAAGTGTGTCGTGAGCTTTGTCAGCTGCATCATAGGCTGATTAGCGTCCAGATGCGTCCTGCAGCTTGCTTTGATTGCAGCTACTTGTTCATTTTTGGCTCACTTTGATTTCAGCTTCTGCTTTTGTTTCGAGTTCTTCGCTTGTAGTCGCAGTCCCCTTGTCTTGGGTAGCATCTTGTGTTACTTTTACACCGCTATCTTTGGCAGTAGCAACTGCATCTGTGACGGCTGTGTTGTCGATAGTTACCTTTTCAGCTACCGTAGATGTATTAGCCTTTTCAGCGTAAGCATTATTATCATTAGTGCTTACTGGTTGTGTAGTGGCTACTTCTGCTACTGTTTCAGTAGGTTGTGAAACAGTAGTGTTTGTTGCAGTCGCTGTGGTTGTTGGAGTAGAGACATCTGAAGTTGCAACAGCTGTAGCTTGTGACATAAGACTGTCTGCGTTTGCTTGTGAGGTAGCAAATCTGGTTCTGAATTTACAGGAGCTTCAATTACTTCATCTGCGGATGCTTGGGAAGTTCCCCCAACGATTGCTGCAGCTCCAAGTGCAAGTACACCTACAGCTCCATAGACTTTATTTTTACGAATAGAGCCATGTCCTTTCGTGTTATTTGAGTCTTTAAACATTTTCAATAATCACCTTTCTTAGTTTGAGTACCATTTATCTTGTTTCACAGCTGTTCGTTGAAGACCAAGTGCTGCCAAAATCAAGAATCCAAAGGTAACGAGTTTTGTTCCAGCTTCCCCTGTTTCAGGAAGTGTTACCATTTCTCCTGCCTCGGTCTTAACAGAGACAGTTCCATCCTCATTTACTGCTCCTCCTGCCTGTGAAGCTGGAACTGAGGCTACCGAACCATCGAAGTTTTGTACAACAAGATCACTATTGTTTGTTGAGACAACTTTATAACCAGTATTTGTAACGACTGGTTGACTAGGAGTCACATTAAGTACAACTTGTTTTGTTGAAGGAGAAACGTCCCCTGGTTTAGGTGCTTCTTGAACATTCGTGTCGCTAACTTTAGGAGTTTCTTCAGTTTTAGGAGACTCAACTACCTTGTTTGAAGATGCTGCTGAAGTTGAAGCTACTTCTGTACGATTGTCTGATTTATGTTCAGATGGCGTAGAGACACCAGTTCCATTGGTTCCGTCAAGAATATGAGGTGTATTTGTAGCAGTTTCAGACAGTTCTGGAGAAGTTGATGATTTCTCAGAAGATGTTGTTCCTTCGCTACTTGGCAAACTTACACCTGTTCCAGAAGTTCCATCAGATACTTTAGGTGTTTCTGAACTTGTTGAAGAAGATTCAGCCGAAGTTGATGAGCCACTAGGGTGCTTCAGAACTTGAAGCGTTATTCCCTTCAGTTGGTGCTGGAGTTGGTGTGGCAACCGTTGACCCTTTATCATTAACAGTATTTGTTGAACTTTCACTGCTACTGCTAGTGTTATTTTCACTATTGTGGTTAGTATTAGCAGTATCTGTAACGTTAGGCTTGGTAGGGGTTTCAGTTACTGTGTGCTCTGAAGGGGTAGGTGTTTCTGATGCAGTTGAAGTTGTATCAGAAGTAGAGTTTCCTTCACTTCCTTCAGAGGTAGCTGTAGACGTTTCAGCAGTTGTATTTGCATTTCAGAAGTCGTAGGTGTAGCCTCAGAAGTTTCTGATGTCTTCCCTTCGTCCTGACTTGGCGTAGTAACACTTGGTGTTGTAGGTGTGGCTACACCTGTACCAGTAGAACCGTCAGTTACTTTAGGTGTCTCAGTTGTTACACCTTCATTTTTAGGAGTGTCAACTTTAGGTGCTTCAGCAGTTGGGACATCTGTAGTATTGCTACCAGGTGTCGCTGGTGTTGATGAAGCGGGAGGAAGAAGTGTATCGGAGTGTCCAGTCGCAACAGTAGCATTATCTGTGGTCCAGTTGGTGCGGCAGTTTCGTCTGCTGATACCCCATTATTAACCAAACCTGTTGCCATAGTGGCTGTTAAAAAGCCCAGATTTTTAGGATCATTGAACGTTTGTTTTATCCATAAATAAGCAATTTTCTATTACAATCAGATAATAGCAAAAAGTCATACCTGACTCCAAAACCCAGTGACACCCTATGAAAAAACACAAAAAGAGTATACTGTCTCTCTTGTAATATAATATGGATTGTATTGTTACCAATTAAAAGCTCGTCTACGCATTGAGATCCCAATTTCTGCCAAGATACCTCCATATCATCAGAAGGAGTGTCTCCTAATAGGAAAACGGACTTATTATGGAATAGAGCATCAAATCCAATGTCTTCATAAAAGAGTTCTTCGTCATCGTATTGAAAGCCAGAATCAATATCGAATTCATTATTAAATATAGCACGGCAAATAAAGTACGCACCTAGACCATAATAAGTAATAGGTTCATTGGAACCTTTAGGTGTAGCTTCAAATCGATAGTACTTCTCTACTTCAATGGAGTTTTGAGCATTGACTTCAATAGGCTTAAGATAATAGTACCCACGACTAGCGAGAGCCTCATCTAATTGCCGACGTAGAGGGCTTTTTTTATGAGCGATGAGACCAGGAATGGCATCCGCCTTACTGTCGAGAAAGTCATATGCATTCAGAAGAATCAAACCTTTTTTAAAAAAGTCTGGGCTAGTCTGTCTGTCCAACCATTTACCTAAAAATCGGTTAATACGAGGTGTGTTCATATTTTTCTCCTTTCATAGATATTTGAATCGTCTTTTCTTAAACTAAGATTAGTGTAGCACAGAGGAAATTACAAGAGCAAGCGCAGAGAGCCCTAAATTTTCAAAAGTCATTTAAAATGAACTATTTTTTAGACGTTGCTTTATCAACTTCAAGGTTTACTTGATAAATTCCTTTTTCTTGTCTTTAATAAAGCCCACAGGGATCCAGAAGTCAAAGTTACAGGGTAGTGTTGTACCTGCTCCTCTAGTTGCTGCAGTACGCAGCTTCTTTGATTTGTTTCACGATAGTGATAAGCTAGATCTCGTCCAGACCCCTGACCAGCAGTTCTCATTACTTGAAGTTAGGCACTATTCTTGGGGCGAGGTGTTTATTTATATATTATTCTGCTGGCACTAAGTACGAAGTGACAGTGCTTTTAGTTTGCAAATTAATAAGCTTCCTCGCCTCATTCTCTTCTAACACTCCATCAAGTACGCTCGCACTATCCTTTAATATAAATTGCCAATTACGGGGTAAGATCTCGTCCTGTCGTTGTGAACCTTCCATCTCCTACTTAAGTAATATTTGTAGTCTGTTCCTACTGCTATTCAGGGAAAAATATAGTTAATGTTCTTTCGATAACTGCTTTTTGGAAATTTGTTCCCCAAAAATAGAAAATAGCTCCATAATCTCTACAGTAGTTTTACCTACTACAGAAATTATAGAGCCTACTATGAAGCGATAAATTTAGTGTTGATAACTCTACCTTCCAAATGAACATCTGATACCGTACTTCTCTATCAAACATTATTGATATGAACGTAAAGAGAGGAAATAGTATTGGGAGACCTTTAACTTCAGGCTTCTTCAGTATCTTCTGATCCACACCAACGACACTTTTCGTAATTATCTGTTTCATCAATATCATACGAATAGTATCCAAGACAACTATTACAGTAACGATCTATTTCCATGTTGAACCTCCAAAATCCAGACTATCTAATCTGGATAGCCAATAACATTTTTTTCAACGGTCTCAATAACTTCCTTAGGAATATCAGCAATAGCTGTCTGATAAACTATATTTTGTCGTGGATTAAAGAAACCTAGCTTTGATATACTCAAGAACTCTGGTTGATTGGAACGAATCCCCATTAAATAGTATATAAGAACCTGCAGCGTATAGTCCTTATTTGGTTTTGATTTTATGACCTTGAAATCCCAGAGAGTATCCTTGGTTAAGTAATCTCCATCACCTGATGTGATTGTGTCCGTATATGCAGAGTCGAATGTAAATCCATCTAAAGTGATTAGCCCATAGATTTCAAAGAAGTGTAGACTTCGCTGTACCATGATACGAATATTTTCAATCGTGGCTTCATCAGCGTGAATAGTATCAACTGTCATAAAACGAGCAGGGCCTGCTCTAAAAGCAACATCATAACCCACCAGAATACATGCAGCAGCAATTGATTGATTATCTAGTCCGACAATTTGGTCTAATAGTGAAATAGCCTTATCAAATTCACCCACCAGATATGCTCCATTTAAAGAAATCTTAAACGCTTCTTTGGGTTGTGCACCATTCATCAAACGTGATAGATAGTCTACAGCTGAACCAACAAGTCCAGGCGACACCGACTCATCTGAATTCAAGGTTTTTCCGTCATCTAAGGTAATCGCTGAAAACTGCTTCAATGGTATGTAACCACCTCTAGGCTGTTTCACTACCTTTATTCGGTTTGTTACTGAAGTCATTTTTTACCTCCCAAGTACTAACAACTATAATTAACTATGGTGAATTGCCATTTGTTATCAATAAATTGTATTAAAGTTCTAGTAACGGAGCCATAGGCTATGCTACTTCTCCTCAATCTTTCATAAGCTCTTCAAATGGATTTGAAGAATATTCTGGTTCTTCCTTAAGAAACTCAATAGCTGACTCTTCACACTCCTTATAAAGCTCAATTTCTCCATCGAATTGAAAGCTTTAGGGTCATTAGGATCCAGAAGGTATTTTCCTTCAACAAATTCTAGGCCCTCAATTTCTCGAGCCATCATCTTCATACTATAATCTAACTTATCAAACATTACTTTTTCCTTTCATTTCCGAATTCGTCACATTATACTAAAAGTCCTTGATTACTTTTATCTAGCTAAACCAAATATCTATTTTGCTAGATAAACAGAAAGACTATTAAATCAAAAATGATACTGAATTCTGTTCCCTTAGTTTTTATTTATCTCATGATTATATTTTTTATCAATATAGATATATAAAACAAGCGCATTAACAATGCACCTGTTCCTGTATTCAATCATGTACAAACAAATTAATAATAAAAGTGAGAGTTATATGTACTTTTATCTATTTATTGATGTGACATTAAAAATAATCTGGCTATATATTTATTTAATTAGGAAATATCAAGTATCGTGAAGTCTCATTATGACACTCTACATTTTCCCAGTAACATTTAGCGATCAAGTTTAAAACACCAAAAAGCCAAAAGCTTAAGCTTTCAGCTTTTTATAGTCTCAAATCATCTGTTAAGACAACATTGATAGGTTCTTCAGTATTTTTACGATACCTCTTCAAACATACTAGTGAAACAACTACCGAAAGTAATATCAATAAAACACCACATACAACCATTGCAAAGACCTGTTCAGGACGAGTGCCATAGTTCTCAGTATAGTTCAATAGTGATGTACTAGTTTCCATTTTTTGGATAACGTTGGGAACAAAGTTCCAGGAAACAATTGTAAAGACTGCTAAAAAGAGTAACATTCCAAACGCCCAACTTAGAACGTAACGTTGCTGACGAGTCATAAAGTCACGCTGGTTGTATTCTTCAACACATAGCCCCTTATATTGTCCATCCTTAGTGAAGAAACGTGGTTCTTCACCGTTTTTGATTCGTTGAATATCACTTAAAATTTCAGCACTTAAGTGTCTAGCAGGTAACTCTTGAGCTAATTTATGTTGTTCTTCAATATTTAGTCCAGAAACCTCATCAGTATATTTTAAAAGATGCTCTTTAGTCTGTCCGTCAAATAATCTGACCAACTTCCTTAAAAGACGCTTTGTTTCTTTTTCCATGACTCCTCATCTCCAATCGTTCTTTAATCCTATTCTCTTATTATCACCAATTCTTTAATCCCTGTGCTATGGCACTATTATATCAAGGATTAAGAAGATATGCACTTACACAAGGACAAAAATTCCTATTAGAGTTAAATAGATAAAGAAAAGCTCCATCTCTTGATGAAGCTAAACAAGATATGTAAGACGGATTGACTACGTTTAATCATGTCCATGTTCAGCATGATCAGCTTCAGCTACTCCATGAACTGATGTTACTTCTATTTGAGTTGTTCCCATAACGTAATTCCCACAGAAATAGAGTTTTGCACCATCTGGGTTAGCAACCTCAAGGACAAACTGACGAACATTGTCCGCTTTTAGCTTTAAATACTTGGTGTTTTAGCATCAGAGTACTTATAACTCTAGCATAAATTTCTGCCACAAGCTCATACTGCATCTTGGTTCCAGTAATCGTTAAGTGATTTTGATAATCTGGCTTAACATCGGTTACGTTCTGAAACTAGTCTCAACATAAGAACACATTTCTTTCAGTGCATTCTTTACAGTTTGCGTATCAGCATCATCTGCAGGTGTTTGTGTTTCTAAGGTCGCAAGTGCCTCTTTACGCCATCTCTATACTTATCTTCCTTGGAATATTTTCCGAGGAGGAATCTTCAATCACCTGTTCGGTGCTAGTGTTGCTTTTTCTTAGGTTCATTCTTCTTCATTAACGCAGAGACCAAAAACATGACTCCAAGAGCGAGGAAAAATGACCACTAAAAATAATAATGTATTTATAATCTTTTTTCATGAGCTCAGTATAACATCATTTATATAAGAGAAAAAGGGAGTGACACTTTTGTTTCACAGTAATACCTAAAATGATTTATCTAAATTGGAGATATTTTTCATCCAACGATACTTTGATTTCATTGAATTCATGATTTAGATCATAAACTGTTAAATTTAATTCTTTTAGTTGTTCCTTCTTCCACTCAGTGATGACTGCACATGTGCTAAAAATACTGTACCATTCTTATTGCAAGCTACAATAGTCATAGGCAATATAACTTAGATAATAATTGGTAGTATTCTCAAATGTACCAGAACAATTCAATCTCATCACTATTTTTCGCTACTTTTTACTGATTGTAAAAGTTGTTCCCTTTAAAAATAAATTCTGGATTATTTCTTTTGTTTGTTTTACTTTTTATTCCTATGTCTAGTATATCACGTAAGTTCCTGGTATCATGGACTGGTATCTTCTTCCTTGAATGAATATCAAGCATCAATTCATACTCTTTTTCTATACTCAACCCAACTATCAGAAGAGTAATGATCATTTTCCTTCGATGTTAATTTTTTTGAATCCTCAAGAACATTTATATATTCAATAGCTAATTTCTTAAGCTTGTTGTCCTTAAAAGTTTTTTCCTTATATCTTCCAACTTCCGATAACTCAAGTTGTGTTGCCTTTTCATAGTACGACGTAGTATCCTCGTAATTTGATGCGGCATCCTCCCACCGTTTATCTAACCCCCTAGCCAACGAAATAATGAAATCATTATCATAGGTAATTGCCTTATTAACTGCAGAACTGCACAAGAACAATGAGACAACCATCAGAACCGCAAAAAGTATTTTTTTAGGCATAACCATACCCTCCTAATTCCATTCCCACCACTATTATAACATTTAAACAATTTCAACCCGAAAGAAACCTAGTATATAATGATCTTTGTATTTGATCACCATGATAATTTTTATAAATCAAAGAGCCAGGAAAAATCCTGACTTTTATGGCTCTATAATTTCTGTAGTGGGTAAAAAATAGTAGAGATTATCGAGGTTTTTCGTGCTTAGAAACAAACCCTAAGTAATATAAGTTAGAGGCTTAATCAATATTTTATGCACGAACAACAACTCAAAAAATCTTTTATCTAGTGATTAGTTGAAACAAGAATTAAAGTTCCCTACCAATACCTTTTAAATTTTTCAACAAAACTACTGATGAAGACGATTTGTGCATGATATTGTGGATTTAGAGGGCTCATTTTTGAAGAGCTTCATTCAAATCATTACCATTTTCACTAGCATACCCATGCTTCAGTGAGGTTTGAATATAACGCTTAGCACATTGCTCATTTAATCCCTCAACCCGAATTAAATCTTCTGCCTCTCTTTTTTGTTCGTGTTGTGCAAATACAAAGAATTGCTCAATAATATCCGATTTATCCGAAAAATTATCTAAATCACTTTTTGAATGAAATCGACAATCAAATCTTCCTAGAACGATTACCAAGGCTTGCTCTGAATAGTTCTGTAATTTCTTCAACAAGTACATCTTTATTTGAAACTTTTTATTTGTTTCAAAAATGAGTTCCAAGATATAATCAAGATTGATTTCTTGTGATTTTTAGCAATTCAACTTCAAAGACAACTGAATCCCAGTCTCACTTTAGAAATTACTATCTTCCTTATTACGACCTTCATTATCATACCAAGACTTAATATCATTATAAGTCGAACGGTAATCTTGAATTTCCTAATACTTGGAATACTTAACTGAGCTAATTCTGCTAAAGTCGCATCATCCATATGGTAACGTTTTCTTGAAGGATTCTACCGCCTTTTACCTAAAATATCAAGTTCTTGTAATGCTTTTCAGCTCATGAAATCATCATAATTTTTGCAAGATATTGTCGAGACGAAGAAATTGACTCAAATAAAGAAATAAATCTTTTCTTATCACTCTCTTTAATAATAGTCTGTGGGTTCTGGGAATTTTTTCTGTAACTCTTGAACAACAGCCATATAGCCTTTTTGATCTTCCCCGCCTCTGTAAAACCAGTCATATAGTCTTGATATACCTGTTCTAACAGAATTTCTGCTGTCTCTGTCTTCCCAACAATTTAATGGCATCAGTTGTGTACTTGCCTCTAAACCTGAAATGTTACAATGTTACCAAAAGACTTAGTTGCATCATAAACTGATTGGTCTCGAGAGAAAGCTTGAATCCAAACCGTGATACTCAAGTTTTTATCTACAAAAAGAGTATTTAAGGTAGATGCATCGAAACCTGTTAAGAACATCCCAACTACAATTAAGAGATCCACATCACGATTTTTGACACGCTTAGCCAAATCACGATAATAATTTGAAAAATCCTTACTATTAATCGTAAAATTAGTTCCAAACAGCCGGTTATAATCGGATACACAACTAGCTAAAAATTCCTTACTACTAATATCCGCTATATCTGTCGGTGAAAAGCTCTCATCATCAATTTCTCCAATAGCTGCCTGCGACTCATTATAGCATAAGAAAAATAGTTGCAATCTTCAATGGTTTATCAGAATATTTTTGCTGTTTTTGTAACTCTTGATAATAGGCTTTCGCTGCATCGATATTTCTGAAACAGCGAACATAGCATTTGAAGCCTTTATCAGAAAAATCGATATGCCTTTGGAGCAAAATGTTCTAAGATATAACCAGAGATTTCAGCAATTCTAGTTGGATGAAGCTAGCTATTTTCAGCCGCAGACAACTTGGCTCAAGTCCTGCTCGCTTCGATTGCCTTGAACTGTGGTCGAACATCGTTATAATCAACCATGAACTTCAAGACTTTTTGATCTCTAATCGCATCAGTTAATACATAAGCATGTAATTCATGCCCGAAAACAGATATGGTTGTATTCTGTCCCCAATGCATTTCCTCTGAATTAGGTTTACCAGAGGCATCATATTTATCAGGTAAAATAGGTAACCTGTAAATCCAAACTGGCAATATTCTTAAACTTCTAGTCTGAGTCGCTCTGTACTTTACCAAATTGGGAACGATGAGCATCTGTCAACAAAGATGACTCACTTGCTTTTTGATATATCCTCAAAGTGTTACACTCACCGTTCAGTAGTTGTTGAGCTTCTGAATAGCTATTGTCACGACTATTTTATTATCGCCCTTTTCTTGATATTGCGTTTAAAGACCCGCTGTGCTATTGGAACCATTAACAGAGCCAGGTGAAAAATCGCTGTACTCCCTTCACTGTTTGATAATCCAAGTCCCTAGCGGTCCACCACAGTACAAAGACCTTATCTATCTTCCAGCTCAGCAAGCCCAGCAGCTAAAACTTGGTCATCAGTACTTCCTGAACCCAGCAGTATGCCAAATATAACCACCCGTATCAGGACCGCTTGATTTGATTTTGAAGCTAATGAGCTGGAACGTATCTTCCTAGATGCTGATTCTCCAGCTGCTCTGCAAATCTGATAAGGACGCACGATAAGAAGAGTATCAGTCAGAATGTCACATGTAAACAATTCTATCAAGACATTTAACAAAGGTCTTCGCTGACTCAAGAAAAGTTGCTGTAAAGTCCTTCAAGTCCTTAATAGGATTATTATTTTTCAGCCCAACTATGGTGAACTCAGCACCCCTTAACTCGCTTGGCTCGTATTAGCAAAATACTGAGTATCCGTCCTGGTTTGAGATGATAAAATCTGAAGGTACTAAAGAGAGAGAATTCTCCTCATTGAAACTTCCTCTACTATATCTCAGTGCACCTGATTGTGCCGCTCTCGAATCGCAACTCCACGTAAGCTCAATCTGTACCATAGAGGCAAATCCATTTACCAACAAGGTTACATCATAACGATTGCGACTTAGTACCAACTTTGCTTCATTTGATTAATGTACTTGCAGTTTGTTTTCGACGTTCAATATTTTTCTTATCCCATAGATAGATATTCTGGATATGCCCATCATCAAAGTGATAAAAATCATAAATAGAGTTGCTCGCGAAGTTTTCTGCACATGACTCAATCAAACGTCACTGGGTTTTATTGAGGTACCCATCCAAGAAGCGCAACCACTACAGTGCATCTGTAAAACCACATTGTTCAGAACTTCCATCTGGGTCTTGAGGATTAGCCAAAAGCGCTCTGGGTCGTCACACAACAAGCAAAAGATACTCTGTATCTCTTGCTGCACAAGTCAGCAATCAGCTCCCTTCTCCAAGTCCGCCTCATGTCTGATACTGACTAGGCTGTTCCATCTTGCATACTTTTCTAAAATGATAAAATTATCTGACTCCAACAGCTGTAGCTCATTGTAGCTGTGACATAATTACTCCTTTATAAATGCAAGTGCTCTCAAAATGCTGCAACAGAAGCTCAAAAGCGCAGTTTCTGAAGGCTTAGTTCATCTTCCTTGGTTGATACTTTAGAATGACTATTAGGAAATATTTAATATCCTTTGACTCAGAAAGTTACTTAAACTTCCTTTCATTATCATTACGTATGCTGCAATCCCGCCACTTTAGCTACCCTAGGAAAGTTGCTGTCTCGTAAAGATTTTCATTAAAATGATATTTATAAACCAAATTGTCTTCTACAGCTTTTTATGTAATGATTTTCTTATTATGATAAGCAAAAAGGAGAGTCATCTGGTTGTCAGCCTATATGACTCCATCTCCTAATTCTTTCAAATCTAAATCTCACTACTATCAGGAACCTCTTCGTGTCAAAGAGCAGGTCTTATCTCTCTCCAGCTTTCTTCGTCAATAGCCCTTTACTAGTGTCTCTCATTCCGTTTAATATTTTAACTCATTATATAAGACATTATAGAACAACGGATTGTGAGCTGGTTGTTATTATAAATTTAAGATTTCAGACTTACTTTGTTCTAATTAACTTTACCTAAATTTGATGCACTCTCTATCAAGTGGAGTTTTCTAGCTCCAATGACGAAACCGGGTCATCAATAGTCATACATACTCTAAATCATCAAACTCTAGTGCACTACGTCTCATCAGGTCTCTAGTATATCAAACTCACTAATAACTAGCTCTAGTAGGTCGTATATATAGACCAAATAAATTGCCTCTCATCACCTTTGGATAACTTAACTGTCTCCCTTTAGTCTGGGTCCTCCTCCATCACCACTTTGAATAGTGAAAAGACATGACCATCTGACAAAAGAAATGAAGGCATGTCATTTTATCATTTGTGGCAATGCGTAATAAGCGAAATAATATTCTGATCCCGTCCCTGCTCTTGAATAATCCAAGATATAAAAGAATTTTGGTTGAATCTTTCAGTTTAAAATCTTGATTGCTGTCAAGACCATTATCCCACAGAACAAGTCCTCAGTAAAAGCATTATATTGTAAGAATCTTATCCTCCGTAAGACCGCCTCTTCAGCTTGAAACAACTTAGCAAATTCTTTAGAGAGCCTGGTCTTACCTGTCCCATTAACAGTAGATTAGCTGAACCTCTGTCTTGAAGCTTTAACCTTGTGCAATATCACTTAGCGCTTTTTGCTATATGCCTTTCCTATTTTTCTATAAATCAAAAATTAAATACTACCTCAGTATGCATACTGCTTCTGCTCTTTGTTCTATCTCTTTTAGGAAGACCTTCTGGAAATAGAAGTGGTTGGCAAGTTAAATTGTCAAGAATGAGACACTCCTTTTCTTGTTCAGTAAAGGATAGTAAATAAAAAGTAACTTTATCAATAGCATCCTTAGATAATCTAGGAATAGCCTTCTGGAATTTGCACTTTGAGTCTATCTGCTTTAGCTTAACAAGACATAATAGTATAAATTGACTAGAAAATATCTTCTGATGTCTCTAATGTGAGCAAACATCATCCGCCGCCCAAAAGTCTGTATCACTATATCCAATTTACCCACGCCCCAGCACAAATCACAAGCTTTTGTTTCACCCTGTTTGATTGTTCAGTAATCCTAGTAAAAGCCGTTGTTTTGATAAACTGCAAATTCTGCAGCAGTTAATTGTTTTTTATCATGTTTCACGTTGTAATTGACAACTTGTCCCAACTTCACTGAATTGTACCTAAATACCCAAAGCCAAGAGCCTAACGTCCTAATTCAGGATTGTAATTTCGCTGCCTCGGCGACGAACGTCATATTTATCCTCGGAAATATTCATACTGTTTTTGATGCAGCCCATCTCCTTAAGTCTGATTTATACCATAAAACTGTATCAAAATTGTCCAACTTGAATAATACGATTGATTTCGAGAGAGTGCTGGAATTTCACATGAAATGGTAAATTAAGATTATCCTGTGCATCATAACTTTATTTCCAAGATAATCTTTTATTGAATTTAAATAATAGTAAATATTATTCAGAATGGCGTAAATTTTGATTTGCAGAATAAACTCCTATAATACTATCAGGGGAAACACGCATCAAACTCAATAACCAGCTCTGGGCTAGGTCAGCAGTGTCTGTGATATTATAATGTCTCTTCCCACTGGGTTTACTGGAGTAAACCAAAAAGCAATTATAAGTTTGAGAAGAAGTTTTCAATCCATTTACCAGCCTTCTTATATCTCCCAGTTCAGTGAACGGTAGCATCACCACTGCAGTACCTGCATCATTTCTATACCGGTGTTTTAATTTCGACCAAAATCTTTGGTTATTTTAAAGAGATTTCACCCAACCTGATAAATCTCATCCCTAAATGATAAGAGCTTATCTCTACAGCATACGCTTTTACGTGAGGTCAATTGCAACATAATCAGTAACCTGTCAAGTATCGTAATACCTTTTTTCTTGAAGTTTTAGAGAGGAATTGGAAATGTAATTTAATGAAGTCCCACCCATTGTCTACCATGTTGTATCTTGTCGAGGAAAGTTATTGTTCCAAATAATGCATATATGCAAAACTTCATTTCTCAAATCTTATCCTTTATCGTTAACATTTTCATTGCTGATGATTTTATTTTAAATTTAAACTGCCCCATTGTTTTGTGATGTAAAATCAAATGATAAAACAGACTTGTTTTATGAAAAGGATAGTCACTGTCTTTTCTATTTTGTATAACCAGAAGATAAATGGATTGTCCTGTGTTAAAACAGGTTCTGCTAACTGTCAGTATAAGATTTACTTACGTATTGAGTATTTGCTGATGTTCATAATCTACTACTCCCCAACCCTTTCCACCTCAACGTACAGTTATAATTTCTTCTAGGATATTCATCAGTTACCTCCCTTTGGTACAATTCTCGATACCCTAATTTCCTGAGGTAGTCTTTTCGACTTTGACTAAGAGTCTGGATTGATAGCTCCATATCTCTTGTCTTTATGCTCATCTGTCTGGCGAGAGATATCACCGTTTATCCAGCAAGACCTCTCCAGTAGCGAGGCTGATTCGATCCATAAAGCCACCCAATCACTACAGTCATGACTCTTCTCGCCTGCCTTGTCTTTCAGCAAGTCTAGATATCCCAGATACAAGCTTGACGTCTACGGAGTTCCTTCTGCTGGGATAGTTCTTAGCAACTTTCGTCGATAGAGTAGTGTTCCCTTAAAATATTTCCGCAAACTCCTTTTCACTATCGTCGATTGTGATAAGTCTGCTGGCAGGCCATATGAATGGCATAATGCATCTTGTTCTGCACCCGTCGCAAAGAATTTCCTTTTGCCCTCTGGTGATTTCCATACTGTAGCCACTGACAAGGAGTCCAAAACCAGAAGATCACTGTTGAATGTCTGATTCTTCAGTGTGAGCCCACCATATTTTGACGATATCAATGTTTAAAGAATGAATCATGATCACAACATGTCACAAATTTATATTTAGATTATAGGCATTTCAATATTTACTCTCACTGGAAACTGTCACCTGTGTCTGATACGCCTCCTGATGAATGTATTTATGTCATTAAAGTTTGTTATGTTCAGGCTGTTCATGTTTGTTTTATTCATTCGTCATCCAAATGAAGTTCAATAGCGACTTGCCATCATCCGTTTTATAGAGGAATCACTTACTATAGCTCAGTTCCCATGATTTTGCCAATTTCTTGAATGTAGGAAAATAATTTGAAACGGTCTCTCACATTTTATTGAGTACATCAATTTTAATCTTTCCACGTATCTTCTTTATCGATATAGGTTTATACAGAAAAGGCAATCCTGCTCTGAACCAATCGTTCATTGTCAACGAGGAATATTTCTTTATAAACGGCATTTATAATCAGCGAACAATCATATATTCTGACAAGTGATAGGGTCTAAGCGATACTATTATTAGCCTTTTGCATTCTTGGCCAGTATCAGCAGACGTCTGTCGACTTATTCTTTGCCAAAAACTGAACAGGCCCATTAGAAGTTCCAGAATAAATTGTAGTAAATCGAAAATAACTGCTTCTTTGTTGTCTAACAAATATTGATGGCTTTTCTCTCTGCACTGCGAGCAAGCAAAAACACGGGGAAGTTACGATAGCCGCCTGTCCTTTGTCTTAATATGATGTGTTATGCATAATGAAAGCAAAAAGTCAGCCTTGATTTTGGTAAACAAGACCTGAAAGAGGAAAGTTAGATCATCAACATGTGAGTTAAAGGATCATCTTTTCCGCATCCATTTGATCAACGGGTTGAGTATGTGGGTCTGACACAATCGTACTAAATGGCTTCTCTTGCCCTGCTTAGGGTCATGAAAGTATTATCTCCTTTACCAACCTAATAATTGATGTTAGCGTAAAAATATAACTGGCGGTGAGCGAATATACGTATCATGGCCACCCTTGACCAAAAACCATCTCTATTAGTATGCTCATTAAACTGTTTTCAGTCAGAGAGGAACCTGAACGAAAGTATCGTAAAACTTTGGGGTTGATTTTATTCTTTTCATCCTTACTAAAGTACAACAACTGTGGCTGTTATTTGATACACCTGGTGGTGTAAAGCAATCTCCACCTGATTTCCGCATAGAAGCTAGCAATTAGATATTGTGGCACCGGCAAGCAATCACCAAAGAGATTCCACGTATTTCAATCGTGTTTCCAAATCATGGCTCATGTAATTCCTTCCGGTAGAATGTTACTGATTCCTCTTGGAACCGTACTCACGTAAGCTTATTACTTCTAAATTACATCATCAAAAGTCCTTTAATGTCATGTTCAAGCAGAAATCAATCAGAATTGACCAATATCATCAAAGATTTCCTTTAAATCTGTATTCATGTTCATTTTGTCGCAGTTTTGACAACATTAGAAAACAATGAGGTATATAAAACACCCTTGGTTTTAATAGTATCATCTCGAACCCTAGGTGTACGTTCAGAAACCTCTCTTTCGTACTTTATTGGATTCATTCCCACCTTCATTATATGCTTGGAAAATTTTCAATATACCGATAAATAGAATTTTAAAATATATTGTTTAAAATCCCAAACCATCTACTGCAATCACGAACTTCGTCTGCACTGCTCATACCTTTCTATGCAACTCCTTTATTTTGGTACATGTTCTGACATTTATTTTCTCACAAGATTTATTTCCTTCATTAGTATCATTAAATGTTGAATATACTAAATATTCATGGAACACACTTTTAGAATACCATAATAATTAATCAATTATTATCATTGAATTATATAATGGCTTCGTTGAAAGCCAAAAAGATTAACCGATTTGTTCTGATTTCGTTTATGAATATTGATGATTATTACCTACTCGATTGTCGCTAAGCTTGTGAGCATTTTACGTAACCTGAAAACTGATAAGGTATCACTGATGGTTTAAAATTACCTAGATTTTATTTTGTTTAATGTTTATATTACAAACTAGAAATACCATTAAAATTCATTTTGTAATTTTAAGTAATCATTCTATACTGGCTGTAAAATTAAATAAAGGTTGAGATTGAGTTTGGCCTTGCATTTCCATCAGCGTTGCGGGTTCATCCGTTTCCAGGTAGAGGCGGCTTCCTGTTTTTCTTGCGTAAACCTCGAATGAGTTCTCAGCTCTTTTTGTATGCTCCTGAAAAGACCTAGGATATTTTATTTCGTTGAATCTAGTAATTTTAGTTTTTAAATCGCGATTCCAGCCGTACTTCAATTGAAATATATGTTATAAACTCCTATCCGCCGATAAATTGTATTATTATAAACCACTACGAACCACATATATCTTTATTCATTGGTCAAAACATTAAAAGTAAGTAGTGAAATATATATATCATTATAATACTACTGTTTTAGGAGGCCTAATATAGAAATGAGCTAATCTCAAATCAAACTTTAATTGACTCATTGCGTCTTCAAATCTGAGATCGAGATCACATTATTTAAACTTGAAATCCATACATTGGGACACTCTAATTTAAATTAGCTTAGCATTTTTCAAGTCCCTAATTCTTGAATAGGAACGAATTGCTTCCATCAAAACCCCAGATGAACCAACCAATGCTGAATATAAATCAATTATTTACCAAGTAATTTGATTACATTCGTATTTCATAAAACTATATCGGATGATATCGATTTAATAATATCTTTCGAAAAAAGTATCTGAGGATTCAGCTTTTTCTTTAATAAACTGTAATAAACCTACTATAGAAGGTACTATTAAATTGTTTCATATTGGGAACAAATATATTTAACTTAATTTCAATGGCTGTTTCACTTTTTTAATATATATTTCCCGCTTGTCTATAAGAATATGTTAATTTACTCAGATTCATCAGATAAAATAAAACGGGCATTTATTATCTCCTATGACGAATTCCTTGTAATATATTTGCAATCTCTTTCTAAAGCTTTTAAAATCTTTATCAACTCTGAATAATACATATTATCAGAATCAAATGGTTTTTCAGCCCACCCCAAATTTGTTTACGAACTTATTATTTATCTCTTATATAGTCACGAATCTGTATATATTACTTGGTAGTAACCAACCCAATGACTAAAAATGAGTTTTTCATGCCCATGAAAATATTAAGCATAAATCTTCTTTCATAGTTAACGTCAGCAACCTTATTTCACCTGAACGTTAGTCTCTGGAATATCACCTAGCAGAATTTTTCAAACAATATCCTGAGTATAAAATTTTATAGTATTCTTGTGATCATCTGTAGATTAATAGCTATTTATCAAAAAAAGATATACTCTGATCATCATTTCTAAACCACCACGTATTGGATATAATCATTATACTCTTTCAAATTTACATTAGGTAAGTACTACCGAAGTTATTTATTTGCTTTCACTCTATTTTGAATAGAGCGCATTCTGACTAGGCGGAGTATATGTTTTGATCGCTATCATCTTGTCTTTCACCTGAATTCTCAAATAATCCACTCATCATATGGCAAGGATCAATGACAATGTTTCGTATCTCATACCTTTTCATGTAAACATTTTATTATTCCAAAACAGTCCTTAGCCACTCATATAGTCTTATTCCACCTCCTGTATAGTGATTCAGATATACAAAACATCATTACCAACGCCACCAAAACAGGGATCTGAAAATGATGAACCTATTTCCTTTAGCTAACCATTACGGCCCATGCCTGTATACCAGTACATACAATATTTTATTAACTCTAAGCACAATGTGTTAATGTTCTTGACGAAATTCAGTTACCTATAAAATAAAACTGAAAAGGAAGTGAACTTCACTAACTCCATGGTGGATCCACAAGATTTGGTGTGTTAGTTTTAAAACGTAGTAACAACCATTCTATCGCGCCAAAAGTGGGACGGATTATTTTTGTCATCGTTTTGTAAACTGAGTAGCATAAACCAATGCGAGCAATACAAAACCACGTGCCTAGAAATGGCTCGCATAACCTCAAACGCTGTCAAATTCACTTCCTTTCTACTAGATTTCGAACGCTTGCCCATAGGCAATTACCCTTCTAATGAATGAAAGCCACCGTCTACTGTTTCTACATATATATATCAAATCTATACAATAAAAGTTTATTTCCCAGTTTCAGCCATCCCATGAATGAAGGGTTTCGCTTTTCTGAGTTATTAAAGGCATCTTCTATGCTATTCCAGTGCTAAGAAGAATCTAGTTTGTGCAAGTATCTCAAACCCTTTTTATATATGGTAACTGCAAGAATAGCAAACATTTTGCCTACTCACTTAAAGTGCCCTGGGTAAAGAGCAAGTTCTGTATCCTACACTGTGTCAGATGGTTTGCTGAGAACCAGTCTCACATTAATGGCTGCCAAATCAGTCTCTTAGGGAAGATTCTCTTGGAAAAACATTGAGTTTCTGTTATTCTCTTTCCAGGAAGAAATGAAAACTGTAAAGTAAAATCTAGATTAAGATCTTCATAAAAGGAGAATAAAGAACCTTCCTGACCGAGGTAAAGGAGCTTAAAAAGTCTGAAAGCTGATAGAACTGTTGATGGCTTTGAGAAAGGACTTAGTCTTTTATACTTACATTTCCATTTTGCTAAATTGGTTTGAACATCACCCTAGAAACCATTTGAATTCTGCCTCCCATTAATAATGTTTGAATCAAGTCAATAATTACTAAATTCTCAGAATACTTCTTGCCTTATCGGTATCTGAAATTAATGTCTGCCAAAATCGCTTTTCCCATTATTATGTCCGCGTTTAGCCACTATTCTAAATTTTCGACGCAACAAATCATCGAATCAGTCCCAAAATCCGCCTGTTCAAATTGTCGGACCATGCCAGATTTCGACTAGTGAATGAGGACATTGTTAAGTTGGCTACCGGTGTTTCAATTGATATGCTCAAGCCCTTGAAGTCACCACGCACAGAAAGTTCTGCTGAATTCCTTGTTTTGCAAGTTTGGTTCAGCAGGGCTGACCTAAGAAGCATAATTTCATTTTACATCTCACATTCAAGACAGTTTTCGTCCTTCTGTAAAATACTATAGCGATATGAATACATTTTTAAAATAAATTATTATTTTATCGAGAACTACTTTTTTCTCTAAATGTTGCATTTATTGAGTCAATCCTAGAGTCCCTCGTGTTCAATTTAAAACAAAAATAGTCTGTCTATAGTGTAATATTACAAAATTGCATTATAAAAAATATTAAATTAAAAATAACTATATTTGAGGCCCATGAAACCATATATCTGATTTATGATAGTCAAAAATATCATCACCAATCATAACCAGCTAATTTAACCCTATTATAATTATTGATACTACCACTTTTTAAAACTATTACTACACCAAAACTAACTGATAAAACTACAAATATAAACAAACTTCTAAACTATTTGAATTAATTGTTCACAAATAGAAAGAAGCATAGTAGTGATGATACAAAGATGTTAAATAGATAGAAATATATTTAGTTAATATTGAGTTTTTTTGTATTTATTGCGCCAACTTTCAAAACTCTGATTTTTTCAATAATTTTATTAATATAAATCCTGTGCATTTGAAGAAATTCAAAACTAAAATAATTATTGTGGAGTATGTTGTGAAACTTATGATATAAGCGAGTTAGTACAATAAAAATGATTACATTTAGACAATTCCTAAATTCAGCAAGAAATTCAATAGAAACTATAGATTTCATTATTTGTTGAATCAATTCTTTTGTCGAAAGCTTCAGCAAAGTGATATGAAGTATGAAAGTTAATATAAGCTAAAATGTCGCAACCAACATAGAAACCAAGAATCTTGAATCATATATCAAAGTAATTAGCCGTAAATTGCGTTTATTGTGCCTCATATATTCCATGAATAATCTCACTAGTAGAAGTGTTATGATAAATGATGATACCAGTTTTTATATTTTGCTCAAATATAAAAGAACCTGATGATTACAAATGATGCAAAACAAAATTGGTATGGAGGCACCAAGAAAAATTACATTCAATTGTGCTTCCTGATAAAAACTATTAAATCAAAATTAAAATGGATCCAATATATGTAGAACACGCACCGTGTTAGTCAAATATTCGGTACCCTGACAAAACAATTTTGTATATTTTAATTCAGAACTGCTCTAATCTATAAAAAATCTTCATCTGTATAATCTAAAATATTCATAAAACAAGTAAGCGGCGCAACTTAGTACAATTAAGAACAAATAATTGCAGAAAATCTTCAACTTAAATATGCCAGAATTACAAGCAAGATAAATAGTTGGCAACAAAAGTTAGTTCCACTAAACAATGGAGTTCATTAGATCCTTTTAATGTAACATCTCTGCCTCCATCATACCTTTTGAATAAATTATTATTTTTTCAAATCCATGAATCAAATGCTACTATTATCCAGATTCAGAATTCTATCCTTCAGGCATTATAACCCAGCATCCTTGAGAGCTGGGTTTTTCTTCATATGCAACAAATATTCAGGTTTAAGTTTTAAAATCACTTCTAGACATCTAACCACTACGTGTTGTCTTTGTACGTATCTTCAAATAAACTGAACTTTTCCTTTTTGCCCAATATAGATGATAATATCAGCTGGCCGGAGTTCAATATCTTGTAGTTATATATACGAAAAATAACAGTTTTATTTTTCGTCTAAAATAAATTTGAAATATTCCTAATATATCTTTCCTTCTAGTCTGGCCACATAGTTGTTGGCTCATATCAAAAATTAAAAGTTGGGAATGGTAGGACAAGATAGGCGACTGATAAACTCAAATCCTAGAAGAACACTCAGAAATTTTTTTTTGTCTTTGAAATTCCAAATTTTCCAAAATGAAATTAAAGAACTGAATCCTAAGTTTTTATATAACTTTATAAATTTTTTTCAACTTAGCAAGATCAAATTTACGAGATGCTCTGAGAAACCGCACCATTTCAGCTTAAACAGTAACGCCTGTGTCAAACCTCCAGCATCGAAACCTCCAGATCCAATTCTTTCAAACCAAATAACAGCCAGGTGTTTTACCCACCGCCACCTATAAGTCCAACAATGTAATCTCTAGGAATCGAAAAGAAACATCACTAACTTTAATGTGAATTCTCGCAGCTGAATTTAAATCATTCCCAAAATAGGCCTTATCTAAATTCATTTTATCTTTCCAACTCAATAAAATACTTTTTAATTTTGGAATCAATCTAACTACATCAAATTAACCACCAGAACTTTTTCAAGTTGCCTGTATACTATCTTCAATAAACCAACCTAATTTTGAAACCCAGCCCTCACTACTCAGGCTGAGTTAATTAAACGTCAGAATGAAGACCAAAGGCCACTGTAATACTACACCGGCGTCTTTTGTAAGCACTGAATCACAAAGAGGCACCTAGCAGTTCTACTTAATATTGACATTAATCTGACAATGACGCTCAAATTGGTACTTAAGTCTGATAAATGATTTAATACTCCAAAATGACACTAATATTCAAACTATTATAATAATTTTATTCAACAGATTAATATATACACAGATTTTATTATGAAAATAATCTTAATTATTTACATCCAGCCACAAAGGATCTATTACAAGATAAAAACGTAGGATCAGAATGAAACAAATCTAGATAAACAAGATACTGATATTGTCCTGAATCATCAGAACCACCAAACCAAACTAAGTTTCTACAAATCAATTTTAGTATTTTTCATGATAAGTCTGTCTCTTTATTTTTTATTCTTTAAATAACAAAATTTATCGTATATACACAACACACACAACACCAGTTTTCTAATTTCAAAGAGAATGAACAGCACCATCTCACTTAAAGGCCCTGGAGCAACACTGTAATAGCTCAATGAGAACCAATTTGTCACTAATGAAAACAAACTAGTCTCAGGCATTCTACAACCATTATCAGTTCTTTTTCCCTTCCAGGAAGAAGAAAACTATGCAAAAATCTATATCAAGATCTCAGATAGTGTCCCTTCCCTCGGGCTAAGATTAAAGCCTGGAAAAGTTGAGGAATTGCTTGACAAAAGACCAGTCCCCATAGTCATGTACTACTTTACGTTCATTGAACACTTATCTCAAAACCTAATGTAACCTGCCTCATTATAACGAAACGATTCAAAGTCAAATACAACAACTCCTTAACTGTTTTAACTTTATTTATCTCTGAATTATCTGTCCACAAAATATATGATCTCAGAAG